>WNFJ01537935.1_pt4 | contig 12515 bp, 9 predicted proteins | sample 5400461 | NCBI WGS metagenome assembly WNFJ01 (sample SAMN13153349, study PRJNA577476) | soil metagenome | isolation source: 115 cm saprolite on Douglas fir-dominated hillslope | place: USA:California | collected 2013-09-17 | reverse complement strand
GCGTTTTGCCTTCGTACGCACGCCGCTCTGGGACAAGGCCGATGGCGAGACGAAGGCCGCATTCGAGGAATTCGTCGCGGCGGTCGGCACTGCGGTGGAGTCTATCGATCTTCCGCAGTCTTGGACGGAAGCCTGGGAGATGCATCGCACGATCATGACGACCGAGATGGCGCATAACCTCGCGCCTTTCGTCGCCCGCGGCGAGCCGAGCGACATGCTGCGCAAGCTCCTCTCCCACGGCCGGAGCGTGGCGGCCGTCGATTATCTCGGCGCGCTGGCGAAGGTTACGACGCGATCATCACGCCGGCGGCTCCCGGTGTGGCGCCGAAAGGGCTTGGCTCAACAGGGGATCCCGTGTTCTGCACGCTTTGGACTTTGACCGGTTTGCCCGCCTTATCGCTGCCGCTGTTTGCGGGCGAGGCGAGCCTGCCGCTCGCTGCGCAGCTCATCGGGCGCTTCGGTCGGGACGGCCGCCTCCTGCGCACGGCAACCGCGCTGATCGAGAGTTTGGCCGAAACGCAGAAGAGTCCTCGACGCTCGCGCGCACGAGCTTGACGCGCCACGCGCGCAGAGTGAACAAACTGCCATTCGGGCGCACCCCCGATCTCGGGTTATCCCGAGGTGGGGTGGACGGGAATGACTAGTCGGGTGGTACGAAAGTTCACGCCGGCTTGGGCGGCGTACCCAAATTCTCCGCGAAGAAAGCGAGCGTTCGGCTCCAGGCGAGATCGGCGGCGGCCTTGTTGTATCGCGCGGCACCGGTGTCGTTGTTGAAGGCGTGCTGGGTACCCGGATAGATGTAGATCGTGAATTTCTTGTTGTTGGCCTTGAGTGCCGCTTCATAGGCGCCGATGCCCTTGTCGATGTTCTCGTCGTTCTCGGCATAGTGCAGAAGAAGCGCCGCCTTGATCGCCGGCACCATCTCGGGGGGGACCTGCTGCCCGTAATAGGGCACCGCGGCCGCGAGATCGGGACTCCCCGCCGCCATGCGGTTGACAATGCCGCCACCGAAGCAGAAGCCAACGGCGCCAACCTTGCCGGTCGATTCCGCGTGCTTTTGCATGAAGGGGACGGCCGCGAGCGCCGCTGCAATCATGTCTTCGCGCTCGGTTTTGGCATGAAGCTCGCGCGCCTTGTCCTCATCGGGCGGGGTACCGCCGTTCACCGATAACAGGTCAGGCGCCAACACGAGATAGCCCTCGAGCGCCAGACGGCGCGCCACGTCCTCGATGTGCGGGTTGAGCCCGCGGTTCTCGTGAATGACGATGACGGCGGGCCGCTTGCCCTTCGCCTTCCCACGCACGAGGTAACCGTTGATCTTGCCCTTGGGAGAATCATACGTGACCCGTTCGGCGGCGAGTCTGCCGTCGTCAGGGGGCACGATGGCGGCGCGCGCGTAGTCGTTTTGCAACAGCGGCAGGAGCGCGGCGGCGGCCACCGTAGAACCCGCAAGCTCGGCTAGCCGGTCGAGAAACGTGCGCCGGCTCATGCCGCCATGGGTGAAGCGATCGTAGAGATTGATGATGTCCTGATTCACAGGTTCCTCCATGTTCCGCGCTACCCATCATAGCATGAATCGACCTTGTGTATGGCCTTGCGGCGCCGGCCAGCGGGTCGCAGGGCTTGTCCCTGAGGACAAGCGTGTATCCGCGCAGGCGCAATTCCGCGCCGCCTTGCGTTTCATCTCTGCTTGCTGGCAGAATCGCAAGGCCTGTCGCACGATCCAGGTCCGTTGCCTCTGTCCTCGGTCTAGTTCGCGGGCGCATTCCCATTTGGCCAGCGTATGTCCTCGATTTCGCGCCGCGACTTCCTCAATGGAGTAGCCCTCACGGTTGCCGCCGGCCTTACCCCGGCGGCCCAGATCGCCGCGGAGCCCGCCCGCTATCCGCCGGCGCTCACCGGACTGCGCGGACAGCACCCGGGCTCCTACGAGGTCGCGCACGCGCAAGCGTGGCAAGGCAAACTTTTCGCTCTCGAGGGCCTGCCGGTCGAGGAACGTTATGACCTTATCGTCGTTGGGGGCGGCATCAGCGGCTTGGCAGCCGCGTTCTTCTACCGTCGCGCCGCCGGACCGTCGGCGCGCGTTCTCGTCCTCGACAACCACGATGATTTCGGTGGCCACGCTAAGCGCAACGAGTTCACGCTCGATGGCCGGCTCGTCATCGGCTATGGCGGGAGCGAGTCGATCGATTCGCCCAACACACAGTACGGTGAGGCCGCAAAGGGGCTTCTGCGCGAACTCGGCGTCGAGATCGGGCGCTTCGAGACAGCCTTCGAACGCGCCCTCTACTCCTCGCTCGGGCTCTCGCGCGGCGTCTTCTTCGCGCGCGAGGCCTTCGGCCGCGATGTGCTGATAGCGGGAGAGCCGCCAGGCGGGGGAACCGACGACGCGCCGGGCCGGCTAGCCAATGCCAAACCGCTACCGGAGTTCGTCGCCAACGTCCCGATCTCGCCCGCGAGCAAGGCGCAGCTGCTCGCCCTATATGACACCATGCGCGATCCGCTCGCCGGCAAGACGCCGCAAGAGAAGCTGGAAATCCTCAAGCGGACGAGTTACCGCGACTACCTCACTCGCGTGTGCGGCTGCAGCGAAGAGGTGGCGAACTGCTTCCAGGGTCGCACGCTCGGTTTCTTCGGGCTTGGATGCGATGCGGTGCCGGCGGCCGACGCCCGCGAGTTGGGCTATCCGGGCTTCGACGGCTTGGGCCTGCCGGGGCGCGCCTCCCCGAGAGAGCCGTACATCTATCACTTCCCGGACGGCAACGCTTCCCTCGCTCGCCTTTTGGTACGTTCGCTCGTCTCGGAGGTTGCGCCCGGCCACACCATGGATGATGTGGTACTGGCGCGTTTCGACTACGACAAGCTCGATCGGGACGGGCAAGGCGTGCGCATCCGGCTCGACTCGACGTGCGTGGACGTCCGCAATACGCCCGAAGGCGTGCTCGTCGGCTACGTGCGCGCGGGAGTGCCGCACCGCGTGGAAGCCAAGCACGCGGTGCTCGCCTGCTTCCACATGGTCATTCCGCATATCATGCCGGAGCTGCCGACAGCGCAACGCGAGGCGCTCGCGCGCAACGTCAAGACGCCGCTCGTCTATACGAATGTGCTGGTGCGCGACTGGCGCCCATGGGTGCGATTAGGCGTGCACGACATCGCCGCGCCCATGTCCTTTCACTGCCGGGCGAAGCTCGATTTTCCGATCAGCCTCGGCGGCTATCATCATCCGCGCGACTCCTCCGAACCGATGTGCCTGCATCTCGTCCACGTTCCGGGTGCCCCCAATCGGGGGCTTGATGCGCGCACGCAGTTTCGGATCGGGCGGGCACGGCTGCTTGACATGACGTTTGCGGATTTCGAAGCCAAGATCCGGGACGAGCTCGACCGCATGCTAGGACCAGGCGGCTTTTCCAGCGCGCGCGACATCGCCGCGATCACGGTCAACCGCTGGGCGCACGGCTATGGTTATGTCGCGAACTCGCTTTATGACGAAGACGACTATGCGAGCGTCCTCGAGCGCGCCCGGCAAAAGGCCGGCCGCGTCGCCATCGCCAATTCCGACGCGGGGGGCGACGCCTATGCGCATCTCGCCATCGCCGAAGCAGCGCGCGCGGTCGCCGAGCTGGCGGGCTGAGGCAGGAGATTTTTCCCGTGTCCACGAAGACGCGCGGACAAAACGAGACGGGCACGCTGCCGCAGCTCGTGCATCGTGATTTCTCCGGGATTGGGTATGAGGAGGCGATGCGGCGGGCGCGGGAGGTCGTGCCGGTCCTGCGCGAGCGCGCCCAGCGCGCCGAGGACGCCCGCATGCTCATTCGCGACAACGAGCAGCTTCTGCACGAGAGCGGCTTGTTCCGCTTTCACCAACCAAAGGCGTTCGGCGGGATGGAGCTTCCCTTCGTGGCCGTCGTGGACATTCCGGCGGAGCTTGCACGCGGCTGTCCGTCTACGGCTTGGAGCGTGGGAAACGTCGCCTGCCATCACTGGATTCTCGGATACTACGAGCCTGAAACGCAGCGCGAAGTCTGGGAGGCCAATCCAGACGCCCTGATCGCCTCATCGATCGCGCTGGCCGCCGGCCGCGGACGCAAGGCGCCGGGCGGGTTCATCGTCAACGGGCGCTGGCCGTTTTCGTCGGCAGTCGACAACTCGGAATGGAACATGCTGGCCGTAACCGTGTACGAGGAGGACGTCGGCGCGCCGGTTGATTGGCGGCTGTGCCTCGTGCCGAAGTCTGACTACGAGATCATCGACACCTGGTATGCCATGGGCATGGCGGCTACCGGCAGCAAGGATGTCGCGGTGAGCGAGCTGTTCGTGCCCGAGCGCCGGGCGCTGCCGCTCCTGCGCTGCCGCGGCGGGCGCGAGCATCCCGGCGCAGCGCTCAATGGTGGGGCGCTCTTCGCCATTCCACTGGTCGCCGCCTCGAGCCATCCCTTGGCGCCGGCAGCGGTGGGTGCGGCGCAAGGGGCGCTCGAGCTCTTCCTCGAGACGATGGCGAAGCGCACCGGCACTTATACCGGCGCACGCGTGGCCGATTTCCAGGCGGTGCAGATCAAGGTTGCCCGCGCGCGCTGCTTGGTCGACTCGGCGCGGGACCTCTTGCGCCAGTCGGCCATCGCGTTCCAGGCCGCGGCGGAGTGTGACGCGGTGCCGGATCTCGAGACCAAGTTACGCTTCCGCGCCCATTCCGCCTTCGCGGTCGGCCAGGCGCGCGAGGCGGTGGAGACGCTGTGGTCCTGCTACGGCGCGCAGGGCCTCTATACCAGAGATCCGCTGCAGCGATACCTGCGCGACGTGCTCGCCATCAACCAGCACTTCTCATTCAATTTCGACATCGCCGGCGCCGCCTACGGCCTGTTCGCGCTCGGCGGCCGCTACGCGAACCCGACCATGTGAGCCGGGCCGACGCGCGGCGTCGGCCGGGCAGGCGCTTCAGGCCGAGCAAAGCTCTGAGTGGCTATTATTCGCGGCGACACCATATAAGCAGCAGTGGAACGAGCAGGGGACATTGATTGTTGTACCGGCAAGGAGATGCCCGTGCTCAAGACCTCGAAGCTGCTCCTTCCCTACGAACCCGGCTACACCGGGCATTGGAAAGCTGAAAAACGCCGCAAGGAAACCAAGGCGTGGCTGCGGCAGCGCGAGCGTGAGATTGCTGCCCGCGCGGGCAAACCGTCGCCCCCTCGATCGTGCCCGACCATCCCGAACTCGATGCTGTGACTGGTGCAAAGCGCAGGTGACACGACGGCTCACCCGCGATCCAACGCACCCATCATTCAGCTTGACGTAAGTATTGCTCGCTATGTTCTGTTCAGAGCGGCTGCTGCAACGTCGTCCGCCTGCCTGCGGTGGGGGTCGACGGAACGGAGGAGGGGACATGGTGCGATTCACTCGCGCGGCGATTGCGCTGGGATGTACGGCGGTTTCGGCAACTCACGCGGATGCCTCACCGGCAAGCGGCGCACGGGAGCCGGCGACGAGCGCCGCTCTCGTCACCAACTGCTACAAAATGGCGGACAGGATCATCCCGCGCACAAGAGGACGATCGGCCTGGGTGGTGCGCCACGCCGATCACTGCGTTCGCAGCGGCGGATCGCTGTAAAAGGTGATAAAGAAAGGCGCTGAGCCGCGCCCGTTCAAGCGGTTCCACCAGCGCTGGATCGAACCGGTAGGGGCTCATCATAGATCATTGCTAAGATTTTGCCTGGAACGCCGGCCAACGGACAAAGATCATAAACTAGGTCGGCTCAGGTGGGCCGGTTGCCCGCCGCAGCGTGCTGCTCTCGCCGGAAGACGAGGCCGCATCCTTGCCAAGCTTCATCACGATCTCCTCGATCATGTCGCGTGGATGAGGAAGGATCGAAAGCACGATCGGGTGCTCGTCCGCTTGCGGCTCTTCGAGTGCCGCAAACTGGCTGTCGAGCAGGGACGGCGGCATGAAATGACCGTCGCGTGCCGACAGCCGGCGCGCGATTAAGTCCCGTTCGCCTTTGAGGTAGACCAGCCGGACATCGCCTCTGTCGCCGATGAGAATGTCGCGATAGGCCCGTTTGAGCGCAGAGCAGGCGACGATGCCATGATTACCGGCGCGCCGCGTCGCGTCGATCCAGGCGGCGATGCCGTGCAGCCATGGCCAGCGGTCTTCGTCGGTGAGCGCCTCCCCGGCGTGCATCTTTTCGATGTTGGATCGTGGATGGAACCAATCGCCGTCCTCGTAAATCCAATGCAGCCGATGGGCCAGCATCGCGGCAATCGTGCTCTTGCCGGAGCCTGAAACCCCCATGAGCACGACGACGGAAGGATCATCCAGTGGCGCGGCGGACTGCATTGGTGTCCTCCAGCCCGGTGGCGCGGTCGACAAGCCACACCAGATCGCCTTGCACGCGCGCCCGGCTCGCCGGCAGGTCCTCGCCGGAAAGAACACGCAGAAGGATATCGCGCTTGTCTTCCCCGGTGACGAGGAACAGCATCTCCCTGGTCGATGCCAAAGCGGGGAAGGTGAGCGTGACGCGCGGGACGAAAGGTGCGAGCCCGGCTTCCTCGACCCCGACGACCCAGCGGTCCGTCTCCTCGAGCGCCGGACTGTTCGGAAACAGCGAGGCGGTATGTCCGTCGCTGGCAAGCCCCATCAGCACGAGATCGAACAGCGGATGCGCCGGATCGAACCGATCGCGCCCGTAGAAGCGCTTGAGTTCCACCTCGTAGCGCCGCGCCGCCAAGTCCGGGCTGTCTGCATCCGTGGGGATCGCGTGAATGGTGGTGGAGGGAGCGTCGACGCGACCGAGGAACAGGCGTCGCGCCATGCCCATATTGCTGTGGGTATGGTCCCCCGGCACGAAGCGGTCATCGCCCATGAACCAGTGCACGCGCTCCCACGGCAATTTGCTGCGATACGGTTCGCGCGCCAGACGGCGGTAAAGTCCCTCGGGACTGGAGCCGCCGGTCAGGCAGACGGCGGCGCGCTCCTTGGCCGGCACGAGGCGGGCTAACAGTCGTTCTGCGGCGATTTCGGCAAGCGCCTCGGCGTCGGCGGCGACAATGATGTGCGGGCGTGCCTTCGAGGCCATGTCAGCCTCCAATCGGCCGCCAGCGGCGCCCGTCACGCGTTAGCAGGCGGTCAGCCTCTTCCGGACCTTCGCTGCCGGCCTTGTAGGTCGCGAGATCATTTGCACCTGCGTCGCGCCAGGCATCGATGAAGGGTTGCACGATGCGCCAACCCGCCTCGATGCCATCGGCGCGCTGGAACAGCGTGGCGTCACCGATCATACAGTCGTAGATCAGCGTCTCGTAGCCGGTGCTCCGTGCGGCTTCGAAATAATCCTCGTAATCGAAGGTCATCCCGACCCCTCTAATGACCACCGATGGGCCCGGCACCTTGGCATTGAATTGCAAGCTGATGCATTCGTCCGGCTGAATGCCCAGAACCAGGAAATTCCGCGCGAGCCTATCGACCGGCGTATCACGGAACATCGCGAAGGGCGCCTGTTTGAAGTTGATCGCCACTTCGGTGAGCTGCGTCCGCAATGCTTTGCCGGTACGCAGGTAGAACGGCACGCCCGCCCAACGCCAGTTGTCGATCATCAGCTTGAGCGCAACGTAGGTCTCGGTGACGCTCGCGGGATCGACATCCGCTGTCTTGCGATAATCATCGACTCTGTTGTTGGCCATATAGCCTGCCTGGTATTGCGCGCGCACCGAGTTGTGAAGCGCGTCGGTCGTGCTCTGCACCTGGGTGGCGTCGAGCAGCTCGGCCTTCTCTGCCCTGACCGCGCTCCCGTCGAAGCGCGCCGGTGGCTCCATGGCAACCAGGGACAACAGCTGGAACAGGTGGTTGGGAACCATGTCGCGCAACGCGCCGGTCGTATCGTAAAACCGGCCGCGCTGTCCCACCGTCTGGCTTTCCGCCACGGTGATTTGCACGTGGTCGATATGATCGCGGTTCCAGATCGGCTCGAACAGCCCGTTTGCGAAGCGCAGCACAAGAATATTTTGGACCGTTTCCTTCCCGAGGTAATGATCGATCCGGTAGATTTGATGCTCGTCAAGCACGTCGAGCAGTTTATGATTGAGTGCGCGGGCCGATGCCAGATCGGTGCCGAATGGCTTTTCGATGATGACGCGCCGCCACGCTCCGTTCTCCTCGCGCGTCAGGCCGGTTCTCCCCAGTTGGCAGCCGATCGGCGCGAAAGCCGCGGGCGGCGTGGCGATATAGAACAAACGATTCCCACGCGTCGGGCGCGCCTGCTCGACCCGCGCGAGCTGATGGCGGAGCCGTTCATATGTTTTGGGGTCGTCGATGTCGCCCTGCAGATATGTGACGCAGGAGAACAACCGCTGGGCAATGCGCTCGTCCACCTGACGCGTGGCAAAGTCGCGCAGGCCTTTTTCCAAGTAGCTTCGGAAGGCCTCATCCGAGAAGTCTTTGCGCGCAATGCCGATCACGCAGAAGACATCCGGCAAAAGGCCGCCGGCCCCAAGATTGTAGAGTGCCGGAATCAACAGCCTGCGGGTGAGATCGCCCGAAGCGCCGAAGATCACGAACGAGCAGGGATCCGCGGGCCGAATTGGCGCAGATGCAGCGTCCGCGCTCATCGAGGTTCCATTCCGGGTTCGACCTGACCGCGAACCATTCCGCGTTGCATCGCCGCATCCTCCCCGATGCGCCATCTGTGATTTTGGCCGAGCTGGTACTCTCACCGGCCCCAACTCGGCGGTGCCGATGAGAGCCAAGCTTGCCCGAAAAACAACGAACGAACCATGCTCCCGGTTCACATATCGGCTTTGCGGTGCGGCAGCTTGCAAAGTTCGGCAAGGGGTCTCGGATGAGCAGGGTGCGGACGCAGCCGGAACCGAGCTCGATAGCAGCGGGTTTAACAGATGCCTTGGCAGACGCGCCTTCGCATACCGATCGAGATGAGCGCGGCCACGGCAAGCTGATCAATGGTGGCGGGCTTCTCGACGTGCCGATGTGGCGCGGGGATCGCGAAGGCGGCTATCGCAGCCCGATCAGGCCTTGGGCACAACGTGCTCCATCAGCAATTCTTCCTTGAGATTGTCGAGATCGCGGAAAATCGAGGCCACCGCCAAAACCTTTCCGTCACGACCATAGCGCGCCAGGCAGTCCCGCTTGTCGATACTGCCTTCGATATCGAGCGCATCCCACTTTTCCGCGTGTCCGATGTAATTGATCGGAACGTCATAGTGCTGGCTCCAGAAGAACGGAACATCGGAAAACCGTTGCCTCTGTCCGAGCATGTTGCGCGCCGCGGTCTGGCCCTGCCGTTCGGCCACGACCCAGTGCTCGATGCGCAGATGCTCGCCGCTATGGGCGTCGGGCCAGCGCGCGATATCGCCTGCGGCAAAGATGCCGGGCGCGCTGGTCTCGAGATATTCGTTTACCACCACGCCGCGCTCGATCTTCAGACCGGCGCGCTCGGCCAGTTGGACGCGCGGCCGCACGCCGATGCCGACAACCACGAGGTCTGCGGGCAAGATCGCGCCGCCCTTGAGCTTGACGTTTGCGCCCTCGATCGCGGTTGCGGTTTCCTCAAGATGGAACGCGACGCCGTGTTCCTCGTGAATGGCGCGGATGAACTCGCCGAATTCGCGCCCCAGCACGCGCTCCAAAGGACGGCGATCCGGCGCCACCACGTGAACTTCAATCTTCCGCGTCCGCAACGCCGCGGCGACCTCGAGTCCAATGAAGCTTGCGCCGAGCACCACTGCTCGCCGCGCGGTAGTTGCCTTGGCTATAATCGCGCGTGAATCGGTCAGCGAACGGAGTACGTGCACGTGCGGCTGATCGGCGCCGGGAATGTCGAGGCGGATCGGTTCAGCGCCTGTTGCCAGCAAGAGCTTGTCGAACGGCACGCTTCGTCCGTTCGCAAGCGTCACTCGCCTCGGGTTCGTATCGATTGCGGTGACCTCGCTGCGAAGCTCGACGGCGATCGATTGATCCTGGTAGAACTGAGCCGGCCTGAGCGGCATCCAGTCTTCCGGCGCGTTTCCTGCGAGGTAATCTTTCGAGCAATTGGGCCGGTCGTAGGGCGCCGCATCGTCCGCCGAAACGAGCGTCACGTCGCCGGCAAATCCTTCCCGCCGCAGCATCTCCGCCGCGGCAAATCCGGCAGCGCCGCCACCCACGATCACCACCCGTTCGGGCGTTGCGCTCGGACGTTTAACCTTGCGCATGCTCCCCGGCTCGATCTTGTCGCGCACGAACACCGTGCCGTTGTGCTTTTCCACGCGCCAGCACGGCATCGGGCTGAAGGCGGGCGCGGCGATCGCCTCGCCCGTGGGCAGACTGAAGCAGGCATGGTGCCAGGGGCATCGCACGGTCTCGCCGACGATTAATCCCTCGGCGAGCGGCCGCCGTAATGCGAGCAGGTCGCACCGATCGCGAAGAACTCATCGCCGCGGCGCGCGAGCAGCACGGCTTCCTCGCCCACGTGCCCGCCTACCATGCGGCCATCGCCAAGATCAGAGAGCGGGACGCCTCGCGCGAGATCGGGTCCTTTCGGCGTTGATTGCTCGGCAGCCATAACGTGCTCCCAACATCGAGAGGTCCGACCAGGCAAGCGAACAACCAACAGCTTCCAATTATTCCAGTTCCAGCGTGGGCTCTGCAGCAAGCGCGTTTGCTGTGTCGGCTCTGCGACCCATCGGGTGGCGCTTGTGTCGAGCGTGCCGGGCACCCGCGTCGCCGGCCACGACGCCATGCTGAGTGAATATTACTGGGGGTGGACAAATACCAAGGGCGCGGCTTGCACCGCGCCCTTCGTTCCTTTGGTGTCTTGATGAGCGAGCGGACTTAGAAATCCATGCCGCCCATGCCGCCGCCGCCCGGCATCGGCGGGGGAGGGGTCTGCTTCTTCGGCGCCTCGGCGACCATGGCCTCGGTCGTCACCAATAGGCCGGCGACCGAAGCCGCATCCTGCAGCGCGGCGCGCACGACCTTGGCGGGATCGATGATGCCGCGATCCACGAGGTCCACATAGTCCTCGCTCTGAGCGTCGAAGCCGAAGGTCTCGGACTTGTTTTCCATGATCTTGCCTACCACGATCGAGCCCTCGACGCCGGCGTTCTCGGCGATCTGCCGGGTGGGGGATTCCAGCGCCTTGAGCACGATGTTGATGCCGGCTTGCACGTCGGGATTGCCGTCGGAGATGCGACCGACCGCCTTCTTGGCGCGTAAGAGCGCAACTCCGCCGCCCGGCACGATGCCTTCCTCGACCGCGGCGCGGGTGGCGTTGAGCGCGTCCTCGACGCGGTCCTTCTTCTCCTTCACCTCCACCTCGGTGGCGCCGCCGACGCGGATCACCGCCACGCCGCCGGCGAGTTTGGCCAACCGCTCCTGCAGTTTCTCGCGATCGTAATCGGAGGTGGTCTCCTCGATCTGCTGCTTGATCTGACCGACGCGGGCTTCGATGTCCTTCTTCTTGCCGGCGCCGTCCACGATCGTGGTCTTCTCCTTATCGATAATGACCTTTTTGGCGCGGCCGAGCATCGCCGTGGTCACGTTCTCGAGCTTGATGCCGAGATCTTCCGAGATCAGCTGGCCTCCAGTGAGAATCGCGATGTCCTCGAGCATCGCCTTGCGGCGGTCGCCGAAGCCGGGAGCCTTGACGGCGGCCACTTTGAGGCCACCGCGCAGCTTGTTGACAACGAGCGTTGCGAGCGCCTCACCCTCCACGTCCTCGGCCACGATCAACAGCGGCTTGCCCGCTTGCACGATCGCCTCGAGCACGGGGAGCATCGCCTGCAGTCCGGAGAGCTTCTTCTCGTGCAGCAACACGAAGGCGTCCTCGAGCTCGGCCACCATCTTCTCAGCGTTGGTGATGAAGTAGGGGGAGAGATATCCGCGGTCGAACTGCATGCCTTCGACGATCTCGACTTCGGTGTCGAGCGCCTTGGCTTCCTCGACCGTGATCACGCCTTCATTGCCGACTTTCTGCATGGCCTCGGCGATCATCTTGCCGACTTTGGCGTCGCCGTTGGCCGCAAGCGTGCCGACCTGGGCGACCTCGGCCGAAGAGCCGACCTTTTTCGACCGCTTTTCGATGTCTTTCACCACCGCGCTCACTGCGATGTCGATGCCGCGCTTGAGATCCATCGGATTCATGCCGGCCGCCACGGACTTGGCGCCTTCCCTGACGATCGCCTGCGCGAGCACGGTGGCGGTGGTGGTGCCATCGCCGGCCATGTCGTTGGTCTTCTGGGCGACCTCGCGCACCATTTGCGCGCCCATGTTCTCGAACTTGTCTTCGAGCTCGATTTCTTTGGCGACCGTTACGCCGTCTTTGGTGATGCGGGGCGCGCCGAAGCTTTTGTCGAGCACGACATTGCGGCCCTTGGGGCCGAGCGTCACCTTCACGGCGTTGGCCAGGATATCGACGCCGCGCAGCATCTTCTCGCGCGCATCCCCGGCAAAGCGGACTTCTTTCGCAGCCATTTCAAGTCACTCCATTGGTTTGTTTGAGCGCCCGACTTCCGCCTCTCGGTCATTGACGGGCTTG
>WNFJ01277682.1_pt4 | contig 12516 bp, 11 predicted proteins | sample 5400461 | NCBI WGS metagenome assembly WNFJ01 (sample SAMN13153349, study PRJNA577476) | soil metagenome | isolation source: 115 cm saprolite on Douglas fir-dominated hillslope | place: USA:California | collected 2013-09-17 | reverse complement strand
GGCAGAAATGTGAAAGTCTCGAGCCACACGTTCATCTGCGAAGGAGTCACGATCGACGACGACGTCTTTGTGGGCCATAACGTCTCGTTCATCAATGACAAATACCCGCGTGCGACCAACGATGGCGGTAGCCCCCAGTCAGAGGCCGACTGGCAGGTGGTCAAGACACGGGTCAAGCGCGGGGCCTCGATCGGAACCAGCGCGACGATCCTATGCGGTGTGACGATCGGCGAGAACGCTGTTGTGGGCGCCGGCAGTGTGGTTACACATGATGTTCCGGCCAACGCGATTGTTGCCGGCAATCCCGCGCGGGTCATGAGAAAAGCTGTTTTGGCATAAGCACCGTCGCGGCTTGTGTTTAGCGAGTTACAGAAAATCCCTCCCCATTTTCCCCAGACAAGCCATGCTTGCGGTTGATTGTTCCTGGAGTTTCCTTCATGTCCATTACCCAAATCAGTGATGGTAGCGAGTCGGCCATTCGCGAGGTAGCTGCTACATTCGGCAGGCGCGCCATGCGCGAGGATTCGGCATGGGAACATAATTTCGCTGGATGGCTGCGGGAGACGAACCCGCCGGAGGAGGTCCTCACGCTCTTCGGACGCTTCCGGATGGGGGAGAGCGCGTTCGATGCATTCATGCGCCGGGTGCTCTTGCGCGCGATGTGCCGCACTGCGGGAAACGATCTCCAGGTGGGAGTGGGCGTGATCCTGAAGCATCCGGAGACGATGGAGTTTGGCGACTGTGTTTTCATCGGATCGCAAGTAATGATTCAGGGCCGTTTCGATGGAACCTGCAAGATAGGCAATCACGTTTGGATTGGTCCGCAGGCCTACCTCGATGCTCGGCAGTTGATCCTGGAGGCCTATGTTGGCTGGGGACCCGGTGCGAAAGTTCTGGGATCGGCCCATACCGGAGAACCGATCGAAGCGCCGATCATTACCACGGATTTAGTGATCAAGCCAGTGGTAGTGGGGACCGGAGCCGATATCGGCATGAATGCCTCGATTCTGCCGGGCGTCAGCGTGGGGGCGCATGCGATCGTGGGAGCGGGTGCGGTGGTCACGCAGGATGTTCCCGACTATGCCATCGTCGCAGGTGTCCCAGCACGCGTACTACGATTACGGCGCTAAGCGTAGATCTCCACGTCATTCCGTCTTAAATCGTCCATCTCCTTTAGGGCAAAACGTTTGAACGGAAGGAATACCTCAAACTATGGGCAAAACCAGAGTCGCCATCGTCGGTTGCGGCTATTGGGGTCAGAATTTGATCCGCAACTTCTCCGAGTTGGACGACGTCGAGGTGGTGGCAGTCTGTGACTTCAACTTGAATGCGCTTGCGCGCATGAAGCGCCGCTATCCGACACTTGAGTTGAAGCAGGACTATCAGGACATTCTTTCCGACGCGCGCATTCACGGTGTCGTGATAGCGACACCGGTGTCCACGCACTATCCGTTCGCGCGTCGGGCCTTGCAGGCGGGTAAGCACGTGCTGGTAGAGAAGCCCTTGGCGACCAGCACGAAGCAAGTCCTCGACTTGATGGAGCTCTCCGAAAAACACCGCAAAACCCTGATGGTGGACCATACCTTTATCTATACGGGGGCCGTGCGGCAAATCAAATCCGTTATCGATTCGGGTGAAGTAGGCGACCTCCTCTACTTTGACTCGATCCGGATCAGTCTCGGCCTCGTGCAAAACGACATAAATGTGATCTGGGACTTAGGACCCCACGACTTTTCCATAATGGATTACGTATGCGAGGATGATCCGGTTTCGATTTCGGCAACAGGAGTGAAGCATCTAGGTTGCCAATTTGAAAACGTTGCTTACGTGACGACACACTTTGGCGGCAATATGATCGCCCATTTCCACCTTAACTGGTTAGCTCCGGTCAAAGTTCGCGAAACCTTAATCGGTGGTACCAGGAAGATGATCGCATACGACGACACGGAAACTAGCGAGAAGGTGAGAATCTACGATAAAGGGATCACCATAAACCATGATCCGGAGCACCGGGAAAAGTTACTGGCGGGCTATCGGAACGGGGACGTGTTCGTGTTGTGGCGCAAGAATTTGTCGATTCGATCGTGCAAAGGCGACCACCGGTCAGTGATGGCTATGCCGGCTACCGTGTTGTTCGCCTGCTTGAAGCGGCGCAGCGGTCGATGGAGTTGAACGGACACCCAATCAAGTTGAGCCCCCCCATCACTCCACGCAGGCGTGCAGGTTTCCCCCTCGAAGTCGTTACGAAGCGTATGCCAGTTCCTGCACAAACGAACTCTGCTTTCCACAACCTCACTCATTGGCAGTAGAGCTTCTTTTCGGAGGAACGATGAACCCTATTGCAGGCTCACGCTGTCTAGTGACCGGCGGCGCCGGATTTGTCGGCAGCACAATTGTCGACCAGTTGCTCGACGCGGGAGCAGCCGAGGTACGTGTACTGGACAATTTTGTTCGTGGCAGCTGGAGCAATCTCGCGTGTGCAACGGCAAGAGGCGGAGTGAGTGTGATAGAGGGCGATATCTGCAATGCCGCCCTGGTTGACCGGGTGACCGCCGGTGTCGATTACGTTTTTCATCAGGCTGCTCTGCGGATAACCCGTTGTGCGGAAGCTCCTCGAGAAGCCGTGGAGGTCTTGATCAACGGTACGCTCAATGTTCTAGAGTCCGCTGTTCACCATCGAGTTAAGAAGCTTGTGGCTGCCTCGTCCGCATCCGTCTATGGAGAGCGTTCGTATCTCCCGATGGACGAATGCCATCCCTTTAACAATCGAACCATGTATGGCGCGGGGAAGATCGCCTGCGAACAAATGTTCCGTGCCTACTACACAACCTTCGGTCTCCCTTATGTTGCGTTCCGTTATTTCAACGTGTACGGTCCGCGCATGGACATCGTGGGTGTCTATACCGAGGTGCTGATCCGCTGGCTTGAAGCAATCGAAGCGAATCAGCCACCTCTCATTTTTGGAGATGGCACGCAGTCGATGGATTTCGTTTTCGTCAAAGATGTTGCTCGTGCGAACTTGTTGGCTGCGCAGAGCGACGTGATGGACGAAGTGTTCAACGTGGGAACCGGCCGTCAAACAAGTCTGAATACACTCTGTGAACTGCTCCTCAGGCTGACCGGTTCGTCATTGCGGCCGGAGTATCGCGAAGCACGCAACGTGGCCAACGTGCAGACGCGTCGAGCCGGAGTTCACAAAGCAGACGAAGTGTTGGAGTTCAAAGCAAAGGTTGCCTTGGAGCAAGGTTTGCGGGAGTTAATTCGCTGGCGGAAAATGGAGGCGGTATGACTAGCGTGGTGCCGAGGACTGTGCCCGTGGCTCGACCTTCCTTCGGATTGTCTGAGGGGCGGGCTGTCGTAGAGGTGCTCAGGAGCGGCTGGGTTAGCCAGGGGCCCCGTGTTGAGGAGTTCGAGCGCCGCTTCGCCGAGTACATAGGTGCCCCCTTCGCGATAGCCGTGTCCTCGTGCACTACCGCCTTGCATTTGGCTCTGCTGGCCGCTGGTGTAAGACCCGACGACGAGGTACTGTGCCCCAGTCTTTCGTTCATAGCGACCGCCAACGCCATCGCCTACACGGGGGCAACGCCGATCTTTGTAGACGTCGACCGGTCCACCTACAATATCGATCCTTGCTGCATCGAGACTTCCGTCACGCCACGGACAACAGCGATCCTGGTAGTTCATCAAATCGGGTTACCGTGTGCTTTACACGAAATTGTTGACATTGCATCCCGCCATGGTCTGGTGGTGATCGAAGATGCCGCCTGCGCCATAGGCTCGGAGTATAACGGCACCCGCATTGGATCGCCATACACGTCCGCGGCTTGCTTTAGTTTTCATCCTCGCAAGATTCTGACCTCGGGAGAAGGCGGTATGATCACGACGGCTGACGACAAAGCGGCCGCCAGAATCCGCAGGTTGCGCCAACATGCGATGAATGTGTCTGATCTTGCGCGCCACAGTGCAACTCGGGTTGTGATCGAAGGGTATGACGAAGTCGGGTACAACTATCGGATGACCGACCTGCAGGCTGCAATTGGGTTGGTACAGTTGCAACGTCTCCCAGAAATGCTTTCCAAGAGGCGATTACTGGCCCAGCGGTACACAGAGCGCCTTTCTTCGCTCTCTTGGCTGGCGCTGCCTCAGGAACCGACTGAATCTCGTCATAATTTTCAATCCTATATGGTGCAGCTCAAGAGCGATGCTCCTGTCACTCGTGACCAACTCATGCAGGAATTACTCGACCGGGGAGTTTCGTCGCGCCGGGGCATCATAGCAATCCACCGCGAACCGCCATACCGCAACGATAAGTGGGATGTGCGGCTGCCAATGACAAACCTGGTGACTGATACGACAGTGATTCTGCCTCTTTTCTACGAGATGACAGAAGATGAACAGGACTATGTTATCGAATGCCTCCAAGAGATTGGCGATCAGGGTATGAAATAACTCGCGGTCGGAGAATCTGCTCGGGGTTCCAGCAGTGTTGAAACAATTATGCAGAACTTAGGAGATAGTAGGTCGTGAAGCTTGTGGAATTCGGCATCGGTGCGAACGCGGCCTCTCCCACGGTCTCGGGTGGGGATCGCAGTATCGTCGATGAGGAGTCCTTTCACCGGATGATCTCTCTGGAGAGAAAGAGAACAGAGCGTTCCAAACGGTTGTTCTTGCTCATGCTTCTGAATATAGAAGGAATTCTGGTCGATGACAAGAACGGAAGAATACTCGACAAGATTCTGTCAGCGTTCTCATCGTCGATCAGGGAGATTGATGCGATCGGGTGGCACAAGAGCGGTGCACTAATAGGCATCATGTTCACGGAGATTCCGCCGGACGCTCGGAAATCAATTGTCAGTACCATGGTGACGAGGGTAAGTGGGGTGCTGTACAGCAACTTAACCTTTGACCAGTTCAACCAGATCAGCATTTCCCACCATGTGTTTCCCGAGGAGTGGGACCACGATGTGTCACAACGCCCGAGTCACCCCACGCTGTACCCTGATCTATCAAAGCGGGAGAACGGGAGCAAATTCTTCTCTGTCGCCAAGAGAACGATGGATGTGTTAGGCAGCACCTTTGGATTGCTCATTAGCTTCCCCCTCTTCTTGGCCATTGCCTTGGCGATCAGGGTTTCATGCAAGGGTCCGGTGTTTTTTCGCCAGCAGCGAGTGGGGCAGTACGGCAAATCGTTCGTCTTCCTGAAATTCAGGTCGATGTACGTCGACAACGACGCTGGTATTCACAAAGAGTATGTCAGCCAGTTGATCAGCGGTCGGGCTGAGCGCAAACCGTCTAATGGGAAAAGTCAGGGTGTTTACAAGCTGACGAACGATCCCAGGGTAACTAGCTTAGGCGCATTGTTGCGAAGGACCAGCCTTGATGAACTTCCCCAACTCTACAACGTACTTAGAGGCGACATGTCTCTGGTCGGTCCACGGCCGCCCATTCCGTACGAGGTAGAAGCCTACGAGACTTGGCACCGACGTCGCGTGCTGGAAGCGAAGCCGGGAATTACGGGATTGTGGCAGGTGAACGGTCGGATGACATGGTTCGACTTGATGTTCGATACGCCACGACGCAATCGCTCTGGCTCGACATAAGAATTCTGATGCGCACGCCACGGGCGGTGATCTTAGGCGAAGGAGCGCATTAGACAAGCACTTTGTCTCAGCGCTCGTGCGGTGTCCAGGCTGCAGTACCTCTTCCCCAAGTGTAGCTATTCCGCCAGAAGCGCAGCATCGTTACGAAAGATATGTTGCACGTGAATCCGAGGCGGGATCCTGGCGCGGTTCACCGATCCGATCGATACTGAGACCAAGGCTGACAAATGACTGTTGTTAACAAAATACCCTTTCTAGATCTGGTTACTCCTCACGTTGATTTGGAAGAGGAACTAGTCTCCGTTTTTCGTGGGGCTCTGAGATCGGCCGGATTCATCGGTGGACCCATGGTCGAGGACTTTGAACGCGAATTCGCAGAGTTTTGCGATACCAAATACTGTGTCGGTGTCGGCAGCGGCACTGATGCGCTTCGTTTCGCTCTTTCTGGTGCTGGGGTTCGAGAAGGAGATTCTGTCATCACCGTTCCCAATACCTTTATTGCGACGACGGAAGCGATCTCTCAGGTAGGAGCCCGACCCGAGTTCGTTGATGTAGACGAACAAACCTCCACCATGGACCCGGAGAGGCTGCGCGATTTGTTGGATGCGCAGTGCGAACGCGAACCTGGCAGTGGCAGGCTTATTTCGCGAAGGACCAGGAGGCCGGTCACGGCCATTGTTCCGGTACATCTCTATGGCCAGACGGCAGACATGGACCCGATCACGGAAATAGCAGAGCGCCACAACCTGGGTGTCATAGAGGACTCATGTCAAGCCCACGGAGCGGAGTACTTCTCTTCGAACAACAATGGCCGCCTTCAGCTTTTATCCGGGAAAAAACCTGGGTGCCTGCGGCGAAGCGGGTGCGATCACAACCAACGACGAAGAACTTGCCCATAAGACGCGCATGATTCGGGATCACGGACAGGTGCGAAAGTATTTCCATGACATGGAAGGCTACAACGGCCGGTTGGATGCGATTCAAGCCGGAATTCTACGAAGGAAACTCAAGCACCTCCTTAGCTGGAATGAGCAACGCCAAGAACGAGCGCAACTCTACAACAAACTACTTTCAGAAGTTGGGGATAGCGCGATTCTTCCTATTGCGCCTCCGTGGGCAAAAGCCATGTACCACTTGTATGTGATTCGGGTTAAGGACAGAGATCAACTGATTGCGATGCTCGCCCTAGATAACATTGGGACTGGTATCCACTATCCCATTCCACTTCATCTCCAGACCGCCTATGGCTACCTGGCATACAAGGAAGGAGACTTCCCCGTGTCAGAGAGGCTGGCGCGAGAGGTTGTATCGTTGCCCATGTATCCCAATCTTGCCGCGGAGCAACAACACCGGGTTGTAGAGAAAATACGGGAGATCCTTGCTGATAGGTTGGCTGGCAAGAGTGACCGATCTGTTCTAGCAGCACCTTAACTAACTAGCCTTGCGGGCGTTCTTAGGCTCGGGGCCCTCGAAACTAACTCGACGATCTTGTTTCTCAGGAAGGACGGCAGTTATGTATTCCACACGCACTTTCGCTCTAAGATTACTCTTGGTGTGCCTGATCTCGCCGCTTGTAGCGGCACAGGTTTACACGATCACCGATTTGGGACCGATCTCTCCGACAGCTATAAACACAGTGGGTCAAGTCGTCGGTAATCTGAATGGACATGCATTTATTTGGATGAAGGCTAAGCGTCTTCGGGATTTAGGAATACTGCCAAGCGGCACATTCAGCCGTGCTGCTGCAATCAACGATCTTGGCGCGGTTGCTGGAACCGCTGACGGCCCCGGCATCGCAACGTCGGGCTCGTTTGGAAGCTATCAATGCAGCAATCTGATTCAGCCGTTTGTTTGGACACGAACTAATGGTTTTCGGGTGCCGCCATCTGTTCCCGATCCCTGGCCGTCGGACACCTTCCCGGCGTGCGGTTTCTCTGTCTCGGCCACGGGTATGAATGCTTTTGGTCAGGTAGTTGGTCGCGATGGACCCGGTGGCGACAACTTCGACTGGGGATTTCTCTGGACGAGTGCTGACGGCATAGTTCTTTTGGGGAGTAGTTGGCGACCGACCTCGGTAAACGGAATTAGCAATACCGGACTGATGGTCGGCCAAGATGGCAACATTGGATCTGTAGGTCTTGGGCACGCGACGTCGTGGAACAATGGAACCACAACGGACCTAGCAACGCTAGACGGTAGCACGAACAACAGCTCGGCAAAGGGGGTTAACGACGTGGGGCAGGTTGTCGGATGGTCTACGACTACCCCAATAAGCTTTCCCTATGATGGGGCTTGTGACGGGGATCAGGGCTCCGGGTGCCCTGTACACGCGGTCCTGTGGACGGCAGGTGGAGCAATACGCGATCTAGGGACTCTCCCGGGCGATACCAATAGCGTTGCCACGAGAATAAACTTCTTCGGACAGGCTATCGGCTCGTCGGGAAACACGTTTGTTTTCCACGAAGGGTTAAGTCCCGATCTGGCTCGTGAGGTACTTGGCCGCCCTTTCATCTGGTCTGAGGACAGCGGAATGCGCGATCTGAACACCCTCGTCCGTGGGAACTCTGGCTGGGTGCTCTCCTCAGCCACAGACATCAACATTTGGGGCCAAATTGTGGGACAAGGCACGCTAAATGGGAAGGCGCATGGGTTCTTGCTGACGCCAAGGGCGTTCTTTAAATTCTAGTCGATGCGGCTTGCGCCCCGCCAAATGCCGCTTAACGGGATCGGTTTGGTCTGTGAACCGAGCAAAACGACCTCACGCCAAGACCGTGGTGGTGGTGTCCACAACAAATCGGATTACGTAATCTTAGTGCCCACATATGTCATCAAGCTTTTGTAGCGATCAATCTACGGTACCTTCGCTGGAGTCTTTGCCTCAAGCGGCACAGACCACGGCGAAGAAGCAGAGCTACGGCCAGATTCTGAAATCCTCGGCCTTGATCGGCGGTTCGTCGGTCCTGAACATCGCTATTCGAATCGTTCGTACCAAGGCTATGGCGGTGCTGCTTGGCCCGGCCGGGTTCGGATTGTTTGGACTCTATGGATCGATCGCCGAACTTACGCAGAGCATTGCGGGTATGGGCATCAACAGCAGTGGCGTACGCCAGATTGCCGAGGCAGTCGGTTCGGACGACACAGAGCGGATCGCGCAAACTACCTCAGTGTTGCGACGAACGTCGATCGTCCTGGGAGCGCTGGGAGCTGTTTTGCTTGTCGTGTTTTCCAGACAAGTGTCCACCTTGACTTTTGGCAGTCAACAACCCACCTCCGCTGTGTGCCTGTTGTCAATCGCTGTGTTTTTCAGTTTAGTATCCGCGGGTCAAGGAGCGCTGATCCAAGGAATGCGTCGCATTGCTGATTTCGCCAAAATGGGGGTCTTGAGCGCGCTCTACGGCACGTTCATCAGCATCCCCGTAGTGTACTTCTTTCGTGAAAAAGGTGTGGTGCCATCGCTGGTAGGCGTTGCCGCGATGAGCATTATTACCTCGTGGTGGTATAGCCGGCGGGTACGCATCCCAAGTCCTTCCATGACAGCGTCGCAGGTGGGGCAGGAGGCAGCTGCTCTCTTGAAGCTGGGCTTGGCATTCATGGCAAGTGGCTTAATGATGATGGGGGTGGCCTATGCCGTGCGGACTATCATACTTCGCAAAATTGGTGTTGAAGCAACTGGCTTGTATCAATCTGCTTGGACACTAGGGGGACTCTATGTTGGATTCATTCTGCAGGCCATGGGGGTGGACTTTTATCCCCGTTTAACTGCCAGCGCCAGCGACAATCCCGAGTGCAACCGCTTGGTCAACGAACAGACGCTGGTGGGCCTGTTGCTAGCGGGCCCTGGTGTGATCGCTACTCTAACATTTGCACCGCTCGTCATCGCGTTATTTTACAGTGCCAAATTCGGTGCGGCGGTGGGAATCTTGCGCTGGATATGTCTCGGAGCCACCCTGCAGGTGATTACCTGGCCAATGGGCTTCATTATCGTGGCAAAGGGCAACCAGAACCTCTTTTTCTTGGCCGATCTGGCTTGGACTGTCGTCGCTGTCAGTCTCGCATGGGTTTGCGTCGGATCTTTCGGTGTGAACGGTGCCGGCATTGCGTTCTTTGTATCGTACGTTTTTCACGGCTTGATGATTTACCCCATCGTGCGTTGGCTCAGCGGCTTTCGCTGGTCCCGCGAGAACAAGCAAACGGGCTTACTCTTCCTCTGTTTGATCGCGGTGGTGTTCTGCGGGTTTTACGTACTGCCAACCCTTTTGGCGGGTTGCGTTGGGACATTGGCGGTAATTCTGAGTGGTTCTTACTCGCTCCGAGCTCTCCTCAAACTCATCTCTTTAGACCAGATTCCACGTCCCATGCGGCGATTGCTCGTCGGATTCGGCTATGTTCCTTCAGGTTCTACGATAGTCAACTAACATCGACATTTACTGGAAGGGGCACGCGATCCTAAGACCGTGCTCCAGCCACTGCGAGGCAGCTACGCAATGCAGTATTTTGGATCGCAGCGTAGCAAGCCTTAGATCCTGAACCATTTTGGAGCAGCAAGACTGCTTGACGCAGTGAAGAACCGGTGAAGAACCGATGAGTAAACACACTCCATGCGACTTACACGACCCTCAGGCCCGGAAATATGTCCTGATGACCGCCGCGCATAACGAAGAGAAGTTTATCGAAAAAACGATTACGAGTGTACTCTCGCAGAACGTCCGACCGCAACGGTGGGTGATTGTCAGTGATAACTCCACCGATCGAACTGACGAAATTGTAGAGAACTATTCCAGGCAGTATGACTTCGTACGCTTTGTACGGGTAGCGAGACCTCCTGCTCGTAGCTTTGAAGCAAAGGGTATTGCACTGCAGAGAGGCAGCAAGCTGCTGGGTGACGTTGCATTTGATTTTATAGGTAACATCGATGCCGATATCTCTGTTGACCCTTCATATTTCGAGGAGCTTATTCGGCATTTTGAGCGGAATCCCGACCTGGGGTTAGCGGCAGGTTTCATTCACGAAGAGACGAAAGGCGAATTTCGGAGCCGCAGATCGAACCGGGTGTATTCTGTTCCTCACGCCGCGCAATTGGTTAGGCGGGAATGCTACGAAGCCATCGGCGGCTATGCCGTTCTCAGATATGGTGGGGAAGATTGGCATGCGCAGACTCATGCCAGAATGAGTGGATGGCGCATCGAGGCAATTCCTACCCTAAGCATTTTCCACCACCGACACACAGGGACCGGCACGAACCTGCTGCGAGACAGATTCCGGTCGGGAAGGATGGATTACTCCTTCGGCAGTGACCCAGTATTTGAGATCTTCAAATGCCTCGAACGCCTGCCCGAGAGGCCATTATTCATAGGCGGGATCACGAGGTTAGCGAGTTTCTCCTGGTCCTATGTTTGCAGGGACAAAAGACCTGTTTCCGATGAATTTGTGGCCTTCTTGCGAAGTGAGCAGAGGCTAAAGGTTTTATCCCTACTTCGCAATTTCGTACGGCTAAAGGCTCGTCCGTGGAAGGACTTACTAGGTGGCCGGTCGACGTAACTGCGTTTAGCAAGGCTCAGAGCGAAACATTCTGTCAATGAAGTGCAGAATGGAGAGAACCCAAAACATTTCCTCACCGAACGATTCAATGAAATCCACAGGTTGCTATAGCCCAATTTCAGATAGGTCGCCTTTTGCGAGTGCGACATGAAAATCCTCGTCTTCGCCGATAGGCTCGACGTGGGCGGTACGCAGGTAAACGCCATCGAGCTCACCGCGGCTCTCCGCGACCTTCATGGTCACGAAGTGGTACTTTTCGCGACGCCTGGACCGATGCTCAAACTGGCCGAAGAGAAAGGCCTGCGCTTGCTGCCGGCGCCCGACACACATGTTCACCCGTCGCTACCGCGAATGTACGCTTTGCGTGACGCAGTACGACGCGAGCGCCCCGACCTGATCCACGTCTGGGACTGGACGCAATTGCTCGACGCCTATTACGTCGCGCACATATTGATGCGGGTTCCCATGGTTGTGACGGTGATGTCAATGGCAGTACCCCGTCTGCTGCCAAAGGCGCTGCCGACGACGTTGGGCACGCCGGAACTTCTGGACCAGGCAAGAGCAGCGGGCCGGCGGCGACTGGAACTCGTCCTGCCACCGGTGGACGTCCACTATAATGCGCCCGACTCAGTAGACGCCCAGGCCTTTCGCGAGCGCTACGACATCAAAGTCAGCGATCTCACGCTGGTGACCGTCTCCCGGCTTGTCGATTGGATGAAGGCCGAGAGCTTGCGTCGGACCATCGATGTCGTCCGCACGTTGGGCCGCGATCTGCCGCTGCGGTTCGTGATCGTTGGGGACGGAACATCGCGTGCCGAGCTCGAACGGCTGGCGCGCGAGACTAACGTCGAGCTGGGACGAGAGGCCGTGGTGCTCACCGGGGCGCTCATCGATCCCCGACCGGCTTACGCTGCGGCCGACATCGTAATCGGCATGGGAGGGTCGGCATTGCGCGGGATGGCGTTCGGCAAGCCGGTGATCGTTGTGGGGGAGCAAGGATTCTCCGCACCTCTCACGCCAGCGACGGCAGAATCCATCTACTACAAGGGCATCTACGGTATCGGCGACGGCAGTCTTAGAAATGCACGTCTCGTCGCAGACATCCGAGGGCTTGCCGAGCGTCCCGACCAACTCCCCGCACTCGGGCAACTCTCCCGGCAATTCGTTCTGAAGAACTTCACCTTGGAAACTGTCAGCGCACGATTGGAGAAGTTCTGTCGAGCCGCGGTAGCAGAAGTGCCACGACTTGACGTTGCCGTAGCCGACGGACTCAGGACCGCAGCGGTAGTCTTGGGTCGAAAGTTCTTGCCGGACGGACTCTGGCACGGACTCAGCGCGTGGAGAAGCGGGGCACGATAACCACGCTGGCGTTTGAATA
>WNFJ01161959.1_pt1 | contig 12517 bp, 7 predicted proteins | sample 5400461 | NCBI WGS metagenome assembly WNFJ01 (sample SAMN13153349, study PRJNA577476) | soil metagenome | isolation source: 115 cm saprolite on Douglas fir-dominated hillslope | place: USA:California | collected 2013-09-17 | reverse complement strand
AAATTTATTTCAACGGGACTGCTGCACAGGCCTCCGCTAACGTGAAGGATTATGCGTCGGCGATCCCGTTCTATAAGGCCATGTTGGCGCTCAATCCCGACGACGGAGTCACGAGCTACCGGTTGGGGCTGGCGTACGAGGCATTGACGCCGCCGCAGCACATGGATGCTTTCTGGTCGATCGCGCGAGCCGTCACTGCGAAGGGGGCGACGGAAGCGCAGTCCAAGAAAGTGAAAGATTATCTGCGAAAGCTGATCGTGAACTACCAGCAGGCAGCGTGCGATAACTTGACGGATGCGGAGTTGGCTGAGCTGTTGCAACTTGCAGGCAGCTCGGCGGAGCGCCCCGCGAGCTATACGCTGCCCAGCAGCGCGGACCTGGATGCAGCGCGCAAAGACATGACGATTGCCTCTGTGATCGCTGACCTGAAGGCTGGCGGAGGCAAGGCTAAAGTGACCTGGCTGGCGTCGTGCGGTTTGGAGTTTCCCGGCGTGCCTGCCAAGGTAATCGAAAACGTTCCCGGGGACGTCGTCGTGCTTAAGGTAGCCTTTGTGACCAGCGACGCGGAGTTCGATGCCAAGACGACGCCGGATATGGATGTGAAGATAGCTGGGCAGCCGGAAGTGTCGCGCGTGGAGAAGGACAGCGCGATTCACTTTACCGGCACGCTTGTTTCCTATGATCCGGACCCGGCGTTCATGCTGCATTGGGAAAAGGGCAAGGTGAACGAGGAGGATATTCCGAAGGAAAAGGGTGCGCCGAAGAAAGCGCCAGCGAAGAAGAGACCTTCGGGAAAGTCGAATAACTAGTCGGAATATAAATTACGGGTACGAACGGCTCGCCGGTTTCGACCGGCGAGCCGTTTTTCTTGTCTGCGTTTGGCTGTTTTCCCAGAAGGAGTCTGAAGAACAGGCTCCGGGCACCTTCGGTACGCCTGGGCAAGTTGGGGCACAGCACGCTGCGCCCCTAGAAAAGATTCGCCGCGCTTCGCTCATTACACGCGAGAGTCCGTTTTAGCGGGATCGGTGATTTCCTGACGCGAGCTTGTATTCGTCGATCTTACGGCTCAGCGTGTTGCGGTGAATGCCGAGGACCTGCGCGGCACGGGATTGATTACCGTTGGTGCGGTCCAGAACGCGCTTGATGAAACGTTTTTCGAATTCGCCGACGGCCTCATCGAACTGGATGCCCCTGTCCACCATCTGAATGATAAGCCCCTCGAGTTGATCTCTCACGATCGCACGCTCCACAGAATTTGTTTTAGTTTGTTCTGGGCCGGTTTGCAGTTATTGGTCGAGCTCGCGCCCTGCCAGGATGCGATACGCCTCCCGGTATTTGGTGCGCGTGGCAGCGACGACATCGGGCGGAAGTTCCGGACCGGGCGGCGTTTTGGGCCAGCGGATTCGCTCGAGGTAATCACGCACAAACTGTTTATCGAAAGAGGGTTGAGGGCCGCCGGGCCGGTATTGAGCGGCGGGCCAGAAACGTGAGGAGTCTGGGGGGAGCGCTTCGTCGATCCACATCAGGGAGTTGACGGCGTCGCGGGAGCCGAGAGAGCTGTTGAGAAGGCCGAACTCGAACTTGGTGTCGGCGAGGAGAACACCGCGCGGCTCGGCGTAGGCAGCGGCGCGGCGGTAGATATCAATGCTAGTGGAGCGGACGCGATCCGCGAGATCCGTGCCGATGAGAGATGCGGCTTGCTCGAACGAAATGTTTTCGTCGTGGCCGGTGGCGGCCTTGGTGGCTGGTGTGAAAATGGGTTCAGGCAGGCGATCGGATTCGCGCAAACGTGCCGGGAGCGCGATGCCGCAGATTTTTCCGGTGGCTTTGTAGTCCTTCCAGCTGGAGCCGGAAACGTAACCGCGCACGACGCACTCTATGGGAAGAGGCTGTGTCTTGCGCACGACCATGGAGCGGCCGGCGAGATCGTCGCGATAGGCATCGAACGGGGCGGGGAAGTCCGTGGAGCTTAGAACGTGATTGGGGATGACGTCCTTTAGGAGGTCAAACCAGAAAAGGGAAAGCTGCGTGAGGACGCGGCCTTTGTCGGGAATGGGCGTCGGGAGGATGACGTCGAACGCGGAGAGCCGGTCAGTAGCGACGATGAGGAGCTTATCGCCAAGATCGTAAATGTCGCGGACCTTCCCGCGCGCGGCGGGTGTGAGACCGGCGAAATGCGTTTCTTGAATGATGCGCGACACGGGACCGGCAGCCACGGAAAAGTTTCTCCCCAAAGGTGCGGAGCATTCTAGCGCAGTGCTCCGTCGAGGGAAAGCAGGGTGTGGAGGAAATTTTTGGAGAAAATTGTGCAGCGAGGGATTTATTTTTTTGGTGCGCTTACCGTTCTAGGCGGCGGAGGCTGCTTTCTGTTTGGGAGCGGGAGCCTGGTCGCCTTCCCAGCGGACGCTGACGAGCTTGGAGACGCCGGGCTCCTGCATGGTGACGCCGTAGAGGACGGAGCCGGTCTCCATGGTTTTGCGGTTGTGGGTGACGATGATGAATTGCGTTTGGCCGCTCATGTCGCCGACGAGGCGGGTGAAGCGGCCGACGTTGGCTTCGTCGAGCGGCGCATCTACTTCGTCGAGGATACAGAAGGGGCTCGGTTGGTAGCGGAAGATGGCGATGAGCAGCGCGAGCGCGGTCATGGCTTTTTCGCCTCCGGAGAGGAGGAGGACGTTTTGCATGCGCTTACCGGGAGGCGAAGCGACCACGTCGATGCCAGCGTCGCCAGAGCTGTCGACCTCGGTCAGGCGCATTTCTGCCATGCCGCCGCCAAAGATGGTGTGGAAAGCTTCGGAAAAGTTGTGGTTGATGGCGTTGAAGGCTTGCTCGAATTTTTCGCGCGAAACCTGATCGAGTTCGGTGATGGCCTGCTGCGTGTCGGCTATGGATTTGAGAAGGTCATCACGCTCGCGCGTGAGGAAGGTGAAGCGCTGCTCGCACTCATTGAACTCTTCAAGCGCCATCATGTTGACGGGGCCCATGGCTTCGATGCGCTGTTTCATCTCGCGGTAATTCGTTTCCGCGGCGGCGAGTTCTTCGCCGGTCATGAAGGCCGCTTCGGTGGCGATTAGATCTTCGGGCTGCACATTGACTTCTGTAATGCAAGTTTCGCGGAGATGCTGGCGGTCGGAATCGTTGCGCGCGTGATCCACTTCCGCGTGGCTGCGCTGTTCGCGAAGATCCTGAAGCGACTGGCGGCCCATGCGCAAGTGATCTTCCATTTGTGTAACGCGCGTGCGGCCGGTGTCCCACTCCTGCTCGAGCTGACGCTGGCGGACTTCGAGGCGAAGTTTTTCACCGCGGAGGCCTTCGAGTTGTTGCGAGAGTTCTTCGCTTTGCTTGGTGAGCGCGGCGGTTTCATCACCAATCGAGGATTCTTGCTGTTGAAGCGCGGTTTCGCGCCGATTGAGTTCAGAACGCTCATCTTGGAGGCGCGCGGCAAGAGCTTCGGCAGCGGAAAGGCGTTCATTCAAGGCGGCGAGTTCGGCGCGTGCTGTGGCGAGTTCGTTCTGTTCGGTTTGAACCGAGCCACGAAGCTGTGCGAGGTTTTCAACAAGTCGTGCGCTTTCTGTTTCCGCATCGGCGCGGCTGACCGCCGCGGCGGCGTGTTGATTCTTTGCGCGCTCGGCACGCATTCTTGCTTCTTCGCAGTCTTTCCGAAGGCGTGAAAGTTCGTTTTGGCAAACGGTCAGCTCGAGACCGAGCCGAGCGAGTTCGCCTTGCATGTGCTTGTGACGGTGCGTGGCGGAGAAGACGCTGCGTTCGGCATCGCGCAGTTGGATCGTAATTTGTTCAAGCGACTGCTCTGATTCGCGAAGTTCCGCGTTTACTTGCGCAAGCGCTGCTTGCGCCTCGCTCATTTCGTGTTCGAGTTGCAAGACTTCGGCGTCGAGGGCGCGCAGCTCGCGCTTCATACCGAGAGGCCCGGCTTCATCCGCGCGCCCGCCGGTGACCATGCGGCCTTGATAGCAAGTGCCGTCTGGCGCGACGAAAGCGAACTGAGGATTGTCGCGCGCCAGCTTCTCGGCGGACGCTGAGCTGTCCGTTAAATAGGCCGAGCGCAGGCGCGGTAGAAATTGTTTGGCAGCGGCACCCAAGGGGTCGCGAAAGCCTACGAGCTTGTCCAGGCGAGAAATGACGCCGTCTTCGATGCGGAAGTTGATGATGGGCTCGTATTCGGCCAGACGTAAATTGCGCAGCGAATCGACAAAGAAGGTGGCGCGGCCTCCGACTTCATCGCGGAGCAGGGAAACGCCGGCGCGAGCGTGATCGTAGGTTTCGACAACGATATACTGTAGTTCGTCGCGAAGATACTGCTCAATGGCCGCTTCATGCTGTTCTTCGACTTCGGCATAATCGGCGAGGACGCCAACAGCGTGGAAGGTTTGACCGGTTCCACGTTCGTTGGCGGCAAAGAGCTTTTGCACGGCATCAGCCGTATAGGAGCGGTCGTTCAGAATTTGCGTGAGCGTCGCGTGGCGCGCGCGAACGCCGGAGAGAGAATCGCGCAGGACATCCGCCCTTTCAGTAGTTGTCTCGCGCTGCTGGCGTAAGTCCGCAATGCGCGCCTGCATCGCGGCCGCGTTTTGGGTCAGCGCACTGAGTTGTCCGCTAGCGGCTTCCCAGTCGTAGGCGGCTTGGTCGGCTTCGTCGCGAATCCGAATAGAAGTTTCGAGCAACTCGTGCTCGTTTGCTTCGCGTTTGTGAAGCGATTCCAAGTGATGGACCAGCGCTTCTTCCGCCTGCTTCTGATCACCATGCAGCCGAAGCAAGCTTTCGCCGGCTTCCGATGCGGAGCGGCGCAGAGCTTCGATGCGCGCCTCGGATTCGTGAATTTGATTGATGCGCGATTCCGCTCGCGCCGCGAGGCCTTCCACGCGCCCGGAAAGAACGCCGGACTCTTCGCGCAGAGAGGTCACTGCAACCTGCTGCGCCCTGCAGCGAGCTTCCCACTCCGCTGCTTGTGCAGCCGCCTCGGCCATTTCGGAGGAGACTTGCGTGCGCCGCGCACCGAGCTCCGCAGCGCGTTGTTGATTGAAATTGATGCGGTTCTCAGTGCGATCGACTTCTAGCGCGGTGGCGTTCAGCACATTTTGATTCTGACGAATCTCGGCGTCCAGTTCATAGATGCGCTGGTTGAGGCGGTCCTGTTCGCCTTCCTGCCGCTGGATGGTTTGCGCGTGCTGCGTTTCGGCGGCGGTGAGTTCGGAGAGTTGCTTGGCGATGCGCTCCGCTTCCGCGTCCAACTCGCGGGCTTTTCCGGCCAGCATCTGGCGGACGATGCCGCGCATCTGGTCGCGAATCTCGGCGTAACGACGGGCTTTGGAGGCTTGGCGTTTTAGCGAGCCGAGCTGTTTCTCAACTTCGACGACGATATCGTTCACACGGGCGAGATTCAGTTTCGAGGATTCGAGTTTGGCTTCCGCTAGGCGCTTTTTGGTCTTAAATTTCGTGACTCCGGCGGCCTCTTCGATGATGGCGCGGCGCTCCATTGGCTTGGTGGAAAGGATCAGGCCGATGCGCCCCTGTTCGATGATGGCGTAGGAATCGGGACCGAGCCCCACACCCATGAACATTTCCTGAATATCGCGGAGGCGGGCGATGCGGCCGTTGATCAAGTATTCGCTCTGGCCAGAGCGGTACAGGCGGCGCGTGACCACAACTTCGCCGGGCTTGGTGGCGAGAACCGGCTTGTCGCCGCCCTTCTTGCGGCGCTTGCCTTTCAAGAATTCAGGAGCTGTGCCAGACGATTCCTCGGACTGCGGCGCAGAATCCTGAGATTGCGCTGCTTCTTGCTGCGCCTCGGGGGCCGACGCGGGGTCAAGCGAGAGAATCTGAACGTTGGGGTCGTCACCTGGAGCTAGTTCGCTTGCCGTCGGAGCGGAGGATATCTCCGCGGCTTCGGCGGCGCCTTCTATTGACGCGACTTCGAGGACGAATCGGGCGGCTTCCGCCAGCTCGGGGTCCTCCATCGTGATGGTTACTTCCGCCATTCCAAGAGGCGGCCGCTTGGTCGTGCCGTTGAAGATGCAATCGGCCATGCGTTCGGCGCGGAGGGACTTGTGGCTCTGCTCGCCGAGTACCCAGGAGACGGCGTCCACTACGTTGGATTTGCCGCAACCGTTGGGCCCGACGATGCAAGTCGTGCCGGAGCCGCTGAAAGTGACCACGGTGCGGTCACAAAACGACTTAAAGCCAACGATTTCCACTTTTCGGAGCTTAAGCAAGGTGTCCCCTTTTGTCGTCAACCGCTTCGCGGCTGCACTGGGTGTCAGCCGGTTCGCGTTTGCTCCTAAGCCGTTTCGCCTTTCCTCGAAGGCGCCTTTGCAGCCCACGAATATCCCATGCACGACAGGGGGCCAAGGCAAAACACGCGTAGAGAGACGACGCTTTGTTCCTCGGGGGAGGGTCTTTCGAGCGACAAGTCGACCGGTTCGCGGTCGCTCAGACAAACGTGTGGCAGGTTCTCAGTCAGAGGCCCAGCCGCCTGGCGCGTGGATGGCGGTACGGGAAAAAAGATTAGCACGAGTATTATTGAGTGTAAAGGGCTCCCAACAGGTTGTGTTTGATCGGGGCTGACCACAATCCGCGTAGTACGCAACGCCTCGTCTGTGCGGCTGGGAGCTTCTCGGGCACGGGCTATCCAAGTTGTAACCAAGAGGTTGTTTGCTAGGCCGGAACACGAATATCCGACGTATGATGCGAATAAGCAGAAAGAGAACGGCAAGGCGCAACTTGGGGGCGCCTCCACGTGCGAAAACTGCGTTTTCTCGTTTCGCTGATCATCAAAGATAACGACTTCCAGATCCAGCAGGCGGTCTCTGCGGAGGCGGCTGCGCGGGAGTTGGGAATTGACCTAGAGATTGCGTACGCCGACGGCGACACCATCACGCAAAGCACGCAAATCCTCAAGACCATACAGGCTCAGCAAACTTTGCGGCCGGACGGCATCATTGTCGAGCCGGCCGGAGGAACCGGACTCCCGCAAGTTGCCAAGGCTGCGATCGAAGCGGGGGTTGCGTGGGGACTCGTCAACCGCGAGGCGGAATACGTTCTGGAGTTGCGGCGAGGCTCGAAGATAGCCATCTTTGTCGTGACTAGCGATCACGTCGAGATCGGGAGGATTCAGGCGCGGCAGTTAAGTGCGTTGCTTCCCGATGGCGGCTCCATTTTGTACATTCTTGGCCCTACGGAAAGCGCTACGGTGAAGGACCGTAAGGCGGGGTTCGAGGCGGTATGCCCGAAGAATCTGCGCGCCACGCTGCTGCGAGGCAAATGGACGGAAGAGAGCGGCTACCGCAGCGTGGCGACTTGGCTGAAATTGGGAGGCTCGACTAAGGCAGGGATTGTTGCCGTTGCCGCACAGAACGATGCAATGGCCATCGGCGCGCGGAAAGCATTCGAGGAACTCAGCAGCGAGCAAGAACGGGCAAAATGGCTGAGCCTGCCGTTTACAGGGTCCGACGGATTGCCGAAGACAGGGCAAGCCTGGGTGCGATCTGGTCTGTTGGCAGCAACGGTCATCACGCCACCAATGGCTGGGCAAGCCGTTCAACTGATGGCCAACGCGCTGCGCACCGGTGCTAGCGTGCCTGAGCGTACAGTGACGTTGCTGGAATCTTACCCACCCCTTGGGAAACTCACGAAGCTTTCGAATCTTCAGGCGGTTGGAAGCCAGCAATAGACGCGTTAGGGCAGCGACGCACGATCGTAGTCCGCTCCGTGTCAGCTGCCTGTGGGAGCTACTTTAAGTGTGCGTCATACCAGGCCAACATACGATTGAGGCGATCCAGCAGGTGCTTCTCCTCACGCAGGCGGTGTGGCTCTCTAGGGTACATGACGAGTTCCGTCTCCACGCCGTAGTGTTTTAAGCCGCGGTAAAGCTCCTGGCTTTGGCCGGGCGGATCGGTTGTGTCGGTCTCGCCCTGAAGAATCAGCGTCGGCCTCTTGGCATTCTTGAGTTGTGTGAACGGGGAGCTGTTCAAATATTTCACGAGGCTAGCTGACTCGTAGGGTACGCCGTAGAACCATTCGTCATAGGAAGGATGTTCTTCGCTCCCGTATTCCGAAATCAGATCGGAGAGGCCCGCGCCGGAGACCGCCGCTTTGAAATCGTTTGTTTGCGTGACAGCCCACTCGGCCATATAGCCGCCGTAAGACCATCCGCCAATGCCAAGCTTGGTGGGATCAGCGATTCCGCGGTCGATGAGATCCTTGACGCCCCACATCACGTCTTTGAAGTCGGCACCGCCCCAATCGCCGCGGTTCATTTCGATGAATTTTTGGCCGTAACCGACCGAGCCGCGAATGTTGGGATAGAAAACAACATAGCCGCGCGCCGCAAGGAGCTGGCCCCAGACTTCGATCGAGTCTTGCCAGTTGCCCGTGGGTCCTCCATGAATTAGCGCGATGAGTGGCAGTCTATCCTTTGCACTGGCTCCCGCGGGCTTCAATAGAGCAGCTTCTATCTCGAGACCGTCGAACGATTTGTATTTGTAGAATTCGGGCGAGCTGAGATTGAACTGTTTCCAGGAGTCATTGAGGTGAGAAACTTGTTGCGGCGAATTCTTTTGGTCCCAGAGCCAGAGTTCGGGAGGTGTCGTAGCGGACTGTCCCACGAAAACAACGTCGCCCGAGTCAGAAACCGAAAACGTGCTGATATTTCCGGACGGCGGGTTAGTGGGATTTATGCTCATGCCTTCCGGAGAAAAGCCTAAGAGTTTGTATCGGAAACCATCCGCGTAAAGCGCGAGCATGGAGCCGTCCTTCATCCATCGATATTCAGAGACGGCGCGATCGAGGGTCGCGCCGGTGAGATTTCGAGTGGCGCGCTTGCCGATGTCCAAGAGCATCAAGTCGTGCGGCGAGGGGCCATCGACGCGAGACCCGACGTAGCTGATCGTGAAGCCGTCCGGAGATGCACGCAGATCGCCGAACGGGCCGTGCGGCGCGAAAATCAGCCTCTGCGAGCCGTCCGAGACCGAGACTGAAAAAATGCGATGCGTCTCCTGGTCGGATTCCGGATGATCCGTGGCGCTGACGACGATGCGGTCGCCGGTCGGAAGCCAGGCGAGCTCACTCATTTCCCATTTGGAGTCCGTGAGCGCTTTGGCTTCGCTCGTAGCCAGTGTGAGCAGCCATAGCCGCGGTTGCTTGTCGTTTTTGTCCACCACGCGAGCGTCATCTTTGTCCTTATCCTTTTTTTCTTCGGCGTCACTTTTGGCATCAGGAGCAAGGAAGGCGATCCGCTTGCCGTCCGGAGACCAAGCAAAACTACGCACGCTGCGCTTGCCCTTGGTTACCGCAGCAGCTTCTCCGCCGTCCATGCGCATCACGTAAATCTGCTGCTGGTCGTCGCGATTGGAAAGAAAGGCTAGTCGCTGGCCATCGAGAGACCAGCGCGGCCAAGATTCATCCTTCGCTGAAAAAGAGATTTGCCTAATAGCATCAGACTTTTTGTCAAACAGCCAGATATGGCGCGCACGGCGTTCGCCTTTGGGCGGGTCCGTGACGACGAAGGCGACCCGGGCGCCGTCGGGCGAGAATTGCAGATCGGAAATCGAACGCAGATTCAGGGATGTTTCCGGTGTGAGCAACTTGGCGGCATCCCCAGCCATCTTCTCTTGCGCAACGCTTGTGCTGGCGAACGCCAAAATTCCGAGAAGCCCACTGCTCAAAAGGAAGCCGTTCATCGTTGCACCCCTCTAGTAAGAACCTAGGACTTTAACTACCGAGAAGCTCACCGTCAATTTCGTTCGCGAATGCCGCTCTCCGAGTTCTTTTCCAAGCAACGGCAAAGCCGTTCTTCATTGCGGGTGTCTGGAAGCCTCGGATACAATCTGACGTTTGTCCTTTGAGGCAATGCGCCGATAGGACTGCGATGAACGAGATACGCTTCCACAATACGCTGGGCGGAAAGATAGAAGCCTTCGCGCCGCAAAAGGGTGATGGAGTCCGCATGTACACCTGCGGGCCGACGGTATACGACTACGCGCACATCGGAAACTATCGCACCTTCATATTTCAGGACGTTCTTCGGCGCTTCCTGAAGCTGCGCGGCTTCAAGATGAAACACGCCATGAACTTGACCGATGTGGACGACCGCATCATCGCCAACGCGGCAGCCGCGGGCGTGGGCATTCGCGACTATACCGAAAAATTCGTGCAGGCTTTTTTCGACGATTGCAAGACTCTGAGCATCGAAACGCCAGAGCACTGGATTCGCGCCACCGACCATATCGACGATATGGTCAAGCTCATCGAGAGGCTGCAAGAGAAAACGTACACGTATCCGAGCGAGGGCTCGGTCTACTACCGCATCGCGAAGTTTCCGCGCTACGGTAGGCTTTCGAATATTGACGTGACTGGAATTCAAGCGGGCGCCCGCGTCGATGTGGACCGCTACGAAAAAGAGAGCGCACGCGATTTTGCGCTCTGGAAAGCACCAAAGCCCGGCGAACATTTCTGGGAGACGGCGATCGGCAAGGGCCGCCCTGGCTGGCACATTGAATGCTCCGCGATGGCCATGAAGTATCTCGGCGAGACACTCGACATTCACACCGGCGGGATCGATCTCGCGTTTCCGCATCATGAAAATGAAATTGCACAGAGTGAGGCCGCGACTGGGAAGCCCTTCGTGCGCTACTGGATGCACGCCGAGCATCTGCTGGTCGAAGGCGAGAAGATGTCCAAGTCGCTTGGCAATTTCTTTACGCTGCGCGATTTGTTTGCGAAAGGGTACAAGCCTTCGGCGCTGCGTTTTGCGCTGGCCAGCGTGCCGTACCGCAAGCAGCTTAATTTCACGTTTGACGGATTGCAGCAGGCCGTGAGTTCGGTCGAGCGTCTGCGCAATTTCGCAGCGCGCCTGGCCCAGGGCAAATTTCCCGCGGGCAAGCAGAAGGGCATGGCCGCCCGAGTCACGGAAGCCGCGGAAGAATTCGACGCAGGACTTTCCGATGATCTGAACACAGCCCGCGCGCTGGCCGCCGCGTTCGATCTCCTGCGCGAAACGAATATCGCCATGGACAAGGGCGAATTCCGCCAGGGCGATGTAGCCGCCGCCCAGGAATTCCTCGCGAACTTCGACCGCGTCTTTGCCGTTATGGAGGACAACGATGCGGAAAAGCTGCGCGCGCTAGGTTTTGGCAGTGATGGCGGCGGGCTAAGCGACGCAGAAATCGAAAGACTCATCGCCGAACGACAAGCCGCGCGCCAGCGGCGCGACTTTGCCGCTTCCGATCGCATCCGCAAGGAGCTCGCGGATCGTGGTATACTAATTGAAGATTCGAAGGACGGCAGCGTCCGTTGGAAACGCAAATGAAACTCTCTAGTCTCTATCGGTTCCCAGGCAATTTCTCTCCGGCCGAGCTGCGTCCCAACCTCTTCGGCGTAGACTAAGCAATCTCTCTCCTGGCAGGGCGCGCACTTGTATTGGTGTACGCGCACAAACCTGCTTTGCGGTAGTCCATCCACATTAACCGCTGACCACTTTCCCCAGGAGGAAGAGATGATTGCCACAATGGAAACGAAACTGCCGAGGCTGATTACCGCTTTGCCCGGGCCCAACGCCAAGCGAGTTGTCGAAAGCGACGCGAAATTCATGTCGCCGTCATATACGCGGGATTACCCGCTTGTGGCCAAGCGCGGCCACGGCGCAATTGTGGAAGACGTGGATGGCAACTCCTTTTTGGATTTCGCCGCAGGTATTGCCGTTTGCTCGACAGGGCACTGCCATCCCAAGGTCGTAGCCGCTATTCAGCAACAGGCCGCCGAGCTCATCCACATGTCCGGCACGGATTTTTATTACGAGAGCATGCCCCGCCTCGCCGAGCGCCTGGTAAACACCTTGTCCGGCGCCGCGCCGAAAAAGGTTTTCTTCACCAATTCCGGAACCGAAGCCATCGAAGGTGCCGTCAAACTGGCCCGTCACGCCACGAGGCGCGACAAGATGATTGCCTTTTACGGGTGCTTTCACGGCCGCACCATGGGCGCACTTTCGCTGACCGCCTCAAAGACTACGCAGCGCAAGGGTTTTGGCGCTTTGCTCTCTGGCGTCGAGCACATTCCTTTTCCCTACGCCTACCGCTGCGCCCACGATCACACCGCGGAAACCTGCGGCGCAGAAATTCTCGAGCAACTCGAGCAGCAAGTTTTCAAGCGCCTTTTTGATCCCGAGGAAGTTGCGGGGATCATCATCGAACCGATTCAGGGGGAAGGCGGGTACGTCGTTGCGCCAAACTTCTTTCTGCAGGAACTTCAGCGAATCTGCCGCAAGCACGGCATCATGCTCATCGTGGACGAAGTCCAATCCGGCATGGGCCGCACTGGAAAGTGGTGGGCGCATCAGTATGCCGGGATCGAGCCGGACATTGTCTGCAGTGCCAAAGGCATCGCCAGCGGTATGCCGCTCGGCGCTATTTTTGCGCCAGCCAGCATTATGAATTGGAAACCAGGGGCGCACGGAACAACGTTCGGCGGAAACCCTGTCTGCATCGCAGCGGCTCTTGCGACGGCG
>WNFJ01064873.1_pt1 | contig 12517 bp, 13 predicted proteins | sample 5400461 | NCBI WGS metagenome assembly WNFJ01 (sample SAMN13153349, study PRJNA577476) | soil metagenome | isolation source: 115 cm saprolite on Douglas fir-dominated hillslope | place: USA:California | collected 2013-09-17 | reverse complement strand
CAGAAGACGGCCCGAGCGAAGCCTCAACGCTCGCGGTTACAGAGGCTAAAACGTGGACCTACAAACCGTTTGAAAAAGACGGCGTGCCGACAACGGCAAAGATTACCGACTATGTGAGGGTCCTACCGCCGGAGGACTTGCCGAAAATACACCAGAGCTTTCCCAATATCAGAAGCGTGGACGGGGTGGTTATGAAGCTATCACGCTCCGGCTGCTTTGGGAGTTGCCCTGCGTATAGCCTAGAAATCCACGGCGACGGGACAACGATCTACAGAGGCAATTTTTTCGTCGCAGTTACTGGGGAGCACCGGGAGCACCTTTCGCCGGATCAGGTCAACGAAATACTCGATGCCTTCCGAACGGCGGACTATTTCTCATTGAGGGATGAGTATAGGGCTTCGGTCACCGACTGTCCCACAGTTACGACTTCGTTTCAAATAGACCAGGTTTCCAAGGAAGTGACGGACTATGTTGGAGCGGAAGAAGGGATGCCGCAATCGGTGAGTGATCTAGAAACAACCATTGACCGTGTGGCGGGCACGATGAAATGGATTCACGGAAACGAAAGAACTGTTGCTGCGCTAAGGGAGGAAGGATGGGATTTTAAGTCGTCGGAGTCGGCCAAAGTGATGGCGCGTGCCGCACAGGAGGGCAATTCGACACTGGTGGGAGAACTTATGGTGGAAGGCGTAGGGCTTTCCGGGTCCAATGAAGATGGCAAATCCACATTGGCGGCCGCTGTTCTGGCCGGAGATCGGGAAACCGCTAAAATGTTGATGAAGGCAGGCGCGGGAAAGGACAATGCGCGGATCAAGACAGAGGCTCTGGCGGCAGCAGCGCGGACAGCGGACATGGAACTGGTGCGGCAGTTCATCGATTACGGCGCCGATCCAAAGGGGAGCTACGAAGATAGGTACGGACGAAGCACAGTGCTGATGTCCGCGGCCGCTTCGGGTGTCCCGGAGATCGTGGAAGCTATCCTGGCGGCGGGCGTTGACACAAATGTACGCGACAAGGAGGGCCATACGGCACTTTGGTATGTCGCAGATGCAGGCACCTATCGGGATAAAGAGCGCCACGCGGACCGAGCAGGCGTGGTGCAGCTTCTGGCCCACGCGGGTTCTGACCTGAACGCGCAGGACGAGAAGGGAGATACGCTGCTGCACAAGACGTATCAGGTTGACATCGCACGATCGCTGATTGAATCCGGTGCCAACGTGCACGTCCGGAATAAGGATGGGGAGACTCCGCTGATAGCAAATTTTTCGGGAGAGGTCACGAAGCTGCTGGTTGCAGCAGGCGCTGACATTCGGGCGCGCGACCAGAACGGAATGAATGCGTTGGACCACGCACTCGAAATTGAACCCAACGGGGAGAAAGCACACTACCTGAAGTCGGTCGGAGTGAAGCCGACAGGAAATCATCGGAGAATGACATCAGAGGCGCCAGCCGAGCCAGAAAAAGATTCAGAGGAGCCGCACTAGAAGAGAGGTAGTTGGGACGTGTTGTGCCTCGCTAAAGCTCCGAATTAGCTGAATGTCGCCTATGCAGCCATCCTGTGGCATGACCTCTCTGTATCTTATCCATTTCAAATGCACTCCTGCTTCTGGCAAGGCACAGGATCATCTGCCTCGCAGGCATACGATCACCCTTTGGATTGCGGGTCACTCCAGTTCTAGGATTGCTGTGCCGTTACTGTGCAGGAACTCTATCTTTTCCATTCACTGAGGTTAGCATTAAGCGAAAAGCAGATGCCCCAGTTTATTGGAAACGTTGATAGTTAGAAATATCGGATGGAGTTGTTGGAGCCGGATTCGGCGCTTAGAAGGCAGACGCTCTATCCGCACTGGAACTCCCTCGTACCCGGGCAAGAAAATCGTTCCGCGTCACGTTTGGCCAAGTTGGCCAATTCTACGGTGCTCCGAGTCTTGTAAATGGCGCCAAAGCCACGACTTGGTGAATTTGTCCTACGGTTCGGGACCAGGAGGTCGGTGGTTCAAATCCACTCGCCCCGACCACTTTGAACTTCAATCAAGTCATCACCCGGAATAACTGCCAAAAGCCCAGCAAAACCATCTCTGCAAGCTCTTGGTTCTGGTTCAAAACCATGAAACGTTGTTCTTCGTTGTAGACAAGGCCACTTTGAAACAGGGCTGCCTGAAGCTCTTGCCTCTCGCGCAGCGCGGCCTTCTGCCACGTTCCCGGCAAGTCAATGAACTGCTGCTTGGTGTCTTGAATCAGCTTTTCCATCGTGGCGGCCTCTGAAGTCAAAGCGGCACGTGCGTCTTCAATCTCAGCGATGCCCTTGCTGATGTGCTCACGCATCTGCTCAGCGTCAGCCTTGCTCAGTTCGCCACGCAGTTGAGCTTCAGTCAGCTTCAAGTTCAGGATTCGCTGGTCTTCCAGCTTCACACTCAGAACCCTGTCTTGCTCAGCCAGCCTCCTCTGCCTGTGTGACCACTTGGCCTTGGCTATCTTCGGAATGACACTGACCAGCGCGTCGGCGGTTGGTTCCGTTAGCCTGAGCAGTTCCAACCAGTCAGCTTTCTAACTTTTAGTTTCTGAATGAATGCGAACACACGACAAAGCGCCAATTAGTTCTGCAAAATCGATCGCTGCGCCTCTATCAACTCAGATCTTCCAGGCTTGTCGGCGCGATTGCAAAGCGTTAGCAGTTCGAGAAAGTATTTTTGACTGGCATCGCGATTCCCGCTGAGCTGCGCCGCGTGTGCCGCTCCGTAGAGTGCGCGGAAGCGCCCGGGTTCGTTCTTCAGCGTCGCCTGAAACTGCTCCAATGCCTGCGCAGGTTCATTCATCTCCAGCATCATCTCGCCCAGCAATTCACGCGCCGGGGCCATCGGCCCAGGAGTCACCGCACTTTTCTCCGTGCCATCTTCCAATTCCGCTGCCAACTTCATGTGCCGCAGGGCGTTCTCTTTTCTACCCGCAGCCAGTGCAGCCCACGCCCCGACCGTAACTTCCTGGATTTCCACCTGCCGTGCCCAGTAGTTTTCGTTGGCCTTCAACAGCCGCTCTCGAATCCCTCGCAGCCTTCGCTGCTTGACCTAGTCGCGCCGCGCCGAATCCGCGCGCGAACCACGTCATTGCATCCGCATAAGGGAACGGTGTTTCCCGGACCGGGAGTTGCACGGCCTGTTCCCAGTCTTGACGCTCGAGCGCGAACCGGGCCGGGATCGCCGCGAGCGCAAAATATCCAACTGACGGACCACCGGCGCCGCTGATCACAGCGTTTGGATCAAAGCGCACTGCGATCTCCGGCAAGGACATCACGATTCGCCCCGCCGCCTCGTCCTGCCCCGTTTGCAAGTAGGCGTAAATTTCATAGTCGCTGGCGTGCAACTCTTCTGCGGTCTGTCCCTCACGCCGCGCCGCTGCCACCGCGGCTATGTTGCTGTCGATGGACTCTTGCCAGTAGCCGGTGCGTGTGAATGTATGTGATGGCATGTGCAAAGCATGTGGTGCATCGGGCGCAATTTCCGAGTAACGCCGCGCTGCCACCAGTCCCTTCCCTGCCAGCGTCGGCACGTCGTACGTATGGATGATGTAATGCGCCAGCCCTGGATGCGTCGGTTCTTCCTCGAACAATTTTTCCAGAATCGCTCCGGCCTTGAGTCGCCCGGTGTACGTTTTGTCCTCGGGATCTTCCGAAGCGGCCACCGACAACGCGTAGAAGATTTGTGCCTCATGGTCGTCTGAGTACTTCGCAGCGATTTTCCCCATGGCGTCGCGATAGGCGATCAAACGTGTTCGCTGCGGCGTGCTCTTGAAGTCGTTGTACAACTTGCCGACTGCCGCGATATATGCCCGTTCCCGCTCCGTCTTTGCGCCTACCGCCTTGGCGCGTTCCGCGTTCTGCCGCCCTGCCTGCAACTGGCTCTTGTCTTTCGCGCCCGGTGCAAAGGGGTTACTCCAATCGCTAAGCGCGATTCCCCAGTAAGCGATCGCGCATGTCGTGTCCTCATGCAGCACCTCGTCAAATCCTTCTATCGCGCGGCTGAACTGGAAAGAATGCAATAGAGTGACCGCTCGGTTAAACTCCTTCTGCGCCGCGTCGTTACAGGATGTTGCAAAGTACACGGTGCCCAACCTCTCCCCATTCTCAGAGTGCTGATGCTCCTGCGCTCTCCCACTCGACGCAAACAAGGTCAGTAGAATTGTCACAATGGAGATCACTCTGACCATTTCGCTCCTCCAGCCTCGCGTATTATAGGGGCGCTCCGGGATGTGTGGAAGACTCGGTCCGCAAGAGACGGAGAGACGCGTCAACTCACGGTTAGTCGGATTACTGGACATCTTGTTTCTAGCACCCAGATGTCCCAGCGTTAATCAGGCATCAAGTGCATTTCTTCAGAGTTCCCCGTCTTCCGCCCGCAATCGGCGGCAAGCTTGAATAGAAGCCCCAGCCACTTAGCTTAGGGGTCGCGTCAGAACGACAGACAGTTGTTGATCTGGGGCGAGCCAAATACGCAGGGCAGCGCCCACCGACGTTTGTGGCCGCCGCCCTGTTTTTGCTTTGCGGGATGTGTGCGTGCTCCCTTATCCACATATCCGTGGCGTGGCTTCCGTTTAGAGCGGCATGGATGACGAGATCTCCTCCAGTGTTGGGTGAGGCACTGAAGGAGATCCGGGGGCTGTTTCCTCGTCTATTTCAGGAACACTCGTTGTGCCGCGGGTCAGGCGCGGGCGGGCCTGCGACGCAAGGGACCGCACTAAGGTATTCGTAGATGGCTCGGAGGTCATGGTCCGTCAGGTTTCTTAGACCAGGCCAAGGCATTGTCTGGAGAAGGTCTCCGTTGAATGGAGCGGGAATGCAGCCGCTGTTAACGACTCCGGCAGGACAAGTCGGATGGAGGTGGTCCAGGTCCACGCCCGTCCTCATGATCTGGACAAACTCCCCAAACGTGCGGCCTCCTTCCGGGCAGTCCGGTTTTATCGGGTGTCAGGTTGCGGGAGATGATGTGCGCCGAACCTGGCACCGGTGCACCGAAATCCCTGCCGCCACCCAGGTACGTCGCCGGATTAATCACCGCCGTCTGGCCATAGTAAGGGTTATCGCCTGGCAGGAACTGATTGATCGCAGGGCCAGCGCCGTGGCACTCGTTGCAGGGGACATTGGCGTTGACGATATAGCTGCCTAGCCCCACCAAACTCCTGTTTTTCCCCTCCAGATTCAGGTGAACAGGTGCTATTTCGAATCCCCGTTGAATCTTTGATTCGTTGCGTTCGCCATCATCATCGTCAGTAGCCTTTACGCCCGGGGAACTGCCCAACATTGCCGCCAGTATGAAAGCGGCCAAGGCTGCGACAGCTGCGGCGGGTTTGACAAGTTTCCTCCGGGTCATGGTAGTAGTCCTTTCAGGTCATTTTTGGGTCCCGGGTTCGTATTGCTGACATCATCGCCTTTATGCGCCGTGCGTAGGCCGGGGCGCAACATGCAATGGACGGTAAACTGCGGCAAAGTGGGGCACGCCGCATTCCCCTTTGGACCTGACCCCGTAGTTGCCACGGAAACAAGGCGGTTTGATACTTCTTCCACTTGGCAGGAGCCCGCAGGCGCAGGTCTTTCCGGGCGACATCAAGCCCCAGGATCGTTGCGGATGCCCAGGGGCGCGTCTGGAATCTTGGAAGGAAATCGCAGCCTTGCGCCTACCGAAATCCCATTCAGCGGTTTTCACCAATGTAACATTGCTACATTGCGCTCAACACTTGCCACAATATCAATTCGCCAGGGACACGTCGACTATTCGCAAAAGAAAAGTGCAAATGGGACGCAGATCATCAAGGACAACTGTGGGAGCTATTTATGGAGCCGGGAAAGGTCGGACCTATTTTCAAACTTCGCGACCGGGTGCATTGTGCCTTCTGCAAGCGTCACGAGCAATAGTGTCGTTGAATCGAGAGAGAGGGAAGAGGCCAGTTCGCGAAAAGCCACTAATCCACAATCCCGCGTGATACAGTCAAGCTGCCCCCGCACGCGGTGTCCAATCATCAGACATCCATTTTGTGACCCCTCGACGGTGAAGGGACTGTGATGTTCGGAACAAGAAAATACGGAACCGTCTGCCCAATCTGCAAGAGACCGATTTCAATAGACTGGATTGCCCTGCAGCCCAACGCTCACCTAGAAGACTTGCGACAAAGGCTTTCTGAACAGGGCTGGCAAGATAAGACGATAAATTGTAGCGACCCAGATTGTAATTCTTCCAAAATGTACCGTCTGAATGACCTGATATTTCTGGATTATTCAAATTGGCTACAGAAACGGCAGATACCCTTCGCTTGATAGGCCTCAGCTTTACAGTCATTCGGTCTTTCTTCCTGTACTCCCATGCTTCGCGCTCTTCCCGGCCTTACGCATCGTAGTCCTCTGGAATTTCTCCAATTGCCTGAGGCTCTGCATCGTTGCAAACCTGTATGATGTGGTCCGCGCGCGCTGAGACCTCATCCCAGCTTTTGGGCACACCTTCTAGCGTGAAACCGCTCGCCCGGTTGCCCAAGACCAGTGGCACTTGTCTGAACAGTTCAGCTAGCCGTCGCCACGTGTCGTCGAGCGAATGCTTCTCGCTATAGAGTAGAAAGCGGTTCGCGAGGTCCCTGAGGTCCTTTGCTTCTTGGCGCAACTGCGGGATTGTCATTTTCGGCCTGCTTTCTCGTGACCCAGAACGTCCGTGCAACCACGCTACCAATTTGAGCGACCGTGAGGCAAGGCAGGGGGCTCGGCCCCCGGACGGCGACGAGCCGGGACGCCCCGACCTCCCTATCAAGCGAGAAACGTAGGCTTTACTCCGACCGCGATCCGGCCAAGAAATCTCTCCAAAGTGTGCAAAAGTGAACAGCGCACCATATTGACGGCCTCTACGATCAACGGAGGGACGATGAGAAAGAGCGACACTGACCAGAGGGTCGGGCGGACCTTGTGGGCACCATCCATCCCGCCGTTCTTCTCATCTGAAACGTTCAGCCTAACAAGGGGCGCTCTCCATGCGGAGGAGATGCGCCCCTTCTTTCTTATGCGCAGATATTTTCCTCAAGAAAAGGGCCACAGCAGCTTGCCGATGTTAGCCACTGTGGTCCCCTAGAGTGATGGACTGAGCCACTCGAATCAGCGCGGCCTGCAGCGGTCAAGCGAAAAGTCAGGCATCAGCCACGTCAGGCAGCTTCGTACTCTTTCTTAATTAGTTTTATCAACTCCTCCAAATCGAATGGAGGCCTCTCATACATCACCCCGAGTCGCCTCCCGGTCATCGGCACGATTGCGAGAGCCTTGAAAACAGCGTCGTCGGGGTCCGCCATCGTGTATCCAAGGAAAGGTTAGATGACCGGCTTCGCTCAAAATTTGCACGTGTCGTAGCCACGATAACCGGTAAAGAACGTCCCCGAAATTTGTCCTCGCCAGTATGTGGTGGTGGCTTGTCCCGACTTGTCCATCAGAGAGCGGCTCAAAACCCAATAAGTGACGCCAGGACAGCGACTTATGTGATTTTGTCCGCTGGTTCGGTACCAGGAGGTCGGTGGTTCAAATCCACTCGCCCCGACCACTTCTAATTCCCGCTCTCATATAGACTTACTGCGCAACTGCTTCTGCGATTTCCACTTCAAAAACTTGTCCAGACTTGTCGTATGGTCAAAAAACTCGAATGGATTGAGATGGCACAACTTGCGGTTTCCTCGATTCTCTTCAAATCGCTTTCGCTAAAGCTCCCATACCACTTACAATCCTCCTTCCACGACTCGGTCAATGCGATCAGAAAGGGTCCAAAATGATTTGGGCGCAACTGCTGGCCTACGTTACCGGAACGGTCGACCAAGAACTTCTGTTACGGAACGAGTATCTGGCGGCGGAGAACCTGAAAGCCCAGATCAAGGGTCGGCTGTTACTCTCACAAGAAGAAAAAGCCACATTGGCCAAGATCGCTCACCGGCTGGGACGAAAGGCCTTGGAGGAAGTGGCCGGAGCAGCCCAACCCGATACGATTCTGGGCTGGTATCGGAAGCTCATCGCAAAAAAGTTTGATGGATCGAGATTTCGGCAGCGAGTGGGCCGACCACGGATTGCTGAGGAAATCGAGCGATTAGTCGTGCGGATGGCAAAAGAGAATCCTAGCTGGGGCTACGATCGGATCGTCGGTGCCTTGGCGAATCTAGGCCATCGGCTGTCCGATCAGACTGTGGGCAACCTTCTCCGTCGCCATAACCTTTCTCCCGCTCCGAAGCGCAAGCAAACCGTTTCGTGGAAAGACTTTATTCGCTCACACCGGGACGTTTTGGTCGGGATGGACTTCTTCACGGCGGAAGTCCTGACGCTCAAGGGGTTGCTGACCTACTATGTGCTGTTCTTCATCCACTTGGAGACTCGGCAGGTGAGCTTGGCGGGATTCACGCCGTACCCGGATCAGGAGTGGATGGAGCAACAGGCACGAAACATGACCATGGAGGAGTGGGGATGCCTGAGAGGCTGTCGCTATCTGCTGCATGACCGAGATACGAAGTTCTGCGAATCCTTTCGTGAACTGATCGAATCGGGAAGCGTGAAGCCGATTCGCTTGCCAGCAAGAAGCCCGAATTTGAACTCGTATGCAGAACGCTGGGTGAGATCAGTCAAAGAGGAATGCCTGGCAAAGCTCATCCTATTTGGAGAGTCTTCGCTGCGGCGAGCCTTGCAGCAATATTTGCTGCATTACCATGAAGAGCGGAACCATCAGGGCAAGGAAAATCGAATATTGTTTCCTTTTCAGGCGAGGGCAAGAAGGAAAGAGGGAGCAGTGCGGTGCCGGGAACGACTGGGCGGCCTGCTGAGATACTACGAGCGAGAGGCAGCACAAGGGTGACCGCTAGCCAGCAGTTTCAGGCCAAGGGATTCTACATGTCTGGATGTATCTCTCTGGTATTAGCGGCTCTGAAGCTCACGGAGATGAAGTCATGGTCCTGGTGGCGAGTCTTTCTACCGTTTTGGGTGATCGTGGGTCAGAACGTGATCTATGTGTTGGTTGGTTTTCTATGCTTATTTGCAGTGAGGTACGGAGAAGACGAGGAAGCCGAGGAGCTGGCCAAGGTCCAGAGCGACCGCATTGTTTACCAGATCGCTTCGCTGGTGTGTGTTCTGATTTCTACGGACAACTTGTTGAGATGGCTAGAGCGAGGCGGAAACTCCTATTGGTTTTGGCTGTGCTCGGGAAGCGTGGCAATGGTGGTTTTGTTTGGAATTCTCGCCCTGGTTGCACAATTCTTCTATTGGGCCGACATAGTAAAGAAGCTCAACGACCGCTAGTTGAAGGCAGCGGACACCGAGATATTGATTAGAAAGAGGAATCTGCTTTGTTCAGGAGGACTCGGGCCGCGACGAGTTTTTTGACCACACGGGATTAGAAGTACTTTCAACGACATGGAAGAGTACGGACGGCACTGCAGGTTTCCTAACCTTTCCGATGCTAGTGCGCGGCGACGCTTCCGCCTTTGCCAGGCGCATTTTTCTTGAGCAGGAATGATCCAAGAAACATGAGAGCCGCCATCACAGCCAATAGCCAATACACTCCAGCGGACGGTCGACTTGATACTCGGCGATTGTGCATAAATTGGCCGATACCAAATCAGTGCGACTCTTCGAACAGGTGCGCGACCCGTTCTGTGCTTCCTCGCGCCCACGCCGTGTTCGACACAAAACCTAGCACCAGCACCGCCGCACCGCACGCTGTCATCACCCACCAGATCGCGTGAGTCGCCGTCGTGAAATCCGTGCCCCGCGCATGACTCACTGCCACCACCGATCCAGACACCGCAACCCCGATTGCTGCACCTACCTGCCTGCTGGTCGAAGCGATGGCCGCCGCCACGCCCGCTTGCGATAACGGCATTCCATCCACTGCGCTGTTCGTGATCGCGGGATTCACCATTCCCAGCCCAACACCGAACAGTGCATATGCTGCCAGCAGCCAGCCCACCGACGTCTGCTGGCTCAGCCTTGTCAACATCAGCGAGCTCAGCAGAAGTCCCGCGCCCGAAGCGAGTAGAGGAGGGCGCGTTCCGTAGCTCCCGACCAGCCACCCCGACCAAGGCGCACTTACGATCATCGTCACCGCCAACGGTAGAGTGAACAGACCGGTATGAAAAGCAGAAAATCCGCGCACCTGCTGGAGGTAGAGCGCATTCAGAAAAAGAAAACCCGAGAAACTTGAGAAGGCGCTCAGCGCCAGAACCGTCGCACTTGAGAATGGCACGCTGTGGAAGAACCGCAAGTCCAGTAGCGGATCGCGCCGCCGAGGCTCATACAGGGCGAATGCCAAAAATGCCACCGCCGCAGTAACAAACAAACCCAGGATCAACCCCGATCCCCAGCCCGCATGCGGCCCTTCGATGACACCCCATGTCAACGTCGCCAGCCCGGTTAGCACCATCGCCTGTCCCACCGGGTCGAAAGCCCGTGCACGTGGCGCCTTCGATTCCGGCACAAACCGTGCCGCCAGCAGCGCCGCAATAATTCCGATCGGAACGTTGACCCAGAAAATCGAACGCCATCCAATCGTCTCCGTTAGCGCTCCGCCGATCAGTGGCCCGATCCCCAGCGATATGCCTGCCACGGCGCCCCAGATGCCCACCGCTCGCGCACGCGCCTTCGGCTCCGGAAAGGCATTTGCGATGATCGACAGCGCCACGGGGTTTAGCATTGACGCCCCGAATCCCTGCAGTGCGCGGAACCCGATTAGTTGCTCGATCGTCCCTGCCCGGCTGCACAGCAGCGATCCGATCGTGAACACAGCCAGTCCGATTTGGAATACCCTCCGACGTCCGAAGCGGTCTGACATCGATCCCGCCAGCATTAGGAAACTCGCCACCACCAGCGTGTAGGCGTCCAGAATCCACTGCAGTCCCGCCAGCCGCGCATGCAGGTCTTTCTGGATCGCCGGCAGCGCAACGTTGACAATCGTTACGTCCATACCTACGATCAACAGGCTCATGCAGCAGATCGCAAGAATCAGGTTTGGATGGGTGGTACGTCTTGCCGGATCAACGACGGCAGCGCTCGCCGCGCCTGCAGCAGGAAAAAATCGATTCTCAGTTTTCGGCAAGGTGTCTCCTCGAGACTTGTCTTTTCGCCGCGGAATGCGGTTTCGTTGAACGCGCTCTCGCGGTATATCGGATTGTGTTTTCTTAGTGAATGTCGAACCGCACTCCCGCCCGTTGTGCGGTGTCTGTTCCGCGGTCCGCACATACCGCCTTCAGGCCGTGACCGCCTTGTGGATTCCTAGATGGTCAGCGAGAAACGCATGCGTCAGCGCCCATGATTCCGCCGCGGCCTGTGGGTTGTAGCTGGGACGCGCGTCGCAGAAAAATCCATGATCTGCGTCCGAGAATTCCACGTGGACGTATGTCTTTTTCGCATTCTTGAGCGCGTCGGCAACAGCGAGCGTTTCTGCCTTTGGTATGTGCTGGTCCAGTCCGCCCCAACAGAGGAGCATCGCTCCATGCATTTCGGGCACGTGCGAAAGTAGCCCCGGCCCGCGTTGGCCGGGTGCGATTCCTCCACCATAGTAAGAAATCGCTGCCTTCACGGGGACGAGTGCGTTCGCAAGGAATGAGACGCGTCCACCCATGCAGTAGCCCACGCATGCAGTCGCGTTCTTGTCTACCTGCGAGGCGCTCGTTAGCCACTCATACGTGGCGCGAACGTCCGTGCTCAAAGACTCCTCTTTTATCGCCTGCATATGAGGCATCACGCTGGGGAAGTCTGTATAGTTCCCCTCCCACCCGCGAGCGGCCGTACGGTGATACAACTCCGGCGCGATCGCCACATATCCCTTCGACGCAAATCGCTCACTGACGTCGCGCATGTGCGCGTTCACGCCGAATGCTTCCTGAAACACCATGATCCCCGGAAACTTGCCTTCACCTTTGGGACGGGCAACATAGGCTTGCATCTGGGTTCCGTCACTGATCGTGAGCTTCACATATTCGGTCGTGACAATCGATGAAGTCATTGCATCTCCTGGGAGAAAACGTTTTTCGGAACCTGCGCCAATGATTAGATGCTTGGTCCCTGGTCGCCGTCAAAGGAAACAGATCAAGCATCGGCAGCGCGTGAAGCCAGAACCGCGAAATCTCTGGATGCCCTCGGAAAATCCCAAACCGACATGCAACTGCCGGACACAAGCGCGTTTAGCGGTACTGATTCACATAGCCTTTTAGGCCGCTGCCGTGAGAGTTAGCGGGTCACAAGTGCTTTCAACGACATGGAAGAGATCGGACGGCACTGCAAGTGCATCGTAGACAACGCTATTGTGGATCGCGTTGTGCATTACGAAGCCTTTCTTTCGGGCGTTAGGAGGAGTTTGGACGCCGTAAACGTCCATTCAATTCGTAACCGTAACCAGTTCCAGATCGTTCGCCGTAAGGATTTCCCCTCTCGCGTTTTGCACTTCCAGTCTGCGCACGGGTTTTCGGGTGCGTTTGTCCAGAACCTGAAAACGTTTCTCGCCGCGGGAGAAGAGATAACTTTCTCCCC
>WNFJ01161578.1_pt1 | contig 12520 bp, 11 predicted proteins | sample 5400461 | NCBI WGS metagenome assembly WNFJ01 (sample SAMN13153349, study PRJNA577476) | soil metagenome | isolation source: 115 cm saprolite on Douglas fir-dominated hillslope | place: USA:California | collected 2013-09-17 | reverse complement strand
GCATAGCGCTCGGCCGAGGAGATTCGCTTCTCTTCCGTATTCTCGGCTGCCTCGATGTAGATGCAGTTCGAAGGGCAGGCGGCAGCACAGAGGAAGCAGGCGACGCACTTCTCAAGCCCGTTCTCATCGCGCTGGAGCTGGTGTTTTCCGCGAAAACGCTCCTGAAACTTGGCGCCGCGCATGGGCCCTTTGCCGTCGGGGTAGTTCTCTACCTCTGTCGGCTGAAACATCTCCTTGAGAGTAATGCTCATTCCCTTGGCAATGGCTGCGGCGTCGCGAAGTTTAGACATACCTTGAGTATACGATGCGGGGGCGATAGGCTGAAAGCCATGAACCGAGCATGGCTCTCCCTCTCCTGCCTGATCGCCCTCGGCCCGACCATGACGAACCCGGCCAGGTCGCAGGCCCAGAACCCGCCCATGGGAGCGATGACCGGGCATGCCCACGCTCCGGCCACGCCATCGACCAGTCTGGTCCTATCCATCGACGGCAAAGTGACAACCCTATCCGTGGCCGATCTTCAGGCGATGCCGCAGAAGACCGTAACCGTCCACAACGAGCATACGAAGAAGGACGAAACTTACACCGGCGTGGAACTCGCAGGACTGATGGCCAGGTACGGCGCACCCTTCGACAAAGCAGGAGAGAAGAAGATCTTCCATAGCTATGTGCGCGTCGAGGGAACAGACCACTATTTCGTTCTGTACTCCGGCGCCGAGGTGCAGAGCGAGATCCACAACGCCGACGTGCTCGTCGCCATCGCCGTGGACGGCAAGCCGCTGGGTGAGGATGGCCAGATCAAGCTGGTGGCCAGCGGAGACAAGAGACCTGCACGATGGGTGCGCAATCTGTCGGCTATCACGCTAGTGACGGTGGAGTGACAAGGGCGGGATGCCCCGCACTACCTGCCGAAGGCGTAGGAGAGCTTGAAGACTCCATTGTCGATACCGGGATTGACGTCGGCTGTGCCGTGGTTCGAGATGTGGTGAAACCGGTACTCGAGCTGGATGGAGCGAGTCTCGCTGTGAAACAATTCGACTCCCGCCCCGAAGTCGAATGTGAAGTTGAAGGAGCCTGCGTTGGCGGTAGGGATGGGACGGGTGGAGAGGATATAGCCTGCGGTCGATGAGACGAAGGGCTGGAGGCTATGGCCAGGTCGAAGGCTGTACTGCAGCCCGATGGGCGAGAATCCCTGGGCGAAGGTCCAGCGGCGACCGCAGGTGATGGTACTGGTGTAGCTGTAGGACTGCGTTGGGGACTGGATCGTCCCCTGGAAGCTGGCTGGCTTGCATGAGCCATAGGGCTCCCCAGCGGAGACCTGTGTTACATCTGGTCCAGGCGGGTTGATAAAGCTGTAGACAGTCGTGACGAGGTTGACCGGGTCACTCTCCATGAGCACAGGGCGCACCTCGGCAAGGTAACGCAGATCTCCAACGCGAGAGGACCAGAGCCGCCGCGCATAGGAGGCGCCGAGGGCTGTCAGCTTGCGGTCCTCCGATATCCCCATCAGCATATGGCTGGAGTCGTTGGAATACTCGGTAAAGACGGTGAAGGTGTTCCTGCGGCTGAAGGCGCGTGAGTCGTGGGTTTGAGCGTGGGCTACAGTGGCAATGACGAAGAGCAATGCAAGACTTGCAAATGCCGATGGCTTCATTCGGTTTCCGGTTGCTCTAAAGTGTCGTGATTCTATCGCGGATGTTTGAAGGCGGTGTGTGTATTGGAACTACCTACTCGATCCCGAGCTTCTTCCATATCGCATCCACCCTGTCCTTAACCGCTGCATCCATCATCAGCATCGACGGCCACGGCCGGTTGAACCCCTCCGCCGGCCACTTCCTCGTGGCGTCGATCCCCATCTTGCTGCCATAGTTCGGCAGGCGGCTCGCATGATCCAGCGAGTCCACCGGCCCCAGCGTGAACTGGATATCGCGCTCCGGGTCGATGTTGTTCGTGGTCCGCAGTGTCACCTCGGCAAGGTCCTGCACGTCGCAGTCCTCGTCCACCACGATGATGCACTTGGTGAACATCGCCTGCCCCATCGCCCAGATGCCGTTCATCACCTTGCGCGCGTGCCCCGCATAGGACTTCCTGATCGACACGATCATCAGGTTGTGAAAGACGCCCTCAGGAGGCAGGTTCACGTCCACGATCTCAGGCAGCGTCAACTGCATCAGCGGCAGGAATATCCGTTCCACCGCCTTGCCCATCCACGCGTCCTCCATCGGAGGCTTGCCCACAATCGTGGCGGCGTACACCGGGTCTTTGCGATGGGTAATGCAGGTGATGTGGAAGACCGGATAGTCGTCCTGCATGGTGTAGAAGCCCGTGTGGTCGCCGAACGGGCCTTCGGTGCGAAGCTCGCCCAGCTCCACATAGCCCTCGAGGATGTACTCCGCGTGCGCTGGAACCTCCAGGTCAACCGTCTCGGCTTTCACCAGCTCCACAGGCTTCTGCCGCAGGAAACCGGCGATCAGGTACTCCTCCACATCCGGCGGAGCAGGGACGATAGCGCTGAAGGTCGTGGCGGGGTCCGTTCCAATGGCCACTGCGACCTCCATGCGGTCTCCGCGAATCTTCGCGAGGGTCGTAGCGTTCAGACTGTCAAGCGAAGCAGCAGCAGCCGTGCCTCCGCTCGTGATCGCCATCAGGTCGACATTCCCGGCGAGATCCGGTGTCGTGGCGCGCAGTCGCTCCCGCAAGTGCTCGGCCGCCACCTTCTGCCGCTGCCAATGCATTCCCGTCGTGTGGCTATCGTAGACCTGCATCCGGTACATCCCCACATTGCGCTTGCCGGACTTCGGGTCGCGCGTAACGACGCAGGGCAGCGTGATGAATCGGCCTCCATCCTGCGGCCACGTCTTCAGGATGGGCAGTTCGTTGAGGTTGACCTCCTCGCCGCGATGGATCACCTCTTTGCAGGCCGCGTCTTTAGCTGAGATGACCTTCGGAAAGAAGCTTCCCACCTCCGCCAGTTTGGGGAGCAACTTCAACTTGTCCATGAAGCTGGTCGGCGTCTCCGGCCGGATCAGCGTGCGGATACGGTCTGCGATGCCATCCAGCGAGTCAGTCTCAAGCGCCAGCTTCATGCGGCGTTCGCTGCCGAACTGGTTCATCAGCACGCGAGCCTTGGGGTAGCCCTTGACGTTCTCGAACAGCAGCGCGGGGCCACCAGCCTTCGCCGTGCCTTTACCCATCTTGGCGGCGCGGTCGGCGATCTCCGCCATCTCGAGGATGGGGTCGACCTCCTGCGTAATGCGCTTCAGCTCTCCTGCTTTATGTAGCGTGTTGATCCAGTCGCGTAAGTCGTTGTAGGCCAATTCCCTCTCCTGCCGCAGTCTCTTGCGGGGCGAAAGTCTATGGTAACGGGTCGCGAGCCAAGCCGATCAATCACCCCAGCTGCGCGTCAGATTTTGACGAAGATACGTTTACGCCACAGAATCAAGTTCGGAATAAAACAGGCCAGAACAAAGCACAGGCCAAACGCCAGAGAGGTTAGCTCCGTCGAGTGGCCTCGCGCAAAAATGTGGCTGTAGATCCAGCCCCATGCGCTCATGGGCTTTCCCGTAGGCCCCAGAATCGATGAGAATTTGATGAAAGCCAAGGTCTTCACGAGGAGGACCGAAGCGGCATAGGCGACGATGGCATTCGACCCGAAGACCAGCCAGGGCCAAGCCAGCAGGCGCCCCACCTTGTTCTCGTGGAACCGGCGGATATCGATGAGCCAATAGCAGGCAGCCAGCCCCATCAGAGAACAGCCCGCAGCGAAGAGAACATAGGAGCTGGTCCACAGTTTCTTATTGATCGGGAACCATAAGTTCCAGAGAAGGCCGGCGGAGAGGCTCACGAGTCCGGCCAGGAAGAGGCCGATGACGCACTGTATTTTGGTGACGGTTCCGGCCTTGCCATCGACCCGACGAAGCGAGAGCGCCGTTACCGAGCCAAGCAGAGTCGTAGCAATAGCGGGAATGGTGCTGAGAAGCCCTTCAGGATCTCGAGTCTTCTCATACAGAACGCCGGTGTGGATCGTGCGCTGCAGGAGATCAAGAACACCACGGTCGATCCATGCTGCAAGGTTGCGATCGGGATCCAGCAGAGGAATGTCGCGAACCGGCATGCCAAAGCCCGGAACCGGCACAAACCGCATCAGCGCCCAATATCCCAACAGAAGGACAGCGGCAATCGCGAGCAGATTGCGCGCCTTCTGCGTTGCCAGACAGATCAGTCCCACGCACAGATAGCAAAGCGCAATACGAGGCAGAACCCCGTACAGTCGCAGGTGCGAAAACCGGAAATACGGAATGAGATTCAGTATCATTGCAAGCACAAAGATAGTGACCGAACGGCGAACGATATGCAGCGCCAGGTCGCGGCGGCTGTCTCCACGCACAATGCGGGAGTGCAGCGAAAGAATAATTGACGCACCCACAATAAAAAGAAAGCTGGGGAAGACGAGGTCGGTAAGGGTCCAGCCGTTCCAACTGGCATGCTCCAGCTGCGTGTACGTGTGGGCCGAGTCGCCGGGATCGTTGACCAGAATCATGAAGGCGATGGTGATGCCGCGGAGAACGTCGATCGAGAGGACGCGGGTAGAGGGAGCGGAGGCGGTGGTCGAGATCCTATTCTGCATGGTGATTCATCATCGCTCAACCGACGTGATTTTGTGGAGGCTTTCTTGCGGGAACAATTAAGCGTCCGGGGTGTCTAACCCAGTACGACCGCATTCCTCGCAGATGCGCACCTGATCCCGATCCATATGTCGGGAAGAAAAGGGGTGCTTATGTTTGAGGACAGTCTGGTTGAGTCACGTGTCTCTCATGTCTCTTCGGGCAAGCGGTGGACGGCCCTGGCGTCGGTCACCCTTCAATGCGCTATAGCGGCGACCCTAGTGGTCATCCCAACGCTGCATCCGGAGCGGCTGGTATCGGGGCTGCCTGCTCCACCGGCGTTGACGCCTCTGCCGCCAAAGCCGGCGCTGCGGGTCGAGCGGGCGCAGGCCTCCTCTGCTCCGTCGAGCACGAACATCATCCCCAGCGTGGCGCGCCCGGTTTTGCCTCCCTTGTTTCCGGGCCGAAGCCCATTCACAGATGAAGCTCCGCCCACCACAGTCATAGGCATGAATATGCCTGATGGGATTCCCGCTGCGTTGAGCATCGGAACCGAAGGGCATGGCACAAAAGTCTCCGTAGCTCCCGCACGAACGGCAGCCTCGAAACCGATGCGTGTCTCAGAGGGCGTCTCGGTAGGCATGTTGATGATGCCCATCCGTCCGGTCTATCCGGCTATTGCCAGGGCCGCGGGCGTCCAGGGAACGGTGGTGGTGACGGCAGTGATCTCGCGCACCGGAATGATCGAAAGCCTGCGCGTGGTAAGTGGAGCGCCGATGTTGCAGAATGCAGCGGTAGAGGCGATTCGGGCTGCGAGGTATCAGCCCTACCGGCTCAATGGCGAGCCTACTGAGGTTGAGACGACAATTACCGTGAACTTCCGGATGGGAGGGTGAGACGAACCGTCTCCCGGCTATCAGAGCAATGGAAGCGCCGGCGACGAGCCAGTGGGCAGAATTGCCTGACCCGCCGGAGAGGTAGGGGCATCGGTCACGTAGTCCACAAGCGGATAGCCAGCCTGCTTCCAGCCGTCAAAGCCGCCCCGAAGCGGCCGGACCCTGTAGACCCCCATCTTGTGGAGTTGGAGCGCGACCTTTGCACTCGTCTCCTCGCTCGGGCAGGTGCAGTAGAGCACGACATCGCGGTCACGGGGCAGAATCTCGCTATGCAGCTTGAGTTCGTTGGGACCGATGCGCAGCGCCCCCGGCAGAACGCGAGGATCAGGCAGATAGTCCAACGGATGACGAAGATCCACGATGAAGGGCGGAATGTTGCCGTGCTGTTCCGCATTCTCCATCATCAATTTAAGTTCGGAGGGCTCAAGCCGCAGTTCTCTTATCTGCCGCAGGAACTTGCGCTGCTTCAGGATCCGGTGCGCCACGAATCCCAGCACCATCATGACGAAGATTACAAAGGCGAACCGGCCAAGCCAGTGGAAGAATGGTGCACTCTTCTGAGCAATATCGCCGAAGAAGCGCCCTGCCAGCAGGAACGTCTCCGCCCACAGGATCGACCCGGCGATATCCCAGACCACGAAGCGCGCATACGGCATGCCTGTCTGGCCGGCTATGGGCCCGGCGACGGTGCTCAGGCCAGGCACGAACTTCGAGAACAACAGCGTCACAGGGCCGCGACGGGTGAAGTAATCCTCCGTCTTGCTCACACACGTGGACGCCTCGAACGACAGCCGGCACAGAAGCCGCAGGACGTTATTGCCGTAGCGGCGACCCAGCCAATACCACAGGCTGTCCGCCAGAACGCATGCAACCAGCACCACGAACAGCGAATAGGAGTGATAGATTCGGTGCGTTGCGCTGAGCGTCCCCGCCGTCAACAGCACAGGGATGCTTGGGATTGGTATGCCGAGCTGCTCTATCAGGACCCACAGGAAGAGGATCGAGTAGGCGTAGTGAACGAAGAATGCAATTGCGATCGGCATGGGATTTTAACTTCTTGTAACTCAATAGATGAGTGAGCACACCCTTTCGATGCGATCCACTCCGGCTTAAAGATACACAGCCCGGCTGCGAATTGCAGCCGGGCTGTGTAATTGGCTTGGCCGAAGCGTTGTCGAGACTTACTTCGCGAGAATCAGCGGCGTGTCGACCAGGTGCTGGCCGATGAACCACGACTGCAACTCATTCGGGCGCAGAACATCGCTGACAACCAGGTCATTCGTCCCCTGATCGCCCACCTTATCAGCCGCCTCCGAGAGGTCCAGGCAGCTCTGGATGATGACCTTGTGCGCCTCGAGCAGCCGCGAGATCTGCACCGGCACCTCTTCCCTGCCGCGCGGCGGCCGCTGAATCGTGGTGATCTCGGCCACGTCTCCTCCCATCGCGATCGTCACCCCACCCAGCAGCTGAATGCGCTCGGCGATGGTGTCGACGATCTCCACCTGCTCATCGAAGTGCTTATCGAACAGCAGATGCAGCTGGTAGAACGTTGGACCGGAGACCTGCCAGTGGTGCTTCTTGTACATGTCCCGAAGCGCGATCGAATCGGCCAGCAGCTGATTCAGTTTGGCAACCATATCGGCCCGCACATCCGCGCCAAGCGGATGTGGCATATCCTGAACCACCGTACCGTACTTCTGGATCACTTTTGCGTGTGCATGCCAGTGCGGCGCTACCGAAGCGTCCGCCTTCTTGATTGCTACTGCCATCTTCCACCTCGAAAGTTTCTTTGACTCATACCATCAGATGCGGTGAGCTACAGCTCGGTTTCCCGACTACGATCAATCCCGCGTTAACGGAGGGGCGTAAAACAACTCTCTCCGCGTCGTTCACAATGCACCGTGAACGACGCGGAGAGAGGTAAGCCGGCTATTAAACCTACCTGAGGCTACTTGACTGCGACCTCAGGAGTTACCGAGAACCCGGGACGCAGCGCATAGTCCTTATTCTCATCCTGCAGATTCGTGAAGTCGATGCGCACCGGAATACGCTGCACGACCTTCACGTAGTTGCCCGTGGCATTCTCCGGCGGAAACAGCGAAAGCCGCGAACCCGTAGCTCCGCCGATTTGCTTCACCTCGCCGTGGAACTTCCTCCCGCCCAACGCATCAACCTTCAGGACCACCTTCTGCCCGGGATGCATCCTCTCCAGCTGCGTCTCCTTGAAGTTCGCCGTAACCCAAAGGTTGCTCAAAGGAATAATCGTCAGCAGATCCTGCCCGATGCTGAGATTCGCGCCAACCTGCACATTCTTCTTGTTGACGACGCCCGAGGCAGGAGCCGTAATCTTCGTATACGACAGGTTCAGCAGCGCCTGATCCACCTTCGCCTGCGCCTGCTTCACATCCGCCAGCGCCGCGTTAGCCTTAGCCTGCTGGGCCTTGACCTGCTGCGGTCCGTTCTTCGCCGACTCCACTGCCTGCGAGCGCGACTGCACCAGCTTCTGCTGAGCCTGCCGCACCGCCTCCTGCTGCCCGATCACGGTGGACTCCGCCTCAAGCACAGCGGCATTGTTGGCGGCGGCCTGTGCCACTGCAGCGTCGAACTGCTGCTTCGAGATCACGTCCTTCTCGACCAGTGGCTTGTACCGCTGAACGTCGAGATCCGCCTTCAACGCATTCGCCTTGGCCTGGGCGACACGCGCCTCCGCTGCCTGCACCTGCTTCTGCGCCTGAGCAATAGCGGCGATCGTGCCCTGAACATCAGAGCTCGACGTAAGCGTGCTCGTCAGGGTCGAGAGGCTCGTAATGGGCACGTTCACATTCGCCTGGGCGGCCGCTGCCTGCGTGCTGGCCAGATTGGCCTGAGCCTGCTCCAGCGCCACCTGGTAGTCCTTGGGGTCGATCTCGGCCAGCAGATCGCCTGCCTGGACCTTCTGGTTATCCTCGACGTAAACCTTGATGACCTGCCCCGTCACGCGCGAGCTCACCTGATACAGATCGCCGTCTACCTGGGCGTCGTCTGTGTCCTCGGTAAAGGTGGAGTGCCAGTAAAACAGTCCTGCGCCGATCACTAGAAGAGCCACAACCGCAAACAGGATGAGCTTGCGGCGTGAATTTTTCTCCGGTGATTCTTCGGTGGTGGCGTCGTTATTCTGCGTTTCCTCTGACAAGTTACTTTCCTCCGAGATAGTCTTTGTAGTTTGTCTGCGTCGCACCCAGGGCACGCGCCAGCGACAGCTTAGCGACGTTGTGCTGGTATAGCGCGCTGATGTATTGGTCGTTCGCCTGCTCCGTCTGCGACTGGGCCTGCGATACCGGCAGATTGTCCGAGACTCCGGCCCGGAAGCGCTGCTGCGCTTCGCTCAGAGCCTCGTTCGCCAGCTCCACATTCGAGTGCGTCGCCTCAACCAGCTTCGCCGCCGCCTGGATGTCGAGCAGGCTGTCCCGCACATCCGCGTTCACCTGCTGCACCTGATCGGCGAGCTTCGCGCGAGCCTGCTCATACTGCGCGCTCGCGACCTCGTTCTGGCCCTTGGTCTTGGCGATCTGCAGAATGGGAGCCGACACCTGTCCGGTAGCCGTATAGCTGCTGTGCGAGTGTCCCGGCGTCGTTCCAATATCGCCAAAGTCCCCGGTGAAGCTCGCCACCGGAAGCTGGTACGCCCACGCCGAGGTCTTCTCCGCGCTCGCCGACTTGACCTGCTCGGCTGAAGCCTGCAGGTCCTTGCGCACCTTCAACGCCTGCTCGAACGCCACCTGCGGATCGAGTTGGTCGAACGCCGCATAGGGAACCTTGTCCGTCAGATTGAACGCCTGATCGAGCGGAAGCCCGATCGCCCGCGCCAGCGCCAGCTTGTCCTTTTCGAACTGATTCTTCGCCGAAATCAGACTCTGCTGCTCGTTCTGGTAGTCCACCTGCGCGCGCAGCACATCCAGCTTGGGGCTGGTTCCAGCATCATGCGCCGCGACTGCCTGATCAAAAGAGAGCTTCGAGGTGGCCAACTCCGCCGTGACAGCCTCAATGCGGGCGTTATCGGCGATGCACAGCAGATAGGCGTTCCCCACGGTCAGAACGACTAGATCACGCGCATCCGCCGCCGTCAGCTTCGCGCTCTCAAAGTTATGCTTCGAGGCGATGTAGTTCTGCAAGGCTGAGACGTTCACCAGGTTCTGCGTGAGTTTCGCGCGGAAATCGACTACCTGAAAGGGTCCGATAATCGGGTTGAGCCCGGGGAACTTCAAGCCGTACGCGGCAAGATTGATCTGCTGAACCTGGATGCTGGCCGAGCCGGTAACGGTCGGCAGCAACGCCTGAAGCTGCTCGAGGCGCTGGCCATTCGCATTCTTCAGTGCTGAACTCTGCAGGATAATCCCCAGGTTCTGGCGAAGCCCGCGCTGAATCGCGTCGTCCAGCGAAAGGTCAATCACCGTGCCGGTCGACTTGCCGTCCACGATGCTGCCGCGAAACGAATCCTGCGTAGCCTGAGCCCCGTTCTGCCCCGACGCCCCATAGAGGTTCTGCTGAGCTCCCGCTGTGGGCGAGCTCTCCGTAGCCGTCCTTGGCCCGCTGTCAGGCGTTTTGGCGGTCTGCGCGCCCGGCCCCTGGGAGTATCCCGGAAGACAAAGCACGCCCAGGCCAAGAGCGAACACACAGCTCCAGGCGTAACGCGCTATTTTGCTTTCACTCATACGGATAATCTTAACCTGCATTCTTTTCAGTTTTTACTCAGCTATTGGGAATCGGCGTCTGCCGAAACAATGCCCGCGGCAAATACCTGCGTATTGAGATGCGCTAAGTCACACAGAATCTTCAAAAAAAGCATTTGGTTGTATGGCATGTAGATTTATTTTGCCTCTTCGGCGTAGCTACCTGAACAGAGCATCATCCTGCAGACGACTACAGACCCCACTAAGAGCCGCTGAAGAAGCCGTTATTTTTACAAGATGACACCCCCCGAGCCACGGAGTCACGCATGAATCAGAGTTAATCCGTGTAATCTCTTCGACCCGCGGTCGATTCCCAGACTTCCGCCCACACCGGATAAACTGCTCCAGCAACTCTTATTTAGACTGAGGGGCCGGAATGTTTCTTGGTGTAGACGTAGGTACGGGTGGAACGCGGGCGATTTTGATCGACCGCGAAGGTAAGGTCACTGCATCATTTTCCAGCGAGCACGCCGGCATTCGCTCCAAGCACATCGGCTGGGCCGAACAGGAGCCCGAGGACTGGTGGCGAGCCGCGAGAGAGGCCATCGCCGGCGCCCGGGCCTCAGCGGGGGTAACCGGCTCCCAGGTCGAGGCCGTAGGCCTCACCGGCCAGATGCACGGCTGTGTCATGCTCGATGCCGAGGGGCAGGTCCTCCGCCCCGCGCTGATCTGGTGCGATCAGCGCACCCAGCCGCAGTGCGACTGGCTCACCGAGACGATCGGCTTCGAGCGCCTCATCGAGCTGACCTGCAACCCCGCGCTCCCCAACTTCACCCTCACCAAGCTCCTCTGGGTGCGTGAGCACCAACCTGAGATCTTCAGCCGCATCGCCCATGTCCTCTGCCCCAAGGACTACGTCCGCTACCGCCTCACCGGCGAGTTCGCCATGGACATGCAGTAGGCCAGTGGAACCCTCCTGCTCGATGTCGCTAACCGCCGCTGGTCCGCCGAGGTCGCCGAAGCTGCCGGAATCCCGATGGAGTGGCTCCCCCGTCTCTTCGAAGGCCCCGAGATCTGCGCCCGCATCAGCACCACAGGAGCCGCAGCCACCGGCCTCGCCGCGGGCACTCCCGTCTCCGCCGGGGCCGGCGATCAGGGAGCCGGCGCAGTCGGCATGGGCATCCTCTCCCCCGGCTCCGTCTCAGCCACCATCGGGACCAGCGGCGTCGTCTTCGCCGCTACCGACGCCCCCGCGAAAGACCGCCTGGGCCGTCTCCACACCTTCTGCCACGCCGCGCCCGGTCGATGGCACGTCATGGGCGTAACCAACGGCGCTGGCCTCAGCCTGCGCTACTTCCGCGACACCTTCGCCCCCGACCTCACCTACGAAGCCCTGACCGCGCTTGCCGCCGGAGCTCTCGCAGGCAGCGATGGCCTCATGTGGGCACCCTACCTCTTTGGAGAGCGCACCCCGCATCTCGACCCCAACGCCCGGGCAGCCTTCGTCGGTATCACAGCCTCCCACACCCGCGCCCACTTCGTCCGCGCCGTTCTGGAGGGCGTCGCCTTCAGCCTGCGCGATACCTTCACCCTCTTCTCGGAGTTGGACGTCCCCGTCAAAGCCATCCGGCTAGGAGGCGGCGGAGCCCGAGGCCCCCTCTGGCGACAGATCCAGGCCGATGTCTACGGCCACCCGGTAGAGCTCCTCGAAGCCGAAGAGGGCGGAGCCTTCGGTGCCGCCCTGCTCGCCGGAACCGGCATCGGAGCGTGGCCCAGCGTGGAAGCAGCCTGCGCAGCCACCATACGAGTCGCCGAAACCATCCCCCCGCAAAATACCGGTGTCATGAACACGGCCTACGGGCAATACCGGAAAATTTACCCAGCTATAAGATCCATAACCAACCCCACCTGACAGTGCCCGGCGGACGCAGATCAGTCGCGGGAGAGCGGAAGCCTCTGCTGATGCCAGGCAGCCATACCACCGTCCATGCTGCTCACGTCGGGGAACCCGTTTTGAGCAAGAAGGCTGGCGGCAATGCTCGACCGATACCCGCTTCCACAGACTGTGATGAGAGGACGATCGGTGGGGAGCGCATCGCATCTGCGCGTCAGGTGGCCAAGCATGATGTGCTCTGCGCCCGCAATACGACCGCCCTCCCACTCCTTATCGCTCCTGACGTCCACGATCAGGCTCTCAGGGGAGCGCCGCTCGACCTCATGCGTCGAAAGCTGCGTGGTGCGTGCGAACTCCATCCCGGCGTCGATCCACGCGGGCATGCCTTTGGCAAGAAAGCCCTCAATGCGATCCAGTCCCACACGGACAAGGGAGCGGCGTGAAGCCTCATCATCACCGCTCTCGCCGACCAGAACG
>WNFJ01476780.1_pt4 | contig 12522 bp, 15 predicted proteins | sample 5400461 | NCBI WGS metagenome assembly WNFJ01 (sample SAMN13153349, study PRJNA577476) | soil metagenome | isolation source: 115 cm saprolite on Douglas fir-dominated hillslope | place: USA:California | collected 2013-09-17 | reverse complement strand
GGTGCTCTTCACGATCCACGGATAGGACTTGCCTTCGCGATCGCGGCGCTTCTCGGTCCGGAACAGCGGGGTCTTCTCCTGCGCCCGCCCGATGAACACCACGACCTCAGCGGCGGTGAAACCGGCCAGCTGCTCGTGCATGACGTCGTCCTTGCGCTGCCCCTTCGCGAAGTCCACCCACGGGATGGCCTCACGCTCGGCGAAGCGGTGCACCGCTGCGGCGAACCGGTCGGTGATCCGCGCCAGCGGGGCCGTCGAGGCGATCGGCAGGCCTAGCTGGCGCTGCACATAACCCAGCAGCCCGCCGGCGTGCTGCAACTGCGGGACATAGACATTCAGGTACATCCTGTCGATGCACTCCACCTCGAACACCACGTGATCGGAGAGCACCTCGGCGACAGTGCGCGGTAGCGTCATGACAAGCTCCGGTCGGACGACTCGGCCCCAAGCGGCCAACTACCGCCACAGGCGGTCCATTACGGGACACAGCGTGTCACCGTCTGTCGCCGGCCGGAGCCCAATCAGCCAGGCATCGGCCATCAGGCATGGCTCGTCGGGCTGGGGCGGAGCCCCGTTAGAGCTAGGGTCCGTGTTCACGTTCCGTGTCTGCCTTCCCTTACTGATGATCAAGGTTTCTTAGCGGACATCAGCCAACCTTACCCCTGGCTTCTCTGCCCATTCAGTGTCGTCCTGCAGCGTTCACAACCGTCATGATCGTAGGACTGACCAGCACCGATGACCAAGAAGGTTTCCCGCATGCTTACCTGCTCCGCAGCGGACATCCACGATCTGACCCGCGCCATGATCGAGCGCGTCCATCTGGAGCTAGGCGCCCTGGCGTCGGCTGTGCCCACCGCTCGCACATGGGCGCGAGTGATCCTGTCAGGATGGGATCTAGCGCGACTGGCCGACGACGGCGGACTGATCTTGAGTGAGCTAGTGACGAACAGCGTTGTGCACGGGTCTGGCCGGGCGGTGGGAATCTGGCTGATGACTGACGGGGAACGCTTAGTGATCATGGTCGGTGATCCGAGCCCAGACATGCCCGTTCGCGCAGAGACGCAGGACGCTGACGAACTGTCCGGCCGAGGGCTGGTGATCGTTAGCGCGCTAGCGGCGCAGTGGGGCGCCTACCGGGTGCCATCGGGAAAGATCGTCTGGGCGATGCTCAAGTGAATGAGTCCCCCACTCCCCCGCGCGACACAGACGCGCCAGAGTGCTGTCTGAAGCCGAGATCAGGGAGTTCTGTCTCTTCGAGCAGGAGCGGCCGAACTGGCATGCGTGGCCTCACGTCGGATGGGCGGCCGGTACTCACATCATCTACGCCCGTCGCGAGTTCTCCGCCATGAACGTGATCGTCGCCAAGAGCATGGACGAGCTGGCTGAGAAGGTAGACGAATGGATAGCCGACGGGTCAACACGGTGGATGCCCTAGGCATGCTTGAACATCGGCGCAGATTCCCACGTCGTTCGCTCAGCATCGGCGCACTATCTAGCGGCGCCGTGTCTCTCGGCAGCTTTCTGCTGACCGGTTCGATCTGGACTCAGGCGCTGGTGACAGCCTGCATGGCCGTCGCATGGGTCGGTGGGCTGATTGAAGGGAATCGCTGGACAAGATCGTTAGCCGCCGCTGTCCCGCGAGAGCTACCCACGGAGCCCAGTACCGGTTGGCAGATGCCCGTAGCCTTCGTTCGGAATCATGCTCTAACCCGGGTCAACGCAGGTCAGCAAGCTATCGTCCCTGATCTGAGCCGTCCCGCCCCCGCTTGACAATAGATAACTTAACGATTAACTATTGCGTACATGGCTACAGATGTGGCCGCGGTCTTCGGCGCGCTGGCCGACCCGACCCGGCGCCATGTCGTGCAACTCCTGAGCCACGGGCCACGCCGGGCGGGCGAGATCGCGGCGGCGGCCGGGACATCCGGGCCTGCGATGAGCCGGCACCTGCGGATACTGCTGGCTGCCGGAATCGTCACCGACGAGCGATCGCCCGGCGACGCCCGGGTCCGCGTGTTCCACCTGCGGCCAGACTCGGTGGCCGCCGCGTCGGCCTGGCTCGACCAATTGCAGGCGCACTGGGACGAGCAACTCCGGTCGTTCCAGCGCCACGTCACCACTAGTAGGAGGAACCCGCGATGAGCGAAGCCCGCTCCGTGTCGGCCGACGTCGAAGTGCCGGTCGACCCGACGACGGCCTTCACCGCTTTCACCCAGGAACTCGACCTGTGGTGGGTGCGGGGTCCGATCAACTATTTCGACGCGGCCCGTGCGATCGCCATGGTCTGCGAGCCGGGGGTTGGCGGCCGGCTCATCGAGGTCTACGACGCGGCTACCGGGGAGGGCCTTGAGCTGGGGCGGATCACGGTGTGGGAGCCGGGGGCCCGGTTGTCGTGGACCAGTTCGGTTGATGACGTCGAGATCGACGTCCGGTTCGTTCCCGTCGCCTCCGGGACGCAGGTGCGGGTCGAGGCGACCATCCCGGCCGGCGGGACTGATCAGGGCGGGACGGCATGGGTCCGGGTGGTCGGCAAGTGGTTCGGCGCGTGGTGCGCGCGCCGCCACAATGCGCCGGGTCGGCAGCCCGACCTGGCCCGCCTGGCCATAGGCGTCTACTACGCCAAGCCGGCGGCCGCAGCCCAATGGCTGGCCGACGCGTTCGGCTTCGAATCGCCGGACCCGCTGCCCCAGGGCCCCGACCCGCTGCCGGATACCGGTCATGGGCACCCCTGGATCGAGTTCCGCGTCGGGAACTGCTCGCTGTTCATCTTCAAGCTCGACGGCGACCTGCCCGATGGGTCGCCGGCCACCCATGAGCCGTGGGTGTATGTGGATGACCTTGACGATCACCTGGCCCGTGCCACCGCTGGCGGGGCGACGATCCTGACCCCGATCCACCAGACCGGCTTCCGGGCCTATACCGCCCAGGACCTTGAAGGGCACCGGTGGACTTTCGCCCAGGCCCGCCCGACGATGCGCTGATCCGTTGCGGAGGCCGGCCCGGGCCTGCGACAGCGGGCACCAGAATGTCAGACGCCGGGGTTAGGGTCATCGGACGCGGGCCACCTGGAGCGGGAAGTGACACAGGACGCCGGCCCGGGAGACTCATTCAACAGGGGACGACCCAGGAAGGAGCCGGGGCATGGGGAATCCGGTTGTGCATTTCGAGATCGGCGGACCTGATGACCAGCCGCTGGTCGCATACTACGGGGAACTGTTCGGCTGGAATCTGCAGGCGATGGAGGGCGGTGGCTACACGCTGATCGACACGCGCGGCGGCACCGGGATCAACGGCGGGATCAGCAAGAGCCAAACCGGTGAGCCGTGGTCGACCTTCTACGTTGAGGCCGACGATCTCCAGGCGGTGCTGGACAAGGCGGAGTCGATGGGCGCGAAGACCGTCCTGCCGGTCACGGACTTCGGCGGCGTAGTCACGATTGCGATGTTCAGTGACCCGGATGGCCTGCTGGTCGGGCTCGTGAAGTCGGCGCAAGGCGAGGCGCAGGACCAGCCAGGACCATCGGCCGGCGCGGGCGCACCGGTGGACTGGTTCGAGGTGCTCGGCTCCGATGCCGAGCACACCCAGCGGTTCTATGCGGACCTGTTCGGCTGGACGGTCGGTGACGGGGGCCCGCCGCAGGCCGCGGCATCCAGGGTGGCCTGGGCTCGAGTGAGCAGGCCAGGTGGGCCACGGTCTACGCGAGCGTGGCCGACGTGGAGCAGACGCTGGCCAAGGCGGAGGCGCTCGGCGGCTCCCGGGTCTACGGCCCCATGCCGGTAGACGATCACATGGAGACCGGCGCCTTCCGTGACCCGGCGGGGAACGCGTTCGGCGTCTATCACCACGGCGACCACTGAGCACACGGCGAGACGATCCGCGCCCGGAGGGCTCGCCCAACCGGGCGGCCGGCCGCAACCGGGAGGCCAGCCCCAACCGGGATCACTGTCCGATCAGCTCATGGTGTGGAACCTTCAGGACCAGCGCGACGGTGTCATCGCTGCTGTCCCCGCCACTGAAGGCCAGCACGACCTGCTGGATGGCGTCCGCGATCCGCGCCGCGGACATGTCGCCCAAGCCGGCGATGGCGTCGCGGAGCCGGTCGTCGCCGTAGAGGTCGTGATCGATGCGGCCGCGGGCCTCGGTAACACCATCGGTGAACAAGACCAGACTGTCGCCGCCCCGCAGCAGCCCACGCGAGTCGTGCAGCTCGGGATGGGGGAAGATTCCGAGCAGCGTGCCCGGCCGCCCGAATGTCTGCACGCGCCCGTCCGCGCGGTGCACCAGTGCCAGGGGGTGACCTGCGGAGCTGATCTGCACCGAGGCCCCCGCGAGAGTCGGCCGCACCGTGGCATAGATCGCGGTGAGGAACCGCGGGTCATCGGTGAGCCATTCCAGCAGCGCCTGGTTCAGGGCAGCCAGGATCAGGCGCGGCCTGGTCTCCCGGTGGGCCTCCGCCCGGAGGGTGTAGCGGGCCAGCGCCGTGCTCTTGGCCGCCGGAACCCCTTTGCCGCACACGTCGCCGACCACCATCCCCCAGCTCCCCCGCACCGATGGGAATACGTCGTAGAAGTCCCCGAGAACCTCGACCCCTGTCCCTCCGGCCACATACCGCGCCGCGACCTCCAGACCTGGAATGTTCGGCAGCCGCGGTGGCAGCAGGCTCTCCTGCAGGGTCTGGGCCAGCGCGGCACGTTCGGCGCCACGGATCAATGCGACCTGCAGCGCGACCTCATCGGAGGCGATGTGAGCCAAGGTCTCCAAAATCTCGACGTCGCCCGCACTCCAGCGGCGTGGCAAGTGGTCGGCCACGCAGAGCGCACCCACGACATGGCCGTCCGGGGCGCATACCGGGAACCCGGCCCACGCGATCACGCTCGCCGACTCGATCAGGCTGCTGGCGATGGCCCGCGAGTCCAGCCGGGCGTCGTCGAGGACCAGCTTGTCCTTGGAGTCGATCACGTACTGGCACAGTGACTGCTCGCCTGGGCTCTGCCGATCGGCCGGGCCAGGGGCGCCCGGACAGATACTCCGGGAGGAAGAGCGCCCACCGGCGACGATGACGGACGCCAAGGGGGTACCCAGGACCATCGCGACCAACCGCGTCACGTGGTCGAAAGGCTCCTCCGGGCGGGCGCCCGGTCGTGCAGTCCGCTCTCCCGCAGCCAGCCCAGGCAGTTCGGGCGTGTCCGCCGGGACAAGTCCGGGCACGGCACGGGCTCTGGCGAGGACTGAAGTCGATGCGCTATCGAGGGCTGTCATATCTGCCGCTTCCGCCGGGTTGTGACATTGCGTGCCGACATCTAAGCGAAGCGGGGTCCAGGCCTCGAATTTTCCAATCCAACCACAAAGAGGCGCCCCCGGTTTGGTGGAAGCCGGGTTATATGGTTATGCGGCCTTTGGGTGCTTGGCGCGGAGTATTACACAGCGTAGTGTTTTGCGGAGGCGGCATCCTAAGACTACTAGTACGTCCTTCAGCCTTTAGCTGGTTCCCGATGACGCAGCCGGTGACTTTCTGGCTCTTCCCTTGGCCGTCCCGGCTTCGCGCTTATTCTTCATTCGAGTTCACAACGCTTTCCTTTCCCACGCCGATGCGTGGACTCTAAACCGCTGCTGCGGCAGCACATTTCGTCCACGAACCGCTTCGTGTCGGTTGCCTGGCGGGAAGCGTGCCTGTTTTGTGCTATTCTGCGCCATTTCTGATGGGGGTGTTTCTGGGTGCCGACGAAGTGTGGACGCTCGCTGCTGTCCCACAGCAGCAGGTGGCGTCCCCGAATCGGGCACTGAGGTGGGCTGAACTGCCATGATCCGGCTTGGCCCGGCGCGCCGTTTGCCACAGGATACCCGGCTGTGTAACATGTAGTAAGTGATCGACCACTTTGGGTGATCACCAGGGTTAGCGCTCGTCGGGGGATGACGTGGGATCACGCGCAACGAGCTCAGGCTTGCCCGCGGCCGGCCGCTCGCGTTGGCTCCGGCGGTGGTGGCTCGACCGGTCGGTGCGGGCGAAAGGCCTGATTGTGGTGGTAGTCCCGCTGATCGCCCTGATCGGCACCACCTCGGCCAGCCTGGCGCTCCAGTACAGCGAACGCCAGGAACGCAGCGCCGCCGTGGCCGCTTCTGGCCTGAGCAGCGCAGCCGGCCGGGTCCTGGCCGACGCGGTGAATGCCGAATCGGGCGTCCGCGGCTACGCCGCCACGGGCCGTCCGCTCTTCCTTGCCCCTTACCGGCTCGCACTGACGCGGATCGACGCAGAGCGAAAGGCGTTTCGGGCCGCCGCTGTCACCGAAGATGACGCCCGCCAGCAGCGACTGGTGGACGCGACCACGGGCCGGGTCCTCGCTGAGCTGACGCAGCTGAGCTCGGCCGTCAGCGGCGGTGTCTCCGCCAGGGGCCTCCTCGTGAAGATGCAGAACACGAAAACGAGCATGGACCTGCTGCGCAGCCAGGTAGCCGCACTCGACGCCGGCCCGGCGGCCTCGCTCACCCATAAACGCGACCAGATCACCATGCTGGAATCGGCGATCAGGAGGACCTCGAGCGCATTTTCGCACCATTCGAGCGACTCGGCGCCGGGGAAACCGAGATCGAAGGCACGGGGATGGGGCTGCCTCTGGCCAAAGCCCTCACCGAGGCCATGAGTGGCCAGCTAACCGCGTCCAGTGTCCTCGGGGAAGGATCGGCCTTCACTGTCAGCCTCCCGCGCGCGCCCGACGTGATCCACGCCCCACCCCAGGACACCGTGCCTGCGTCCCCAGCCCGGCCCCTCGACCTCGCCGAGCTTGGCGAGCTGCTCGACTCCTCCGCGACCCCCGCCCAAGACCACGCCCGCACGGCAACGCTAGCGGCCCCAGCATGAAGTCCGTCCGCAGCACGCGCTGGCCCGGGCGCCTCCCGCGGGGCCCGCGCCCGGTGACCCGGTGAACAGCACCGTGCTGTACATCGAGGACAACGCGGACAACGTCCGGCTGGTCGAACTGCTGCTCAAGCGCCGCCCGCACACCGAGCTTCAGGTGGCCACGAACGGCCGCGACGGAGTGCAGGCCGCCATCGGCCAACGGCCGACCCTCATCCTGCTCGACAACCACCTCCCCGACGCCACGGGCTCCGAAATCCTGCGTCAGCTCGCCTCGGCGGAGGGCACGGCCGGTATCCCGGTGATCATCCTTACCGGTGACTCAGGCCGGGTGGCCGCCGACGAACTCCTCGCGATCGGCGCCTGCGAGTTCCTCGAGAAGCCGTTCGACATTCACCAGCTCATGGCCACCATCGACCGCTATCTTCCTTGAGGCCGGGACCGCTCCGCTCAGGCAGGTGACCTGCTCCGGCGTACCATGCGGGCCGCCATCGATGTCGGGCGCGTCATGCCGAATCCACATGCGTCGCCGGGCTAGGGCCGGTACGATCTCACGCGATGTAGTTCGGTAACTACTTATCGTTGCCAAACGACAGGCGCGGCTTATGCCGCACAATGTGAGGGGAGTCGCCGGTGCTGCCGGAACCCGGCGGGTCCGCAGTTTTCCCTGAACGCAACGCGGGGCCGAATGCTACCCGGCTCGGCCTTATCGCCGGGTGCGATCCCCGGAGCGCAGCCCTGGTGGAGCGCCTGTTGCGGATGTCCGTCCGTGCCCTGCCCCAGGCGCGGGTGGCCGGGGAGTTCGCGTTCACCCTGGCCGCGGCGCGCAGGCCGGACGGGGGGTGGCAGGTACATCCCACCGGCAGGAGCCCACGCTACGGGGCCATCGCCGCGCTCGGCCTGATGCGGCTTCCCGAGCAGGACCAGCGCGTGGTACTCGGCGGCGAACGCTGCCACGACTTCGTGGGACGCCTGGCCAAACGGCTGGAGTGGATGACCAACCGCAGCGACGTCGCGCTGCTGTGCTGGGCGGCCGTCGAGGCCGACCACGGCGAATTGCCCCATGCGCTGGAGCGGCTCGCGGAGCTTGACCGGCAGGACGACCCGGTAGCCGTGGTCGCCGCGGCCTTGGTAGTGACGGCGCTGGTCGCCGTGCGCCGCAGCGCGGACGTCGAGCAGCACCTGGCCGCCGCGCGGGACCGCCTGCTGGCCGCTCGCCGTGCCGTCTATCCGCACATGGTTCGCGGCACCACGTCCTGGTACCGCTCGCACGTGGGCAGCTTCGCCGACCAGGTGTACCCGGTCCAGGCCCTTGCGCGCCTGCACGGCAGCGCAGACGACCCCGAGGCGCTGGCCGCGGCGGAATCGGTGGCCGCCGCCATGTGCCGGGCGCAGGGCGAGGCCGGGCAGTGGTGGTGGCACTACGACTCACGTACCGGCGGTGTCATCGAGGGCTACCCGGTCTACAGCGTGCACCAGCACGCGATGGCGCCCATGGCGCTGCAGGATCTTGCCGACGCCGGGGGCCAGGACCGCCTTGAGGCCATCTGCCGCGGCCTGCGGTGGCTCGCGAGGCCGCCCGAGACCAGCGAGGACCTGATCCTCGACGAGCCGCCGGTCGTATGGCGGAAGGTGGCCCGCAGGGACCGCCGCAAGGTGGTGCGCGGGCTTCGCGCGGCATCCACCCGGCTCCGCCCCGGGATGCGCCTGCCCGCGCTCGACCGGGTGTTCCAGCCCGGCCCTGTCGATCACGAGTGCCGGCCGTACGAGCTTGGCTGGCTCCTGCTGGCATGGCTGCCGCCGGCGGCGAGGCCGTGATGAACCGCGACACCGCCGGACTGGTGCAGCGGGACCTGTTCGGGATCGCCGTGGACGGGCTCACCATGATGCAGGCCGTTACCCGGTGCACCGACGCCGTGGCGCACCGGCGTTACCTGTCCGTCGGGATGGTGAACGCGGCCAAGGTCGTCGCGATGCGCAGGAACGAGCGGCTGCGGCAGGCAGTGGGCGGCTGCGGCATGGTGCTGGCGGATGGCCAATCGGTGGTCTGGGCGAGCCGGCTGCTCGGCTCGCCGTTGCCGGAACGGGTGGCCGGCATCGACCTGTTCCTGGAGTTGCTGGCCGAGGCGGCACGACACGCCTACCGCGTGTATTTCCTCGGAGCCCGGCCCGACGTCCTGCGCCGCATGCTGGCCGAGGTCCGCCGCAGGTACCCGGGCCTCGTGGTGGCCGGCGCCCGGGATGGTTATTTCCGGCCGGAAGACGAACACGATGTCGCCGCCGAGATCCGCCGGTCCGCCCCTGATCTGCTGTTCGTGGGGCTGTCCTCGCCGAAGAAGGAGTTGTTCCTGAGCCACTGGGGGGAAAGCACGCGGGCGTGCGTGGTACACGGCGTCGGGGGGTCGTTCGACGTGCTCGCCGGGCTCACTCGCCGGGCGCCCGCCTGGTACCAGGACCACGGCCTGGAATGGCTCTACCGGGCGTGGCAGGAACCCGTCCGTCTCGGCCGCAGGTACCTGACGACCAACGTGTCGTTCATGGCGCTGGTCGCTCGCGAGTTGATCCGACACTCACGGGGAGAGCACTCATGACGACAGTCGTCGTAGCGGGCCTCGGGTATGTGGGCCTGCCGCTTGCGGTGCGCGCCGCGGAGGCCGGCCACCAGGTCGTCGGGTACGACATCGACCCCGGCCGGGTGAAGCTACTGGGGGCCGGGGAGTCATACATCGAGGACGTGCCGTCCGGTCAGCTGACGGCCGTACTGAAGAGCGGAGCGTTCCGGCCGTCGTCGGAGGTCCGAGCGTGCGCTGGCTTTGACGTCGCGGTGATCACCGTCCCCACGCCGCTGCAGGATGGCCTGCCCGATCTCACCTATATCGAGGCCGCCACCCACACGCTGGCCCGGTATCTGCGGCCGGGCGCCACCGTGATCGTCGAGTCAACCTCGTATCCAGGGACGACTCAGGAGCAGGTGCTGCCGTGGCTGGAGGACGGGTCGGGATTGATCGCGGGTACCGACTTCCCCCTCGGCTACAGCCCGGAGCGGATCGACCCGGGGAACACCACCTGGACCCTGGTCAGTACCCCGAAGATCGTCTCGGGGATCGACGCCGATTCGCTCGCGGCGGTGCAGGCCTTCTACCGCGGCATCGTCGAGCACACCGTGGCGGTCTCCTCGCCGCGAGAGGCCGAACTGGCCAAGATCATTGAGAACACCTTCCGGCACGTGAACATCGCTCTGGTGAACGAACTCGCGATGTTCGCCCACGGCCTCGGCATCAACGTGTGGGAGGCGATCGACGCGGCCTCCACCAAAGCCGTTCGGGTTCATGCCGTTCACTCCCGGGCCGGGGGTGGACGGCCACTGTCTGCCCATCGACCCGTCCTACTTGTCCTGGCGGGTGGAGCGGGCGCTGGGCCAGAGTTTCCGCTTCGTCGAACTGGCCAACGACATCAACGGCCACATGCCGGACTATGTTGTCCGCCGGCTCATGATGGCGTTCAATGCCCGCAGCCGCCCGGTCAATGGATCGCGCATCCTGCTGCTCGGCCTCGCCTACAAGAAGAACACCGGTGACGCGCGTGAGTCCCCGGCCGTCCGGGTCGCGCAGCTGCTGAAGGCCATGGGAGCGGACGTGCGGGCGGCTGACCCGCACGTCGTGGAGACCGCCGTGGTCGACACGGTGGTAGCGCGGGTTGAGCCGACGCCCGAGGAGATCTCCCGCGCCGACGCGGTGGTCCTGCTGACCGACCACGACGCCTTCGACGTCGCCGACATCAGCAACCACGCGAGCTACGTCCTGGACTGCCGCCGGGTGCTGGCCGGCGAGAACGTCGAGACCCTGTGAGGACTGGGCCGGTGCGGGTCATCTGCGTCGCGGGAGCGCGGCCCAACTACATGAAGGTCAAGCCCGTCATGGACGCCCTCGAGGAACGCGGGGCGGATGTCATCCTCGTCCACACCGGCCAGCACTACGACCCTGCGATGAACGACGTCTTCTTCGCCGATCTCGGGATCCGCCCGCCGGACCATCTCCTCGGCGCCGGCTCGGGCAGCCATGCCACCCAGATGAGCCGGGTGATGACGGCGTTTGAACCGCTGGCCGGGCAGGTCCGGCCGGATGTTGTCGTAGTCGTGGGGGACGTGAACTCGACGCTGGCATGCGCACTCGTCACCGCCAGGTCCGGCGCTCTGCTCGCGCACGTCGAGGCCGGCCTGCGCAGCAGGGACTGGTCGATGCCCGAGGAGATCAACCGTGTCGTTACCGACCGGGTGAGTGACTACCTCTTCGCCCCCTCGGCCGACGCGGTGGCCAACCTGGAGGCCGAGGGGTACCGGGACGACCAGATCTACCTGGCCGGCAACGTCATGGTGGACACGCTGCTGGCGAATCTTGGCCGGGCGGTCGAGGGGGACACGCTGCGGCGGCTCGGACTCAAGCCCCGCGGGTACGGCCTGGCCACGCTGCACCGCCCGGCGAACGTGGACGACCCGGCGGTTCTGGCCACATTGCTTCCCGCGCTCGACGAGGTCGCGCGCATGTGCCCGCTCGTACTGCCGGCCCACCCCCGGACGGCGCAACGACTGCGCGACGCCGATCTCTCCCCGCGGGTGCGCGTCATACCGCCCGCCGGTTACCTCGACTTCGTCGCCCTGGAGGCGTCCGCACGACTCGTGCTCACCGACTCAGGCGGTGTGCAGGAGGAGACCACCGTTCTCGGCGTCCCCTGCCTTACCCTCCGGGACAACACCGAGCGTCCGATAACGCTCACCGAAGGCACGAACCAGCTGGTGGGACGCGATCCGGACCGGATTGTCACCGTGGCGCGCCAGGTGCTCGCGGACCCGCCAGCCCGGCGGCGGCCCACCCTGTGGGACGGCCGCGCCGGGCATCGGATAGCCTCGGCGCTGCTCGACGACGAGGGGGCCCAGGAACGACCACGGCCCACGGACGTTGCGAGCGGACCGGATCCGCACCTCCTGGCCCAGGTATCACCGGACGGCCGGTGACCGCTCGTCCCCCCGGCGACGGAACTAGCGGTGACCGGTCATCCGCCCGGCGACGGAACTAGCCGGTGACCGGTCGTCCCCCCCCGGCGACGGAACTAGTGGTCTGAAAGAGGAGCCTTCTTCGGCTGCACGTCGAAGGAGCCTCTTACAGACCACTGGCTATTACAGACCACTGGCGACGGCTGGGTTCCTGCCCGCGACCCGTCGGCCGAGGAAGCCCCACAGCATGGAAACCGCCACCACGGCCACGAGTGCGAGCCCGGCAAACGTACGCTTTGGTGAGCCTGCCTGGACGATGGGCCCGGTATCGCCGATGATCTGGGCCGAGATGCGATTGCGCGGCGCCACCCCCGCCTGCGCCTGCCGGGTCGCGAGGAGATGGCGAAGCAACCGCGCCGCGGCGATGAACGTGCGGTGGGCATCGGCCGCGCTCGGCGACGCCGCCGTCAGCGTGGCCAGGGGCCGACTGTAATTCGGATGATCCTCGTTATAGAGGTTGATAAGCACGAGATCGTAGCGGGCGGTTCCGCCTGCTTCACGAATCCTGTGCTGAGATTGCTGGCTCGTCAGGATCTGAGTCATCGCCTCGCCACTCGTGATGACAGACGGGGCAAGCCAGGAGTACGTATTGGGGGCGGCCCAAAATTTTGGCATGGTA
>WNFJ01329327.1_pt1 | contig 12523 bp, 14 predicted proteins | sample 5400461 | NCBI WGS metagenome assembly WNFJ01 (sample SAMN13153349, study PRJNA577476) | soil metagenome | isolation source: 115 cm saprolite on Douglas fir-dominated hillslope | place: USA:California | collected 2013-09-17 | reverse complement strand
CGATCGAGGACGAAGAAGAGTCAAAGTAGCGTTGGTCAGTAGACTTGAGAAGAAACAGAGCTTTCCTCTTCAGCAGGCTCTGTTTCTTCGTTCCTATTTTCTTAGCCTTCGCCAGAAACTAAATGTATCAGATTAGATGGTTGAGTTAGTCTATGAGGGCCGTTACCTCCGATCGTACCTGGTATACTCATTGCGTGACGACTCTTAAGCACGGACACCAGCTTCATCGCGAATTGCTTATACTGCTCCAAAGTTGAGATACTTCATAAGTAGGTGGTATCAATTTGACCGACGCCACTGAGACATAAAAAGCGTTCTTGTAGTTTCTTCATATTCCACACCCTCACCGATCAGCAACAGCAGTGGGAGGAAGACCGGGCGAGGCTTAATTGCAGCGATCATTTGTCTCTCCAGGTCGTACAGTAAACCGCCCGGCTCTAGTAAAAGCGCCACCATTTCACGCCTCTCCACTGGCGTTGCGCACTCCCACAGGGCAGCCATTCCCGGCAATTGCTCCATTACATGAAGGATATCCTCAAGTCTTAACCCATCCGCTTCTGAAGCCTCTAACTCATGTAAAGTCAATTCTATGGATGCTATCTCAGCCCGAAGCTCCTCATCATTGATATAGCCCTCACGATGCTGCTTAAGAGTACGTTTGCGCTTCAACTTGAGTCGCTCTTTTTCACGTTCGATTGATGCGCTATCTATACCCAATTTCTGAGCAGCCTCCAACATCTTCCGGCCTATTTCTTCACGCCAGTGCAACGGTAAGGTCAACCCAGTCAATAATGTTCCAAATTGCTGATGAACAAGGTCAACCCGGACCTGCAGAAAACCGCCTGCAGGACATGGCAATTGGCGTGTTTTTGCGACATCCTTGTAGTAACAATATTTATGGCCACCTCTGCAACGTAGTGTCAAACCGCACCGAATATCAGCGATATACCCGGCAAATTCATAAATGCGGCGTGCTTGCTCGGCACGATGAGGTGCATTATAATTGATGCGTGACCCAGTGCGTATCCTCTCCCACTCCTCATAGGTAAACGCCGCCGGATGCTGTCCGCGATACCGCTGTTCCTGATACTGGATCGTTCCTCGGTCATCACCTGGAGCAAAGGCTGCGTAGAACTCGTTGCGCACTATCGCATTGATTGTATCCTTCGTGAAGAGGCGATCGCCGAACCGTTTACTACCTGTACGATATCCAGCAGCATTCACCGTATCTGCGATGTGCTCGCCCTCCATACCCTGCATTCGCAGTTCCCCTATCATCCGCAATCCCGGAAACTCTCGTGGATCGTGCTCCGGCGGAGTCTTCGGGCCGGTATCAACATAGCCAAAGGGTGTATCCCCGTTGTGGAGCCCCTGTGCGGCCCGCTCTTTTTTGCCTTTACTTGTGTGTTTAGCAAGTGAATCGCTGAAGTAGGCTGCAAATGCTGCGAGAATCGTCAATTGCAATCGGCCTTCGGCTGAGGTGTAGTCGATATTTTCTGAAAGCGAGATAAACGCGGTGCCGTTCCGCGAAAGGATACGGAAACTCTGCAGCGTCACCATCACATTGCGCGACCAGCGGTCCAGGCTATGTACCATCACAATTTGTACGCGCCCGGCCGCTACGTCATCAAGGAGCTTCTTGAACTGGGGACGCTTCGCAATCTGCTCTCCACGGGCGCTGGACTCATCATCTTCATAGAAAATGGGAGCCGGAAGGCTGCGGTGTTGACACTCGTCAGTCATACCCCGCATCTGTGCCTCACGGCTAAAATTATCTAGCTGCATGCGAGTGGAACGACGCACGTAGCCAGCGGTGATAGGGGACGCCTGAGAATCCTCATGCCGCATGCTCATGTGCTCCTCCTTCAAGCAAGATGGCTCTTAACAGCCACAGCACCAGACGCAGTGCCACTAACGATACGAGCATCACGCTGGACGAGGCAGCGGTGCAAAATGCGTGCAAGCAGCCTACACAGTGCCGCCACATCAGATGAAAGAGTTTCGCTGTTTTCACTATCAGGGAGCATAGACCATCCTCTTTTCTTCACCCTCTCGCCTGCTTAACAATATAACTTCCAATCAATTGTACACAATTGCAAGCTAAAACCACCCTGGATTCTGTACACTTCGAGAGAAGATGAGATACCAAAATATCGTCAGAGTTCTCCCCAAATTTCGCCATATCTCTCCCCACAAGCAGGTTTTACCCGGCGTTGACAGAAGGAAAGCGCGCTGCCAGATGCTTATGGGGAAGAGCATGTTCGGGTCTGTCAATGGATCTGTTCTCATGAGGGAGGCGGGGGTACACGTGTACCAAAAGTGGTACACGTGTTGTTGGAGGTACCTGGCAACTTATGCTACGATTGCCGTCGTGAAGATTAGTGTTGCTTATTCAACCGAAGAGGGAAAGGAAACAACATCATGATTACTGAAATGGAAGCTTTGCAGCTAGCTCAAGAACGCTTATGCCCCGCTCTGCTCCTCAACAGCGAACAGGATTGCACTCTTCTTGCCCGCGCGATCGGGCCTGAGGAAACCGCTCGTTACGAGGGATGGTCCGACAACGGGGGAGACCCGGACGGCACCAGTTGGCTACTCTGGAGATGTGACGACATGCTGCTCGCTCATGCGAGCCGTCTTGGCATAGCACACGAGGTCGTTCGGGGGTTCGAGTTGCCTTACCCTCGTGCCCTTAGAGATGCTTACGCCAAAAAGCAATGGCCCCTCGATGATCCGTGGAGCGGGATCTCTTCGAATGAGTGCATTTTCGTTACCAATGAGCATGATGCGGCGCGGATCATGCGCGTGGTTCATGAGTATATGATGCGCTATGAAGTGGAAGGCAAACTGCCAGATGATCTGCTCGAACAACTGTTAACCAATTGAGATCATGTTCTGCATTCCTGATGGTTGGCTAGAATAAGAACCTGGTGCATCGTAGCAGTTTTGACTCGTGCATCTTACTCAAAGTCGTACACAAGCCTACCAGGCTCTGCAAGATCATAGAAGGAGAAGCGTGACTTGTCCTGATCATCCAACTTTTCGATGAGGTGTTTCAAGACAGAAAACACCTCCTGTTTTGGGTCCATCTCCACAAAGTACCACACACTACTTTTACAGCGGGCCAGTTCACCGTGCATGGAATCAAAGGCCCAGGGCCTTTTCGCGCAGACCTCGACGATGACAGACGAATCGACCAGAGCTCCCTCCTCACGAAAGGTCCAGATGCCTGCTGGGGTGTGCCACATACGGTACACGTCGGGGATGGAGATACGCGGCTCGGTCTTCTGCCTGACCCTCCACTCCTGCTGGTTGTGCTGATACCAGCACGCACTTTCCCAGCGCCCTGACGGATTTGCCGAGCCCGAGAGGCGCTCGAGGGTGAGCCGAATGCGATTGACGTGGTGCAGGTGATCAAGCCCAGCTTCAGCCGGGCGGCGCGAGCGAAATGGCAATTGCGCCGTTTGCAAGCCACGCCGGGTGAGCCACACCCACCTCCTGCCCAGGATCATGCCGTAGTTGACCATCCCTGCAGGTGCCCAGCGGTCCTCGATGATGTGGCGGATACGGCTTACCGACAGTCTATCCGCCTCCCTGGTCGTTTCACCTGCCTGGCTCCCAAGCAGTTCCCGCATATGGGGACGACCCAACAATTCTTGGAGGTTTTCGCTGCTCGCCGCCTCCTGCTCGCCGATCCACTCAAAAGCGAGGATATCACGGTCATTCATCCGTGGAATACCGGCAGCGCTGCGAATTTTGCGGCCTTTCGTTCTCTTCTGCTGTAGCAATTCCTTCCTCCTTTCGGGAAGCCAACAAGACAATGAATAACCGTCCTTTTAGACGCTCCTGGTGTCCGTGTTCCCGAGCATCAAGGTGGGCGGACCTCACCCTATATCTGTCTGTACCTGACTCCTCATCAAAAATCAAGTCGTCATATCCTGTTTTTGGCCTGAAACACACCAAAAACAAAGGGTACCCCCACCCAATTTCCCAGGCGAGATGCGGCAGCGTGACACAAAAAAACGGAAGACCTATTCCCATTCCTCACGAAGTACGAGATGACAGTTCGTAGACGATTTGTCATCTCGTAGACGGCCTCTCTTCTTTCTAAAAGAAACCATGGTGAAAGCTTTTAGAGATCATCCGGAGCTGCTTCAGGAAGTTTTCTCCGGATAAGCTCATGCCGTTAAGCGCATGTCTTGAGTTACACGACCCTTCAAGAAATGACACATTGTCTACAAACTGTTATTCCTTATGACCGCACAGAGAGATTCGACGTACTCCCTCCGAGGAAGAAATGACAAAATGTATACGAAGTGTACGCATACGCCTTGCGACGGCGACGGCAAGCAATAGATATCCGACAGGGCTCGTGTGAAAGCCCGGGCCACTTCTGTTCAATGCACTCCTCTCGGTTACCTCTAGCAAAGGTCACAGTGCCAGCGCTGTTCCCCAGCAAGACGAAAGCGGAGTATTCCCTGTCCAAACTCTGAACGCGCGGTAAGCCAAGAACTGTAAGCTTACAGCACTGGAGTCTCACGTTCAGGGTTTACGGCCACCCGGTTAACGAAGTATGCTCCTCAACATCGGGAGAAATTGGAGGCGGTGGTCAACCTTGCGGGTCTGCGTGCAGTCGGTCCCGACCAATGGCATCTGACCGCCTCTTGAGTGTGTTGACCTACCGGTGAAGGCTTCAAGAATGCACCTGGGCGATAGACACTCTGTGCGCCTAGATATTCGAACGTCCTTCACCGCCTCATGATAGCCGGCTTCCCCAAACACTGGTGTAAACGCAGAGGGAGTAGCTCTGGCAAAGCTGTAGCGATTCCCTCGAAGTAACATGCGTACCCATCCGCTCACACATGTTGTTGGTGATGCGCGCGAAATATGCTACCGTTTCGCTTAGCGGGGATTGAAAGACAAGGCTTAGCACAAAACCTAGGAAAGACCTAAGAAAGACCTGGTAAATGCGTCTCCTAGATTTTGTTTGAGCGCATGTCGGTCAAAGGATGATGACAGGCCGATAACTTGACTACTGCCGCGTTGCAAAAGCAGCGCGAATTATCCTTTTCTAAAGTCTTGCCTTTCGATAGCGGGAAGCGCGTACGCAGAGTTGAGAAAAGGAAACTCAGGAGGATCGTATATAATTAATGGAAGACTCAGAACAACCAAAACCACTAGATGACGTGACATCGGATGAGGGACGCATGCGACTCGCACAGGACTGGCTTACCTTGCGGATAGCGGAGGGGAAGGTGAACCCCAAACAAGCCCATACGCCCAAGCAACGGGCTGCATACCTGGCAGATTGGCTCCGCTGGCTCCTCACTTCAGGAAAACTGGATCGGCACAAGCGACTTCCACCATATACCAAGCTGGGAGCGCTTTTTGGACTCAACAAGAAACAGGTCGCGCAGGTGATCAACCAGTTGCGCGCCGAGGGCCTTCTTCTAACCTGGAAGAAGCGCAGAGATGCGGGCCAAGCACGCTGGACTCCTCGCGATGCCTATCTGTTCTGGTACATCGGCCACATGCATGCGTTACGGTATGATCAGGCGCGGCGACTTCTCACCCGTCTTTCCGAATCTGAGATCGAGTCGGGTCTGCTCTCCCCGACGCAGACCGCCCGGGTTATGGGGCGCTGGTTTGACGAAAAATATGCCGTCCGCCTCCGCGCCTATGGCGGCCAAAACGATTGGATCTATCTCACACGTCGGGGCTTGCGCTACGCAGGTTTGGACTTCAGGGCTGAGGCGCCCAGCAAGACGAGACTGGATCACCTGTATTGGATCACCGAGGTCCGACTGAAGCTCGAGGCAGAGAATCCTCGCCTGGAATGGATCAGCGAGCGTGCGATCCAGGCACAGCAGGATAAACGGGAACGGGGTCAGCGTCTGGAGCATACCCCAGATGCGATACTCGTTACCGAAACGGAGCGCATCGACATTGAGGTGCAGATATCGAGGCCGAAGCAACAAGATGTGGAGAGAATCATGCGTGGCGGCCTGTGGGGGGAGTTGACGAATCCCCTGCGCTACTACGCCGACAAACATTCCAGATCCGTCGTGCTTGCCGCCTATCGTAAGACCATGCAAGAAGCTCGAACGGTCAGGCCGCACATCGAGGTTATTGACCTGGAGGCGTTCTTGAAGCCCTCTTCGGCAGGTCAATCTACTGAACAGGAAGGATGATGCCGTTGGAACTGAAGGTGTACAGGCCTGTAAGATCAACCGTTTCCCTTTGTTTCTTCTGGTATCAAGGAGCATACATCGTTAGTTGGGTAGCCGTAAAATCCTGAACGAGAGCCTCCAGTGGTGTAAGCTTACAGACAGAAACTGTAAGCTTACAGAGATATGACCCGATGATGTTGCTTACGCTTGCTGTAAGCTTACATCGGTATAATACGACTCTCTGTAAGCCGACCCCTGTAAGCTTACATCTGTGTAAGCTTACAGGGGTCGGCTTACAGAACAGGAGAGGGAGGCTCTTCCTTTATCTTCAGGTATCACTACGCTGAATGACATAGACTCCCTCAGAGAGCTTTGAGCGTTTGTGCATCTCTCTTATGTGTAGATGATCCCCTCTTTGGTGCTGATCTGCGCCGTCTCCCAATCGAGCACGTCGGCCAATTCCGCCTTGAACGCGGCGAGTGCCTGCTCACGCGCCGCTTCGTCCGGCATCTCCGTGTCTTTCCAGATGAGCCAGATACTGACCGACGCAGGAGCGGTGTGATCCTTGAAGATATAGCGCTCGATCGTGCCTGGAAAGGTATGCCGCTGGGCCTAGTAGATCGCTTTCAACTTCTCTACTAGGCGCTCCTGCTGGCTAGGGAAGACCTGCACCTGGATATCTGTCGCAAGCACGGTACTCCCCCCGCGGTAGATGCGCCACAACGGCTCTTTCTTGCGCGGGCGTCCCGTAATGTGGGGCTTGAATTGCCTGACGGCCTCAACCGGCAACAAGATCACATTGCCTGCTCGGAACGCCGGGAGCCGCTGCCCTCCAATATATTGATACACGCGCTGCTTGGAGATGTCCAGGAGTTGGGCTGCCTGGTCTGTCGAAATAAAACCAGGCATCTCTGGCAGTTCAAAATAGTCTGTCATGGACATGACTGTATAACTGCCTAGCCTTTTTTGTAAGCTTTATAAATGACAAGTCTTGATTTAAACCTATACTTGTCGTAGAATGAAAAAAACGTGAGAACCAAACGTGACCTGTGCATACCTCGCACGGCTAGAGAGGACCGGAGTCCACTCGATGATGAATCTTGCCGGGCAACAACTGGGGAATTACCGCCTGATTCGCCGACTGGGCTCAGGTGGGTTTGCCGACGTCTACCTGGGGGAACACCTCCATCTCAAGATGCTTGCTGCCATCAAGGTGTTGCGTACCCCCTTGGGCATGCAGGATGGAGAGCAGTTCCTGCAAGAGGCGCGCACCATCGCACAGCTCAAGCACCTGCACATAGTGCGCGTCCTCGACTTCGGGATCGAGGGCGCCACGCCGTTCCTCGTGATGGACTATGCGCCGAAAGGGACGTTGCGCCAGGCGCATCCGCGCGGAAGTGTACTTCCACTTGCCCTCGTGGTCGCCTATGTCAGGCAGGTTGCCGCTGCGCTCCAGCATGCCCATGGCGCAAAATTGATCCACCGCGATGTCAAGCCGGAGAATATGCTGCTGGGCAGCGATGACGAGGTGCTGCTCAGTGACTTTGGCATCGCGGTGGCCGCTCACAACACCTCTTCGCTGCAGACGCTCGATCTCGCTGGCACACCGGCGTACATGGCTCCTGAGCATATCCAGGGTAAGTCCCGCCCGGCGAGCGATCAATACGCGCTCGCGATCGTGGCGTATGAATGGCTCTGTGGCGAGCCGCCTTTTCAGGGAGATCAGGTACTCCGCCAGCAACTCGCTGTTCCCCCTCCGCCGCTGCTTGAGAAGGTCCCCACGATCCCACCTACGGTCGAGCAGGTGGTGCTGCGGGCCCTTGCAAAGGACCCGCAGCAGCGGTTCGCCAGCATCGAAGCGTTTGCTACAGCCCTGGAGGATGCTGCACAGCAACCATACGGAGGAAGGACGCTCTGTAGCTACAGCGGCCATAACAATCGCGTATGTGCGTTGGCATGGTCACCCGATGGCGCGTTGATCGCCTCGGTCGACCTCGCAAGACAACTTCATCTCTGGGAGGCGGCGACGGGAAGGGCCCTCTCTATCAATCGGGCCCTTCACATAGATGATAGCCCATCAGAAACTCTAGCCTGGTCCCCCGAAGGAAGACATCTCGCTTCCGGGAACGACAACCAGATGGTGATGGTATGGGATGCCTTCAGATTAGGGGCGTTCAGTGATGTCTACACCATGCGAAAACTCGGCCATGGCCGGGTAAATGCCGTAGCCTGGTCCCCCGATGGCAGGTGCCTTGCTTCTGTCAGCTTTCGGGGGTATTACGGAGACAGCCAGGTCTTTGTCGTGCATGTCTGGCACGCACGAACGGGAGACGAGCTGCTCACCGAGTATCTTCACCTTCCCATTCCACCCGGGATACCAACCCTCGATCTGGCAACAAACGGAGCCGTGTCCATTAGGTGGTTGTCTGATAGCAGGCACGTGGCGCTTGCGCGCCGTGACAAGAGCGTTGAGGTCTGGGATACTGCGACCGGTCGGCGGCTTTCCGCGCAGCACTATCCGGGTGACACAAGCCGAGTACACACGGTTGCCTGGTCCCCTGATGGGAACGCTATTGCAGCCATCACGCTCGATCAGAGCATAGAGGTCTGGCATGCAAGAACTGGCGGTGTCCTCTGTGCCTATCGCGGCCATGCAGAACGGGTGAAGCGTCTTGCCTGGTCTCCGGATAGCGCACGAATTGCTTCGCTCGGTTCGGATGGGGCGATCCAGGTGTGGGATGCGGCGACAGGAAGACACCATTTCACCCGTGGCGATCCATCCCAGGGCATGGGTGTCATCACATGGTCACCCGATGGTCCGCGCCTTGCTTCGGTGAATAGAGAACAGCACATTCTTATCTGGCAGGCAGCATGTGGATAACATATGAGATCGCGTTATACTTCTATTCAACAAATACTGAGCGGAGGCAAATCAGTAGCATCACCCCACCCTGCCACCTTTCGTTGCATCGGCTCTTTGCCTACCCGTCAAAAGCGGCCATACTGCTCTTCTCGCCCAGAACCATTGATATGATCTCTTCCTCGCCGCTGCGATCCTCTTGATCGAATCCTTGATGCCCAAACGGCCGCCTAGCCAGGAGTCTCCCGCCTCCGATTGAATGCTCGTGATCCACCAGTGCATTGATGAAACGGTCAGTTTCCTCCCGCGTTGCGAAGATTCTAGGTAATAGCTGCTGAGTTAATGTGTACTTCTGTCGTGCTTCGGCTGATCTGGGCCCAGCTTGAACTCTATGATCGCGGGGAATTTGAGTTCACAGCAGCAGAACGGACGAAATTACGAGAGAGTTTAGACGATGAAGTCGTCACTGTTCTTCTCAAAATCTGGTCACTCTCGAAGTAGGCTTGACTGACGAAATCAAGTAGTATTGTAATCAGAACACAAACAAAAAAAGGAGGGTAGATCGTGATTACCTATTATTCACGCAGTGTTGACGCTGGTGCTGGCCGCCAAAATGTCCTTGTAAAAAACGGTGTTGTTGTTAAGCAGTACCTCGTCGCGCGCGAGGGCCACTACACAGGCCCGGGCAATCCGGAAATCGTTGGACAACCAGAATCTGGTTTGCGGAGCATAGGCTTCAGGCAGGTGCGCGGTCCACAGGTCTTTAATCGTTACAGAAACTGCTGGATCAGCATTGAAGTAGATGAGACATCGGACTAAGAACGCACAAACCAGATTGCCTCCTCGGTGAACTTATGGAGATGAAAGATGCTATTTCTTGACGACGTAGCGCTATTTCGGGAGAGGTCTCCCGAAATGAGACTGTCTCGTAACATGCTTTACGTAGATGGGGAGTCCAAGCTGGCAAACCCACTTGTCAACCTCACCGCTGTTCCCTACACTTTCCAGTGGGGCAGATCGCGCTCCACTAGGAGTTCTGATGATAGGAGAACAAGCAGATGCTCATCGTCAACGACGAACACCGTCTTCGAGCAGGGATTAAGAGTCTCTCAAAACGCTGCTCATATTGTTCCAAACCGCTGAAAGAGTACCCCTTGATCATGAACGATGATGCGGGCTTCCACGTCTTTCATGCCGCCTGCGCCGCCGCGCTCGCTATTGAGATTCAAGTAGACCTCTGCACTTTCTTCAATCCGCCTGCGCCTTTCCATCGGTTCTTTGTGCTCACCACGCAAGAGGCCGAGCGCAGCGATGAGCAAGGAGGGATCTGTGCAATCAACGGATCTTGAAGAGATCAAGGCTGCGCTGTGGGAGCAAGCAACTCATCCCTGTACACGGGTGAGCTGGGGTACAGCACAAGTCATGGCAGCAAGAAAAAGTCGGGGGCAACTGCTGGTTCTGCTCCGAGGACGAAATCGTTGGTATCCGGTGGAGACAGTGACCATTGAAAGGCCGAGGCTGTGTCCAACTGGTGCGTGCGATATCTGCGAGGAAGCAACAGAGAGTCCTGACATCATTTCCTTGATAGATTCTGGTAGGGGTATCTCTACGTAAGCTGTCACCAGCCGCTCGCGTAGCAGGCATGACGGGCATAACTTCTCTCATCGCATAAAGACTTGGGACAAAAGTACATACCTCCGCTCCTTGTAAAAACGACCCGGTGAGAGTCTCATTCCAGCAGCCCTGGGAAGACTCGATAGTGCGTAAAGTGGTGCCAAGCTTCATGTAAAACTCTCAAGTTCGGGGTTGAAGCTTTTTGCGATACACTCCTCGTTCTCTCACAGAACTCCAAGCATATTGAGCGGGCTCAGATCCATTCCTGTCCATACGCACGCTCCTGGCTCTCTTTCTACCCTCTATTCTTGCATCAGTGTTGTACCGTAGAGACGTGATCCAGAAAAAGCCCGGAAAGCCCGGCCAGCTTGGATCGGAGATGCATGCATGCAGCCGAATGCTCGACCTGTCGAAGCCAGGAGAGTGTTCTCACTTATCCAGGCTCCCATGCTCTCGAGAGCAGTAGATGAGAGCATGGGAGAAAGAAGCAGCAGAAGGAGAAGATTTCTCATTGAATGCATTTACAGCGAAAACAACGGAGGGTAGACCCATGACGCACGCAGCAGGAGTATATGCGACACTCGACGACTGGATTGCACACGAGGCGATCCCATTCTCGCTCGATTCTCGCCCGGATTTCAACGCCGCCGTTGATACAGTGATCGGCGCACTTGGCGATTCGGTAGCATTGCTTGGCTTTGGAGAAGCGCTCCATGGAGGGAAAGAGCTGCTTGTCCTTCGCAACCAACTCTTCCAACGCCTTGCCTTGTCGAAGCCTATGGCTACAGCGCCATTGCCATTGAGAGCAGTTTTCCTCGGGGACCCATCGTCAACGAATACGTGCTTGGCCACGGTCCGGCATCCTATGAGGCGGTGCAGGAGACTGGATTTAGCCACGGTTTCGGAAAGTTCGAAGCGAATCGAGAACTCGTCGAGTGGATGAGGCACTACAATGCTGATCCAGCGCACCAGAGGAAACTCCAGTTCTATGGGTTCGATAGCCCGACCGATGTGACCACAGATAGTCCCCGCCAGACACTGCACTTTGTGCTCGATTACCTCAGCTCAGTTGATAGTGGAAGTTCCCAGGAGTACCGAAGCCGTATCGACCCGCTGCTAGGACAGGACTCTGCCTGGGAGAATCTGGCTGCCGCGCTCGACCCGACGCAAGCGATAGGTCGATCACCGGAGGCAACTGCACTGCGGATCGAGACAGAGGAGCTGATTTCAGAGCTGCGCGTGCGTCGTCCCGAACTGGTCGCAAGGAGCGATGAGCGCCGCTATCGAGAAGCCGTCCATTATGCTGTGGTGGCTCGGCAACTCTTACACTATCATGCAGTGTTAGCGCAAACGTCCGAGAAACGCCAGGAGAGACTGCTCAACATACGTGACGCCATGATGGCAGAGAATCTGGCGTACATCGTCTCCCGTGAACAGGGGCGAGGCAACATCTTGGTTTTTGCCCACAATACCCATCTCAAGCGTGGAAAGATGCAATGGCAATGGGGGAATGAGACGGTGAGCTGGTGGCCCGTTGGATCTCATCTTCATGAACTGTTCGGTCGCCGCTATGCCGTCATCGGCTCAGCCATAGGCTCCTCGCCAGCCAACGGGATCGGCCAGCCAGAAGCCGGGACGCTTGAGGCGCGGTTCACATCCGCTCCCGGACCGGTGCGGTTCATTCCCACCCATCAAGGGCAAGGGCATCCGGCTTCGGAAATTGCGGCACTTCCGATTCGCTCTGGCAGTAAGAAGAACAGGAGCTATGAACCACTCAACTCCCAAAGCTTCACCGATTTCGATTGGTTCGCTGTCCTGGATACGACGGCATACACCCGGGAGGGTTGGCCATATCTCGAAGGCTGAAGCGCACGTTCCG
>WNFJ01188718.1_pt2 | contig 12523 bp, 16 predicted proteins | sample 5400461 | NCBI WGS metagenome assembly WNFJ01 (sample SAMN13153349, study PRJNA577476) | soil metagenome | isolation source: 115 cm saprolite on Douglas fir-dominated hillslope | place: USA:California | collected 2013-09-17 | reverse complement strand
CGGCCGGGCGCCGTGTTCGACGGCAACGCGCTGGACAAGACCAGTGAAGTCCTCGCGATCGAGCTGGCGAAGCTCGGCTATCCCTTCGCGCAGGCCGTCCCCCGCACCACCCGCGACGCCGATGCGCGGCGCATCGACGTCGCCTTCGTGATCGAGCAGGGCCCGCGCACCTATATCGAACGCATCGAAATCCACGGCAACACCCGTACCCGCGACTACGTGATCCGGCGTGAATTCGACATTGCCGAAGGCGACCCCTACAACAAGACGCTGATCGATCGTGCCGAACGGCGCCTCAAGAATCTGAACTATTTCAAGTCGGTCAAGATTTCGCGCCTGCCGGGCTCGGTGCCGGATCGTGTCGTTCTCGATGTCGAGGTGGTGGACCAGTCGACCGGCGAGTTTACGATTGCCGGAGGCTACTCGACGACCGATGGCTTTCTAGGCGAAGTGAAGGTGGGCGAGCGCAATTTCTTAGGCACCGGCAAGACGCTCAACGCTTCCTTGACCTACGGCCAATACGCGCGCGGGGTCGATCTGTCGGCGTCGGAGCCGTATTTTCTCGGCAGCCGCGTTTCGGCAGGGATCGAGCTTTACGGCCGGCAAAATCAGGCAAGTCCCTACCAATCCTATGGCAGCGACATCTATGGCGCGACCGTGCAGTTCGGCACGCCGCTCACCGAGCAGCTTGGCGCACAGTGGCGTTACTCGATCTACAACCAGAATGTCACCCTGACCCCGAGCACACTGACCGCGGCGCCTTCGCTGCCGATCCAACAGGCCGCCCTGGCCGGCCCCCAGTGGGTCTCCGCCGTCGGCAGCACGGTTAACTACAACACCCTGGACAACACCAAGAGTCCAACCAGCGGATTCAATTCTCAACTCAAGCAGGATCTCGCCGGCCTCGGCGGCGATGTGAAATTTCTGCGCACCACGGAAGATCTGCGCTACTATCACCCGTTCAACGATGACGTGGTCAGCCTGGTGCGCGCGCAAGGGGGCTACATCACGGGCTGGGGCGGTCAGCAGGTGCCGCTCATCAACAGCTTCTTCGGCGGTCCGACGATGGTGAGGGGATTTGCGCCCAACGGGTTCGGGCCGCGCGATCTTACCCCCGGCACGACAATGGACAATGTCGGCGGCAGTATGTACTGGGCGACGACTGCTGAATTGCAGAGCAACATCCCCGGCGTGCCACAGGAGTACGGTCTCAAGGCGACGGCTTTCGTCGATGCCGGTAGCGTTTTTCGTTACGGCGGGCCGACGACATTTCCAGGCTCGGCGCAACCATTGCAGCTCGCCAATGCCAATACAGTGCGCTCATCGGTCGGAGCGGGCCTGACCTGGGCCTCGCCGTTCGGCGCGCTGACCGTCGACTACGCCGTGCCGCTGACGAAAGCGGCCTACGACGTGGTGCAGCCGCTTCGCTTCAGCGCCGGTGGCTTTTAAGCTGCTCGCAGGGTGCAAGCGAAAACGTATTGCGCCATCTATGCGCTAGGCCGGCAAGCCCGCCTCTCGAAGAGCGGAAGCAATTCGGTCGCGCTCGTCGGATGAGCGGATGGGGAAAGCTTCCCGCACATGAGACGCGCGGAAGTCAGGCTGCAGCTTCAGGAGTTGCGCGACCGTTTCCCTAGCCTCCGCAGCATGCCCGGCACGAACGGCATTCACGATGTACGCACCTAGCGTATGCACGTTGGGGGCAAGTTGAATTGATTTCATGGCCAACGCACATCCATCCTCGTAGCGGCCAAGATGAAAGGACGCGAACGAACTTCCGTTCCAAGCGCCTATTCGTAAGGGGTCGAGCGGACTTAACCTGATCATTCGGTCGAAGCTTTCGATAGCGCGTTCTGCCTCACCACACATGAGCGAGACCCATCCCCGAGCGTTCCATGCGATAGCGAGGTTTGGATTGAGCGCGACAGCCTGCTCGACCATCGACGCTGCACGATCATATTCGTGCCCGAGGTATGCCAAGACGTGACCCGACCTGGCGAGGGTAAAAGCATCATCGCTTCCCGATCGTGATCCCAGATTGGCAAGCCGAACTGCATCGTCCCGCATTTCGGCCGTGAGAGGAACGCCGCCGGTAGATTGTTGCATCATCAGCGTCCAGGCCGCCATGGCGTACGCGGCGCCATATTCCGGGTCCTGCTCAAAGGCCCTCGTGAAAAACCCGCGGGCTTCTGACAGCGAACTCATCTTGTTCGCCACCGCCATGCCCCGCAAATAGTAGTCGTAGCTGTCGAGCCTGTCGGTAGGCTTTTGTCTCGCCCGTTCGATCTCGGCCTGCTCAAGAGTCGGAGCGATCAAACCCACAACGCTGGTGGTGATTTGATCTTGCAGACCGAACACGTCCTCGAGTGCGCCGTCAAATTTGTCCGCCCACAGATGCCGGCCTGTCGCCGCCTCGATAAGCTGGCCAGTAATACGAGCGCGGTTTGCCGCTTTGCGCACGCTACCTTCGAGCACGTAGCGCACGCCGAGTTCGCGTCCGACCTGCTTGATATCAACAGCCTTGCCCTTGTAGACAAAACTCGAATTGCGGGCGATGACGAACAACGACTTGAAGCGCGACAGCGCCGTGATGATGTCTTCGACCATGCCGTCGGCGAAATATTCCTGCTCCGGATCGCCGGACATGTTCTGGAATGGCAGCACCGCGACGGAGGGTTTGTCGGGTAGCGCGAGCGGTTGGCTCAACCCGGCCGAACCATTTTTAGGAAGCGACGAAGTTGAGACGTTGCCGATTTGCATTCGCCATGCACGCATCGGCTCGGCAATGCTCTTCAGCGTCTGCAAGCCCAGATCGTCGAAGCCGATATCGACCTTGCCGCGGATTTGGCGCTGGGCGTCATCGGAAATACAGACGCCGCCAGGTTCCGCGATCCCTTCCAGACGCGCGGCGATGTTGACGCCATCGCCAAAAATATCGTTGTCGTCGATGATGATGTCGCCGACATGAATGCCGACGCGGAATTCGATCCTGATATCCTGCGGGACATCGGCGTTCTGCCCGGCCATTCCGCGCTGAACTTCGACGGCGCAACGCGCTGCGTCCACTGCGCTGGCGAACTCGACCAGCATGCCGTCGCCGGTGGTCTTGACGATGCGGCCACGATGCTCGGCGATGGTCGGATCGAGTAGTATTTTCCGCAATGCCTTCAACTGGGCCAGCGTGTGCTCTTCATCGCGACCCATCAAACGGCTGTAGCCGGCGATATCCGCCGCCAGCACTGCCGTTCAAAAAATATCCCCAGATCGTTAGATTCAGCGCCAACCATCAAAGCATATTTGGCCGCCGTCCGGCTAGGGTGAAGGATGCAAGATCCGACATCCGCCCTGCGGACTCTCCCCTCGGGGTTCTTCGGGCGTCATCTTCCCTACTTGGTACTGGCAACGCACGTCCACCCGGAATGCGTGCCAAGCGAAGCTGCAAGCCCATCCTGGCAAATGGGCTTCGTCAAAACCACCCAGAGACAGAAGAGAACCGCGATCAGCGCGATGCTAAGCCACAGCCGTCGGTTCATTTCGCTCCCCCTGCTCTCGGCTAGCATAGCATGAGCCGCGGCCGGAGCGCGACGGGCCGCCATGCCTGTTATTTTCGAAGCGAGATTCTACCGCCGCTCCGTCGCGAATCCATAGATCAACGCGAGACGGTCGAGGCATTCGCGGAACCGCCGCGCGAAATAGTCGATCCAGCGCTGCCCGCGCAATCCGCGCCGCTGCCCGACCTGCTCCATTGTCATCCCCAGGATCAAGACCTCATGCACCAGCGCTGAGCCATCAGCGCCGAGTTCGCGCTCGGCGCGGTTCAGCCGCAGCACGGCCTTGCGCTGGCGCTCCGTAATCGGCTCCCGCGCCCGCCCGCCGTCAACATATTCCCGCGTGGGATCGACGGCCTGCGGTCCGCGTTCGGCCTTCTCCCAATCGTCCTGAAATGCCCGCCCGCCCTGGTACTGCGCCTCGTCGATCTGGCGATGCGTATGCAGCCGCGCCAGCGGATCGTTGCGAATCGAGCGCAGCGTGACGATTTTTTCTCCCGGCTCCAGCGCCAGCGGATCGTCCACTTCGATCGCCGCCACTTCCGCGTTGCGCGGCAAATCGCGGGATCGCCGGTCATGTACCTTCGCTAGTTTATGCGGCTTGTTACGCTTTGCCCGTGCCACTTGGATCGCCTCCGATGAGTAGTGAAACTTAAATCTCGTTACGTGAATGCGCGATGCGATCGCGATACGGCAGCGGCTTCATGGCGACCATCAGCGTCGTGGGCCGTACGCGGCTCAGCCGCCTCGACAAGCCGGAGTAAGACGGCGCCGGCGGCTCGTTCCGATGCGGTGCCGGGGCCGCGCGTCAGATGAAAATGGAGGATGCAATAGCTTGAACCTTGGCGCCGCGGGCGACCGCAAAAGGTGATGGCTTCGCCCTGCTCGTCGCCACCGTAAGGGTAGCGGCAATCGTCCCGTTCGAGAGCTGTAAGCGATAGATGGCGTGGATGGATTTCGACACAGCGGAGATTGACGGCCTTGGTAGGTTCGAAAATCGGCATCGGCCGCATGGATTCGGGTGCACGGTGTTGACGCGGTTTGCGAAGCTGCGGTTGTGGGTCTTTCGGCGGGCTGGGCCAATGCTTGGGCAAATCCTGGCTCCGCGCGGGGCCGGTAAGCCCCATTCGCTTGGCGCGGCCAATCGCGGCATTGCGGGAATAGGCGGTTTTGAACTTCGCGTTGATCGCCTGCGCGATTTCGGCAAAGGACATGCCTTTGGCCAGATATTCCCGCAGCGCGCCTGAATGCTCGCTCGCCCAGTCTGTCTGCATTCACCCTTCCCTCCCCCGGACGCTTCTCGTCATTCCGAGCGAGGCCCCCCGCATCGGGTGGTAATTTCTGATATTCCGAAATCAAAGTCAAGCTTGATTTCTGATAATCGTAATTGCTATAATTTCTGTAATTCGGAAAAGATGCACCATGCTGGATATCAGGATGATCGAGCGGGGACTGGAGAAGCCGGGCAAGACCAAGGGCGGTTTGGCGACGGCGATGGGCGTCCGCCCGGGCGCGGTCTCGGAAATCCTGTCCGGGCTACGGCTGATCAAGGCGGCGGAAATCGCGCCTATCATCGATTACCTCGAGCTCAACTCGGTGCCGATCATGGGCCGTGTCGGCGCCGGCGCGGCGATCGAGCCGGAACACGAGCAGGTGCCGCCGGAAGGCCTCGGCGAGGTCCAGTTGCCCTTCCCTATTTCGGAAGAAACCATCGCCTTTGAAGTGGCCGGCGATTCCATGCTGCCAAAATACGAAAATGGCGACGTTATTGTGGTCTTTAGGGAGCAGCGCCATCCCCTGGCGAGCTTCTACGGGGAAGAGGCCGCGGTCAGGCTGAAGAGCGGCGAGCGTTACCTGAAAACCATCGAGCGGGGAAAATCCCCCACCCTGGTCAACCTCACGAGCTTCAACGCCAAGCCGATCAACGGGGTGAAGCTGGAGTGGATCGGGGAGATCTGCGTCACCCTGCCGAGGGGCCAAATCGAGCGTTTGCGGGCCAAAGCCGCCGCCCGGGCCCGCAAGGCGGCAAAGGTCCATGGCGGGCGCACACAAGAGAAATAAAGCGGGTTTCGAATCAGGCCCGCCGCGCGATTCTCACCGCCCTTGGGTCAGGTTTCAGGGGTTAACCCATCATTTTCTGATTATCAGAATTATTGACTTGACTAATTTCTGATTTTCAGAAATAGTGGACTGCGTCAAGAGATCAGCCTCGAGCGGCGAACGGAGTATTCTTTATGCAATATTTCGTGGTCATGATCGACTATGGACGGCGCGGGCGCGAGGCCATTGTCGATCCCGAAATCACCCGGCGCGAAGTCATCTCGCGCGTGGCCTCCGGCGAGTACAAGAACATCAGCTTCATTCATGAAATTGCCGATGCCATGGTCGACGATATTACCGCCGAGATTCTGGCGGAGGCAGCACTTCCCGAAATCGCGGTCACCGGGGCCGATTTGCAAGCCGATCGTTTCGATCATGCGCGCGATCTCCGCAAACATGAAGCGGTGTGAGGGAGAAAGGGCGGGGCCCGGCTGGCCCCTCTTTCATTTCTTCGCGGCGGTCACTCGCACGGATGCCGGTGACCGTCATAGCCGAGGAAAGTGCCTGATCCCGGATCGTAGGAGCGGTAACGTTGGGCGCAAGAGGAAGCGTTCGCGTTGCCATCCATCGAGGCATACGAATCGCCGGTGTCGAATGGTACCGATGCCATCGCGCCTACGGCTTCGCCCAACGAGGGCCGGCCGGAATTCAGAACGTCTGCGTTGGGATGGTAGAATGCGTAGGCGCCCGGCTCCTGGATCGCCGCTTGCGCGAACACCGGCGTTGCGAACATCATCGACAGGATTGCCGCGGCGCCGAGTATCTTGAATCTGGTCATCGTCCATTTTTCTCCGTGTATCGATCTGTTGCGCCTGCGCTCTGAATGTTCAGATCCGTCCCACTTGGGATAATTCGAAAATTTCCCCGCGCCATTAAAATTTCCCCGCGCCATTAAATTGGGATTCATGAGGCTAAATTGATTTTTAGTCGGAGCGCGCGCCTTGCATTTCGTCAGCAAGGCTTCCGCGCATCAGCGAACTGCGCAACTGCTCGGCCGCAACTAAGGACCTCACGCCTCAAGGGGAGACAAGAAGTCCAATACGCAAAAGGGATGCTTGGCCTGTCCGCCGCGACGGGATCAGCAACCACGACAGATGTTCAATTGCTTGTCGAGTTTCTGCTGCTCAGCGTCGTATATCGACATCTGCTGTTGTACGGTTTGTTCCCCCGGAGAGCGCAGAGAAAACTGCTGGGCGCGGGGCTGCAAATGGCCGATGGGCGCGCTGGGCACAGCGGCCGTGGAGTCTGCGATTGGTTCGGCATTGACGGCTGCATCGCCGAAAATCACGATACAATTTACAACCAAGGGAGCGAGAAGCTGCGAGCGCATGGATTGCTCCATCAATTTGCTGCGCGAAGCCAGAACATACACTTGGTGCAAGCTGATTCACGCACTGAAGTGACCTGCGCACAAGCGTAACCCTGGTCAAAGCCCGTTTCTACTAAACACCAATTTAGCTTTCCGGCAGTAGATCACACGTGCTTCAGCTTGCGGCCTGCCCTTTGGCGAGCCGAGCCGGGTGTTTGACCCCTTCCCGGTCGGGACAAATAATCTCGACCCGGCAGCCCCGACCGGGGTGGATCGCCAACCGAAAGCCGTGCAACTTCACGATTGCGGTCACCAGATTCAGGCCAAGGCCAACGCCTGGGGTACTTCGTATCTTGTCGGAGCGATAGAAACGCCGCAACACAGCCTCGCGCTCCTGTTCGTTGATGCCGCAGCCGGTATCGGTCACGCGCACGATATTTTCGGCATCGCCACGCGACAGTTCGATGTCCACTCTCCCGCCTTCAGGCGTAAATTTGATGGCGTTGTCGACAAGGTTGGCGACCGCCTCAATCAACAAATCCCGATCGCCGCGCACCGTGATTGGGTGCGTCACGGCGACATGCAAAGCGATATTTTTATTTTCGGCGATCGGTTCGTATATATCGCAGACTTCCCGCAACATCTGGTCTAGGGCGACGCTGCCGAATCCTGCGGCGCGCCGGCTGTTTTCGATCTCCGCAAGACGCAGCAATGCCGTGATGATCGCCAGCGACTGATCCATGCCCGCGATCGCCTTGTCCGCTACCGCTTGAAGCTGCTCCAGAGTGGTAGCATTGGTGCGGCCACGCTCGAGCGTGAGCCGGGCGCGCGTCAAGGGCGTTCGCAGGTCGTGGGCGATGTCGTTGCCGACGCCGGCGAGCGCGTGGATCAGCGTTTCCATTTCATCGAGCATGCCATTGACGATGGCTGCAAGCCTCGAGAACGGCTCGTCGATGTTGCGGTGCGGAAGCCGCTCGCGCAGATCGCCGGCAATGATGCGTTGAACCCGTTGGTTGACCTCTTCGACTCGCCTCTGCGCGCGCACGCTTAGCCACGCGCCAGCCAGCAGGCAAAGGCAAAAGCCCGGCAACAGACCAAGCCCCAGCGCCTGACCGACGACGTGAGAGATTTCGCCGGCTTCATCGACGTTTCGTCCGATCACGATGACGTCGCCGTTTCGCATGCGCCGCGCGATCGCTCGGACAACCTGGTGTTCCCCGCCGCTTCGATCCGACCTGATGACATCGGCGCCTTGCGCTTGCGCGTCGATCTGCAGATGCGGCGGCAGACTTTGCAGATTTCCGACAATCCGGTGGCCGTCGGCGGCAAATATCGCGGCGACCTGTACCCCGCGCGGATCCAGTTTCAGCTTCTCGTCGATTGCCTGCAGCCGCCTTTCAGGCGACAGGCCGCCAATCCCTTCGACTTCCAATGTTATTACCCGGTCGGATCGCGCCGTCAGATAGTCATCGATCTGCCAGTAGATAAATCCGAACAGCACAATAACGAAAACGGCAAACACGCCCGCCACCATGAGAGCCCAGTGGAACGTGTTCGAGCGTATGAATTGCGGTTGACGCATCGGATTGTCGCCGCCCGGATCTCTTGTTGACGTCAACAGCGGCGCATCACCCGCATGAGCCGTCTGAAACGTCATGATACCGCGCGAAGAATGAACCCGGCACCGCGGACATTGTGGATCATAGGGGCTTCGTCGGGCCCGTCCACTTTATGACGCAGACGGCCCATATGCACGTCCACAAGGTTAGTCGCAGGAACGAATTTGTAATTCCAGACCTCCTCCAGCAGCATGGCCCGTGTCAGCAGCTGATCGCTGCGCTGCATCATGTATTCAAGCAGGCGAAACTCTCGCGGCAGCAGTTCGATTACCCGATCTCCACGCTTGGCGGTGCGCTCGATCAGATCCAGTTCCAGTGGCCCTACCCGCAGCGTCGTCTCGCGCGATTCTGCCGGCCGGCGCAGCAATGCCTCCACCCTGGCGACAAGTTCCACCACCGCGAATGGCTTGGTAAGATAATCGTCGCCACCCATCCGCAATCCGCGCACACGATCGTCCACCGCGCCGAGCGCACTCAGCACCAACACTGGGGTGCGTACCTGCTCCTTCCGCAGAGCCTCTATTACCGTGAGGCCATCCATTCCGGGTAACAGTCGATCGACAATCATGGCGTCGGGCCGCGACGAACGCGCCTTGTCGAGACCGTCGATTCCGTTGGCCGACCACTCGACTTCAAAACCGCGATCGGCCAGTTCGGCTGTGATTTCCTCAGCCGTTTCGCTGTCATCCTCGATCAGCAGCACTTTTGCCATAAACTGATTCTCGACTACCGCTGGAGCATCGGCACTGCCCGAGATGTCCGAGCCTGGTGTCCTTGAAACTATACGCTCGCTCAAGACCAAAGCCATAATGTCAACAGCCTGCAAATGCCAAGGATAAAGAGCCGGACAGCGCCGCCCCGTCCCATTCGGGGGCATAAGACGTGGCGTGCGCCGTCCGCTCTGCGGCCATCTGGACACCGCCTCCGGGGGCAAGCGCGGTGGGCCGCTCCCCAAAAACATAGGCTCGAAGGACCGGTGGCACCATTAAATAGGGTTTTAGGATTCGCCAGCCGAGGCCGTCGGTTGCGGCCTCCGGCGCGGGGTCAGGATGTCTGCGCCGGCTCGGGCGGGGTTCGCACCCTGCTGCTGTCTTTGGTCAAATCAACTGCCGGATCAGGATCACGTGGTCGCCCAGCTTGACGCCGCTGTTGACTTCGACCGCCTGCCCTAGCTAGGTCGCGTACCACCGCGACGTTGCGCAGGTGCACCACGTCGTTCTCCACTAACGCGACCTGCGACCCGACCTCGTTGAAAATGATGGCATCGCCGGACGCCTGGTAGCTTGGCGTCGTGCGCAGAATTTGAAGTTCGACCGTACAGTAGATTCCCGTGTGCCGGGTGCATTGATCTGACGCACCGGCCGTTTACGCGAGGCGTCGGGAAGCGATTTTTCCCGTCAGCAGCCTGACGGAGACGATACGCCGGGTGTTGCAGCGGCCCCCGTAACGTTGGCTGGAGCCATCGTGCCGGGCGTCGCCAGATTATTCATCATCATGTTCTCGGCGCATGCCGACGTGTTCGGCGTTGGCACAACGGTCATCGTCGGATCGGTGATGCTGGTGCCGCCAAGCTGCGTGATATCCGGCTGGATCGTACCGGGTGGCGGGTTCGCCGGAATTGCCGGCGTCGAGAGCGGCAAAGCCGCGCCATTGGTCGGCGGGCCTCCCGGCGCAGAGCTGCATACGGTGGTCGATGCGCTGCCGACCGGGGACACCGGCGATATGGTCCCGGTCGTGCTGCCGACGATCGGCGTGGAAATGGTCCCTAACGGGGTCGATGACATTGTCGCCATCAATGACATCGTCGCGGTCGATTGCGTCATCGTGGGCGTGCTGCCCGCCATGGATGGGGAGACCGTGTTCGGTAGGGCCGATGGCGTCGGTACGGGCGCTGCGGTTGTGGAAGGCGGAGGCGCTGCTATCGCAGACGACGTCACCGGTACCGTCGAGCCGGGAAAATCGGACATAAACGACGTAGCTGGTTGTGCGGACAGCAAGAGCGGCGCGGTCGTCATGGACATGGAAGAGGTAGCCGGCATTGCTGGTATCGTCGGTGCCGCCAATATCGAGGGCGTCGTTCCGGTTGTGCCACCCGTCGCCGACAAGGAAGTAACTGACACGGCCGGAGTCCCAGGCGTGATTTGGCCTGTCGGTGTGGAACAGGTCACGATCGTCCCCGGCGTTGTTGGATCGGAAGCCAGCGGCACCGGCGCCAGCGTGGTGTCGGGAGTGCCGGGCTGGGTCGTCGCCGAGAACGGACTTGGGCCATTGAGTGGGGAAGTCAGGATCGTACCCGGCGTCGATGAAAGGCCCATGGCCGTGCTGCCCATGGTGGAGACCTGCGCCAGACAAGCGGTGCAGCCCGCCAGCATGGCGGCCATTGTGAACAGCAAACGTCGCATCCGCATTTCTCCCTCCGCGCAGGCCTAACTCGGCTGCGCCGTACGCACCGACACCTTGCTGCCTTCCGGCAGGTTCACCATCGGATTGAGGACCACTTGATCACCTGGCTCGACGCCGTCGTGCACTTCGACTTCCGTGCCAAGGTCGCGCGCGATCGTGATTTTCTGCAGACGGACAGTGCCGTTCTGCACAACCGCAACATGCAGGCCATTTTGATCGAATACGACGGCGTCGGCAGGTATCATCATCGATGGTGTCTTGCGCGGGATAAGCAGATCAACGGTGCAGTAGATTCCGGGACTGAGTGCGCCGTCGGGGTTGGGAACGTCGATCTCGGTCAGCAGCGTCCGGCTGCCCGGCTGCAACGCCGTAGCGATCCGCGTGACCTTGCCGGGAAAGGTGCGACCTGGAATTTCCGGGACACGGACCACCGCATCGACTCCGGGCCCAAGTCCGAAAGCCTCGTCCTGGGGAACGAACACCTGGGTGCGGATTACATCGGCGTGCATCAGCGTAAACATGAAGGTCGATCCGGACTGTACCAGGCTGCCGTTGTCGATGTTGCGCTGTGTGATCACGCCGTCGAACGGCGCCACGACGCGTTGATAGGCTTTCTCCTGCTCGAGTATTCGAATTTGGGCTTCCTGCGCGGCAATATTCGACTGGGCCACTCCTACCGCTGCTTGCTGCGCCTGCAGGGTCAGGCGATCGTTGTCGCCCTGCTGACGCGTGAGCCAGCCCTGCTTGACCAGATTGCTGTCGCGCGCGTTGGTGACCTGGGCGAGCTCACGGCTTGCCTGTGTTTGCTGCAATGTCGCCTGGACCTGGGTCAGCGTCGCCTTGGCCTGCGTGATCTGGTGGTCGAGCTCCGGGGCGGTGATGTCCGCCAGCAGGGCTCCGGCCTTGACCCGATCACCGATGTCGACGTAGCGCTTTTCGATGTAGCCGCTGGTGCGCGCGAAAATATTCGCCGCTTCAAATGCCGTTGTGGTCGCCGGCAATGTGACGGTGATCTTACTGTCGCTGGCGCCTGCTCTGTTGCGCGGTGGTCGCGACCTCGAGCTCGGCCTGGTAGTGGCGCCAGGCGCCCATTCCAAGGCCGCCTAGGAGCAGCAGCAGCGCAATGCCGCCCAGCAGCACCCCGCCGTAGCTACGCCCCTTGCGTGCAGGGTTCGGCAGCGGAACAACGCGATCGGTTTCTGGATCAAGCCGATCCTTAACACCTTCATTTTTTGGCCGCACACGAATCTCGCTCATTCTGGAACTTCCTCGAATACGCCATGGTGAGGTTTTCCGTCGTTGCCCTTGCGCAGCATGGCGAACAGATAAGGCACGATCAGCAACGTTGTCGGGGTCGCGAACAGAAGGCCGCCGATGACGGCGCGCGCCAGCGCAGCGTTCTGCTCCTCGCCGGCGCCGCCGATCGCCATCGGGATCATGCCGGCGATCATCGCGGCGGCCGTCATCAGCACGGGACGGATCCGGGTGTGGCCGGCGCTCAGCGCGGCCTCAAAGGCTGTGTGCCCCTTCAACTGCTGCTCGCGCGC
>WNFJ01457873.1_pt1 | contig 12524 bp, 12 predicted proteins | sample 5400461 | NCBI WGS metagenome assembly WNFJ01 (sample SAMN13153349, study PRJNA577476) | soil metagenome | isolation source: 115 cm saprolite on Douglas fir-dominated hillslope | place: USA:California | collected 2013-09-17 | reverse complement strand
CCGATAAGCCGGAAGCGGAGCAGACGGATCTTCACGGTGGATCCATTGGTTGCGTAGATCCTTGAGGGCGCGTGCTATGGGTCTGAGCCCGTGCGCTGGGTCCGCAGCAATTTTTGATAGCTCGATGTCTGGTCGATTACTTGGAAATCCGCGCAACTTGGTAATGATCGCTTCGGCGCTATCGATCAATGGACGCACCTTCGATGCGGACGATTCATCGACGCGGGCAATACGTAGCTCATCGGCTGCTGTAGCAACCTCCGACAGCGCTGGGAGCGTCGGGTAGCGCTGCACGAGCCCACGTGCGTGGCGCGAAAGCCGGACGAGATCCTGATCGATCTTGGTCGGGGCATTGCGTGGATCGGGTGCAATTTCGCGCTGAAGCGCCTGCACAGCCGGTACCAGCTGACGTGGTACTAGCATCAGCTCAAGATCGAGGGCGCGCGCAAGTTCAATAAGTGTGGAGGTTTGAGGGTCCACGGCGCCACGCTCGACCTTTGAAACATAGCTTTGGTCCGCCCCAATTCTTGCGGCCAGCGCCCTCTGATTTAGTCCGGCACGGCGTCGGGCGGCAGCGAGAGCGGTTGCCAAGCCGCCGATGCTTTTGGTAGGTTGTTTAGCACCTTTTTTCACGACTTAAAGGTACGATAAATCCTATTTGTAGTCAATATAATAGGTATATTTATACCTTCTTATATTTTGATAATGTATTTAAATACCTAAACGTCTCGCTGTTGAGCACGGCGTGCTGCTGGATAACCCGGAGCCTTTCGGCAGGACGAGGCACAACCGAGCACGACCGATTCTCCGAGTAGGCGAGGACATTGCTGCCCTCGCCCCTCACAGACCCGAACGAGCGCGATTCGCGCATTCGGTTCTTCATAGGACAGGTTCGCGCACACTCAGGCGTAGCGATGGACGATTCGCGGTGCAGGCAACGGATAGGTCGCAACCAACCGCAGGAACCGCTCCCAAGCGACATAGCTCTTCCACGACCGCCGTGACAACCATTTGCGCCAGATCCGCCGCGTCTGATGGACAACGGCGGCCAAGCGTTGATAGTTGCCGGTGATACCGAAGTAGGCGAAGTGCCCCTCCAGCATCCGGCAGAGACGACGATGTTGCTCAGCGATCGGCCACGGCCGCATGAAGCGGCACTGCTGGTTAATCGCCTTGAGCGTGCGCACCACACGATCCTTGGCGGTGTGCTGCCAAACCGTCGCCCTGCCCCTCTTCGACTTGCCCCATACGTGCAAGAAGCCGAGGAACGTAAAGGTCGTCGGCAACGTCGTGCCCACACCGACGCGCTCGGCCGGCGGTCTGAAGTCAATCAGCCGGGTCTTGTCCGGGTGGAGTTCCAGCCCGAACTTCGCCAGCCGCTTGCCCAGCACTGCCTGCACCCGCTCCGCATCGTCTTTGCGCGCAAATAGCATCACAAAGTCATCGCAGTAGCGGACCAAGGCACTGCCGCTGCGCAGGCGCGGTTGCGCCTGCCCGGCAAACCACTCATCCAGCACATAGTGCAGAAAGACGTTGGAAAGCATCGGTGAGATGACCCCACCCTGTGGTGTACCGGTGTTGGGGTAGGATAACTGCCCCTGCTCCAGCACACCCGCTTTCAGCCACTTGTCGATCATCCTTCTCACCACACCATCCGTGACTCGTCTGGCCAGCAGTTCCCGCAGCTTGGCGTGCCCGATGCTGTCGAAGTATTTTCGAACATCAACTTCTAACACCCATCGAGCTCTCTGTCCCAAAATCCCGCGATGTATGGCTCGCAGCGCTTGATGCGCATTGCGACCGGACCGGAAGCCAAACGAGCAGTCCCGAAAGTCCTGCTCGTAGATCGGCTCCAGCAGCATCACAATGGCCCGCTGCGCCACCTTGTCCTCGAACGACGGAATGCCCAGTGCACGCTTACCACCATCCGATTTGTCGATGTAGTCCCGATTTGAGACGATCGAGCAGGCTTTGCAGGTTCGGCTCCAAAGCGGCCGCATACTCCTGCCCGGTCTGACCGTCGACTCCCACCGCGCCGTCCTTGCGCGTGCACTCATAGGCGTACCTCAACCACTCGGCATCGAGGTAGTGGTTCAGAGACGTGAACGCCATCGCTGGATTCTCCGCCGCCAGCTTGGCTATTCGCTCCTGTTTCGTTGACACGCTTTCAGGCTTCAATGCGCCCTCGGTGTTTCTCAAAAGCGATTCTGTACTACGGTGCCCCGCTTCCCTCGACTGGGTCCGCGCGAGCCGCGTTCCCCGGCGTCATCAGTACTATCAGAGCACTACGACTTCCTGTGCTGAGTACGGAGTTGCTTATGTTTTTCACTTCCCCGCTCCAACCGATCCTCTCCTCGTTCGCTCCCTTGCGGCCGGAGAGATCCGCAGGGCCTGGTCCCGCTCAAGCCCGGTACCACTGGCTACTTTCGGCTGGTCACACACAGGAGCTCCCAGGTTCCTGGAGAATCCATCCCGTACCTTTGCCCCGCTCTAGGATCCCGGCCAGTTCATCGGACCTCACCCTATCGGCCCGACGATGCAGCCCCCACTTTGCGGACAGTGAAGGCACTGACTTCACGGACTTGTCGAGACTCAATCACGCAGCTTCAGTACCCGCTGCCTACGCTTCACGTGGTGCGTTACCGCACCCGCATGCAAGGCTCGCTTCCGGCCGGTGGTTAGCCCTTGCCGGGAGGGAGTCGAACCCTCTGGATTCCATCGAAAAGTTTCCATCCGCTACATCGGACTTCCTCCTTTCCCAGGTTTATCCTGGCGCTACCGCAAAACTCCCGCAGGAACTAGGGGTGTACAATGTATAGAGTTCTCCACATTGGAATCCACAGCGGTGAAGACCATCCAGATGACTATCGACGAACGGCTCCTAAAGATCGTCGACAAGATAACCCGAGCCCGAAAGACCACCCGGTCGGCGTTCATTCGCGATGCGCTCGAGGCGGAGATCCGGCGACAACGCATTCGCGAGGACGAGGTCCGACACGCTGAGGGTTACACACGCAAGCCGGTGGCGCCGGGCGAGTTCGACGTCTGGCTCAGCGAGCAAGACTGGGGCGCATCGTGAATCGAGGCGACGTGTGCTGGTACACATTCAAGGCACCTGACAAGAAGCGGCCGGTGCTGATACTCACGCGCGATTCCGCCATCGCCGTGCTGGACTCGGTCACCGTTGCACCCATCACCACCACTATCCGCAGTATCCCCACGGAAGTCGTCTTGACAGAAGACGACGGGTTGCCGAATACCTGTGCGGCAAACTTCGACAACCTCCAGACCGTGCCCAAGAGCAATCTCGGCGATCGCATTGGCCGATTGACGGCGCGAAAAATGAAAGAAGCAAGCGCAGCCGTGGCATTCGCACTCGGCTTCGACGATGACTGAGTCTAGGCGCCGTGCCACGCACGATCGCAGAAGCCGACTGGAAGGTGCTGAGGCACGTCCATCCGCTCGCGCTAGAACGCTTCTGCGAAAGCGTGCTTGCCGAGATCGAGCGTGTTACGCACATCAGCACCCAGAACGCTCATCGGCGCTACCTCGATATCTTCAAGATCATCGAACAGCGCGACCGCGAGATGGCAAGCATCTTCAATGACCCGAAGCGCTCGAGTGCGCTTACGATGCTGGCCAGGCTTCGCTCGGAGGGATTGCTAACAGAGGATGAGTTCTCCAGTTTGAGTCTGGAAACGCGCGGTGCGATCCAATTGCTGCTGGGAGTTGCGCCGGGAAGGATCTGACAAAGCGACGCGCACTCTGGGATCAAGCTGGCATCTACATCCCTGTGCGTATGCTTTGGACCAGCGACTCGAATCGGGGCAGGTATGCCAAGAATTGATCTCGTCGTGCCGTTTCATGAGAAGGACGAGGCCAAGAAGCTCGGTGCGCGATGGGACCCGCAGAAGAAGGTCTGGTTTGTGCCGGATGGTACCGACGCCGGACCACTGCGCCGTTGGGTACACGCATCACGAGACATCAATGTGAGATCTGGGAGGTATTTCATCCTGACAACCCGCAGAACGTGCTGGAAATGCGACACTCCGACGACAGTGTTCGCATTCGCGCTGCCCGCCGGCCATCAGACGCTTGAGTTCGAGAACGATGTCGACCAGGTCGGCAGTTGGCAGGATATCGACATCTCCGCGCTGCCTCACTATATCGGGTCTCTTTCAGATAGCGTGCGCAATCGCATTCAGACCCTCACACCGCACTTTCGCCTCGATTTCAGCAAGACCACGAACAGCTGGTATTGGATGAATCATTGCGAACACTGCGGCATGAAGCAAGGCGATTTCGAGCTGTTCTGTGAACCCGAGGTGGCTTTCATGCCTCTCACTGCCCAAAGCACCAAAGCCATCCAGATCGAGGAGATCCTGGAGCCTTTCGAGGCTCTTGCCGGGGGGTACATGTACGAGCCTGAATTTCTCTAGGACTATCGGACGGTCACCGAGACGCAGGCTAGAGTCGTGCAAGACGGGATCTTCAACGCAGCGTGGTAAGCGTGACGCGGGCCCCTGCGCCCGCATTCGGGAGTGCGGCCATACAGCCGCTGGAATCTGGTGGAAAGGGAGGGACTCGAACCCTCGACCCCGGCATTATGAGTGCCGGGCCGAAGGATCGGACTCTCGCCGCTTAGTGGTAGGTACCTGATTGTAGGCACATCTTTTTACTACGGATCTGCCGGACGGGACGGCGTAGCAGCCACTTGGGCACCAAAGAGCACGGGTGGGCACAGGAGAATCACGCGAAATTCACGCGCGCTCGTGCAGCCCGGGGAAGTCTTCTTGGGCAGCTGTTCAAAGGCCGGCCGAGTTCCAGGCCGCACGGAATGCGATGTCGGACGGCGGCGATGATGATGGGTGACACGTCAAGTGGCCACTGCCTTGGGCTGTGCGCGCGGCAAAGGCGGAAATGTGAATGCAACCGCGGTGGCTGCGAGCGCGATGGCCGTGGAGCTCAGATATAGCCAGCGATAGTCGTGATATGTGTCGAAAATCCAACCACCCGCCATGGGCCCGAGGGCCATGCCCAGGCTGGAAAGCATGATGGCGGCACCGAACACCGTCCCCATGATGCGCTGGTCGAAGTATTCGCGGGCGAGCACGGCGTAGAGCGGCATGACTCCGCTGTACGCGGTTCCGAACGCGATCCCGAGCAGGTAGAACTCGCTCTGTCGGCTCGCGAGCATATAGCCCTGAATTGCGAGCGACTGGACAAACAGACCACCGATCAACACCGGCTTCACGCCCAGCCTGTCCGCAGCAACTCCGAGGAGCAGTCGGCCACCGAGTCCCGCGAGCCCTTCGACGCTGTAGATACTCACCGCCGCCATCATCGGCACACCACAGGTGATCGCATAGCTCACGAAATGGAAGAGCGGACCGGAATGAGCCGCACAGCAGAGAAAGAACGTCATTCCCAGAACAATGAACGGGACGGAAAGGAGCGCAGCCTTCACGCGCGGCACGGGTCTTCCGGCGTCCATGGCTGCCGCAGCAGTGGCGCGATCTGTCCTGGGCGGCTGCCGCACCAGCAGCGCCGCGGGAATCAGAAACACCCAGGCGAGACACCCGAGGACCGCCAAGGCTGTGCGCCAGTCGTAGTGTGAGACGAGCCAGGCTGCAAACGGCGACATCGTCATGGGTGCCATACCCATGCCTGCTGAGACAAGGGACACCGCGAGCGCTCGCTGGGTGTCGAACCACGCCGTCACGGCGGCGATCATCGGCGCGATGAATGCGCCGCACGCCACGCCGACGAACACGCCGAACCCAAGCTGGAACATTAGAGGGGAGGTTGCGCGGCTCGCGAGCCACAGTCCGGCGCCGAGAATGATCGCCCCCGTGAGCACGACGACACGGGTGCCCAGGCGGTCACTCGCTGCGCCCCAGGCAAATCCTGCGAACCCCATGACGAGGAAGTCCAGCGTCATGGCGCTCGAGATGGCCGCGCGGCTCCAGCCGGTGGCGGCCGAAATCGGCCCCAGAAGGACGGCAAGCGAGAACATCGCTCCGATGGCGACGCAACCCATCAGCCCGCCAAGTCCGACAATTACCCAACGATAGGGAGAAGGCATACCAGTGTCCTTCCACGGTCCTTCCCTGACGACGTACGGAGACGGCTCGAATCGACAATTGCCGGGCAGCTTATGGATGTCGAGTTCCGGGTCGCGATGCGCCGCAACTGTCGAGCCGACGCCGGAGCTGTCCCACGAGGCACAACCAGCGGTATGCGCGTGCGGACGTCGGTACGGTCGGTGATCACCTCGTGCTCTGGGGCGGACTCCTTGAAGCCGTAACGGCGGTGATCGTCGCGAGGCGCTCTCCAACGTGGCCGATCAACTGCTGCGCGAGCGGAGCAATGATCACAAGCCGCCGAAGCTCTGGGGTGATCTCAAGCCGCGGTACCCGGCTGCGCGATGAAAGTTTCAGCGCCCAGCGTTCGCCTTGAGCGCGTTAAGCCACGCCCAGTAGTCCGCAAGCCGGATCCGGTATCGAGCAATGTTACCCTCATTGATCCGCCGGAAGTCCTGAGTCACCAATTCAACGAACCTCGGTACGTCATGCGGTTCAACGAGCCGTTCGGCGAGCGCATGGACTTCATCCTCGGTGGGTCGTTTCCGTTCCCGTACGATTTCACCGACTACATCAATCAGAGCATTGCGGTACCTCATGCGAAAGAGGTCTGGCTCTGCAACTGAGTCTCGAATGACGACATACTTCTGGCACGAGCGTTCATAGGCCCACACGAACACGTCCCGAAGCAGTTCCGTACGGGTCATTTCGTACACGCCTAATGTCCCGGAGATGTACGCGCGTTCGGGCACGTCGACAAAGGACAACGGGCAGAGATCGGCTTGAATTAAGGGAATGTTCGCGGCCAGGCGCGAGACGCGCTTGTTGACGTCCTCGAATGGCTGCAGGTACGGCAGGTGCACCATGACGAAGAAGGCTCGTTCAAAGGGATCCCCGATTGCCGTCGCCTCCGAAATGATCTGCCGGAAGCATTCCTCGATGAGCTGCGGAATTGCAGGCGGGGTATACACGCTGCCCCCTATTTCAACTGGCCTGCGACGTAACCGCCCTGATGCTTCCGGGTCCGCCATCAGGTTTTCCGCAAGCAGCGAATGCAGATTGAACAATGTGAAAGCGTTGATCCCGATATCGCCTGAGCTCTCTTTGACGAGCAGCTCGATGGCTGCCTTGTGGTTCAGGATCATTTGAGTCTCTTTCGCGTCTTTGCCCTCCGCCTCTTGGCCGAATTGAATCAGGCGCTCGGTATCGAGTCGGCTATAGGTATTGCCTTCCAGGCGACTTGATGCCCATGAGAGATCGATCAGGAAGCGGTTGAGTATGTCGCGCGCGAACGTGCCGGCTGCTCGCTCGGCCACGATGGGCTTGCCGATCTTGTGCAGATGAACTTTGAGCTTGTCCGGGATGTATGCGGTCTGATTTGGGACGTACCCATCGAGCACGCGGCGTTCGTAGCCTCGCGGTGTGCGGGCGGCGGCGGGCTTTGAGACGTACTCGAGGATGTCGCGTGCGACCGGCGAGAGGTCAATCGTCACGACACCGTCGGGCGTCTCGAATTGTCCGGCTGCTTCAGGTCGCGTGGCCGGTGCGTTGGCGCTGGCAGCAGGGAGGGCACCACTGGTTCGTCCTTCGCGCTGAACGTGCTGGCGTTCTTGTCTTGCAGGCGCCGCGCCGTGTAGATACCGGGTTGCTCTCCCCTCGCCGCGCCGATGAATGCGGCCCGCGACGAGCAAGTCCGAAATTCTCCGACTGAGAGTGCGGCGGCTGATCGAGCCGCTCAGCTCGTTCCGCAGCTCGACGAGCGAGAGGCCAGCGGGGAACCGCAGAAGCACGTCTTCAATCCGCTGGAGCTCGTTTTCAGTAACTTGCTTGGGCATGGGATAGTCGGATTTGGCACGATAGGAATCTATTTGGCATGGAATTATACAGGCTATTGTTTTTATGATGTATTTATATGGAAAGAAAAAGGCTGAGTTGGTTTGAAATGACCTAAGCCACTGTATCAAAAGCCAAATATGGGTGGCATGAAAGCTTGGCTTCCCGCCAAGACGACGCGACCGCTCACCTTCCGCCGTGCTCGCGCTCGTGCACGTTCGCGCCAGGTCCCTTCAATCCCACGACATCCAGGGCCGCAGACTTCGGCAGGTCAGAACGCACGAACTGCGCGAGCCGCCGAACTGAATCGGTATGCGCGCCGCGTGGAAGCTGTCGGCCGGACAATTCGGTCCCGAGTTCCGCGACTTCGTTAACTCTATCTTGGCCCAGATCCCCATGGCGCAAGGTGCGGACGCTTATTCCGAGTGGCAGAGAAACTTGAAATCGGAATCGCCTGCGGCCGGGGTTTAGGCCAATGCGAACCGGCCACTGCCGAAGATTCAGGCCGAACGATAAACAGGAAATGGGTCCCGCACGCCACGCATGACGGTTTCGAAGCCGCCCGCGCCCGGTTGCCACCGGGTCGCTTCGGCTAGCTACAGTCGATTAGCGCGGCACAGCTCGGTCTCACTCCGGTAGGTTCATCTTCCTCAGCATCGCGGCAAAGCGAGCATCGCCGCGAAGCGACGCGAGCGTCGCATCGTTCCTGAAATCGTACAGGTTGCTGTCGCGCTGTTGGTAAGCCCGATCCAGCCATTCGAAAGCTTTGTCCTTCTCGCCGCGCCACGCATAGATCTCCGCGATCCCGTAAGCCCCTTCACCGGCGATAAGCTGATCGAGTGCCTGTTGCGACTCTTTGGCGTGACCCAGCGTATGCTCGGCCATCGCGACGCCCGACACACGAAGTCCCTCATCACTCAGTTGCCGGAACTTGGCCAGCGCCTCCGTGGCGTCGCCCTCAATCAACTGGAGGAACGCAAGATAGTCCAAGGGAACAGGCGATTCGGGTTGGATTTCGAGGTCCCGGCGAAGGGCCTCGTGGGCGGCCGCATACTGCCGACTCTCGATGAGGTACAGGCTGAGGAACGTCCACGCCGCGGCCGATAACGGATCCAACTCGGTGGCCTTCCTCGACGCCGCAACCGCCTCAGGCAGCCGGCCCAAGGCGCCCAGCAGCGCGGCGTAGCGCCACTGTAGCGTGCTGTTGGTCGCATCGAGAGTCAGCGCCTTGTCAAAATCCGCCTCTGCTCCGCTCCAATCCCAGGTGCGCCTGAGTCGCATATAGCCGCGCGCCGCATAGGCGGCGGCTTCGTACGGAGCCAGTTCTACCGCCCTGTCCGCCGCCGCCAGCGCTTGCTGCTGCGCTGCTGCATCACCGCTCTGATCCGCCACGTAGGACTCCGCTATGGAGAGTTCAGCGTAGGCGGCGGCGTAGCGGGGATCGAGTGCGACGGCCCTGCGGTAGGCTTCTGCGGCGCGCCGAGACCCGTCGCTTGATCCCCGTTCGAAGAATTGCCGGCCGAGGAGGTACTGAATGTGGGCTTCAGGATTCGACGTGCGGTGCAAACCAGCTGCTAGCTGACCTGGGGCAAGTTTGACCTGCAGCGCTGAAACCACTGCGCCGGCGATCTCGTCCTGAACTTTGAAGACGTCACGGAGGTCGCGATCGTACGTCTCAGACCAAAGGTGCTCGCTGGTATCCGCGCGAATGAGCTGTGCAGTGACTCGCAGTCGATTGCCCGACTTCCGGACGCTGCCTTCGAGTACATTCGCGACACGCAGCTGCGCGGCAATCGTCTCAAGCGTCTCCGCTCTTCCCTTCCCGAGCAGTCCGATCAGTTCCTCCGATAGGCCGTCCGAGAAATACTCCTGGTCCTTCTTCTCACTCATATCGACAAATGGCAGGACAACGATCGAGTGCGTCGGGGACAGGGCAGCGCCGACCGGCGCCCCCGTCGCCGGTGCGCTCGCTCCCGTCGGGGCCGACACCGCGACTGCGTTCGCCGCGATCTTCGCCTGAGTTACAGTTTCACGGTGCAGGGTGTATCCAATAGTGGCAAGAATCGCTGCGACGGCCGTTGCGGTGACCCCCGCCATCGGTTTATTGCGGCGCACGAACTTGCGCAGACGATCGGTGAATCGGGCCGGTAGCGCCTCGATGGGTTTCCCCTCGAGATAGCGCTGTATATCCTGGGCCAGGGTAGCGGCGCTCGGATACCGCTCTGCAGGTTCCCTCGCGAGTGCCTTAAGCGTAATGGCGTCCAGATCGCCGCGCAGCTGGCGCGTCAAACTCTCTGGCGTGGTGCCACGGCTAGCGCTCGCGCCCTGAGCAGACTGCGTGCTGGGTTTTTTCACCTCGACTGTGGCGATGGCCTGTTCGAGCATTCCCATCGACGCTGCGCGCTTCAGTCGGTAGGGACGAACCCCGGTCAGCATCTCGTAGAGCACCATACCCAGAGAATAGATATCACTGCGCGCATCGATCGGATCTCCGCGCAGCAACTCGGGACTGGCGTAATCCGGCGTAAATGCCCGACCATAGACACTCGTCAGCGGAGTCTGATCCGCCTCGTCAGTCTCCAGCAGCCTGGAGACGCCAAAGTCCAGCAGCCGCGCCTGATGGGATTCGGTCACCAGAATGTTTGAGGGCTTGAGGTCACGGTGGATGACCCGCTTTTCGTGCGCGTATTGCACGGCTTCGAGTACCTGGCAGAATAATTCCAGGCGGGCAGGGATCCCGAGACGTTGCGCATCGCACCACTCCGTCAGCGGTTGTCCTTGGACGTACTCCATCGCCACGTACGGCAACCCGTTGGGATCGATCCCGGCATCGTAGAAACGCGCGATATGGGGATGCTCGAGGCTCGCCAGAATGTCGCGCTCTCTGGCAAAACGCGGCTCGAGCTCCTGGCGCAGGCGGCTGCTCATCGGAAGCTTCAGAGCCACCTCGCGCTTGAAGGCGCCGTCGGCACGCCTGGCGAGCCACACCTCGGCCATGCCCCCGGCACCGAGGAGCCGAATCAGCTCGTACGGGCCCACCCGTGCGCCCGGTTGCAGGCCGCTCGCGGGCGCGACACTCGCCACCTGGGAGAATGCGAGGCCCGACAGCGTCAACGGTGATTGGGAATACGCAGCCTGAGAATCTTGCGGCAGCAGCGCTTCGCGCAAGTGTTGGGCGAGATCCGGATACTCGGGGGATTGTTTCTCAAGCCAGGCGCGGCGCTCAGCTTCATCGAGCGGCAGCGCCTCATCGAGCAGGCCGCTCATCAACGCCATCTGAGCAATCGTTAGCGGCATCGATCTTTGAGCGACACGCTGGGGGCCCGCGTACGGTCAGTCGTGATGGCTCACCGCAGCGCTGCCGCGAGGATCAGCCGCGCTTTCTCCCAGTCGCGTTGGACAGTGCGTTCGGTGACGTCCAGCGTTTCGGCAATTTCCTGGTCGCTGTAACCGCCAAAATAGCGCATCTGCGCCACCTGTGCCAATCGAGGGTCAGCCTTCTCCAGGAGCTCCAGCGCCTCGTGCACTCGTAGAACCTCGTCTTCGCGGTCAGGGACACTGGCTGCGAGCTCGGTTGATAGCTTCAACGGCAGCCAATCACCACCCCTCTTCTGCGCGATGCGCTCGCGCACGCTGTTGATGATCACTGATCGCATCACCTGCGACGCGTACGCAAAGAACGCCCGTCGGTCCTCGGCACGAAGTTCCCCCGCACGCACAAACCGCAGGTACGACTCATGTACGAGTGCGGTCGTGTCGAGCATCGTGTTGCGTCCTCCGTCACGCAACCGAGCTCGTGCCAGCCGGCGCAGCTCCCCATACGCGGCCGCGAACAACTCATCGCGCGCCGCAGTGTCACCCGCCTGAATCCGTCCAATTAGCGCAGTGAGCTGATTCACTCATCAATCCAGTGTCTTGGCATGTGCACGGGGTCGATATTAGCCACTCTGACGCGCCCGCATGGGCTATGCCGGCGAACCAACTGCTGCAGCAGGGTGAGCATCGACGCGCTTGCCCCAATCCAGGCAACCCCCTGTTTCGCAAGAGGAATGAAGGTCCAAAGTGAGCCGAAGGTCGTTATTGGAAATGCCGGCGTCGGCAAATTTCGGCGCCCGATGTCGGGTTTGATCCACGGACCGTGTCTGTTTGGGTAAGGCAGCAAAAGTTCGGCGTGGCATCCCAAGGGAGCCGACGCGGGACCGCTTCCTACCGACCCCGGCTCATCGGGCTAATCCAATCGCCTTTTATCGACAATCCAGGAGACGACCATGAACACTTCGATCCCTTCCACCAGCCTTCGTGGCCTTATCGCTACCGCGATCTTCGGCGCGCTTGCCTCGAGCTTCAGCGCCGTTTCCGCGGCTGACCCCAGCTCCGTCAGCGTTACCGTGAAAACGGCGGATCTCAACATATCGGATCCGTCCGGCGCGCGTGTACTTTACGAGCGCATCCGAGCGGCGGCCCAAGGCGCATGCTCGTACTATTGGTTCAAGACGGACGCGGATGAAGCTCGTTGCGTCCACGATGCAATTGCGAACACGGTGACTAAGGTCAACCAGCCCGCGTTGTCCGCCGTGTACAACGCGAAGTACAAGACATCGGCGCCGA
>WNFJ01419161.1_pt1 | contig 12524 bp, 19 predicted proteins | sample 5400461 | NCBI WGS metagenome assembly WNFJ01 (sample SAMN13153349, study PRJNA577476) | soil metagenome | isolation source: 115 cm saprolite on Douglas fir-dominated hillslope | place: USA:California | collected 2013-09-17 | reverse complement strand
AAACGCTTGCCTGTTGGTGCGGATGTGCATTTTTGTCGGGAGCATGTCGGTACGGGGGAGGTGTCTGGTCGTGTCGTGGGGTGGGCGTCGGATGATAGCTCACGATGAAGTGAAAGTGAGGTGTTGCCTATGTTTATGAATGCAACGATTTTGGACGCGGAAGTGAACGCCTTTTTCGATGGCGTCAAGGCGAATGTGTATGACCTGGATGAGAAGCAGACCTACGAGGCGCTGATTGTTGATGGGTTGCTGGGGCTACCTGAACTCTTGGAACTCAAGCGGCAGAAACCGCCTGCCCCGTCTGACCTGTTGGTGCAGGCAGCGGCCCAGGTGGAGATGCCACCCCTGATGCAGCCGCTTCCGGTGTTCGTCAAGCGTATCAGGTTGAACAAAGGGTTCATGAAGCTGGTCTGTCGGCTGGCTCCTGCCCAGTAGCAAAGGAGGTGGAGATGAGGAGTAGTCAGACGAATTGGGTGCGCCAATGGGAGCATCCGGCGCTCAGCTTCTTTTCGGTGGTGTTCTCGGCGGTCTCAGCATGCGATCTTGTGGTTTTACAGTTCGCTCGATACGGTGCACATGGATGGGGGCGATTTCATGCAGCCGTTCATCAAGTGGGGGTTGGCCCTGGCCTTTACCGGCTTTGGCTATCTGTGTAGTCGCGGGTTAGCGCACCGGCTGCTGCGTCATGAGCGGGTGGGGGTGTACTTCCTGATCTGCATTGTGTTGGAGATCGTGGAGGTGTCCACCAACTTCATGTACTCGGCGGTGGCGATCCACAACGTGGGGTGGTTGCAGTTGTTTACGGGGGGCCTGCATGACTTCCTGTTGGCGTTGATGTATACGGTCTTGCCGATTGTGCCGCTGGTGACGGTGGTGCTGGCCTGGGTGGATATGGATTTGACCCGCCAGAAGGAGGGGCCTGCCCCTTTCGCTAGCGCGGGGGTGCGTGCCGGTCCAGCATCCCCGCTGGCAAGAACGCCGCTGGCATCGGCTCAGCCTGGGGTGAGTAAGGCCTCTTCCTATGCTAACGGGTATACCGGGGTGCCTCGCGTGGCTGATGCGGCTGCGGCGGCAAAGCCAGGCGGGTTCCGTTTCCCGTTCCCTGATCGACGTAAGGAGGAAGCGCAGCCCAGGGACGCAGCAGGGGCGCGTACCTTGCTGCTGGACCCGGAAAAGCTGGCACCGGTGGAGTAGTGCGCCAGGCGGTGGATATGCGATGGGTGCTGCTTATCGCATATTCCCGTCGGTGTCTGGAAGTGAGGTGGTTGCATGAACTATGAAACGATTAAGCAGTATGCGCGACAGACCGGCCATAAGGTCACCGACCTGATCGCGCTGGCTCCCCAGAATGACCCTTTTTATATGGGGACGCCCACTGATTTGGCGATGGCCGAGTGGTTCGCGGGGTTGTGGCGGGCCTTCGGGTACACGATGGGGGTGCACCTGCGGCGCATTCACTACCAGGTGGTGAGCCAGAAACCGCCCGCGCTATTGCCCAATGGCTTGCCGTATGAGAACACGGTGGAGTGTTGGGACTTCCTCAACATGGCCTCCAAAGCGGCGCGGTACCTGCGCCTGGTGGACCCTGCGGCCTTCGTGGACCGCAAGAATGCCGAAGCGGTGATCTACGCTGAGCGGGGCGCAAGTGACCCGCAGGTGTACCTCGGCGGGTACATCAACAAATATGACTTTGCCTTCCCCGATTTCCCCGACCTGCCTGGCTACCGGGTGAGCGGGTATCGAGGAGCGCAGCGGCACTTCCTGGAGGTGTGGTGTGAGAAGTCCACCATGAATGATATCCTGGTGCCGCTCTGCCAGCGCTACGGGGCCAATTTGCAAATTGGCTCAGGCGAACTCTCGATTACCTCGGCGCTGTCGCTGGTCAATCGCTTGCAGGAGGCGAACAAGCCTGCCCGCATTTTCTACGTCTCGGACTTCGACCCTGCCGGGCAGTCGATGCCGGTGGCGATCGCCAGGAAAGTCGAGTTTTTCATCCGCACGCTGGAGCTTGACCTGGATGTGCGGGTGTTTCCGGTGGTGCTGACTGCCGAACAGGTGCGCTACTATGGGCTGCCGCGTACGCCGATTAAGGAGACGGAACGGCGGCGGGTGGGCTTTGAGGAACGCTACGGCGAGGGGGCGGTCGAGTTGGATGCGTTGGAGTCGCTCTATCCGGGGCAGTTGGCGGCGATTCTGAGCCAGTGTCTGGAGTGCTACTACGACACGAGTTTGGAGGAGCGGGTGGAAGCGGCAAAGCTGGCGCTCGTGGCTGATCTGGACGCAGCGGGGGATGGGGTCCTGGGCACCTATGCGCAGGATGTTGAGACGCTCAAGGGGGAGTACGAGCTGCTCAAGCGCGAGTTCACTAGGAGCACGGAGGGCTACGGGCAGCGTCTTCAGGGCCTCTGGCAGGCCATCCGCGATGATCTCAGGTGGCAGATGCCGAGTCTGGAAGCCTATCCTGTCCCCGAGGCGGTGGAAGCTGAAGAGCTTGGGGACGGCCTGTACAATAGTCTGCGTGACTACCTGGACCAGGTGTGGGCCTATAAGGAGTTCCAGGGCAAGCTGCAAGAGCAGGAATAACGACCAGGACGCTCGTGTGAGATCGCTCATGCGGGCGTCCTGTGGTGTGGAGAAGGTGTGGATAACTTGTGGATGAGGTGTGGAGAGAGGAAAGGAGGTGGCCTATGCGGAAAGGGTGTGTGTGCTTCTTGATGGGGTTGCTGCTACTCGTGCTGTGGGTGTCTGCGCAGTTTACGGGGGCGCTGGCTCCTGCTGCGAGTCAGGTGCTGGTGTTGCCGGATTACGACTATCCGGTGATGGGCACGCCCACGATTTCGGCAGCGTTCATGAACCGGGTGCTCGCGGCCTATGGGAGTCCTGCGGCGGGAACGGGCCAACAACTCTATGACTTGGGGGTAGCGTCAGGGATTGACCCGGTGTATGCCCTGGCGTTCTTTTTGCATGAAGATAGCTTTGGCAAGATGGGGATCGGCGCGGCAAACCACAGTCTGGGCAATATTCGCTGTTCGGCTGGCTACACCTGCCAGGATGGGTTTCGGTATTACGCGACCTGGGCAGAGGGCTATCAGGATTGGTACGCCCTCATGCTGAATGGCTATGTACGCGGGCAGGTCACCGGCTCCATTGTGGGGCATGCCTGTACGACGGTCGGCCAGGTCGTGCCGGTGTACGCCCCGTCGAGGGGTATGTCGCGGCGGTGGAGCATGCGGTGGACACGTGGAGATGTGGGAGGATTTGGGTATGAGTTGGGTGGAGATGGTCGAGCGGTTGGTAGATGCGGTGAATGTGGCGCTGGAGGCAGGGGAGTGGGCGGAAGTCGTGACGCTCACCACTGATCTCTATGTGGCAGCGCTTCAGGTGGGGGATGCTGAGTTTGCTGAACTGGTACAGGATTTGCACTGGATCGCCAATGATGCCTTGCTGCATCCCCTGGAAGTTGGGGAGGTGATCGCGCCATGAGTCTGTTTGATCGCAAAGCCATGTTTCGCGGGTGGAATGCTGATGTTGAGCACCAGAGTATGGCGGGGGTAGCGAGTTGGACGGGCTTTAGTGCCAGGTGGCGTGCGCATCACGGCCTCCCACTCTTGCATTCGTTGGATGTACAGTACCTGACCCCGCACGATTTCTGCAATGGGTCGGGGTGTCCCCTTTCGCCGGAGGTGCAACGGCGTCTGTTTCGGGAGTATGTAGCAGCGGCGGTAGCGACGGTGGTGGAGGTCCGGGCGGGCCGTCGTCGTGGCGGGCTGGTGAGTGCGGATATCGCGCTTGTGCGCTCGGATGGGTTTGTGCGGCGGTTCGGCGTGCGGCAGCGGGACTATGTGTATGGGCGTCCTGATGTAGGACCGTACGAACCCAGGGCGCTCGCTCCGGTGCGGCCGTATGGGGTGCCGGTTGCTTCGGACCATGCTTGGTGCTTCTGGCTGGATGGGTCGGTGGGAGTGGATGAGGACGACAACGGGGATGAATCCTGGATTGACGAGTATACGGTGTTTGAAATGGCAAGCCAGTAGGGAAGGCGGTGGTAGGTGCGTATGGGTTGGCGATTTCGCTTTGGTCTGGTTGGGATACTCGATAGCATCTTGGGGGGTCTGTAGACTACCTGAACGGGTAGGAGGCAGTGAGCATGGAGCAGGTTCCTGGTGAGTTGGTGGCGGCGTATGCTTCCCTGTTTGTGCATTGTTGGGGGCAGTACGCGGTACAACAGGGTGATGGTTCCTACTGGCGGGTGGCTGAGAGGCTTTCGTTCCCGCTCCTGGCTGCACACCTGGAGGGGAGATGGACGCTGGGGACGTACCTGTTAGATGCGCAGAGTTGCTGCGCGTTTGCCGTCTTTGATGCGGATGGGGTGGACGGTTTGGAATGTCTTGCGGAACTGGCAGGGGAGCTGCGTGGGCAGGGAGTGCCAACGGTGCTCGAAGCGAGTCGGCGCGGCGGTCATCTGTGGGTGCACCTGGCAGAGCCAACGCCTGCGCACAGAGTACGCGCCTGGCTCCTGCCCTACGCGGTGGCCTATGGGGTAGAGTTGTACCCCAAACAAGACAGGCTTATGCCTGGCGGGTCGGGGTCGCTGGTACGGCTGCCCCTAGGTATCCACCGCCAGAGTCGGGGATGGTATCCCTTTGTCCAGTTGAATGCCTGGGGGGAATGGGTGCCGGTGGGGGAGACGGTAGCGGAGTGCTGCGCCTGGGCGTGTCAGCAGGTCCAACGGGTGGCGATTCCGGCTGCGGTGGTGCTGGGTTGCGCTGAGGTCTCATCTGGGTGGAGTGAGTCGAGGATGGGGAGTGATGTGGGAGCGTCTGCGCGTATGGCAAGCCATTTGAGCTACGGGAGCATTCGGGAGTGGTGTCAGGCACAGGAGATTGTCGCGGTGATTGGCCGGTATGTGGTCCTGGATGGTCGGGGGGTTGGCTCGTGTCCGTTCAAGGACCATCATGCTCGTGGTGATCTGCGTCCCAGCTTCCAGGTCTTCGGGGGCAGTAACCCGCATTGGTATTGCTATACCTGGGGGCGTGCGGGTAATCTGTTTGATTTCTTGTGCTTGTACTACCAGCTCACGCCGCAAGAGGCGTGGCGGCGGGTACAGCGCGGGGAGTGGTGGTGAAAGGAGGTGGGGTGATGGTGACAGTGGTCGGGTTGGCAATGGTGGGAGCGTGTGTGCTGCTGGCGCGAGGAGCAAGAGGGAGCAAGCTGCACGGGGTCTTTACCGTCCTTGGGGCCTGGCTGGCAGTGTTGCTCATCCTGTATATGCTGGGGATGTCTTGGTAGGGATGGGGTGAGGAGCAAGCGCGTCGTGGGAGACTTTGGGGGAGGGTGTGGATGCGAGGCCCTATCTCTCGCCTCCTGCCGTATCGCTGACACTGCCTGGGGTGTGCCGTCATGCTCGGATGTATGGGTGGGGAGTGGCGGCGGTTCGGTGGGTTGGGGGTGGCGGTCGATGCGCGACAGCGGCGGCGGCGGGGTCTCCCCATCCGCCGCTCAGCGACCGCCTGAGAGTCTTTACTTGACTCTTTAAAGAACAAGTCACACAAGTAGACGTTGTTGGTTGCCTGGAGCAAGATCTCCTCTGTCAATAGGAAAAAGCTCAGCAGGAGAATTTGAGGAACGATGTTAGACTGGAATTTGTATCAAGGGCCTTACGAGAATCAGGAATTGACCGTTGCAGAGATAGCTGAATGTTTTGCGCCAGAACTCAGCATCGATGCGGTGAGGCGTATTATCCGCAACGGGAATATCAAAACGCGCAAAGTGGGGCGCGTGCGCTACGCCAACATTGGAGACATTGAATACTACCTTGACCAGAGGGGCTATGGCCGCTTCTATCCGCCAAATAAGCCGGGTGAACTGGGCGACTGGGGCGCGTATGTTGTATGGCAGCGAGCAAAGCAACGGAAAGAAGGCGAGGGGTAGCTATGAGTTACTGGGATGACGATGCAGAGGTTGAGCAAGAGCCGCGAGAGATGCCAGAGGTCCATCTGCAAGAGTCCGGGCCGTGCTGCATGTGTGGCAAGCCAGATCAGCAGTACGGCTGCTTTCGGTGTGGTAGGCCAGTGTGCATGGATGAAGGCAATTACATGGCCGATTCAGAATGTGGCGGCTGGATCATGGACTGGTGCAGCAATGGCACGTTTGACCCGGACGACGGTAACGAGTTCTGGTGTCGTGAGTGCATAGAGGCAGAGTTAAGTAAGTAGTGTGTACACTTGGCTCTGGTAGAGAGCGACCTAGCCAAGGCGAGAAAGTGAGGTGGAGCTTATGAATGAGTCTGGGCGGCTATGGCCCACCATTGTCTGTCTGTGTGGTTCCACGCGATTTAGTGAGATGTTTCGCTATGTGAACCAGCGAGAGACGTTGGCAGGAAAGATTGTCTTGGCTCCTGGCTGTTTTCAGGGAGATGCGGTGCTTGAGGTGTTGCCAGGGATGAAGCAGCGACTCGACGAATTGCACTTACACAAAATTGCGCTGGCAGACGAAATCCTAGTGGTGAATGTGGGTGGCTACATCGGAGAGTCAACCAGGCGGGAGATTGCCTATGCGCGGCAGCAGGGCAAGCGGATACGGTGGTTAGAGTCTGGTACCTGTGGCGATGAGGAAGCATGTGAGGTGGAGTGAGGAGAAAGTATGATGAGGAAGGAAGTACAAGTGGCCAGTCATTTGCAGTTGCTTCCTTTGGAGGAGCACCTGGAACTGGTAGAGCAGTACGAACTCGATACCCTGCTGTTCTGTCCTGATGCCTGGGCGCTGCGGCATAAATTCACCAATACCGAGACGGGGGAAACGGTACGGGCGCGGTGTGGCTCCTGGTCATGTCCGTATTGTGGACCGCGCAAGGTGGATATGTGGCGGCAATTGGTCAAGGCGGCAGAGCCAATCCTGTTTGTCACCCTTACGCAGGTGGGCAAGACGCTCAGGGAGGCGGCGCGGGTGCTGACCACGGTCTTGCAATATCTCCGGCGTGGGTCAAAGGGTCGGGGGAAAGGGCGCGTTGGGGCGCGTCCGGCGTATCCCATTCAGGTGTTTGCAGTGATCGAGGAACATAGTGATTTTGACCACGTAGGCTTTCACTGGCATCTGTTAGTCAAGGGCGTAGATTTTCTGCCCAACCAGGTGGTGAGCGATGCCTTGCGGTCTGCGACACAAGGGCGCTCCTACATCACCAACGTACAGCGTGTGCGCAATCAGACGGCGGTGGGCTATGTGACCAAGTATCTCACCAAAGAGATCATGCGGGAAGACCGGGGAATAGAGGAGGAGCAACGTACGGTGGCAATGGTAGCCCTGGATGCGGTCACCAGTTCCCAGGATGAGCGGGGAGAGGTGTTTGAGTACCGGGTACGACAAGATGGGCAGGAGCGGGTCGTGGAGGTGAAACAGGTACAGGTGGTGGAGCGGCTGTGTAAGGCGCATCGTATCCGCTACTCGCGGAGCTTTTTTCCCGAACGGACGGCTGAGCTGCGGCGGCGTCTCTTTGGTCAGCAGGATGAGGAGGAGGCGAGTGTGGACGCTGAGCCTGGGGAGACGCTGGTGGAAGAGGTAGCACCTGATGCGAGGATTGAGGACGGAAGAGGGGAAGTTAGCTTTGAGGGACAGGCTCCTGTCGAGGTGCCAGGAGAGCAGGAGAGCTCAGGGTGTGGTGGAGTTCAAGAGGGGAGTGCTCCATTGGTGGAGGGTGAAGTAAAGCCTGGGCGCTGGTCAGTATGGGTGCTGCATGAGTCGGAGCCGTTCAGTGATGATATCGGCGTCTATAGGTGTCGTCGGCGTCAGGCATTGGCAGAGTCGTTGAGTGATCTACGCGAGGGCAGCGCCTGTATTCGCGGCGGGTAGTGAGTATATGGGCCTACCAGCGCAAGCGGTTGCTTCAGGCTGGGTAGTAGGTAGTTGATGTATAGCAAACCATTAGTTGAGAAGAAAGTGAGGTGGTGCGATGGGTACACAAAAGAAAGAGGTGATACGACAGCCTTTATTGCTGAATATTCCAGAGGTGTGTACGTCCTTGCGGCTCAGTCGGGCGAAGGTGTATCAGTTGATCGAGTTTGAGGATTTGCCGGTAGTGCGGTTTGGTCGAGCGGTGCGCGTTTCAGCGAAAGCGTTAGAGGTGTGGATAGAGCGGCGTGAGCAGGGTGCCTAAACCCTGCTAAGGAGGTGAGGTATGGCGCGTCAAAGACATGGTGATGGTTCGGTGTTTCAACGTAAGGATGGGCGTTGGGTTTTGCAGATCGTGCTGGAGAATGGGAAAAAGCAGCAGCGTTACTTCAAAAGGGAGAAAGACGCATTGGCCACTCGTAGAAAGCTCTTGTATGAGAAAGAGCAGGGGATGTTGGCGACAGGCCCGCAGCAATCGCTTGGGACGTATCTTGAGCGATGGTTGGAACAGGTTTGTAAGCTGACAATGAAGCCAAATACCTATAAACAATATCGTTCCATTGTGCATCATCATGTGCTACCCTCGCTTGGAAATATCAAGCTACAGAAGCTAACAGCCGAAAAGGTGCAGGAGTTCTGTGCTCAAAAGCAAAATGAGGGGTTATCTCCTGGGACTGTGGCTCTTATTCATTCTGTGCTCAATACTGCGTTGGAGAATGCGGTAAGGTGGGGGCTTGTTGCTCGCAATGTGGCGAAATTGGTAACGCTTCCTCATGTGGAGCGGTATGAAGCGCAAACGCTGACGATGGAGCAAGCCTTGAAATTGCTAGAGCTAGCGCAGGGTTCTCGGATAGAAACTTTGCTTTTGGTCGCGCTTACAACTGGTATGAGACGGGGTGAATTGCTAGCGTTGCGGTGGGATGATATAGATTTTGAAAAAGGTGTGCTGCATGTGCGGCGTACTATGAGCCATATACCAGGGCTTGGCTATAAAGAGGGTGAGCCGAAAACGAAGGCAGGTAGGCGCACAATTGTACTGTCAAGTGTGACTATAGGGGCGTTAAAGGAGCATCAGGTTAGTCAAGTGCAAATGCGTATTAATGCAGGTGAGAAGTGGCAAGAGCAAGGAATTGTTTTTTGTAATATCTATGGTGGTTTCTTTAATCCTGCTAAGGTTTTGGTGCTGTTCCAAAAGCTTCTAGAGGATGCGGGTTTGCCTCATATGCGGTTCCACGATCTGCGACATAGTGCGGCGACAATCTTGCTTGAGGCCAGGGTACATTTAAAGATGGTACAAGAGCGTTTGGGGCATAGTACGATAGCAACGACGGCAGATATCTATTCTCATATATCCTCAGAAATGCAACAAGAGGTTGTGGATAAGATAGATGATCTGTTCAGGCATCCGTGAAAATTGCTGTTAAGATTGATGGCATAGGCGACTTGCCCTCCTGTATGGCTCCTAGCTGCACCTGTATAATCTAGTGCAGCGTGAAGAGCAATTCGCTTGCAGTATGTGTTTCCGTGAATACACTGCTGAAAGCCTTCCTGTCTTTAGCAAAATACAGTTTCTCGCCGTTCTAGCAATAGAGAAGCGTAAGAGGGATGCAATTCGGTGGTTGATGAGCTAGAATGAGGAATATGAATTTAATGGGAGAGGAAAAGCACGCTATGGGAAAGCAGAGCGATCATGCGAACCATTCATTAAAACGTCCCACGACAAGTGACCCAACTCAATGGCGCATCCTACTGGCAGGCACAGAACCAGGTTTGGCGTACAGAGCTCGCTCAACATCATTACCATGAACCTGTGGCAACCCAAAAATCGCCATCACGGCATCGCCAATGAACTTTTCCAGGATGTGCTATTATGCTCGGCAATAGTGCGTCGGCCATGAGTGTAGTAGCGGCCCATCAGCGCATGCACGTCCTCTGGGTCGAGGGATCCCCCTAGTGAGGTGGATCCGGTGACATAAGTGAAGAGGATAGTGACCAGCTTTCTTTCGGTATGAGCACGTACCTCCCTAGTACGAGGCTATGCAGTGAGGTTTACCCGCATACGACATAAAGCTAGTGTTGGGATAACAATGAACATAACATCATGTTGCTCATCCACGTGTGTTTGTTCGTATTATGACGACTCTCTCGCGCTCTCTCAAGAGAGAGATATTGTGTTCAACATGCTTCCAAAGCCATAAATGGTTCTGAAGCCGACGCAGAAGCTACCCGTAGCACCCCTAACCTGTTGAAGCACAATGTCTCAAAGAGACAGAGAAGAGAATGAAAATGGGCTAGAATAGCAGTGGAAGCGGCGAGGCGAGGTCGAATTTTTTGGTGCTGCGAACCCGTTGTTGAAATCATTTTCACAGGAAAAAGGCTCTTTTAAACTTCCTGTCCGTCTATTCGTATAGACATTATATATGAAGCTCAGTCAGTATGAGATCTTGACTTTTCCAAGAATTTCTGGTATATTTACTGCTAGTTGGATGGAGTGTGGTACACTTCTTGTTCCTTATGGATCAGAGGCACTTTTTGTGCCACCAGTTCCTAGACGCCTGGAGGCCTGAGTTGTACCTTGCCACTAAGTTATACAGCAACCGCAAAATCGACCTAGAAGACATTTCTAAAGACTGGCAAGAGCTGGCACAGGACATTGAACCAATTGGTCCAGCCACATCAGCCACATGGAAGACTTGGCGGGCTACTCAAGTCATCTCCGAGAACGACAACCAGACGCGGTTATACAATCTGAAAGGATATTGGCGTCCACTAGGACATCCTGTAGTGAGAGCTTCTTCCTGCTATCTGCGCAGTGAACAGGATAGTCGTGGAACGGCATTCACTATCCTATCTGTCGAGGAAGAAGCGCTTCATAGCGTGCGGGCTTTGATTGAGAATTTCTACGCTCCCGTGGAGCCCGCAAGCCTAGATGACTTTCTTGCACAGAACGGAGCACTTCCCATTCAAGCCGCCAGAACTTATGACTCCACGACTGGTACCCAGTCCATTTACACCTATGGTCACCTAATTGATCTGAAAGATCTATTAGCTCAGGGACTTTCGCTAGATCAAGAAGCTCCTAAGCGGATACTCAGCTTATCTGCAAATGTTGGTGACACGCCTCTCCCGCTGGGTGACACGCCTCTCCCGCTGAAAGTGCGACTCGTTTACGTAAGCAACATGGCTCATGAGGTGGGCTTTTCCATAGAGAGCTCTTCTGAGGAAGACTATGCACTCGTTGACAAGCTTTTCATCCTCGCTGACAAGGCGTTTCGAGGCGATGTACTTATTCACACCGGACCTTAACGGAGCGGAACTTACGATGTTCCTGGCCACGATGTAGTCATCGCGGAGGATCTTCCGAGGGCGAATATATGCACAGGTTTCGAGTCACGTGCGGCTCACGGTCCTATGATTGCTTGTGTTTTGAATTGGAGTCAGCAGAGTATAGCTTACACAGTTGTAAGCTGTCCTCCCCCCATGCCAACCAGGAGCAAATAACTGTCCGCATTAAGGGTAAAAGACTCAAAGGCAGTGGCACCATTCACGACTGCGAATTGAAAGTCCAGGAGCAGGGTAATCAGAGCCGTGCTGAATTCGCGACTAATCCCAACGCGGCTTTCGGCAACGAGGCAAGGATCCAGCCGCTATCATGCGACACATCGCTGCCAGCAACATATGTAATCTATGTAAGAAAGGTTGCGTCGCCTCCTGCGGGCTCAGTGCAGGTGATGGTAGAGTGCTCGTTCCGGCACTGTATTCAGAATATAACTCCGTGGTGCGATCATAAGACGACTCTCACACTGCAGATTTAGAAGATGGATCCAGTCGAGGCAGCCATCAAGGCTATACCGCTCATAGTCGGTTTCCTCCTTATTATCATTCCCCCTATGCTGCTAGGGAGTAGAACCGAGAGCTTAGCCGATATTGCCCTGGATCAGTATATAGCGAAGATAGGTGACCCACAAAAGGATAAAGAGATCCGAAAAACCTGGATCAGCAATCTTGAGTACCTCATGAAGTGGCGAGACTTGGTCACTGCTATACTGATCAGTCTGTTCACGTGGGAGTTCGCAGCGGTTGAAAAGATAGGATCGAGCCAGCCGATCGTCAAGGCCGTTGCAATTGTTGTTATCGCGGCAATCATACCAGGATTGATGCTTAGTGCATTGGCCTTGGCGAACAAATGGGAACTGAAGACTATGCAGTCAAAAATGCGATATTGGGCGATATTTGTGTTTTTAGTTATGCCCTGGTATATTGCAGCCATAATCTTCACGTACGTGATCCCCCAATAAGGGACTCAGGAATTATTAACTATCCCAGGTTTCTGATGAGGGTCACACTATTGGGGGCACTCCACTCCAATGCTGTCAAGTTTGCTGTCATTGGCGACTGTTTTTCTTATACAGGGTGTTTGGAGGTAGTTGTAGAGGGAGTTGAGAGAGGGTTACTGCTGTCTTGCTAGTATTGAGCGCATTATATCATATCCCTGCTGTTTGTACCGATGAGCTAATTGGGTCGCGCTGGTACTTTCACCCACCAGCCCGCAGGCGGCTGCGAGTTGCCCTACGACCTGTTCGGGCGTAGCTCCCGCCGCCCGTAGTGGCTCCAGCCCCGCGCTCTGTATGCGTTTGGAG
>WNFJ01046097.1_pt1 | contig 12524 bp, 12 predicted proteins | sample 5400461 | NCBI WGS metagenome assembly WNFJ01 (sample SAMN13153349, study PRJNA577476) | soil metagenome | isolation source: 115 cm saprolite on Douglas fir-dominated hillslope | place: USA:California | collected 2013-09-17 | reverse complement strand
TTCCACAATCACCACCGGCTGGCTGTATCAGGACCAGCTGCGCGTCGTCGCCCAGCTCGATGGGAGCAACAACGTCGTCGAGCGTTTCGTCTACGGCAGTAAGCCCAACGTGCCCGACTACGTCGTCACGTTCAACACCTCAGGGACCGCGCTGGGCACCTTCCGCATCCTGAGCGACCACTTGGGAAGCCCAAGACTCGTCGTCGACATCTCGAATGGCAACGTCGTCGAGACCATGAGCTACGACGAATTTGGAAACGAGACCGAAAGCTTGACCAGTCCCCCGACTGGGTACGTGCGCATCCCGTTTGGATTCTCGGGAGGGCTCTACGATCCGGACACGGGGCTCGTCCGGTTCGGAGCGAGGGATTACGACGCGAGCGTGGGGCGGTGGACAAGTAAGGATCCCATCCGCTTCGGCGGAGGTCAGGTCAACCTTTACGTGTATGCGGGGAACGATCCGATCGATCAGGTCGATCGGACTGGAAATGATTCCACCGATCCATGCAGCGGAGCACTCCCGAAAGTACTGTGTGCTGAGTCTGAGAAAGGAAGTGCATGCAAAGAGCGCTGTCAGAAGGCCGGGATTTTTGATTGCGAGGCGTACCGCCACGCCCCATATCCTGGACCCGCGGGAATTGGAGCACTGATCGCTTGCGACGAAGATGAGATTGGGCACTTTGGCCACGAATTCTGCTCCTATCAGTATCCGAACGGATGGAACTGCACATTCGGAGGGCCAATACCTGTGTGCATTCCACCGTTCTTCAAGCCACCGCCGCCTAAGCCAAACTAGAGTCGAAATGACACCGCAAGAATACTCGATGGAGTTGGCCAAGCGCTTGCAGGCGACGGCGATGCTTGCGGAGGGGCTGTTGTGGTGTTCGTTCGTCATGCGATCATGGAACAATCTCGATGACGTGCTTGCCTACGCGACGGAGAGCGCTGAAAAACTTGCGGAACCAACCGTACCGTTCCTGAACCACAAGGCTCGCGTTCAGTTGGAAGCGTTAAAGGAACTGCGTGCGGTTGTGGGTCCCGGTGCGCCAAAATGGGCCGAAGTACAGAAGATTGCACGCCGTCTGCTTGAGAGTCTTCAGTCCAATTGCAGGGGGAAGCCAGGCGAAGACGCATCTCTAACGGACTCCTTCAAGAACCGGCGCGCACTGCCACCGAACCCGTGGGCTGACGCGAACAGAACGGCGAAAGCGCCACCACGCAAGCGCCGAAAGAAGGGATAGTACTTGACCTCACGTCGGATTGGGTCCGCCGTCTTTTGCTTTGAGGGGACGGTTTCTCCTTCACGCAGGGCCCCAAGCAGACGTGCGCTGAGCATCACGTGACGCTCGCGACCGCGCTTGGCATTACGGATGTGCAAAAGCATCCGCTTGGCGTCGATGTCCTCGACCCGCAAGTGACACACCTCGCCAATGCGCAGTCCCGCGCCGTACGCGAGCATCACCGCGACGCGATACTTGTCGCTCTCGATGGCGCCTAGAATCCGCTCGACCTCGACACCCGTGAGTACCGTCGGCACGTGCATTGGCACGCGCATGCGCGGCATCTGCGCCACACGCTCGGGATGCTCAAGGGTCACCCTGTACAAGAACTGCAGGGCCCCCACGTACACGTTGAACGTCCTCGCACGAACTCGGCGTTCGGTCAGATGCAGCAAGAACGTGCGGACTTCGGCCGCTCCCATCCCGCTGAGCGACCGTCCAATGTCCCGCGTGTCATGTTCGAGCCGAGGTGCGAACCAGATAAGCGCGCGTTCGATCCACCCGAGCCATCGGCTCAAGTCGATCACCCCCATGGTGTCACCCACCTGAGCCATCGGCTCATCGCGATCAGCCAACGGCCGATCCACCCGAGCCGCTGGCTCAAGTCGATCGGCCCGGGGTGCGATCCACCCGAGCCAGCGGCTCAAGTCGATCACCCCATGGTGCGATCGACCCGAGCGCACGGCTCAGGTGGCCGAGCCATCGAGTGCATACGATCACCCCATGGTGCGATCGACATGAGCCATCGAGCGAAGTGGTCGATCACGCGGCTCAAGTCGATCGAACACGGGTGCGATCGACTCGAGCCATCGGCTGATGTGGATCGCACGACCATCTCGTCGACCGCAGCCATCGTGTCAGTCGATCGACGCTTCGAGTGATCCGGTTCACACGGTGGCTCAAGTCGATCGAACACCTTGTCGATCGACCGCGAGCACCCGCGTTGCCCCGATCACTCGTGCCCACAGCCGCTTCGCAAGCGCAGCGAACTACATGGCTCGCGGTGCGCGTTGCCGCGCTCCGCCAGTTCGGTGGTGCGCTCGTGTTCCGCAGTCGCTCGATGGGCGAGTGAACCGGTTCTCTCCGCCTATGCCCTCTTGAACAGGGGCATCCACTTAGGACTACTCGACCCTGCCCACAAGATCGGCACCGTGCTATTCGGGCACCCTGAGCTCGAGGCCGCCGTACCCGAGTGGCCAATTCTTCTCGAGCAGCACGCCCTGCGCTCTCGCGAGCTCGCGCGCTCGACCGCGTTGCTCAGGATCGGGAAACGCCTTGGACTTGGGCCCAAAGAGGCGACTCCCTTCTTCGAGCAGTTCGCACGAGTGCAGCTCGAGCCCCAATCGCGGCTCGCCAGCGACGGCTTGCACGCGCTGCCATCCCACGTGAAATGCGACAGCAGTCGCAAAGCCGACTTTGATGTCGCGTGCGCGGACGATGTGGTCGATGGCGTCGTTTAGCTCGCGCAGCCCCGTTTCGGCCGACCGTCCTGTGCCGACGAAGTCGCGCAGCCAACTAGAAACGCGAGCCCCGCTGCGTCCTGATGCAATCGATCGCACTGTGCGGCCCACCGACCGGGCCCCGCCGCCTTTGAGCACCGAAACGCCGGCCACTTCATACTCGAGCGGGCGCCCACCGCGCGCCTCAGCGTGAACTGGGTTTCTTGCTACCCTGCTCAATATGTCCCTTCGCTCGAACCGCGGCCGGCATCGACGAGGCGGAATCGGAGCCGTAGAGGCGGCCATAGCGTTCGCATTGTGCGGTTCGCTTCTGGCTGTAAGCGTGCCAACGTTCGTTCGCAGCGTGCACGCATCGCGCTTTGCCGAACCGGTGGACGGCCTGCATCGCATCGCGGCGTCGGCGATCGCGTACGGACAGGCCCATCCCGTGCCCCAGGCCTTTCCTCCGAGCGTCCCGTTGACACCGCCCGTGCCCCCGCGGGGCTCTTGCGAGGTCGACCCGCCCGAGATCTGGAACCGGCCGACCTGGCGCGCGCTGGATTTCAACCCCGTACCTGCGGGCGAAGCTCACTGTTTTTCGTTCGCGTTCGACAGTTTCACGTCGGCGGCTCGCTCCACCTTTCGCGCGCACGCGCACGGGGACCTCGATGGCGACGGCCTGTTCAGCACCTTCGAAGTGACCGGGCAGTACTCCGACGGCGACCCTCGGGGTCCCAGAATCGATCCAGGAATGTTCGTGGATTCGGAGGTCGAGTGAAGGCAGGGACGGCCGTGGCCGTGTTGCTGTTGGCTCTAGCGATTCTCGGCGTCGCGAGAACCCAACCCCGGCTGGCCGCGATCGCGCACACCGTCAAGGAGCGCCGTGACATGTACGCGTTGCCGCCGCCGGCTGTGCTGCACGCCGCGACGCTTGGATGGGACGCGGCCGTCGTCGATCAGCTCTGGGCGAAGCTGCTCGTCGAGTACGGCATCCACTGGTCGGAACGACGGGACTTCGACGATACGTCCAAGTACGTCGATGCCATCCTCGAGTTGGAGCCGACATTCGCGCCTATCTATCGGTATGTGGACACGCTTCTGGCCTATCGGCCACTGCACGGAACGGAGGACGATGTACGGCTTGCGCGCGCGTACTTGGAGCGCGGCCTTGTTGCTCGCTCGGATGACTATCGTCTGTGGCGCGAATACGCGCAGTTTCTGATTCACATCGCTCCGTCCTTTCTTCACGACGCCAAAGAGATAGACGAGTGGCGCCGCGTCGGCGCCGAGGCCCTGGGCCACTCCGTCGAGTTGGGCGCGGATGCCGAACACGCGTTGTCGGCTGCTACGTTCTTGAGCCGTGCGGGCGCCACTTCCGCCACGATTCATTTCCTCGAGCGCGCCTACGCGCTCACCGAGGACCCGTCGATGTCGGAGGTCCACGAGATCATCCGTCGGCGCCTTGTCGCGCTCGAGGCGCATGCGATGTTCGAAGCTGCCGACGCGACCGCCAAGGTCATCGATGCCCGATGGCACCAAGAGATGCCCTTCATCGGTCGTGATCGCTACCTTCTGTTGGGACCCGTCACGGATCCTGCGCGATGCGCTGGGATCAGCGCGACCCGTGATGTGCAGTGCGCACGCGATTGGGCGTCCATCGCGTCGGCCGCCGGCGTCACAAACATTAACGCACCTGGATCGTCCGCAGACTCACCATAGCGAAGTCGTGCGACCCGGGGAACGAAGCCCAGATACTCACTTCGTACATTCCCGGCCGGCCTCTGTCGGCGACCGGTGCGTCGACCGCAAAGCGACCTCCGCTTACCTTCACGATGATCGGAGTCTGGTAGCCAGCCGGCCAATAGGTTTGGTACGGCGCCGGCACGGGATAGCTGCGCCGCCGGTTCAGCTCGTGGGCATCGATTGGTTTCGGAGCCTCGACACGCGCCAGACCAATGCCCGCGAAGGCCGCGGGCTTTTCGATCGTCCCCTCAACGTGCAGCGTTGCGCCCACCCGCATCGTCCGTGGCACAAGGCCGTAGCTCCCGTATGAATCGACGAACTCCTGTGCGAAGCACGGCACGGGGATATCGGTCGGGGTGGCCACTGGTTGCGCGACCCCAATGCCGACCTTGACATGCCACGGCTTCAGAATGTTCCTTCGATGCCCATCGGTAGGCGGCTGCTCATGGAAAAACATTTCCTCCGCGAGCTCTACATTCCGCGCATCGATGCGTGGCGACGCGTCGAGCGCGCGCTTGCGTTCGTCGGTGAAACAGCTCGCATTCTCCAAAACCATGTCCGTGCCACCGGCCTCGGTGTAGCGCTGCTCCGGCACCGAGCCGTCGCTTCCCCAGTGACCGAGATAGCCGAGAGACGCCATGTCGTCGGCATGGACTTGGCCCGCACGACTCGACGCTCCCTCGTCCAACTCGACGGGCCGGAGCCCCGCGGACGCGCGATCCCGGTTGATGAGGTCGACCATGTAGCGCCGCGCTTGTTCGCGGGTCAGCAGTCGGACCGGCCCTGCTCTTGGCGGCGGACTCGGACTCCCCGTAGCTGTCGCATCTCCTGCCGCCCCCGCGCTCCGGGTGTTTGCGGCCGCCTCGAGAGGTGCGATTCCGCTTTGGGTGAAACATGCGCCGAGCGCAGTCACCACCAATGCCGGGGTCAGATTCGCTGTCCACCGTGCATTACGACCAGCCGCTTCTCGTGCGACGATCCTCAGCACGATGGACATCAAGTCGACGTGCGGGCAGCTCGTCATCGGTGGTTTCGCGGGCACATCGCTGCCGGCGTCGTACGAGGTAGCGCTCAGGCAAGGCCGCCGCGGAGGCGCCATCTTATTCAAGTCCAACGTGGAGGGGGGGCCCACTCAGGCCGCGGCACTCGCCCGGCAGGTGCATGCGGCCTTGCCGTCGCCCTTGCTGGGGATCGACCAAGAAGGCGGTCGGGTCGCTCGAATGCACGGCCCCCTGATCGAAGTTCCTCCGATGCGTGCCATCGCGAGCTGGGGAGACACGGCTCTGGCCGAGAGGATCGCACATGCCGTTGGGATGCAACTCGCCGCGATCGGATGCACGATAAACTTTGCTCCTGTGCTCGACGTAAACACGTGCGCCTCCAATCCGGTCATCGGCGATAGGGCCTTCGGCGCCGACGCCGACATTTGTGCCCGCTTCGGTGTTGCTTGGATTCGCGGGCTGCAGCGAGCGGGATTGCTTGCAACGGCGAAGCACTTCCCAGGTCACGGGGACACGTCGCTCGACTCGCACTTCGAATTGCCCACTGTCGATCGCCCGCTCGAACATCTAGAGGGAGTTTCTCTTGTACCGTTTCGCGCGGCCGTCAACTCCGGGGTGGCTGCAATGATGACAGCCCACGTCGTACACTCTGCGCTGGACCCGGATCGCCCTGCGACCCTTTCTTACCTGTCGTGCACTCAGCTGCGCGAGCGAATCGGGTTTGACGGCATGCTCGTCAGCGACGACCTCGAAATGCGCGCGATCGCCGCGCACTGGTCAAGTTCTGGCGGCCGGCTGCGACGCCGTTCTCGTGTGTCACAGCTTCGATCAGCAGGAAGTTGTGCTGGAATCCCTTGTCCGCGAAGCAGAGAGCTCCCCAGAGTTTCGGGAGCGTTGTCGACACGCTGCCGCGCGTGGTGCCGCGTCCAGGAGGCGCGCCTATGCTCGCCCTCTCGACGACGAAGACGTCAAGCGCGTGATCGCCAGTGAGGCTTCACGCTCCGTTTCAGAGGAAATCAGCCGCAGGCTCCAGCAATGACGGCCCGAGGCTTCGCTGCGGCACGCGTAGTCACGTGCGACCACGCTCGGGAAACAGTCCTTGGAACGGTCGAGAATGGCGCGGTCGTTTTCGAGCATGGTCGCATTGCCTTCGTCGGCGCTCGTGCGGACGCGCCAAGTCGTGTTGTGCTCGAAGACCTGGGCCAGCGCGTGATAACGCCCGGGCTGATCGACGCTCACACGCACGCATGCTGGGTGGGATCCCGGCACGCGGAGTACGCAATGCGAATGGCGGGCAGGAGCTATGCCGAGATCGCTCGCGCCGGAGGAGGCATTGAGTCTACTCACCGCGCCGTGACCGCCGCCACCGAGGACGAACTGGTCGAAACGCTGGTTCTGCGCTTGCGACGCATGGCGTCGCTTGGCACGACGACGGTCGAGGTAAAGAGCGGTTACGGCCTCGACGCGATGCAGGAGAAAAAGCAGCTCGCGGCGATTCGGCGGGCTGGTTCGCGAAGCGATGTGCCCGCTGTCATTCCAACGCTGCTGGCGCTGCACGCGCTTCCCGCGGGAGCAATCGATCGCTCCGAGTATGTGTCTCGCATCGCGCGAGAGCTAGTTCCCGAGGTTGCCAGCCAAGGCTTGGCGCATTTCATCGATGCCTACGTCGACGCCAAGGCGTTTACCGTCGCGGAAGCGTATTCTGTCGGTAGGGCGGCGCGCGACGCGGGTCTGGGAGTGCGCCTGCATGTGGGACAATTCGCCGACGTCGGTGGTGCCGAGCTGGGCGCCGAGCTCGGGGCGGCGTCGGTCGATCACCTCGAACATGTCTCGCGCCCCGGCATCGACGCGCTTGTTCGGGCTCGCGTTATGGGGGTGCTGCTGCCCGTCGCGAGTTTTTCGCTCGCGCAAGCAGCACCGCCGATCGCAATGATGCGCGACGCCGGTCTCGAGCTTGTCGTCGCAAGCGACGCGAACCCCGGCACGGCCCCCACCGAGAGCTTGCCCCTGGCGATGGCCATCGCCGTACGAACTTATGGATTGTCGATCGCCGAAGCCATTCTCGGCGCTACAAGAAACGCCGCGGCCGCCCTCCGCCTCACCGACCGGGGGGTGCTCCGCGTCGGCGCCCGTGCGGACCTCGCCCTTTGGGACTTGCCGAGCGAGGAAGCGATCGTGCAGCCATGGGGAGTTTCGAGAATCCACCGCGTGCTGGTCGCGGGGCGCGAAATCTAACCAGCCGCCCTTTTGGCAAGAGCTTTCTCATCGACTTGACGAAGAGCAACCTGCGAGCTGTGCGGCGCCCGGTGCTGGGATGCGGCGACCAGCTCGTGAGGCGGCGGCTGCAGAAGTCCCGCGTGCAGCCGCGCGCCGTCGACAATCGATTCGCACAGCGAGGGGTAATCAATGCCCGCCGCGGCGGCGATTTTTGGCAGCAGCGACGTGGGCGTGAGCCCCGGCAGCGTATTGACCTCGAGTACGTACTCGTTCTCCCCTTCGGTCACGAGCAAGTCGACCCGGCACGCACCTGTGCACGAGAGCGCGCGCGAGGCGCGCTCCGCGAGGTTCATGACGCCTCGCAGCCGCGTCGGAGCCAGACGCGGCGGACAAATGTATTCGGTCATACCGGCGGTGTACTTCGCGTGATAGTCGTAGAGTCCGCTCTTGGGCGCGATTTCGATGGCTCCGAGCACCCGACCATCGAGGATGCCGACGTGCACTTCCATTGCGCGCACGAAACGCTCAACGATGACGTGTTCGTCGAAGCCGAGCGCCTGGCCTATGGCCGTCTCAAGCTCGGCCAGGTTCGCCGCCTTCGCCAAGCCCACCGACGACCCCTCTCGCCTCGGTTTGACGATCGCAGGGAAGCCGAAGCTTCCATGCACTTCCTTTAGGTCGTCGAGATCTCGGTGGGTCGCAACGTAATACGGGGGAGTCGGCACGTTGTGCAGCCGGAAGAGCTCCTTGGCTTTGAGCTTGTCCATTGCCAGCGCGCTGGCGAGCACGCCGCTTCCGGTGTACGGAATCCCGCGCAATTCCAGCAACCCCTGGACGCAGCCGTCCTCGCCGCCCCGGCCGTGGAGCGCCAGGAATACGACGTCCACGGTGCAAGCGCGAAGCAGCTGGTCGAGCTCGGGACTACCCGGACCCCAAACCAGGCGCACTACGTCGTGGCCCCGAGCTTCGAGCGCGGCGACAACCCCGTCGCCGGTGCGCAGAGATACCTCGCGCTCCGCGCTCCATCCCCCCATCAGCACCCCGATGCGCTTTTTTCTCATTGGGACGACTCCGAGCTCTCCGGCCAATTCAATCTGCGCGCCAACAGGAACACACGCTCTTTTCCGGGCACACGCGGCCTCTGAATCGAAATCCGGTTGGATGGGGTGTGTCGGGCCGCCCACGGCCCTGCGGCGTGCCAACCACTCGGATAACAGCCGCACCGCACGTAGGTCAACTTCGCGAACAATTCTGCCTTACTCGACACACCGCGCGTGAGACACCGTCCTTGTGGGGGGAGCTGAACCTGGTTTCTTACTAGACTTCGCCTGTCATGCGATCGCGATGGTTTGTGCGCGGTGATATCGACGGCTTCTTCGGGCTCTTCATCGACAACTTGCTCCAGCTCATGCTGGTCGTCGTCCTCTCGGGGGCGGTGTGCGGGTTGCCGTCGTCCCTGGTCCTCGGGCGCATCTTGCCGGGAGCGGCGGTCTCAATTCTCTTGGGAAACCTGTTTTACGCGTGGCAAGCGGCCAAGACGGGGCGCGCGGACGCCACGGCGCTTCCGTTCGGGATCAACACGCCCAGTTTGCTTGCCTACGTATTTCTCATCATGGGGCCGGTGTATCAGGAGACGAAAGACCCGACGCTGACCTGGCGCGTCGGGCTGTTCGCCTGTCTGGCGAGCGGAGTCTTCGAGACCGCGGGCGCCTTCGTGGGCGATTGGCTGAGGAGGTATACGCCGCGGGCAGCGCTCTTGTCCGCGCTCGCCGGCATCGCGCTCACCTTCATTTCAATGGGATTCATCTTCCAGATTTTCGCGCACCCGTGGATCGCGATCTTCCCGATGGTCCTTCTGGTAACTGTCTATGCGTCGCACGTCCGCCTTCCTTTTGGCCTGCCGGGCGGGCTCGTGGCCGTCATCGTCGGCACGGCGTTGGCTTGGCTCCTCCGGGCGTTCGAGCCGAGCCTCTTCGTGCCGTCGCAGGACCCAGTCGCACTCTCGCTGCACCCGCCCATTCCGGTCTTGGGCGACGCCTTGGGCTTGCTGGGCAACGCGCGCGGCTACAAGTACATGGCCGTCATCTTCCCCATGGGCCTGTTCAACGTGATCGGGTCCTTGCAGAATCTGGAGAGCGCGGAGGCCGCGGGAGACCGGTACGAGACAATGCCCTCGCTGTTGGCCAATGGCACTGCCACCATCGCGGCGGCGTTCTTCGGCTGTCCTTTTCCGACGACTATCTACATCGGACATCCGGCGTGGAAGTCGATGGGCGCTCGACGCGGGTACTCCATCCTCAATGGCACAGTCATCGCGGCTCTGTGTTTCTTCGGCGCCATCCCGCTGGTCCTCAGGATCGTTCCCGTCGAGGCAACGCTCGGCATACTCCTTTGGGTTGGCATCATCATCACGGCGCAAGCGTTCCAAGAGGTTCCTCGCGAACACGCGCTGGCGGTAGCCGTCGGGTTGATTCCGTCTCTGGCCGCGTGGGCGCTCGTTCTCATCGAGACGGCGCTGCGTGTTGCAGGTTCCAGTTTGTTCCTCGCCGCTCCAAAGTTCGGCGCGGAGCTCTATGTTCACGGCGCAATCGCCCTGAGCCAAGGGTTTCTCTTAACGTCCATGCTGCTCTCCGCGATGCTTGTGTTCATTCTGGAAAGGCGCTTTCTCCGTGCCGCCGGTTGGGCCCTTGCAGCCTCGGTCCTATCAATGGTGGGCCTCATCCACGCCTACGAACTGACGCCGGCAGGGGTCGAGAACCGCTTCGGCCTCGCAGCGGCGCCCGGATTCGGCGTCATGTACGCGCTGGGGGCTCTCTTCTTGGCGGGGCTACACTACTCTCACGTTCGCGCCAGCGGCCAATAGAGGCGAAGCAGCGAACGCGGTGGGCACGAATCGCACGATGCCGACCATTGCTCGCCGGTGGACTCGACGGGCACCGGCACTTCGCGGCCTGTGGTCAAGTCCGTGACGCTCCCAAAAGGCTCCAGACCTTCCGCATTCGTGCGCGAAAGGCGAAGGGTAGCCCGCGCGGCGCCGTAACGACACAGGAGCCCAACCCACTCGAAAGCGGCGCCGACTCCGTAGCTGCGCGCCCCCTCGTCGAGCGTACGACAGAGTCCCTCCGGTACACGGCAGCGTGTGACTTTGCCTAGGTTGAGCTCGACGCGCCGGTACGCGCGTCGAGTTACGCGCGAGCGCGGGGGCAACAACACCGGAAGCGCATGCACGAAGTCGACGTATCGTGCAAGGCGCACGCCTTCTCTGGGACAAACCCGGCGTTCGCAAACGAAGTTCCAGCGCCCGGGCGACTTACGAGACCGCGAGAGCGAGAACGTCGCCTCATCGAGGTCCACGCGCGGGGCCGTACCGGCTGGCCGAAAGGTTATCGGCTCGGCATCCCATTTCGGGCCTATCCTCCGCGCACGGGCGAGATCGCGGCGCACCGGACCGCGCGTGCTTTGTTTCGGTGAGAACGACACACACTCAAGCCGTACGTGATCCTCAGAGAACTCGACCAGATTGAACGACGGCCACAAGAGCACCGCATCGGGGTCGCGCCCTGGATGTACGCGCTCACGGCGACCCGCGCTGCCTGCCGATGCCAGCAGGACATCACCGCACCCTTGGGTCATGCCGCACACCAGGCGCGCGGTCGGCACGTGCTTGTGACCGTGCAGGAGCAGCACCGCGCGCGCAAACGAGTGTAGCGTCGACAGCGCCGTGCCCGCCCCAAGCGCAGTCATCGTGAGCTCCTCCCGATCCGCGTTCGCAACAAGAGCCGGCAGCGCCGTTCCCACAAACCACCGCGCCAGCCGCGGCGCACCGACTGAGTCCACATGGCTGATGTCGGTGATGGGCGTTGGAACCAGGTGATGATGCACGAGCAGGACCAATGGCCGTCCGTCATCGGGAAGGCGCGCGTGCGCCTGCAGCAGATCCTCAAGCCGAATGGTGCCGCCTGCCCCCACCCAACCGTGCGGCAGGAACGAAGAGTCGTACGCGACGACATGCGCGGGCAAGCCATGCATGGCGTCGGGAACGACTTGCGCCAGAAACGGCGTATTGCAACCAGCGACGTAGACACGTTTCGGGTCTACGGCGTCTTGAAGTGCGCGAAAGAGCGCCTCTCGATGAGGCCCGAGGAGGCCGAGCTTGCGCCGGTCGTGGTTTCCCGGCAAGACGATGGTGGGCGCGTCGCCACCGATTGCTTCGATCACTCGACGATGCAGGCGCAAGAATCCATCGATGAGCGTTGCGATCGGGTCAGCAGCCGAGTCGAATACATCGCCCGTGATGACGACCGCCATCGGGCCGCTGTACCTCTCGCGTTCTCGACGGAGCGTCTCTACGAGCTTGTCGAAGATAAACCCCTGTGCGCCTGGCTCCTTCGCCATGTGAAGGTCCGACAGGTGCAACAGGAGCGCCATGCGCGTGCACACTAGCCCGCCGCTCGGTGGCACGCCGACTTAGCGGCTCCCGGGAGCGGCCAGCGCGGTCACTCGGCCCGACCCGTTTCACCGTAGGCAATCTCGCGCCCGCTCTCAATCAAGATGCGGACGAAGATTCCCACGGACGACTCCGTTTCGCGCGCCCCGATGGCCCACGGAAGGGCAAGACCAATCCGGAACGGCAGTCCCAGCGGCTCAAGGTTAGGCACGAGATTCAAGGCAAGGACCAAGGGTGTTCGGCGAGCGGCATCGGCGTCCGTCTCAATGCCCCAGAAACCGTAGCGCTCGGAAGGACCGAGCGGGGCAAAGGCACCGAGGGTGCCGCGAAGGGGGGCATGGACGGCCGCGGCGCCTGCTCCGACGCCGAGACTCGATCGCAAAGTCCAGAGCGCACG
>WNFJ01021725.1_pt1 | contig 12525 bp, 11 predicted proteins | sample 5400461 | NCBI WGS metagenome assembly WNFJ01 (sample SAMN13153349, study PRJNA577476) | soil metagenome | isolation source: 115 cm saprolite on Douglas fir-dominated hillslope | place: USA:California | collected 2013-09-17 | reverse complement strand
TGAGGTCATTCCGCGGATTAACCCGAAGTTATTTCGCGAGCGAAAAGAGTTGGGAATTTGCCATTGAAGCGTTGCTTTTTGTCATCATCGTTGCGATTTCGGTCTGGCCGATCTTCGCTGCCGCCGATGCGCTGAACGAATTTCTTCAGCGCACTGGGAGTTGAGCGGCGCGTCACCGAGGAAGTGGCGCGTGTTGTAGCCGGCATCGGCGATGCCGGTGGGAATTTGGCAAACTAGATTACAAGCTGGGGTCACCGACCCCGGCTACAACTTGTTTGTTCGCCAACGCGAAAATCTCGACCGCGAGACATATCGCCATTAGCATCCTGATCTTGCGCAAATGAAGACGACAGCGCCAAACAGCCGGGAAATCGAACGCAAGTTTTTGGTTAAATCGCTGCCGGAAAAGCTCAGGCGTTCGAGGTGTTATCTCATTGCGCAAGGGTACCTTGCCTCCGAACCCGGAGGTCGGCATGTCCGGCTTCGGAAAAAGGGCAAAACCGCATCGCTGACTTTCAAAGTGGGCCGCGGCGGACACCGGGAAGAACGCGAGATAAAGCTCAGCTCAAGACAATTCGCTGCGCTTTGGCCAGCGACGGCGGGCAGAAGATTGCGGAAGTTGCGCTACGAGATTCCGTGGAGAGATCTACTGATCGAGATTGATATTTATCGCGGCAGACATTCCGGTCTAGTCGTGGCGGAAGTGGAATTCCCCGACCGTCCAACGTGCCGAAAATTCAAACCGCCTTCCTGGTTTGGGCGGGAAGTGACGGGCGAAAAGCGTTATAGCAACGTGAGACTGGCCAACGAGTAAGCAGACAATATGGGCTACCGTCTGAAATTGCGCGAGCCGTTGCCGGATGGACTGAAGAGAGTTTTTCGCGAACAAATCCAGTCCGCCCTCGAATTGTGCCGGCACCCGGCAAAGCAACGAGGCATTACCGTGCACGAAGTTCGCAAACATCTCAAAAAACTGCGTGCGGCAATGCGCCTCACCGTGGGCGAAGTCGGAAAAAGCCAGCATGCGCGCGAGGACCGCTGCGTGCGCGAAATTGGACGGCTCGTGTCCGACTTGCGCGATGCGCAGGTGCGACTGCAAACACTAATTCAATTGCGCGACGAAACAGCAAAGGGCTCGAGCGAAAATCACTTTGCGCGCATCGAAGAACTGTTGTCGCTGGAGCGGGAGAGTTTTTCCGCCGCGTTTGACGGCTGGCAAAAACAAGCAATTCCGAAGCTGGAACGCGTGGGAGAGCGCCTTTCGAAATGGCCGCTGGACCGCATAACCTGGAAGCAGATTTGCGGCGCGGTCGAGAAGATCTACAAACGCGGCCAGCGCGGACTTGCGAAAACGATCAGCAAACCAGTCCCGGAAAATTTTCATGCCTGGCGGAAGCGCGTCAAAGACCTCTGGTACCAGTTACGCATTTTGCAACCGCTTAACCGCGTGGTTTTGCAAGAAATAGCTCACGGTGCGGAAACGTTGGGCGAATTGCTGGGTCGGGAGCACGATCTCGACTTTCTCCTGGCGCGCCTGGAGAAGGAACGCGGCGATGAGGCGCTGCGCGATGAACTGATGCAACTGCGGAAGATCATTCGTAAGCGTAGCAGGAAATTGCACCGCGACGCGCTCGAACTCGGACGGCGCTTTTACGCCGAGCCGTCCAAGGCATTCGCCAAGCGTATCTCGATCTTTGTCAACAAGCGTAAGATCTGATGAGAGAAGGCCAAAGATATATCGCGGAATTCATTGGGACGTTCGCACTCGTCTTTGCAGGAACCGGAGCAATCATCATTAATGATGTGACTGGCGGGGCGGTCACCAAATGTGGGCGTTGGCCTAACCTTCGGAATGATTGTTATGACAATGATTTATGCTGTCGGAGATGTCTCCGGAGCGCATTTTAATCCCGCAGTGACCCTCGGCTTTTTCGTGGCTCGCCGGTTTGAAGGGAAACTGATTTTGCCCTACGTGTTCAGCCAATTGTCCGGCGCGCTGGTTGCGAGTTTGCTTTTGCGCGGCTTGTTCCCGCAGCATGCTACCTTGGGAGCAACGGCTCCCGCCGGTCCGGCGCTGCAATCGTTAATTCTCGAAATCATTCTCACCGCCCTGTTGATGTTTGTGATTCTCAACGTCTCCGTCGGCGCCAAGGAGCGCGGAATTACCGCCGGCATCGCCGTTGGATCGGTCATCGCGCTGGAAGCACTTTTTGCCGGCCCGGTCTCTGGCGCATCGATGAATCCGGCGCGCTCCTTCGCGCCGGCGTTAGTCTCTCAACATCTGGCACATCTGTGGATTTATCTGGTCGCACCCCTCGCAGGTGCGTTGGTTGCCGTCGTCGGGTGCCGGTGCGTTCGAAAGGACTGTTGTTCTGTTCCTCTTCATGGCATGGTCGATCACCCATCATGAAACAAAAGGTCTTATTCATCTGTGTCCATAACAGCGCCCGCAGCCAAATGGCGGAAGCATTTTTGAAAGAAATTTGCGACGATTATTTTGAGGCGCACAGCGCCGGGCTAGAACCGGGGAGGCTCAACCCGCTGGCAGTCGAAGCGATGCGCGAGATCGGGATCGATATTTTCCAAAATCAAACTCAATCCGTGTTCGACGTTTTCAAATCCGGCGAGCTGTTCGCGTACGTGATCACGGTCTGCGACGAGAGCAATTCGCAGCGTTGTCCCATCTTTGCTGGCGTGACCAAACGGTTGCACTGGAGTTTTCCGGATCCTGCCGCGCTCAGCGGCACGCGTGAAGAGCGCCTCGCCAGCACACGCAAAATCCGGGACCAGATTCGCGCGCGCATTGAAGTCTGGTGCGACGAAATGTGCGCGCTCGAGGCGGGCGCAACCGATTCGATTCCGCAGCGATAGGATCGAGCTCAAGCGAATTACACTCTTCGATCTGTCTTCATCCGCGTCATCCGCGGTTGCTTTCTACGTCTCGTAGCAATCGAGGTATTTGATTCCTGAGCCGGTATTGAAAATCACGACGCGTTCCGCGGAAGCAATTTTGCCGGTGCAACAGAGCGCCTCCAAAGCCGCGAAGCAGGCAGCGCCTTCGGGAGAGACGAAGAGGCCCTCGCGCGATCCCACCTCGCGTGTAACGCGGATCATTTCGTCGTCATCGACGGCGACGGCGCCACCGTTGGATTGACGAAGAATGTTTAAGATGAGGAAATCGCCGATCGCTTTTGGAACGCGCAGACCGGAGGCGCATGTGTGTGAGTCTGGAAATTCGGCTGCCGTTTTTTCGCCAGCCTCGAACGCACGAACGATTGGCGCGCAGCCGGTCGCTTGAACCGAGAACATCCGCGGCCGCTTGTGGCCGATCCAACCGAGCGCTTCCATCTCGTCGAACGCTTTCCACATTCCAATTAGGCCGGTGCCGCCGCCCGTAGGATAAAGGATTACATCGGGCAATTGCCAATGGAACTGCTCGGCCAATTCGTATCCGAGCGTCTTCTTACCCTCGACGCGATACGGCTCTTTTAGCGTGGACATGTCGAACCAGCCTTCGGCTGCTGCGCGCCGGGCGATCTCAGCGCCGCAATCGGTGATTAGTCCGTCAACAAGCGTAACGCGCGCTCCAAGCTTACGGCACTCGACGATGTTCGCGCGAGGGGTGTCGCGCGGCATGAAAACATACGCCCCGAGACCGGCTCGGGCGGCGTAGGCGGCAAGCGCGCCGCCGGCATTACCGGCACTTGGTACCGCGAGCTTGGTCGCGCCAAGGTATTTCGCCATGGATACGGCAACGGCCATGCCGCGCGCTTTGAAACTTTGCGTCGGGTTCTGTGATTCGTCTTTGATCCAAAGCTGTGACCCGGCCGCGCTACCAAATCGCTTGGCCCGAAGCAGCGGTGTCCCGCCTTCGCCGAGGGAAACGCATTCGACGCTATCAGGCAGCGGTAATAGTTCGCGATAACGCTTCGCGATAACGCCACAACGATTTCTTTCGAGTGGCCAACGTCTCGCGCCTAAGCCTTCGACCTGCCGCAGCAAGATCGTAAATCGCAAAAAGCGGTTTGTGGCAAGAGAAGCAGAGATTCTGCGGGCGCGACCACTCGTGCCGAAGGCGGCATGACGTGCAAACAAGATGAGTCAGGAACACACAGCAATTGAGCGCATGGTTCGAAATTGAAAAGGTGGATCGGCCGCTCCGCGGACGATTCGAAACAATTATCGGCTTCGCCGCCCAATTTAGCATCGAGCAAGGGACTGCTCGATCCGCCTGGCACTTTGTGCTAAGACGCCGCGGTGCGTTCAACTGTGTCTACACCACTGCGTCGGCCATGGTATCGCCCTTCTTTAACCGTGCAGATCATGATCGGGCTGATCATTGGCGGATTGATCGGCTGGCTGCGCCCCGATTGGGGAAACAAGGTTTATTTCCTGCGCGACATCTTCATTAACCTGATCAAATCGATCATCGCCCCACTCGTCTTCTCAACCATTGTCGTGGGAATCGCCGGCGCAGGCGCGTTGCGAAAGGTCGGACGGATGGGCACTAAGGCGCTCGTCTATTTCGAGATCGTAACAACCGCAGCGCTGTTCATCGGGTTGGCTGTGGTCAATTTCACCAAGCCGGGCGTGGGCGTGATCTTGGCGCCCACGAATGCCGAAGTCATTAACACGATCGGCCAAAGTCACCCGAAGACTTTGGTGGAAACGATTGTGCACGCGTTCCCGTCCAGCGTCATTGAAGCGATGGTGCGCGGGGATGTTTTACAGATCGTCGCATTCAGCGTGCTCTTCGCACTCGCCGTGTCGGCAGTTGGCGAAAAAGCAAAGCCGATTGTTCGAGCGATGGAAAGTCTTTCGCAGATCATGTTCAAGTTCACGAATTACGTGATGATGTTCGCGCCATTCGGGGTGGGCGCGGCCATGGCCAAACTGATTCTCTCGCTTTATTTGGCCCTGATCATTTTCATCGTTCTGATTTTCGGTCTTGTCATTTTTCTCTCGCGCGTGCCGCTGCGGCAATTTGTGCGGGCGGTGCGCGAGCCGGCTGCGCTTGCGTTCGCGACTACGAGCAGTGAATCGGCGCTGCCGAAAGCGATGGAATCGATGGAGCGCCTCGGTGTGCCGAGGCACATCGTCGGTTTTGTCATGCCGACCGGATATTCGTTCAACCTCGACGGCTCGACTCTCTATCTGGCGGTCGCATCTGTATTCGTTGCCCAAGCGGCTGAAACGACGATGGGCTGGCACATGGGTTTTGGTCAACAGGTGGTGATGATGCTCACGCTCATGCTCACTTCCAAAGGCGTGGCCGCAGTGCCGCGCGCATCTCTCGTTATTTTGCTCGCGACACTGAATAGCTTTTTGCCATCAGGTCTCGGTCCGATGGGTGTTGCGATAATTTTTGGCGTGGACGAATTGATGGACATGGGACGCACCTGCGTGAACGTGATTGGAAATTGTCTGGCCACGATTGTGGTCGCGCGATGGGAGGGAGAATTCGACGACCAGCGAGCGCGTGTATTTCGCACGGCCGCAGAGGCCGAGCTGGACCTGAAATCCGGCGACGTTGCCTTTGCCGACGCCGTCGCCCAAGGCGACTGATGGCAACAATTGTAGAGCGTTTCTGTGAAACGCCAACCTGGGGTCGGCGTCTGGCCCTACAAAGTCGGCTTACCGCATAGCTGAAACGGAATTTTCATCCCCAGATTTCAGACTTAAAAAAGAGAAAATTGATCACGCGCGCTCCGACAGTCAGTCCGCAAAAGTAACAACGGCGTTACCTTTCCGATGCCCCATGGGTGATAAAGTTAAAGAAAAGTTCTTGCTGGAAATCACGAATTACGCGATGAGGATCATGAACTCTCATTTATCAAAATCATGAAAAAAATCCTCGCAGCATTCTTAATATCCTCTTCGGTCGTCTTGAGCGTCATTGCTCTTGGCGTCGGCGGTTCGGCAACGACTCGACCTAACCCAAACGCGGATTCCTTTGCTCAAGGCCCAACAGAAGATACATCAAGCGTGATCGTCCAATTCAAGGGCGATCCGCTAAGCACGTATTCCGCTACCAAACCGGCTCCAGGCAAGAAAATCGATTTCAACAGCAACACCGTGAAATCATACCGCGCCCAGCTCGCGGCGGGACGCAACGATTTCAGAAATTGGCTACGCTCCAACGCGCCGCAAGCGAAAATAACCAGTGAGTACGACATTTCGCTTAACGGTGTCGCCGTGCAACTTAACGGGACGTCGCTGGAGACGATTGCAGGCGCGCCGATGGTGCAACAGGTTCAGTACAACGCCCTTTACCATCCCAACCTAAGTGAGAGTTATAAGATCATTAACGCTACGGGCGCCTGGGGGGCCGCGGGGGGCAGGTCCGTCGCCGGGGCGGGCATCAAGATTGGAGACATCGACACAGGGATTGACGAGACGCATCCCTTTTTCGATCCGACCGGCTTCAGCTATCCCGCCGGATTTCCTAAGTGCGATGCAGCAGATAGCACGACGCACCACCAGGACGAGAACTGCAACTACGTCTCGCCCAAGGTCATCGTCGCCAAAGTCTTCTTCAACAAGGCCAAGCAGCAGGGCCTCGACGCCCAAGCCATCCAAGACCACGGGACGCACACCGCCGGGGATGCCGCAGGGGTGACCGGCAAGACTGCGGTGGTAAACGGCGTGAGCATCGATGACATGTCCGGGATAGCGCCGGGCGCCTTTCTGGGGAACTACAACGTCTTCCCAGGCGGCGTGTTGAACGCCCGCAGCGAGGACATCCTCAACGCTGTCGATGCTGCGATCGCCGACGGTATGGACGTTCTCAATCTGTCGCTTGGCGGCGGATTCCATGGTAACAACGATCTCTTGGCGATGGGTCTCGACGACGCGGTCGACGCGGGCCTGGTGGTGGCCGTGGCGGCCGGTAACAGCGGTCCCGGGGCAGGCACCATTGAGTCACCCGGTCGCGCGCGCAAGGTCATTACGGTCGGCGCGAGCACAAACCAGCATTTCGTCGGCCAGCCGTTCACGTATCCGGCTGGCGGTGGAACGACGATCGGCGCGGCCGTTGGGGAGTTCCCTGCCCTTCCCACTGCATCGTATGACCTTTTCGACACGAACAGCACCGCTTGCACGAGCGTCGACCCGGGCGCCTCCGGCAAGCTGGCGATCGTCAACCGCGGGACGTGCACCTTCAGCACCAAGGTGCGCAACGCGATCGCGGCCGGTGCGGTCGGCGTGCTCGTGATCAACAATGTCGCCGGTGACCCGACCGCAATGGCCAAGGATGGTCTCGGAGGCGACGACCTCCCCGCCGTCATGATTGGCCTGAATGAAGGGGCAGCTCTTCGTTCGTCTGGCGCGACGACGGCCAGCGCCACCTTGACATTCCAAGAGTTCATCACTTCTAACAAAGACATCCTAGCCGGCTTCAGCAGCCAGGGCCCGACAGCCGTTGACTTGGCCGTCAAGCCTGACCTGACCTCGGTGGGCGTTAACGTCCTCAGCTCGATCACGTGCGTGGGCAAGCCCGACACCTGCCCAGGCGACGGTACCGGATGGGCCTTCTTCAGCGGCACGTCGATGTCGACGCCGCACATTGCCGGCTCGGCTGCCGTACTGCTGGATCTCCATTCGACCTGGTCGCCCGCGCAAGTCAAGTCGGCCCTCGTCAACCGCGCCGACTTGGTGATCAAGGATGGCCAGACCGGCTTGCACGACATCGGTCCGACGGCACAGGGTGCCGGGCGTGAGAACCTTTCGGTGGCGGCGGACGCGACAACGTGGCTCGATCCCGTTTCGGCGAGTTTCGGCAAGGTTACCGTCGGCCATCCGACCTCGTTTACTATGACACTATTCAACCCCACGGGCAGCGACCAGACGTTCAGCGTCTCGACGACGAAGTTCACCCCGGATACGTTCGGGGGCACTGTCCCCAGCATTTTCGATGCTGGGACCCTGAGCGCTGGCGATAGCCGGATCACCGTCCCGTCTAGCGTCACGGTTCCCGCGAACAGCTCGGCCACGCTCAGCGTGACGGTCAATGCGGGGTTAGCAGATGTGGTCCAAGGTTGGATCAATCTCGATGGCGCTGGATCGAACGATCTGCACTTCGCCTACTACGCGGTCGTAGGCCCATAAGAACGATAAAAATCGTAAGATAGTTCTACGAAACAGGGGCGCGGATAAAAACCGCGTCCCTGTTTTATTGCGCGGGCGAGATGCAAGATCGACAATGGTGAATTGTTCCATTCCTGTCATTCCGAGCGAAGTCGAGGAATCTCTTACTGTTAACAATTAGAGATGTCTCGACTGTGCTCGACATGACAATCTGGTGGGACGAGGAGTAGTTGCATGCCAAGCCTGCACTCATTCACCGGAGCAACATATCTGTTGCAGATTCTTGTCTCGGCGTTTCTCGCCATTCTCTTTCTTCAATCGGGCATCGATAAAGTTGTGGATCGGCGCGGCAACCTCGAATGGCTCAAGGGACATTTCGCCAAAAGTCCACTGGCGGGAACTGTGCCCGGGCTGCTTAGCGCGATCACGATCCTCGAAATTTCCGCCGGGGCGTTAAGCGCAATTGGATGCCTCGTGATAATTTTTTCGCGCGACTCGGCGGTTGCGTTTTATGGGGCAGTGATTTCCGCCATCGCGATCGTCGCGCTCTTCTTCGGTCAACGGATGGCGAAGGATTATGCTGGAGCGGCTGTGCTCGTTCCTTATTTTCTACTTGCGCTCAGCGCAATTTATCTCCTCGCGCAGCGGTGAATTAACCGCGGAAATTCGCGGACTGGGGAAGTGCACCCCGCTAGCTTGCTGTTCGCGATGGCTAGTTCTTCGCAATCTTCGGCGGGAAAAGCCAGAGCAGCCTGCCTTTTCCCGAAGAAAGATCGACGTCGACCAGCGCCACACCAGCCTTCGAAAGTTTAAGCGAGGCGCCAGTCAAGGCGGAAATGGTTTTCGTAAAATCAGGTTCGTGACCGACGATCATCAAGCTTTCAACGGAGTGTTTGCCAATCATCCGCTCCAGTTCCACCGGCCCAAATCCAGGCGCAAGACGCTGTTCTTCGCGACACTCCACACCAACATGTTCAGCCGCTATTTCCGCCGTTTGCGCAGCCCGCGGCAAGGGACTGGTCAAAATTAAGTCCGGTCGCACTTTAAGCCGGACAAGAAATGCGGCGACCTCGTGCAGTTCCTTCTTACCGCGCTTGGTCAAAAGACGTTCGTCGTCCGATTTCTTCCAGTCCGGCCAATCGGCTTCGCCATGTCTAAGGAAATAGAGCTCCATAATAATTTTATCCGCCTTTCTAAAGGATCTGCCATTTTGGCCGGCGCGCGCGCGGGTCCATCTGCCACAGGCGCGTTCCGCCCAGGAACGCATTGCGATTATGTCCGCGTTCAACTCCCTGCGGCAGTTCATCCAATTTCTTGGCATTTCCACCGCCTAGGACGACGTAATCGGCGATGAGTGATTTCTTCAACTGCACGAGCGCGTGCTCGACGTCGCGCCGCCAGGTTTTCTCACCGAGCCTCGCCAGGCCCGGTTTGCCAAGATAGTCTTCAATGATGCTGCCGTTGCGATAAGGCAGGTCTCCCAATTCGAGTGGGAGGACGTACTTGCTCCACACAAGGGCTGATCCAAGGCCGGTGCCAAGCCCGAGAAAGAGCATTCGGCGCCCGCGATAACTGCCAAGCGCCTGCATGGCCGCGTCGTTGATAATGCGGACTGGTTTGCCAAACGCTTTCTCGAAATCGAATCCCACCCAGCCTTTGCCCAGATGTTTCGGCTCGCTCACGATCCGTCCATCGCGCACCGGCGATGGAAATCCAATCGAGATCGCATCGAATTTCCAGTCGCTCACCAATGGTTTCACCTCCACGACCATCTCGCGCGGCGTCAACCCGAATCCGGATGTAAATTTTAGTTTTTTCGCGCGCGAAATCATTAGCTTCACGTGTGAGCCGCCGATGTCGATCACGAGAATCTTTCTCCTCACGAGGATTGCTTCGGCGTTGTAGCCGGGACCGGTGATCCCGGCTGGCGCTCGGCAGCCGCAACGGATTTCGCATCGGCGTCCGTGATCGGAATCAATTTGTCGGCGCGCAATTTCTTCTTCGAGCCGCTCATTTTTTTCGTGCGCTCGCGGGAGACTTCGCGGAAATGCCATTGCGCCTGAGCGCGCGGCTCCTTGCCCTCTGGCTTCAAGCGACGGTAGCTTCCGTCTGGCTGAAGCTCGCGCGCTTTGACGCGATCGTTCAACAAACTCGGAAGCACTTCGTTGACGATCTCATCGCGCAGAATTGGGTTTTCGAGCGGAAACGCCACCTCGACTCGCCGGAAAAAATTACGCGGCATCCAGTCGGCGCTGGAAAGAAACACCTCTCGCTCACCGGCATTCTCAAAACAATAAATCCGGCTGTGCTCGAGAAAACGGCCCACAATACTGAAGACGCGGATGTTTTCGCTCAAGCCGGGAATTTTTGGCCGCAAACAACAAATGCCCCGGACGATCAAATCAATGGTCACATTGGCGCAAGAAGCTTCGTAAAGTTTCTCGATCGTCTTCTGATCGACGAGATGATTGAGTTTTGCGATGATGCGGGCGGACTTGCCCGCCAGCGCGTGATCGCGCTCGCGCTCGATTTTGCTGATCAATCGTTTGTGGAGATCGAAAGGAGCGACGAGCAATTTTTTTAGGCCGGGATAGCCGGCCAGACCAGTGAGCGTGTTGAAAACCACCGACACCTCTTCGGTTAACTGCGGTTCGCAGGTGAGCAGGCTAAAGTCAGTGTAAATGCGAGCGGTGCGCGGATGATAATTGCCGGTGCCCAAATGAACGTAATGACGAAGGCGGTCGGCGTCGCGTCTCACAATGAGGAGCGCTTTGCAATGCGTTTTTAAGCCGACTACGCCGTAAACAACGTGCGCGCCAGCTTCCTCGAGCTGGCGTGCCCATTGAATATTGGCTGCTTCATCGAACCGGGCGCGCAACTCGACCAAAGCAGTGACCTGCTTCCCTGCTGCCGCTGCTTTCATCAGGGCCTGGACAATCGGAGAATCGCCGCTGGTACGATAAAGAGTGATCTTAATCGCGAGCACCTGCGGATCCTGCGCAGCCTCTTCGATCAGCTCGACAACTGGATCGAAACTTTCGTAGGGATGATGGAGCAACACATCCTGGCGGCGCATCACTTCAAAAATATTCACATGCGGTGGGAGCGCCGGATCACGCGCGGGTTGGAAAGGCCGGTCGCGCAAATTTGCGAAGGCATCGTTCGTCACGAGCGGCATGAGATGCGTCATTGATAGCGGGCCATCGAGTAACAACTCGCGGAAATCTTTCGGACAATCGGCTTCTACTTCCAAACGCACGGCGTTGCCGCGGCTGGAACGCCGCAGCTCTTGTTCAATCGTGCGCAAGAGATTTTCCGCTTCCTCCTCGTCGATGTAGAGATCGCTGTTTCGCGTAACGCGGAACGCGTGGACGCCGTCCAGGATAAGGCCGGGAAACAACTCGCCAATGTGCTGCTTAATGAGGGAAGCGAGGTAAATGTACACCCACGGCTCGTCATCTCCTCCCTTGCCGCGCGGCATCGCGATCAGGCGTGGAAGCACGCGCGGCACCTGCACAATTGCATGAAGCTGTTCCCCGCCCCGTTGTGTTTTGGCGCGGATAAGCAAGTTGTGGCTTTTGTTCAAGAGCTGCGGAAAAGGGTGACTGGCGTCGACGGCCAGCGGCGTCAGCAGCGGAAAAACTTCTTCTTGAAAATACTTGTGCGCCCAGGCCGCGCGTTTCGCGCTCAATTCGGTCATCTTGGGAATGCGGATGCCATTTTTTGCGAGCAACGGAAGCAGTTCTTCGTTCCAGAGTGAGTACTGCGTTGCCACTAATTCGCGCACCACGCGCTGGATATTGTTGAATGTCTCAGTTGGGCTCAAACCGTCGGGCCCCACGTCGCTTGTCTCGCTTTCGATCTGCTGCTTGATGCCGGCGACGCGGATCTCAAAAAACTCGTCCAGGTTCGAGCTGAAAATCGTGAGAAACTTCACCCGCTCGATGAGCGGTTGCGTCACGTCCTGTGCTTCCTCGAGAACGCGACGATTGAACTCGAGCCAGCTCAACTCGCGATTGATGAAATTCTGCGGATCGGAAAAACGATTTGCCGTGGGAACATCCTTCCGCAGGATCTCGACGCTGGCGGAGGGCTCATCGGCAACACTGGTCTTGGCAACAGCTGTAGGCATTTACCTCTTTCTTGAATCCGTGACCAAAAAACGGCCACGCACGAAATTCAAGCAACCATTGCTTCGAAATTAGGCAAGAGCCAGGCACGCTGCCACCGGCCGCGTCATGTCGTGACCGCGACAGTTTGATGCCGGATGTCTTCAGCAGCGGCGGCGTAAACTGCCTCTTCGGCAATATTGGTGGCGTGATCGCCCACGCGTTCGAGGCAACGGCCAACGAAAATCAAATTCAAGTAGCCTCGCAATTGCTCTGGATCCTGCGCCATGCGCTCGATTAATTTACGACTGGCCGAGCGGTTCAACTCGTC
>WNFJ01620076.1_pt9 | contig 12527 bp, 13 predicted proteins | sample 5400461 | NCBI WGS metagenome assembly WNFJ01 (sample SAMN13153349, study PRJNA577476) | soil metagenome | isolation source: 115 cm saprolite on Douglas fir-dominated hillslope | place: USA:California | collected 2013-09-17 | reverse complement strand
TGCATGTCGTGCGCTGGCGGGCCGAGAAGCTCGACGCGCTGCTCGATGCGATCGCCGGCAACCGCTACGGTCTGACGCTCGGCATCCATTCGCGCATCGACAGGACCGTGAACCGCATCGCGGCGCGGCTGCCCCACGGCAACGTCTACGTGAACCGCAACATGATCGGCGCCGTGGTGGGCACCCAGCCGTTCGGCGGCAGCGGGCTCTCCGGGACCGGACCGAAGGCCGGCGGCCCCGACTATCTGCGGCGCTTCGCCGCCGAGCAGGTGGTGACCGTCAACACGGCGGCAGCCGGCGGCAACGCCTCGCTGCTGACCGCCGAAGAGTGATTTCGCCAGCGACGCGGATCAGGCCATTAAGCCGATGTTAGCCGTGGTGGCCGGTCCTTGGCGGCGCGCCCGGCGTTAACGCAATCTCGATCAGATCGCGCTATCGTGGCCGGATGAATGATTCGATCGATCGACTCTACCTGGCGATCGTCGCGGCCAAGAACGCCGATCCGGCGGCGTCGCGGACGTCGCGGCTGCTGCGCTCCGGCCGCAGCAAGATGGCCAAGAAGCTGGCGGAGGAAGCGATCGAGGTGGTGATCGATGTCATCGACGGGAATACCGGCGCAGCCATCAAGGAGAGCGCGGACCTGGTCTACAACCTCGTGGCGCTCTGGGTTGCCGCCGGCATCGAGCCCCGCCAGGTCTGGGCCGAGATGGAGCGGCGGGAGCGGCTGTTCGGGATCGCCGAGAAGTTGCCCAAGCAAATGACCGAACCGCCGACGCGGCGCAAGGTGGTGACGCTCGAAAGCCGGCGGCTGCGCAAGCGCCGCTGATTGCTCTCCCTTCCGGGAGAGGTGAAGGCGCCGCGACCGTGCCTGGACATTGCCGGTCGGGTTGGTTAGCAACCCGCCATGCTTCGCAGCCTCTATACTTGGTGCATCGACGCCGCCGGCAAACCGCACGCAGCTTGGATCTTGGTCGCGGTGTCGTTCGTGGAAAGCTCCTTCTTTCCGGTCCCGCCCGACATCATGCTGATCCCGATGGCGCTCGCCCGGCCCGATCGGGCCTGGCGCTTTGCAGCACTCTGCACGCTGGGCTCGGTCGCAGGCGGCATGCTGGGCTATTTCATCGGTGCCGTGCTCTATGATTCGGTCGGACTTTGGCTGATCCGGCTGTACGGTTATGGCGACAAGGTCGAAGCATTTCGCGAAGCTTACGCGCAATACGGCGCCTGGATCATCCTGCTCAAGGGGTTCACCCCCATCCCCTACAAGCTCGTCACCATCGCGTCGGGGTTCGCCGGCTACAACTTCGGCGCATTCGTAGGGTTGTCGCTGCTGACCCGCGGCGCGCGCTTCTTTGCCGAGGCGTTCCTGCTCAAGCGCTACGGCCCGCAGGCCCGCGTCATGATCGAGAAGCGGCTGGGCTTCTGGGTGACGATCAGCGCGCTGGTTCTGGTTGCAGGCGTCGTGGCGGCGCTCTATTTGCTCTGAACCGTGGCGCTCCTCAATTTCGCCACGTGCGAGCCGCAATTTGCGCGGGCACAGGGGCGGCGAGCATGCTCATAATTCGACATGCGAACAGGCACGACCGGGCGACAATCCGCACGGCGAAACGAGGCTTCGCGGTTTGCGCCATGCTCGTGGCCCTATCGGCCTTGGCACAGGAAACCAGGACCGAGCCGCTGCTTAACGTCGTCGCTGCGCCCTCCGCCACGCAGGCGCAGCCGCCTGCCGCGGAGCCGCCTGCGGTGAGGCTCCTTGATAAGTGCCGGTAGAAATACAAACGCAGTTCCGCTAGCTCGCCAGAACCTTCCACACGACACCGGGCAAGAGGCGGCGGGCCGGCTCGCTCCGCCATAGTTTCCTGTCCGCCGCATACGGGCCGCCGCCCACCACGGTGAACACCGCGATCATTGCGGCCCAGAACACGCCGAATTCGTAGCCCCCTTGCGGCGACATCAGCAAATACACCGATCCGAGCAAGGCAACGGGGCGCGTGAAGAGTCCCAATGTGAGTCCGACGGCGGAAATGAGCTCGATCGATCCGGCGAGCGCAACCTGTGCCGCGGGCATGGGAATCCCCAGGCTCGCGAAATAGACCGTGTAGATTTGGAATTGATAGGGCCCGCCGAGGATGTGACTCCCGAAATGCGGCACGAACATCAGGCCGACATAGACTCTGATGAACGTCAGTGCCAAGGCATTGAGCGAGGCTTCGCGCGAATCCGCCGATGCCGCCACGGATGCGGCCCGCAGGATGAATTGGACGAGCACGAGAGCGCCCAGAAACCAACCCAGAAGCTCAAAGCCCGGCACGCCCGGACCCGTCGCGACCTGCAGGTCAAGATCATCAGGGCTCAAACCTTCGATGCTGGCCGGAGGGTTCAAGCGCAGAATGCTGAACAAGCGCGAAACCACGGCGGTGGCCAGCGCCAACGCCGCGATGGCCGTGACCGAGCCGCGTAGCTGCCAAAGAGCGGATATCAGCAGCAGCGCCATCCAAATCGTGGCCGACGCGGCAAACCACCCGGTGACAGGTTGGCTGAGGACGACGCTTAAGCCCCATCCGATCATGATGATTGCGACGGCCAATGTCACGCGGCTCAGCCAGCGCGCATAGTCATCGGCAGGATTGATCATCGGCTCGCTCCATTAGTGCGGTGGATTTGAAGTTCCTATCAACATTGCCGCGAGTCTGCATAGTAACTTCAAATCCACCGCGCTAGGCGTGGATGCCGTTCGTTGCCCGCTCAGAAATCCGGCTTGTCCGTGCGCGGGACGTCCGCGTCCTTGCCGTGATGGAATCCAAACGTGTTCTCGGCGCAGGCAACCTCCGGCCATTCGAGGCGGTCGCGCAGATAAACCATGCTCGCGGTCCAGGGCGTCGTGAAGGCGCCTGCATCCTCGATCGTGAAATGGACCTGCAGGTACTGGTCCTTGTAGTTGGGGTTGACGGGTCCCGCGGGGCGCCAATTTTCCTTTGCGCCGCGTGCCAGCGCGTCTTTCACGGCTTCGAGATCATTGAGCTGATAGCGTTCCACCACGTGCAGCTTCTCGGTATATGGCGTGCCGAACAAGTCGATCATGGCAAACGGCCGATCGGTCTTGATCCCCACCGTGTCGATGATGAGCGCGTCGCCTTCGTATTGGCCGACCGCATCCCCATGCCAGGACGGCGTCGGCTGCGCGGGATGGCTTCCCTTCATGCGCACCCGGCGGACTTCATGATCCTCGCTGAAAAGCATCACGATCTGGTCCGGCAGCTGGAGCATCTGCATGGCCATATGCTTGAAAAGGAACGGCACGGGTTCGGGCCAACACTGGTTGGCCGGGTTCGGATAGTCCAAGCCGGCCAGCGAGACCTCGCCCTTCTTCTTCACGACGTCCGCCGCCCAGGGCTGCAAGATCGGATTGGTGTAGTCGCCGACCAGCTGGCCGTAGTCGCTCTGACCGTTATCCCGCCGCCGCGTTCGGTTCGTCACCGGGCCCGGCCCCGCCGCCGGCGGCACGAACCAGGGCAGCGACCCGTGACGCCATATGCCGGAGAAATCCGGGACGGACGCGGCGCTTCGCCTGACCGTATCGGCTTGCGCAGCCGCGGGCGGCGCCTGTTGCCCCGCCGCGGGAGTGAGAGCGGCCGCCCATGTCACCGACAACGTCGCCAATAAGAGCAAATTCCGCTGCAGATTCATGCCGACCTCCCACCATGAATTGCTCGGTGTGCCCCGGCCCTGTTTCGAGGCGGGCGCGCTCGCTACCTTATCCCAAACGGGGGAACGGCGCACGCCTGAGCCGAGGGCGGCGCGGCCGAGTTGTGTCGATAGGCGACGTCGCTTGCGGCTGCATGGGAGAGGGCGGCGCGGCCGAGTTGAGGCGACCGGGATCACGCCGGCGCGCGCTGTCGAGCGGCTGCGGGTGGAAGCGGCACGGCGGCTGCTCTCCGATACACGCTTGCCGGTCAAGCGCATCGCCGCACGCTGCGGCTTCGGATCGGAGGAAACACTGCGCCGAAGCTTCGTGCGCCTGTTGGCTGCGACGCCTCAGAATTACAGAGCGAGATTCAGCGGCTGAGTCAGTTGCGGGTCAGTGTCGATCAGCGGGCGGGTGGCGGATTGCCGTCTCGTCGGCCGCACCCGGATTCTGGAGTCAGCCGGCTATGCAGCGGTCACCGGCTTGTATCAAAATGCCCGGTGTCGGGCTCACGCGAAAAAGCAGCTCCGGTTTATCGTTGGCCCAGACGGCGTATCGAATTGGTCGCCTACGCATAGGAGGACATGCCGATGGGCAAATATGACGACGTGCCGCTCGGGCATCAGATCACCTACGCCAGGGAAAAGTTCGACGTGGTCGGGCAGCCGAAATGGAAGGTCCCCGATGTCGTCGTGATCGAGGCGGCCATTTCGGGCGACCACTATCAGAACCCCGCCCGCCGAAAGGGGGCCGCAAATGCCCGCGGGCTGGCCAAGCAGGAGGCGTTGCTCGCGGTCGGCGCCGGCGCGAGCGCCGTCCATTTCAGCGCCTACGACCTTGAGGGAAGGCGATCAGGCCATCTCGAGGACTATCGGCACATGGTCGACTCATGCCGGGAGAAATTCGGCCATTCGTTTCTGGCGAACTGCAATTCCCTTTATGGCGACACGTTCGAGCAGAAGCTATCTGCCGTGCTGGCCGGCATCGCCGAAGAAGCCGTCGTGAATTGCGTCTACCGTTTTCATCCGAAATTCCTGCAGGCCTCGGTCGAGGTCATGGAGGAGCATGGCTGCCGGCCGCATCTGACGGTGCGCGATACGATCGAGATCAGCAACGCCTACGACTATCTCATCAAGCCCGGGCTCGTGCGCAAACCCTATTCCTGGCTGATCTACCCGAACTTCGACGGCATTTCCTTCCCGGACGCGCGCGCCATGCATACCGGCTTGCAGTTCATGGTGGACCGCATTCGGGATATTGATCCGGAAAGCGTCATCATGGTCGGCTGCAACGGCAGGGCAAGCATCTTCCTGTGCGCCACCGCCATGGTCATGGGGCTGAACGTGCGCGTCGGCATGGAGGACAGCAACTGGCTCTATCCCCACCGCGACGAGACCTGCGACGACAACGGGGTCGCGGTGTCGCGCGCGGTCGATCTCGCCAATATGCTCGGCCGTCGGCCGGCAACCGGAGACGACTACCGGCGAATCCTGGGGCTTCGACCCAAAGGCAACGCCTAGGCTGGCCGCCCGCGGGTTTGCCGCTGCAGAGGGATTACCCGAATGCGCATCGACTTCGATCGTGTCGAGAGATCGGACGGAAATTTCACATGGCCCAACGGGGCACGATTAGCCGTTGTGCTCAGCGCGGAATATGAGCCGGTTTATCAGCTCAAGCCCTTGGCCGGCGACCAGCCGAACTATCGCCAGCTCGGCGAAATCCGTTACGAGGCGACGCGCGGCATTTGGCGCGTCCTAAGCCTGTTGGCCGAGCACAAGAGCTGCTGCACGGTCTTTGTGAACGGGGCCACGGCTGAACGCTTCCCCGAAAGCGTGCAGGCGATCGCCGGAGGCGGCCACGAGATCGGCGCCCATTCGTGGAATGCGGCGGACCATTTCACGATGTCGAAGGAGGAGGAAGACGCCGTCATGCGCCGCACCGTGCTGGCCCTGACCGCCGCCGCCCGGGTGCGCCCGAAGGGATGGCTCAGCCCGCGAGCCCAGGTGAGCGAGCACACGATCGAGTTGATGGTGAAGCACGCATTTACCTGGCACAGCGACTGTTTCGATGACGATCTACCCTATGCGATCGAAGTCGATGGAAAATCACTGGTCGAGGTGCCGCGTTCGACGCTCACCGACGACTACGCCATGCTCGGCAACCTCACGGCACGGCCGTTCGGCAGCCCCCGCGACATGCTGGATGTCTGGATCGACGAGTTCGACGTGCTCTATCGCGAATCCAAGCGCGCCGCACGCCTGTTCTCGGTCAACTGGCACCATTGCATGATGGGCCGGCCGGCAATCTCGAACGTTCTTGACCGGTTGCTGACCCACGTGAACAAGCACGAGGGCGTCTGGTTCGCGCGCGGCAGGGACATCGCGGAGTTCTGGATGAAGCAGCAGGGGAAGTGACCCGCCGCTTCGTGATGCATGCGCGTGCCGCCCGATTCATTCCTTCGTAATAAATCTCCGCACCCGCTCCACCACATCGGCCGGCGTGGCGTATTTTTCCTTGACCGTGTTGGCGAGCACGTCGGCGGAGGTGAGAGCAATCGGTATGTGCAGCTTCGCGGCCTCGGCAGCGAGCTCCGGATCGTTGACGGTTGCGGCGAAGGCCTCCTGCAAGGCCTTGAGCCGGTCGGCGGGAATTCCGGGCGGCGTCGCGTAGGGGCGGCCGAAGGCGTTGCGCGGGAACAGGAATTGCAAATCCTTGCGCTGCTCTTCGTTGGCCGCGAGCGACGTCACCGTCGGTACCTCGGCGATCTCGAGATCCGGGGTTTGCCGGGTCTGGAACAACAGGTTCAATGTGCGGTCGCGAAGCCAGTCGGGATGCAGTGTGTGCAGGGCCTCGAGTGTCGGAAAGCCGCCGTCCACTTCGCCCCGCTCGAGCGCCAACAAGCCGGCGACGCTTCCGGCATAGCCTTGGATCAATTTGATCTTGGTGCCCAGAATACCGTTGATGGCTCTTGAGATGATCGTGGTTTCCGCTGCCGCCCCCGTCCCAGCGATCAACAATTCCCGCTCGAACAGATCGCGCGCCGTCTTGACCTTCGAGGTCTTCCAGGAGACGTAGACGGCGGTCGACTCGCTCATGCTCCCGAGCCAGCCGAATTTAGAAAGTCGACATTGGCGGCATTTGTGCTGAGCAGAGGCTCGAAGATGAGCGACGGGCTCAATCCGCCGATGGTGGTGCCGTCCCGCGGCGCGATCTCGGCGAGGTGGCGCGCCGCCAACACCCCGCCAGCGCCGGGCATGTATTTGACCAGCAACGTCGGATGCCCCGGAATGTGCTGCGGGAGGAACCGTGCGAGCAACCGCGCATAGGTATCGTAGATGCTTCCCGGCGTCGTGAACAGAATGATCGTGACCGTCTTGCCTTGATAGAAATCTTCGATCGCCTGCGCCCGGGCCCGGCTCGCGTCAAATCCAACGAATGCGCAAGCAACTGAAAGCAGCGTCAGCAACCGCGACCCAGAATGATGCAGGCTCGCAAGCACATGTGCCTCCACGGCGGTCTGCATCGAATCTTAGTTCAGAGCCGTGCGTTGCGCCATCGCGGCCTGCGCGCCTCGGGATGGCAGACAGCATCCGTCGCGGCCTGGAGGAAGCCGTCGCCGATGCACGCAGCGAGGCGAAGGAAAGCGCTTGCCGGGTCCATGTCCCCGAGATTTCAACGTGGACTCAAGCTGCGCAAGCCTTGACTGATCGAGTTTAGCCCGGGTCGCTTCCGACTTGCCGAAGGCAATCAAATCTGCCTTGCTGCTACCATGACGTGCCCCATGCGTTGAAGGAGACGACAAGATGAGAAGGCAAATCGCAGCGGCCTTGTGCTCGGCGCTCTTGGGATTCATGGGGTCATCCCCGCTCGCCAGCGCTCAGCAAAAAACCGTAAAGGCCTGCCTGCAGGCGTGGCGCGCCGACAAAGCTGCGAACCAGGCCAACGGGGTCACGGAAAAAGCTTATATGGCGCGATGCCGCGCCGGTGGCGCGGCCACTCAACCTGCCCCCGCACCGGCAACGCCTGCCACTCTCGTGGCTGGTTCCAGCAATGCTGCCAGGGACGGCCAAGTCTACTCCTCCATCAAGGATCTTATGGAATCCATCATCGATCCGTCTGCAGACGCGCTTTGGGGAGCAGTGGGAACCGTTGTGGATAAGGAGGGTATTCATGAGTCGTTTCCGAGAACGCAGGAGGAATGGCTCGATGTGCGTCGTGCCGCCGTCCGGATTATCGAGGGGAGTAACCTGCTGATGATGCCCGGTCGCGAAGCGGCTCCGGTCGGAACCAAATCGGAGGCTCCCGGCGTTGAGCTGGAGCCCGCTCAGATGACCGCGCTTATAAATGAGAATCGAAAGAGCTTTGATGCATTTGCCAAGGCATTGCAGGTTCTCGGCTTGGAAGCGTTGCGGGCCAGTGTCGCGCAAAATGCCGCTTTACTATTGGACATCGGTGCTGGAATGGAGAATGTCTGCGAGAGCTGCCATCAAACATTCTGGTATCCGCAGCAGAAGCGTACGCCGCCGTAGATCCCAAGCACGCCTTAGTCCGCTGGACAGTCGCCCGGTCCTTGACGATAATGATGCCTCTTGGCGGTTGCGGTGCGCGCTATTTGTCGGGAACAGGTCCTCGCCCCCACCCTAAGTTGCAGTAACACGCTAAAAAAGCTTGCCCCTGCGGAGGCAGGGGTGGAATCCGGTTTCCGTCCGAAAATGCGACAATGCTAGAATGTTAGCGGTTTCTGTTTCCAGCCCATGTGAAACCGCTCTATGCGAGGCAAATGGAGGCCATCATGCTCGATCGGTTCTCAGGCTCGATGATAATGGTCGCCATCGCCGCGACCGCTGTCGGCGCCGTCGTTTCGGGGTCCGTCACCCGGACGTCGGCGCAGGCTCCATCGCTGAAAACGCCCTGGGGCGAACCAGACCTGCAGGGAATTTGGACTGTCGAATCTGATACGCCCTTACAGCGCTCCGCCAAGTATGCGAACCAAGAATTTTTCACCGAGGCACAGCGGGCAGAATTTGACAAAGTGCGAGCAGCGCTGCGCGGCCGCGACGTGCGTGCGGAGCGCGGGAGCGAGGCCGACGTCGCGGGCGCCTACAATGACGTGTTTGGCGCCTTCAAACGCACCGGCAAGCGCACGTCGCTGATTGCCGATCCGCCCGATGGCCGGATCCCGCCGCTGACGCTGGAGGCGCAGAAGATCGCCGCCGCCGATCGAGACTTTCGTCTTGCCCTGATGCGGGCGACGCAAACATGCAAGCTGAAGTCGCCCGGATGTGCCGGAGGCAAGTACGATCCAACACCGGCCACTTCGCGACGCGACGAGCTTTCCCCTCGCTACAATACCGCGCGCATGAACCGGCATGATCGTCCCGAGGACGGCGCGCTGGCGGACCGTTGTTTGACCCCCGGGCTGCCCGAGTTTGGGGCGGGAAATGGCGGCGGCAGCTTCCGGCGGATTGTGCAAACGCCGGAGGGCATCGCGATTTCCTACGACGTGGGTCAGGGGCAGGGATGGCAGCGGAGCATTGTCATGGACGGAAGCCCGCACTTGCCGGCCGGCATCCGCCAATGGTTTGGCGACTCGCGTGGCCGCTGGGAGGCCAATACGCTTGTGATCGACGTGACGAACTTCAGTCCGAAAACCGATTATCGGGGCTCGCGGGAGAACTTGCACCTGGTCGAGCGCTGGACGCGGACTAGTCCGACCACGCTTGAATACGTCGCGATCATTGAAGATCCGACGGTGTGGACGCGTCCCTGGACCGTCAACCAAGAGTTCACCAAGCAGAACGAGGAGCAGAACAGGATTTATTACGAGCCTCGCTGCATCGAAGGAAACATGGGCTTTCCGGCGATGATGAAGGCCGCGCGCTTCGAAGACCGCGAGTTTGCCGAGGGACGCGGGCCTGATCCGTTGACCAAGGACAACGCCTCGGGAGGTGCTGCATTTGATCCGTTGCAGGAGTAAATCCCGTAAGGCAAAGAGGGCTTTCATGTTCTATCGGTTCTCAGGCTCGATGATAACGGTCGCCATTGCCGCCGCCGTCGGTGCTGTCATTTCGGTGTCCATCACGCGGACATCGGCTCAGGCTCCGGCGCTCAAAACGCCCTGGGGCGAACCCGACCTGCAGGGCATTTGGACCTACGATTCTGACACGCCATTGCAGCGCTCCCCCAAGTATGGAAATCAGGAAGTTTTCACAGCGGAACAGCGGGAACGATTGGACAGAGAGCGTGCAGCGCTGCTCCGCCGCGACAGGCGTGTCGAGCGCGGGACGGAGCTCGACGTCGCCGGCGCCTACAACGCGGTGTTCACCTCCCAGAAGCGCACCGGCGCGCGCACGTCGCTGATTGTCGATCCGCCCAATGGCCGGCTTCCACCGCTGACGCCAGAGGCTCAGAAGATGGCCGCCGCCGAACGGGAATTTCGTCTCGCCCTGCTGCAAGCGACCGAGACGTGCAAGAACAAGTCGGTGGCGTGTAATGGAGGCAAGTACGATCCGGCGCCCTCGCCGCGATTCGCGGAACTTCCTCCTCGCTACAACACGGGACGCATGAATCGCCACGATGGTCCGGAAGACCACTCGTTACCGGATCGCTGCTTGACCCTCGGGCTGCCCGAGTTTGGAGCCGCGACCGGCAGCTTCCGCCGGATCGTGCAAACGCCGGGCGGCATCTCGATCTTCTACGATGTGGGTCAGGGGCAAGGGTGGCAGCGGAACATTGTGATGGACGGAAGGCCGCACCTGCCGGCCAGTATCCGCCAGTGGTACGGCGACTCGCGTGGCCATTGGGAGCGCAATACGCTTGTGATCGATGTGACGAACTTCAGTCCGAAGACCGATTATCAGGGCTCGCGCGAGAATTTGCACCTGGTCGAGCGTTGGACGCGGACCGGCCCGACCGCGCTTGAATATGTCGTGACCATCGAAGATCTGACGGTGTGGACGCAGTCCTGGACCGCCAAGCAAGATTTCATCAAGTTGAGTGACCAGGAGAACAGACTTTATACCGAGCCTCGCTGCATCGAAGGAAACTATGGTCTTCCGGGGCTGCTGCGGGGAGCGCGCCTGGAAGAGCTTGCCTTTGCGCAGGGTCGAGGCCCCCACCCGGCAACAAGAGACGGCGCCACCGATTTTGTGGGCGTCGAAGACGATCCGTTGCAGTAACCTCAAATAGGCAAAGGGAGACCATCATGCTCGACCGCCGCTCAGGCTCGATGATAACGGTCGCCATCGCCGCGGCCGCTCTCGGCGCTGCCATTACTGCGTCCATCACGCAAACGTCAGGTCAGGCGCCGGCCGCGCGCCCGGCCAGCATCGGCGGCAAGCCCAACTTTAGCGGCATCTGGCAGGCCAATAACGAAGCCAACTGGGACTTGCAGGCGCATGCGGCGCTTCCCGCCGCGGTCACCCAGCCGGGCATTTATTCTTATGACTATGCGCGGGTGCCCGCCGCGCCGGTTCTCGCGCTCGGTGCCGCCGGCGCCGTCCCCGGATCGCTCGGCGTCGTGCAGGGGGACGGGCAGATTCCCTACAAGCCCGAAGCCTTGCTGATCAGGAAGGCGAACGCGGAACACTGGATTGACCGCGACCCGGAGCTGAAGTGTTACTTGCCGGGCATTCCGCGCGCGATGTACATGCCCTATCCCTTCCAGATCACGCAAAGCACGAACAAGATTCACTTTGCCTACGAATTCTCGAATACGGCGCGCACCATCCATTTGGACAAGGTCGCGGGCCCGCCCGACGATACCTGGATGGGCCACTCCGTCGGACGATGGGACGGCGACACGCTGGTCGTCGACGTGACGAATTTCAACGATCGGACCTGGTTCGACCGCGCCGGCAATTTTCATAGCGACGCGCTGCACCTGGTCGAGCGCTTCTCGTCGATGTCGCCTGACATTATTCAGTACGACGTGACGATCGAAGACCCCAAGGTGTTCACGCGGCCGTGGCGCATCGCCATGCCGCTCTATCGTCGCGTGGAGCCGAACATGCAGCTTCTCGAATTTCGCTGCAACGAATTCGTCGAGGAGTTCATGTACGGAAATCTTCGCAAGCAGCCGTTGGTCAAGCACTGGGAGGGTGATACCATGACGATCGATATCACGCGCAAGGTGCCGCCCGGTGACAGCTTCTATCAATGGTACCGGTAACTGATATGCAACGGGAGGAAACGATGCGAACGAAGCTTGTCATAATGGTCGGTATCATGGGCCTGGCGATGTCGGGATGGGCATCTTCGGCGTCGGCACACCACGCGTTTGCGGCGGAGTTCGACGCCAACACGCCGGTGAATTTCAAGGGGACGATCACGAAGATGGAATGGGTCAATCCCCACTCCTGGCTGCACGTCGACGTGAAGCAACCCGATGGCACGGTCGTAAACTGGGCGATCGAAGCGGGCACGCCGAATGTCCTGTTCCGGCGCGGGTTCACCAAGGAGACCTTGATGCCCGGCACCGAGGTCGTGATCGATGGGTACCAGTCGAAAGACGGGTCGCATCGAGCCAACGGCAGGGATCTTACCTTGCCTGACGGACGCCAATTGTTTCTCGGCTCCTCCGGAACCGGGGCTCCATACGAGCTGCAGCCCGGGACCCAATAGACAATATAACCGAGATCGCGCTTCATCCTGCGCACTTGCGCCCGGAATCGTACCTCGACGGGATCGGAATGTCGCTTCTGGCTTTCTTCGGATGGCTGGCGGATTTGCCGTGGAGCATCGATCTCCACGAATCGCAATATGCTTATTCCATCATCGAATCGATTCACGTATGGACGATGGCGGTATTTTTCGGCTCGGTGGTGATGTTCGACCTGCGCCT
>WNFJ01179922.1_pt3 | contig 12527 bp, 12 predicted proteins | sample 5400461 | NCBI WGS metagenome assembly WNFJ01 (sample SAMN13153349, study PRJNA577476) | soil metagenome | isolation source: 115 cm saprolite on Douglas fir-dominated hillslope | place: USA:California | collected 2013-09-17 | reverse complement strand
GCAATGCGGCCAGCTGCTCGGCATCTTGCGCCGCCAAGCCGAGGACCACCCTTGGCTGTCCCCACGGTTCTTCGAGCGAATAACCTACGTAACTGGCGACGGCCGGCATCGGATCCGCGGACAGGCCGTGTACCACGCGCCAGCGATGCCACGAACTCTCCAGCGCAGCGGCCGCTAGCTGGGCCCGGAACACCAAATCTGGATCCCGCATGGCGATCCCTCCCTCCGCGACGGCACGCGTCCGCCGAGTGGCAGACCCCCAGGCGTGGCACGCCGTACCAGTCCCCTGTCGTATTCCACGCCATGCGACGCGCCGAGCGGGCGCGTAGGCGCACTGATATCCGCAGGCGGCCAGTGCCGCTGGCGCGTGGAGTGGCGGCACCGCGACAAGTATGGTCCGACCGCAGCTTCGGGCAGGTGCGATTACTCAAAGTCGCGAGATAACTGCGGTGAGCAATCGACCGGGTCGGCCACTTTCGTGCGGACTTGGGATTTCGCGACCGGCGCTGAATCCTGGCCCGATCAGGTGTTGACCGCCTATGCCGACGCTACGGCCATTTCGGCTACTCGGTCGCTTCGCGCTCGTCGCCCCCGGCGCGCGCCTAATTAACGACCTTCCCTTCCCCCGTTTTAATTTATGGTGGATCGACCCCAGCGACCTCGCCGGGTTACCTGCCAGAGCGCCACCGCTCCGTATCTTGCGAGCTCCAGTGCCTTGCGGCTCGAACACACTTCCTCTGCTAACTCTGTGTCGCAAACACCTCGTGTCGCAAACACCTCGTGTCGCAAAACACCTTGTGTCGTTAACGCCTCGTATCGCTAGCACCGTGCGGCTTCGGCCGCTGGAGCCGACCCCCTGTTGTACGCTGAGCCGCGCCAGGCAAGCGCTGACGCTGCTCGTCCCCCCAATCGATCGGGGCGTCACACCGCGGCCGAACGCTACTCCGAGCGCTGCTGCGGGATCCCCGCCAGCAGGGCACGAACCTCCGTCTCACGGTAGCGACGATGGCCTCCCAGCGTCCTGATCGACGTGAGCTTTCCGGCCTTCGCCCAGCGGGTAACCGTCTTGGGGTCAACCCTGAACATGGTTGCCACCTCGGCCGGCGTAAGCAGCGGCTCGGCCTCTGGGGTGCGTGCGGACATTTTGACGGCCTCTCCTCCTGGACCCAAATATCGATCCTGCGTCAGTTGTATTCTTGGCTCCACTCGGAGCCTGCCTTGGATGTCGCATATGGCCTACTGTTACCATATTGCCATCACCAGCGGTGACAAAGCGACCACCAGGAGCAGAAGTTTTGGACGTGTCCCCGTTGCCCCCGCCGATCGAAGTCACGTTGCGTGATCCTACAGACACGCACCGTCGCAACGGGCGGATTCGGAAAAGTCATGTCCGCCTCCCGCCACTACTGCGTGATCTCGATCTGGTCAGACAGCCTTCAACCGGTGGTGTCCGTGCTCGGCGCGGGCTAACCGAGCCGTGCTGGTCAACACTGACCTAGGAACCCTCAGGCAAAGACGAGCCAGCCAGGTCTTGGTTGTAAGGAGCCTGAAGGTGTCAGACTCGATAGCCGCTCACCTCCCTGCGGCCGGAGATTACGCACCACGAGTTGGATGTGCGGCCGCCGACCGGCGCGCGTGCCGTCGCGATACCCCCCCTGGTAGCGGATCGGCTCCCGCCATCTGCCAGAGCTATCGGCAGCGCCGGGATAATCCTCCGTAGTTCTACGGCATGCTCTGTCCCGAGGTATTTGCCCCGCACAGGCGGCTTCATGCATTGCATGGCGTCAATACTCCACTTAACATGCCTCTACTTAGAACCACGAGCACACGCATAACCTTGGGTGATAGATCCCTGGTCAACGAGGACACGGGGTGCGAACCGGGAGTTGCTGCCGTGACGATTAGTGGACAGCAGGCCGACGCGGCCGACGCGGTCGCTGAGGCCGATGTAGCCCGCACTGGTGGTAGTACGAACTCAACGATCAGCCTAGAACGAGCGGCCAGCCGCGCCCGGCCGGTCGCGCAAAGCCTTGTCAGCGACGCCGCGCACGAACAGATCGTCTTCTGCAATCACCCGCCAAGCCGCCTGCGAGCGGTCATCGCGATCTACTCCACCCAACTCGGGCCAGCGCTGGGCGGAACAAGGTTCTACCCGTATCACAGCGACGAGGCCGCGATCGCTGACGTACTGAACCTGAGCAAGGCGATGGCCTACAAGAACGCGCTAGCCGGGCTCGACCTCGGCGGCGGCAAGGCGGTCATCATCGGAGATCCCGAGCAACTCAAGTCCGAGGCGTTGCTGTGCGCCTACGGGCGGTTCGTGCAGTCGCTGAACGGGCGTTACATCACCGCCTGCGACATCGGCACCTACTGCCCGGACATGGACATCATCGCCAGGGAGTGCAAGTACGTCACCGGCCGGACCGAACCCCACGGCGGCGCGGGTGACTCCTCTGTGCTCACCGCCTTCGGCGTATTCCAGGGCATGCGGGCCGCGGCAGAGTACGCGTGGGGGTCGCCGAGCCTGGACGGCAGGGTCGTGGCGGTCGAGGGTGTCGGCAAGGTCGGCAGCCATCTGATCGGGCACTTGCTGGCCGACGGCGCCAAGGTGGTGGTGTACGACGTCAGCGCCACGGCCGTGCAGCGTGTCCTGGCCCAATATCCGCCAGTCGCCGCGGTGTCCAGCCTCGATGCCCTGGTCAGCGGCGACATCGATGTTTACGCCCCGTGCGCCCTCGGCGGCTCGCTCGATGGCCGGATCGTGCCCAACTTGCGAGCCAGCATCGTCTGCGGGGGAGCGAACAACCAGCTCGCGTACCCCGCGGTGCAGGGGCAACTCAGCCAGCGCGGCGTCGTGTACGCGCCCGATTACGTGGTCAACGCTGGCGGTGTGATCCAGGTGGCTGACGAGCTCGAGGGCTTCAGCTTTGAGCGAGCAAAACAACGGACGGCGCAGATATTCGAGACCACGAAACAGATCTTCGCGATCGCCGACAAGGACAACGTTGCCCCTGGTGTGGCCGCTGGCCGACTTGCCGAGCGTAGGATGTCCGATATAGGAAAGCTCAAGGGGATCTGGCTGGCAGGATGACCGGCCAGGCTGCCCATCGGCAGATCCGCCGGAAGCGCGAGCCGCCCAAAACAGGTACGGTTGTCTATGTACGAAGGCACTAGCCGGGCTGCGGACCATGAGCTGGCACCGCAGCGGCTAGTCTGACGTCCAAAAATCCGGTACATGCCGGATCGGTGAATCGGTAGGCATCAAACGCGATGACTAGGAACCTGGCGGGTTCCGTACGTTCAAGGGGGTCGAGCCAATGGGGCGCGGCCGAGCCAAGGCCAAGCAGGTGAAGGTGGCACGCCAGCTGAAGTACAGCGGGGGCGGCACTGACCTTGACCGGCTGCGGGCAGAGCTGGGCGTCGGCATGGATCAGCGGAATACCGAGCGCGACGCAAACGCGGATGGCGACCGCTACGGGTCTGGCGATGATGATGCCGACGCGGATCTTTACGACGACGAGGACAATTACGACCCCGAGCGACGCTAGGGCGCGGGGGCCGGGGGTGCTCCCCCGGCCAGCACCGCGCCAGCCGTCGGCTAGCCCGTCAGCTACGGACAGGGCTAGCCGTCGGCTGGGCGCCATCGAGCCAGCTGGGGTACCCGGGTCAGCCGGGATGCTGTCCGGTCAGCCGTGCGCTGCCGGTGCCTTCGACGATTTCTCCTAGTGTCCATGCTGGCACGCCTCGGTGGCGCAGCAGACGGATCGCCGCATCGGCGTGGGAGTGCGGGGCGATGGCGACCATCCCGACCCCCATGTTGAACACCTGCTCCATCTCTTCGTCCGGCACGGGACCAAGCCCGGCCAGCAGCCCGAAGATCGGCGGCGGAGTCCAGCTCGCGCGGTCAAGCACCGCGTCGGTACCCGGGGGCAGCACCCGACTCACGTTGGCGGCCAGGCCGCCGCCGGTGATGTGCGCGAACGCGTGCACGTCAAGTTCACTGGCCAGGGCAAGGCAGTCCTTGGCGTAGATCCTGGTCGGAGTGGCAAGCTCGACGCCGAGCGGACGGCCGAGTTCGGCCGGCTGGACCTCGAGATCGAGATCCGCCTCCGCTATCAGCTGCCTGACCAGCGAATACCCGTTCGAGTGCAGACCTGAGGAGCCGAGCGCGAGCACCGCGTCACCTGGCTCGACCCGATGCGCACCAAGAAGCTGATCAGCCTCGACGACCCCCGTGGCGGCACCGGCCAGGTCGAAGTCGTCCGGCCCGAAGTGACCGGGATGCTCGGCTGTCTCGCCGCCGAGCAGCGCGCAGCCGGCCAGCACGCAGCCGTCGGCGATACCGCCGACAATCTCGGCCACCCGTTCAGGCCGCACCGCGCCACAGACCACGTAATCGGTCAGGAAGAGCGGCTCGGCGCCGCAGACAACGAGGTCGTCGACGACCATGCCGACCAAGTCGATACCGATCGTCGCGTAGCTGCCGGTCAGCCGGGCGATCACCACCTTGGTCCCGACGCCATCGGTCGATGTGGCAAGCAGCGGCCGACGCATCGCGGTGAGGCGACCGCCGACCGCATGAGCTCGACAGCGCGATCACCGGCCGATATATCCACTCCGGCGGCGGCATAGGTCACCACGCGCGCTGGTCGGCCTGACTGGCTCACGCCCGCTCAGCGACTCCTTCCAGCAAGTGCTTACCTTGCTCGGACTCTTTCACCGGAATCGGATAGTCGCCGTCGAAGCACGCGTGACAGAGCCGGTCGGCGGGAAGCTTGGTGGCCTCGATCAGACCCTCGAGCGAGACGAAGCCGAGCGAATCCGCACCGATCGAATCGCGGATCGCCGGAATCGGCAAGCTCCCGGCGATCAGCTCCGCGCGGCTGGCGAAGTCGATACCGAAGAAGCACGGCCAGCTCACCGGCGGGCTGGAGATCCGCACGTGCACCTCAAGCGCGCCCGCCTCGCGCAGCATGGCGACGATCGCCCGCTGGGTGTTGCCTCGCACGATCGAGTCGTCAACCACGACAATGCGCTGGCCAGCAATGACGTCACGGAGAGGATTGAGCTTGAGCCTGATGCCACGCTGCCTGATCGACTGGCTCGGCTGGATGAACGTCCGGCCCACGTAACTGTTCTTGACCAAGCCCTGGCCGTAGCGGATGCCGCTGCCCTGGGCGTAGCCGATCGCCGCCGGCGTGCCGGATTCTGGTATCGGGATCACTAGGTCCGCGTCGACCGGGTGCTCGGCGGCTAGCCGCCTGCCAACCTCCACCCTGGTCGCATGGACGCCGCGACCGCTGATCGAGGTATCGGGTCTGGCCAGATAGACGTACTCGAAGAGGCAGCCGCGCGGTGCCGACACGGCAAACTTGTGGGATCGGACGCCGCGTTCGTCGATGGCCACGAGTTCGCCCGGGTCGATCTCGCGCACCATCGTGGCGCCCACGATGTCGAGCGCCGCCGTCTCGCTCGCCACGACCCAGCCACTCGACAGCCGACCGAGCACGAGCGGCCTGAACCCTTGCGCATCACGGGCGGCGTACAACGTCTGTTCATCAGCGAACACAAGCGAGAAGGCCCCGCGGACTTGGGGAAGCACCGCTAGTGCGTTCTGCTCGATGGTGGTCGTGACGCCAGCCACCGACCCAGCGGGCGGTGTGACGAAGAGAGAAGTCAGCACCTCGGTGTCCGAGGTGGCGGGCGGATTGCGGGTGGAGGACTCCGCGGCCATAGCGGCCAGTTGGCGGGTGTTGATGAGGTTTCCGTTATGGCTGAGCGCGAGGCTGGCTGACGGCGTGGCGCGGAACGTGGGCTGAGCGTTCTCCCAGACCGACGAGCCCGTGGTCGAGTACCGGCAATGGCCGACGGCGATGTGGCCGCTCAAAGTGTTGAGCACGGTCTCGTTGAACACCTGGGCAACCAGGCCCATGTCCTTGTACACCATGATCCGGCTGCCGTCGCTGACCGCGATGCCGGCCGACTCCTGGCCTCGGTGCTGCAGGGCGTACAACCCGAAGTAGGCCAGCTTGGCGACGGCTTCGTCGCGGCTCCATACCCCGAACACACCGCAGGCATCCCTAGGCGGCCGGTCTGCGGAATCCAGGTCGTGGCTCAGGCGGCCATCTGGCGCGATCACTAGGTAATTCTAGTGCCCGTTCGGAGGGATCGGGGTGTTCTGGCCAGGTGTCCACAGCGGCAAATAGCCGGCCAAGTCCGTTCGTGGGCCGCTGGCCTTGACCGCGCCGCTGCCAACCGCCGTCGCCCAGGCAAGGCGACCGGCGGCAAGCAGCACCCAGGTCAGCGCGTTGGTCTCTACGACGTTCGGTGGCGTGCCCCGGGTGTGCCGTGGCCCCTCGACCGCCTGGACGGCGCCGAACGGCGGGACGCGCACCTCGACCGCGCGGCCAGGAACACGACCGGCCATTAGGTCGAGCGTGTGCAGCACCGCACCCCGGAGCGCTTCGCGCTGCGGCTGGTGTCCGGCGTCGAAGGCGGCGATGACCGCGTCGGTGCAGGCCGCGACCAGCGCTGCCGCGGTGATCGGACCGGTCCAGTCCGGGATGGCCAGGGCAGCGCGCTGAGCGTTCACAGCAGCCAGCAGGCGCTGGCTATCTAGGCGTCGTGCGGGCATCGCCCATGACGCTAGCCGACGTTGCCGACAGTGGCTATCGATGGCGGAGCCTTCGTGGCCCGAGCCGGAGCGCTGAAGCCTTTAGCGATACCGGTAGCCGCACAGGTTGAGTTAGCGAGATAATTTCGCGCTATGCCAGGTCCGTTCGTCGCGTCACCGCACCGAGCCAAGGGGTCATGGACTCCTCGGCTGGCCGGCGCTGCGGTGGTGGTCGTAGTGGCCGGCGGAGTGCTCGCTGTCTACCTCGGCACAGCCCACAATAAACAGCCGACCCCCGTCAAACACCAGCGCAGTTCTGGCCTCGTGGTCAAGGTCGTGAGCGTTCAGACGGTCGGGTTGGTCGACTTCGGACCTTACGACGACGGTGACGCGTGGCCGAACGACGCTGACGACCACCCGATGATGTTGCGGGAGGAGAGATCAGCGGTCGACTTCGCGTTTGTGCCGAAGGCCCAGATCGATTCGGGTACGCCCGACTGGACGGCGAACCAGACGACCGACGGCAGCGAGATCTTCATTTTCGTGCCCACGGGCCAGTGTCTCACCGCGGCGGGCACGCGACTCGCGCTCACCCACTGTGACCTCGGGATCGATCAGCGCTGGCGGCCGCTGCATTCGCTCGTCAAACTCGGCCAGCCGATCGCGCAGTACGCCAACGTCCGAACCGGCGGGTGCCTCACCGCGAGCCCCAGGCCGCGCCAGGCGCGGCTGGCGACGTGCGCCTGGCCGCGCTCCAAGGCGTTCAAACTCCAAGAGATCGCGTTCTGGTGGAGCGCCTGACCAGCCCGACGACGAAGAAGACTTTTCCGCTCTACCCGAAGATCGCTGGCAAGGCCCCCTGGTGCGCCTGCCGCAGTTCGGACACCGCAATCGCGAACTGGCCAGCGACCTCGAGCACCTCGCCGCCGGTGCTGCCAAGTACCCCGACCGGTACCCCGTGCTCCGCGCAGAGCTGGCTGACCTCGGCCTCCGCCTCGCCCCCGGCTCGCACGGCGACGATAGCCCGCGCCGGTGACTCGCTGAATAGCGCGGTGACCGGGTCCATCCCCGTCGGCAACCGCACCGACGCCCCCATCCCCACCACACCCGGCCCGCCCACCGCACCCTGGCCGCCCACGTCACCCTGCCCGCCCACGTCACCCGGCCCGCCCACGTCACCCGGGCCTCCGGCCAGGCAGGATTCCGCCAGCGCGACCGCCAGGCCGCCGTCGGACAAGTCGTGCGCGGCGGTGAACAGGCCGCGCGCCGCTCCCGTGGCCAGAACCGCAGCGAGCCGCTTCTCGGCGGCCAGGTCCACCGCAGGCGGCGAGCCACCGAGATGCCCGTGTCGCACGTGCGCCCACAGCGACCCGCCGAAGTCGGCGAAGGTCCGGCCGAGCAGCATGATCGTCTCGCCCGGGGCGGCGAACCCGACCGGCAGCCGACGCCGCACATCCTCGAGCACGCCGAGCACGCCGACGATCGGCGTCGGGTGGATCGCCTGAGCCCCCGTCTGGTTGTAGAAGCTCACGTTTCCGCCGGTAACCGGCACACCCAGGGCCTGGCAGCCGTCGGCGAGACCGCGCACGGCCTCGGCGAACTGCCACATCACCTGCGGATCTTCGGGCGAGCCGAAGTTCAGGCAGTTGGTGACGGCAAGCGGCACCGCGCCGGTCGCCGCCACGTTCCGGTACGCCTCGGCGAGCGCGAGCTGAGCTCCGGCGTAGGGATCGAGCAGGCAGTACCGCCCGTTCCCGTCGGTGGCGATCGCGACGCCGATGAAGGATTCCTCGTCGATGCGCAGCACTCCAGCGTCGTGCGGCATGGCGAGCACCGTGTTCCCGCGCACGTACTGGTCGTACTGCTCGGTCACCCAGGTCTTGTCGGCACCGTCAGGCGAGGCGAGCAGCGCCAGCAGGTCGGCTCGCAGCCGGTCGCCATCGCCCGCCGCGGCCGCACCGCTCACCAGCGCACCCGGATCGTCCTGCCGCAGCTTGTCCTGGTCAGCCGGACGCGAAACGGGCCGGTGGTACAGCGGGCCTTCGGCCGCGCTGGCGGGCGGAATGTCGACCACGGTCGCGCCGTGCCAGGTCACCTGGAGTCGGCCGGTGTCGGTCACCTCACCGACGACCGTGGCCGGGACGTCCCACTTTGCACAGATATCAAGGAATCCGGGCAGGTCAGCGGGGTCGGCGATGGCCATCATGCGTTCCTGGGACTCGCTCATCAAGATCCCAGCCGGTCCGAGTCCAGCGTCGCGCAGCGGGACCTGGTCGAGCGAGACGGCCATGCCGGTGGCCCCTGCGGCGGCGAGTTCGGTCGTGGCGCAAGCGATCCCCGCGGCGCCGAGGTCCCCGATGGCGACCACGACCCCGGCTGCGTAAAGCTCAAGGCAGCACTCGATCAGCAGCTTCTCCATGAACGGATCGCCGACCTGGACATTCGGCCGCTTGGCCCGCTCGCCCCCGGCCGAACCGTCCCCGAACGAGGCGCTCGCCAGCACCGAGGCACCGCCGATCCCGTCTGGCCCGGTTGGCGAGCCGAGCAAGACGACCTTGTTGCCCGGCCCGCTCGCCCGCGCCAGCTTGAGGTCCCCACGCCGCATCACACCTACGCACAGCGCGTTGACCAGCGGATTGCCCGAGTAGCAAGGGTCGAACGCCAGTTCTCCGCCAATGTTCGGCAACCCGAGGCAGTTGCCATAGAACGAGATGCCCGCCACGACGCCCGGCAGCACCCGCCTCGTATCCGGCGCGTCGGCGGGGCCGAACCGCAGCGAGTCCAGCACGGCGACCGGCCGCGCGCCCATCGCCAGGATGTCCCTGACGATGCCGCCGACCCCGGTCGCCGCTCCTTGGAACGGCTCGACGTAGGACGGGTGGTTGTGCGACTCGATCTTGAAAGTGACCGCGTAGCCTTGGCCGACGTCGACCACGCCCGCGTTGGCGCCAATCCCGGCGAGCAAGGCCGACGACCGCGGCGCCTTCTCCGCGAACTGCCGCAAATGCCCGCGCGAGGATTTATACGAGCAATGCTCGCTCCACATCACGGAGTAGATCGCGAGCTCAGATTCGGTGGGGCGGCGACCCAGCAGGGCGACGATGCTCGCGTACTCGGCGTCGGTCAGGCCGAGCGCGGCGTGCGGATGCTGACGGTCAGGCGTCGCCGCCGCGTCGGCCACCGTGTCGATGGCGATTCTCATGCCGCGGGCACCCTAGCCATGATCGATTCGAAAATTCCGAGCCCGCCGGTCCCGGCACCCACGAGCCTGTCGACGGCGTGCTCGGGATGTGGCATCAACCCGACGACGGTGCCGGTCTCGTTGGTGATGCCGGCGATGTCGTCCGCTGAACCGTTCGGGTTGGTCCCGACATAGCGCGCGACGACTTGTCCGGCGGCTTCGAGAGCGGCGATCGTCGCCCAATCGGCGGCGTAGGCCCCTTCACCGCTCTTGAGCACCACGGTGATCGCCTCGCCCGTGGCGTAACCGGAGGTCCAGCGGGTGCCATTATTTTCTATCCTGATCGTGACTTTTCTGTTGATAAACCGCAGCCCGGCGTTGCGCGTGAGCGCGCCAGGCAGCAGGTGCGCCTCGCACAGGATCTGGAACCCGTTGCAGATGCCGAGCACGGGCAAGCCGACCCGGGCAGCGGCGACGAGCTCGGTCATGACCGGGCTGAACCGGGCGATCGCGCCGCAGCGCAGGTAATCGCCATAGGAAAACCCACCGGGCAGGATCACCGCATCCACACCCGCCAGGTCGGGGTTGGCGTGCCAGAGCGGCACCGCGATGCCGCCGGCCTGGCGCACGGCCCGGGCGGCGTCGACGTCGTCGAGCGACCCGGGGAAGGTGATGATTCCGATCCGATCTGCCATGATCGCAGGCTACCTGGCCTGGCAGGGGTTTCCGGCGTCGTCCCCCGGCCAGCACAGCAGGGCGCTCGGGGCGCCCCTTAGTGCTCGGTCAGAGCACTAGCCGACGTTCTTGAGCGCCCAGCCAGACAGGTTAGCGAGCGGGGCGTCGTCACGTAGTTCGATGCGTTTGCGCAGCTGAACGACCGTTCCCTGGCCAGGCCCGCTGCGCAGGCTGACGTCATCGACACAAGCCCGCATGATCGCCATTCCCCGACCCGACTCCGGCAGCTGCGCGATATCGGTGATCTTGGCCCAGCGACCGCGCAGCGGCGTCGGCCTGGCCGGTGGCGGCCGCCGCAGGTGCCGCCGTCGCGTGGTGCGCAGCCGGCCGGCGTCGATGCCGCGGCCGTTGTCGAGGACTTGCAGCACGCACCTGTTTCTGCCGACCTTGACCACGACCTCGTATTTGCGGCCAGGTCCGGCGTGGCGCAGCACGTTCGTGCATGCTTCGGTAGCCGCGAGGAGCAGGTCGGAAACGGAGTCCTCGTCAACTCCGAGACGGTTCAGCGTGTCGCCAAGTACCCGGCGCATCACGGGAATACTGAGCGATTCACGCGGAAAGACCAGGCAGAACCGGACATCCCTGCCCGGCCCCTGTGTGTGCAACACCCGCGTCCGCATTTCGCTCCTGGGTTCGGAGAGACTAGCGATCTACTCTGATCACATTGTGAGCGTTTCCACAGCCGGGGCCTGGTAATCATAAACTCGGGCGATCTTCGGACGAACGGTAGCGTTCCGGTAGTTCAACAGGACATGGCGGGGATGCCGGGCGTGGCGGCCAAAACAGCATTGCCACCAGGATGGCCGCAGTACGAATCGTGGGGGTGATAGTCGGCGATGTCCGAGATTGATCAAGGTCTGCTGAGGGCGAATTCCTCGATGACCGGGTTCGCTAGAAGCTCGGCCGCGAGTTCCGCGGTCCTGGCCTCGGCGTCCTGGCCATCATCTATCTCGATCTCGAAACGCTTGCCCTGGCGAACCGAGCGCACGTCGGTGAATCCGAGCCGGCGGGCGGCGCCCATGATCGCCTCGCCTTGCGGATCGCGAATCTCGGGCTTGAGCATGACGTCAACGACGATCTTTGCCACGTAAGGCAGCGTACGCGCCGTTCCGAGCTCTCACTTGACCGAGCACGAGGATTGCCGAGTACTGTCACTGCGGGACATAAGTAGACTGGCCGACCGACCGGCCTTAGCCCGGCCGGTGGCATGAGCATGGCAAGGAGTGGCACGTGGCCGTCAAAGCTGCCGGGCAAGCTGCCTCCCGAACTCGTAATCACGACGGACCAGACGAGAAACCAGAGCTGATCCAGCTGCTCACGCCTGAAGGCGAGCGGGTCGAGCATCCTGACTATCCGCTCGAACTGTCCGCGGATGAGATCAAGGCGCTCTACCGGGATCTGGTACTGGTACGCAGGATCGATTTCGAGGCCATAGCACTGCAACGGCAAGGAGAGCTGGGCATCTGGGCGTCGCTGCTCGGCCAGGAGGCAGCGCAGGTCGGATCCGGCCGAGCGCTCGGACCCAAAGACATGGCGTTCCCCACCTACCGAGAGCACGGGGTCGCCTGGTGCCGTGGCCTGGACCCGGCCAAGCTGCTGGAGTTGTTCCGTGGCGTCAGCCATGGTGGCTGGGATCCCAAGGCGCACAATATCCACCTGTACACGATCGTGATCGGCGCTCAGACCCTGCACGCGACCGGCTATGCGATGGGCATTCAGCGGGACGGGGCCCTCGGCGAGGACGGCGAGGCCGCGATCGTGTACTTTGGCGACGGCGCCACCAGCCAGGGCGACGTCAACGAGGCATTTATCTGGGCGTCGGTCACGAACGCGCCGGTGGTGTTCTTCTGCCAGAACAACCAGTGGGCGATCTCCGAGCCGCTCGACCGGCAGACCAGGATCCCGCTTTACCTGCGGGCGCGCGGCTTCGGATTCCCTGGCCTGCGAGTGGATGGCAACGACGTCTTCGCCTGCCTGGCCGTAACCCGCCAGGCCATG
>WNFJ01214944.1_pt1 | contig 12529 bp, 8 predicted proteins | sample 5400461 | NCBI WGS metagenome assembly WNFJ01 (sample SAMN13153349, study PRJNA577476) | soil metagenome | isolation source: 115 cm saprolite on Douglas fir-dominated hillslope | place: USA:California | collected 2013-09-17 | reverse complement strand
ACCAGGAAAATCGCGCCGGCAAATGACAGCGCGCATACAAACAGAGAGGCCATGACGACCAGGTTGGCTCGCGCAAACAAAGTGAAGCTTGCAAAAATCGCACTGAGCCAAAAAACCAGGATGATTAAAAATGGAACCGGAATTGAGCCGCCGGTCTGCGCAAACAACTGCAATCGGGTCTGCGCGCCTTCCGTGAAGGCCTGAATGGCGCGAGATTGCAGCGAACGCTGCGTGTCATTGTTCGGCGACAGGCGTTCCAGTTCATCTTCGAATGCCGACGACTCGGCTGTCGACTGGAAATGAACGAGCTTGCCGGCCGGAATCTCTTCCTCGTGCCAAATGCGATTGGCCAGCGGCTGAATGCTCCGCCGCAGAAGATTTCGGACAGGAGTTGCTTCCGGACCATATTGCGCAAGCAGATCGTCCAGAATGATTATGGTAGCGGTCAATTGCCTGACCTGATTGGTCTTCTGATCGAATGAACTCTTCGCGGATGCAATCAGCAGACCCAGCACAAGTGCGGCTAACGTGCCAATCAGGCCGGTTGACATTTTCACGACGTCCCGGGAGTCCGGATGCAGGTGGCTTTCCGACAACAAGGGCCGAACAACCATCCCAACCAAGGCGCCGCCAAATACAAGCGCGAACGCAAGGAGCGAGATCAACAGATAATTCATAGCCGAGATATCTCTGTGTTTTGGCGACCAAGCGCGGCGTCGTTCAGGCCGCGGAGACGACTGCCGGTCTCTTCGCAAGCATCGTTCGTCGATCGTGAATCAGGCTCTCCAGCCGATGCGCCGCGACATTCAAGGTGGCGTCATCCACCGCGGTCTCATCCCCGCTCGCGGATCTGGTGCGTTGCTCCCTGAGAATGTCGTCAATTTCTTCTTCGATATCTAACAGCTCAGCCTCCGTGCTGACGTTCCGAATCCGGCGCGCCAGGGCATAGAGGGAATCCAAGGGGCCTTGTTTAGTCGCGGGCTGGCCTAGTCCAAGAAATTTCCAGGCCGCAGCAAGTATAGTGGCGGCGCCCCCCAGCACCATTGGCGTTAAATAGATCCAGTTGCTGTACTCATCCATAAAACTCTGCTGGGTGCCGTTGTAGAAGGCTGCCGCTCCAGGGTGCAGAGGAAGGTAAGCATCCGGGTCAGTGCTCGGCGCGGTTATCTGCGCGAAAATCGGCTGCTCGCTCATAAGCTCCCTACGCACGGTCATGATCGTCTGCGTAAGAGTAGCGATCAAATCGGAACTCAGCTTTTTGTTCGCAACAAGATATAGAGAGGCTCTCAAGGTGGTCAGGTCATCGTCCGGGACCGGCGGCGCGCCCCGCAACGTGCCTTTGGGCACGTCGAAACTTTCATAAGCACGTTCGGCTCCCGCGATTGCCCCAGCGGAATCGATCGAGATGAGTACCGGCAGCGCCTTTGGACCTTGCTGAACGGCGCTTTTCACAAGCGACAAATATTTTTCAGCTAGTGGGATCACAACAAGCAGCGCACTGACCTCTTTGGATTGAATGGCTCGCCGGGCATCCGGCACCGCGATATCCTTGAACACTTTCGCGCGATCGAGCCCATATTCCTTGCTCAGCACATCGACAATTTTGCTATTGGCGTCGCCGCCGATCACGCCCACGCGGCGGCCCTTCAATTTGTCCACGCTGTCGATGGTCGAACCCGGCGGCGCGACGATGAGGACGACCACATGGCTGACAACGACGACGGCCTGCGCCTGCGACAGATCACCGACATCGCCGCGAACCACGGCCAGATCCACATTGCCCGCAGAAAAAGCCTTGGCGGCTTCAAGTGCCGTGCCGCTGTCGATGACCTTGAACCGCACCGGCGCGTTCGTCGAAACCAGCCGGCTTGCAATGGCCGACATTGCACTGGCAGCCTCACCGTCGATCGAGCCCACCGCCACGCTGAGCGTTACCGGACGAGTATAGTACCGATAGGCAAGCAGGCTTGCACCTGATGCAAGACCAATAACACCGACAAGCAAGATAAAACGGAGCCACAGCGGCAAATTCAGCGAAACCATGCTGGTCACTCCTAACGCACCGACTGGTTGCCGCACTGCCAGCACCTGGAGGCAGCGGTCGTGGGCCGCAGAGCGGGATCAGCAGCGAATGACGTTCATTTGCCGCCGCCGCTGCTTCCCGCCTCGATCATCTTGAGCGCCTTTTCAATGCCGAAGGTTCCGGACGCCTGGCTTGGCGGATAGTCTTTGAACGTCTGGAGGAACTGTCCCACGATGGCGCTGCTGGGAATCAATGTCCATAGCTTGTCACCCCACCATCTTGCATACATCATCGATTGATCCTGGTAGCGCTCCCACGGATCCTGCCGCAGGTTGGTCACCAGGGGGACGTTGGTTGATTCTTCTGTGCCCGTGAACAGGTTGCCTTTGATGGTCTTGAACGTGACTTTCCAGTCATCGTAGCGCACGGCGGTGAGGTCACCGTTGTCCGTGAAGTAGAAGAATTCGTGCCGCGGCCCCCTCGGAACTTCGCCCTTGAAAAATGGCACGAAGCTGTAGCCGTCGAGGTGAACCTTGAAGGTCTTATCGCCCGCCTTCATGCCGCTTAGTAGTTTCTCCTTCACATCCGGATCGCCCGCGCCGGCCAACAGCGTCGGCATCCAGTCTTCGCTGGCGAAGATTTCGTTGACGATGGTATTCGGCTTGATCGTGCCGGGCCATCGCGCCACCATGGGCACGCGGAAACCACCCTCGAAGGTCGTGCCCTTCTCGCCCCGGAACGGGTGATTGCCACCGTCCGGCCAACTGAATGTCTCCGCGCCGTTGTCGCTGGTGAAGATCACGATGGTGTTGTCGGCGATGCCGAGGTCGTCCAGCTTCTTGAGCAGCTCGCCGACCTCCCAGTCCATTTCCATCATGGCGTCGGCATAGAGGCCATAGCCGCTCTTGTCCTGCCACTTGGGTGAGAGATGGGTCCAGACATGGGTCCGCGTGGCGTTGTGCCAGAGGAAGAATGGCTTGCCGACCTTCGCGGAACGGTCGATGAAATCGACGGACCGGCGGACCAGTTCTTCGTCGACGCTCTCCATGTTGAATTTGGCTTTTGGATCCATGTTCGGGTGCGGGGGCAGCGGGCTGCCGTCGGCGATCGTCTGCCTGCCGATCTTGCCCCAGCGCGGATCGGTGGTGGGATCGTCTGTGGTCGTCGCCTTGCAGTCCACGATGTTGCGCGGGCCGAACATGGCGTGGAATTTCAGGTCCTTCGGGTAATCGGCCTGGTAGGGTTCCTCCATCGCGTTGAGGTGATAAAGGATGCCGTAGAACTCATCGAAGCCATGCAGCGTGGGAAGATACTCGTTCCGGTCGCCGAGATGATTTTTGCCGATCTGCGCCGTTGCGTAGCCGAGAGGTTTCAGGAGTTCAGCGATCGTCGGGTCGGTATCTTGCAGTCCTTGTTTGGAGGCAGGCAAGCCGACCTTCAACAGGCCGGTACGGAAAGGCGTCTGCCCGAGGATAAACGCGGCCCGCCCCGCTGTGCAGGATTGCTGGGCATAGTAGTCGGTGAACAGCGCGCCTTCCTTCGCGATGCGGTCGATGTTGGGCGTGCTTCCGCCCATCATGCCGCGATGGTAGGCGCTGATATTCCAGATGCCGACATTGTCGGCCATGATCATGATGATGTTCGGCTTCTTGGCGGCTGTCTGTGCTGATGCCAAGCCGCCGAATGCGAGCGGGAGTGCTAGAACCGCAGTTGCGAGATAACTGTTCTTGAGCATCGCATCGTCCTTTGGGCATCGCGGCAGTGGCCGCACTGGTCGTTTTCGCCGCAGGCTTTGCTTTTCAGTTTTTTGGGGTACCAGGTGGCGCCGCACAAAGAGCGACGCCACCTTCCGATGGCTTTGGCGAACCGTTCCTAGTCTCGTGCCAGGGCGGTCGCTTCTCGCAACTTCATCTGTTCCGCAGCCGTTATCTGCATCGGCCCGAGTTTAATGGTCAGCTTGTCGATCTGGCCGTCGAATGCGAACGGCACCTGATAGTCCTTGTCGTTCACCCCGGTGCGCGTATCGAGCCCGACGTCGAAGGTCTCGTCGGCCACCTGCAGGAAAGTAATCGAGTTGGCCTGCTTCTCTGTGGCGACGACCTTGCCGTCCACCTTCAGCACACCGCTGCCTCCCTTGCCAGGGCCGGGGCCGGCATAGGTGTAGTCGAAGCCGATCGTGTGTTTGCCAGGCGTGAGCGCATCCGGTCCCTCCCAGTGATACTGGGCGAGGATCAGCATGTTGTAATGGAACACCGGCTTGCCTTTGAGCAGGTAGAACCCCCATCCGCCCCAGCGCCCACCCATGGTGGCAAGCATCCCGTCGCCGCCACCCTGAGGCACGTCGACCTCGGCAGTCATCGTGTACGATCTGCCCAGGATGTTTGGTGCATTGCTGGAATTAATGCCGGGGTTCACGCCCGAGTAGGAGAAGACCGTTCTGCCCGCCGTCGCACTCGGGCGCGGTGCTAGTGCCCGCGCAAACGAGTCGTTGTCGAGCGGAAGCACGTTGTACTTGGCTGCCTCCTCGACAAACAGCTTCTGCATTTCCTTCAGCTTGCCGGGCATCTTCGCCGCGAGATCGTTGGCCTGCGAGTAATCCTCGGTTAGATTATACAGCTCCCATTTATAGTCCTTCGGTTCCGGCAACGGCGCGTTCAGGATCCACGGCCCATGCGGCGGTGTCGTGTTGGCGTACCAGCCGTCGTTGTAGATTCCGCGGTTGGCGATCATTTCGAAGTACTGAGTCTTGCGCTTCGACGGCGCATTCGCGTTGGCCTTGTCGAAGGTGTAGGCCATGCTGATACCTTCGATTGGCTTTTGCTTGATGCCGTCGACCATCTGCGGTGCCTTGACACCCGTGGCTTCGAGAATCGTCGGCACGATGTCGATGATGTGGTGGAACTGGTGGCGCATGCCGCCGGCATCCTTGATGCGGTTAGGCCACGAGATTGCCAGACCCTGGCGCGTGCCGCCGAAGTGCGAAGCGATCTGCTTGGTCCACTTGAACGGCGTGTCGAATGCCCAAGACCACGCCACCGCCATGTGCGGGTAGCTCCCTGCCGAGCCCCAGGCGTCGTAGAACTTGAGTTGCTCGTCGATCGGGAAGTCGAGGATGCCGTTGTACGAGGTGTACTGATTAGGCGTACCGGACAGCGTACCTTCGGGGCTGGTGCCGTTGTCGCCGACGATGTAGATGATCAGCGTGTTGTCGAACTGGCCCATGTCCTCGACCGCCTGGATTACGCGCCCGATTTCGTTGTCGGTATAGGCCGTGTAGCCGGCGTACACCTCGGCCTGGCGGGCGAACAGCTTCTTCTGGTCGGCCGAAAGCGTGTCCCACTTCGGCAGGCTATCCGGCCAGTCGGTCAGCTTGGCATTGTCGGGGATCACTCCCAGACGCTTCTGATTGGCGAAAATCTGGTCACGCAGGGCATTCCAGCCCATGTCGAATTTGCCCTTGAACTTTTCGACCCATTCCGCCTTCGGCTGGTGCGGCGAGTGGCTTCCGCCGGGAACATAATAAAGGAAGAACGGCTTGTCGGGCGCCGCGGATTTTAGTTCCTTCATATAACCGATCGCCTCATCCGCCATATCGGTGATGAGGTTGTAGCCGGGCTTGCCGATCCACGGAAAGATCTGCTTGTTGTTCTGGAAAAGATATGGCGTCCACTGGTCGGTCTCACCGCCCATGAAACCATAGAAGTAGTCGAAACCCATCCCGACCGGCCATTGGTTGAACGGGCCCGCGACGGTGTATTGGTAGGCCGGCGTATTGTGGTTCTTGCCGAACCACGACGTGGCATAGCCGTTGTCTTTGAGGATCCTGCCGATCGTCGCAGTATCCTCACCGATGATTGAGTCGTAGCCTGGAAAGCCTGTCGACAGCTCGGTGATTACGCCAAAGCCCGCCGAATGATGGTTGCGTCCGGTGATCAGCGCCGCCCGCGTGGGCGAGCATAGCGCGGTGGAGCAGAATCCCGTGTAGCGCAGCCCCGCTTTGGCGATGTGATCCAGCGCCGGAGTCGGTATGACGCCACCAAAGGTGCCGCTGACGCCATATCCCTGGTCATCGGTCATGATGAGCAGAACGTTGGGTGCCCCCTTGGGTGGCACGATGGTTGGCGGCCACCATGGCTTGGAATCCTTGGAATTCTCCTTGATCACACCGCCGAATTTCGGATCTGGCGCCGGGATTTGACTCCCTTGGATCGTGGTCGTGGCGCTGGGCGAACCCGGAGTGCCCGTGATCTTTTGGGCTGCCGTCTGCGCCGACGCCAAGCCGCCGAACGCGAGCGGGAATACCATCATCGCAGTTGCGAGATAACGACTCTTGATCATCGCTTTATCCTCCCTTTGCCAGGTCTTCATGCCGGTCAACGGACAAATGTGGAGACGTGCGCGATCGCTTCCCCCTTTCATCAAGGCGGTCGCCCAACACCCTTATCCACCCGATGGCCGCCGACACAGGGTGGTGAGCCGACCAATCTGCTACTCCGCATTTCGATTGCGCTGGTCTAAATTGCTCACATGCAAAAAATATTTTCTGAACCAGTCCCGCCGCATCGAACCCCTCTCCTTGGTGGCGTCATCATGCGGTCATCCTCCGCACGACGACGCGCGGTCGCGTTTGCTTCTCGTCGCTCTCACAGGTGGGGTGTCGGTACTCATGGCCGATTCTCCTCTCTGGTGATGCACCTGAAGCCGACATGGCTCGTTGACGTGTCGACGGGTTGCGCATGGCGCGCAGCCGGCCGGTAGCGACGACAGTAATTGGGCGCGCACAAATGCGACCCGCCCTTTATGACCTTGCGGGGGATCCTGATCTGCGGTTGGCGTGGGTCGTAGCTGGCGGCCTCGAGCCCGCCGCGCGGGTTTTCCGGAATGCAGCACGCCTTTGGCGCGTCGCCGACATGCCTGGTTGAGTACCAATCGGTAGTCCACTCCCAGACATTGCCGATCATGTCGGAAAGGCCGAAACCGTTCGGCGGAAACGCGTCGACCGGCGAGGTGCGCGCGTAGCCGTCGCTTACGAGATTCTCGCGCGGAAATTCGCCCTGCCAGGTATTGGCCATGTGACGGCCAGCTGGCATCAAAGCGTCGCCCCAAGCGAACTCGGCCTGGTCGAGACCGCTGCGCGCCGCATATTCCCACTCCGCTTCGGTCGGCAGTTGCTGGCCGGCCCAGCGGGCGTAGGCTTCGGCATCGCAATAGGCAATATGCACAACGGGATGGTCATCGAGACCGCGGATCGAACTGCCCTTGCCGTAGGGGCGACGCCAATTGGCGCCGAACTTGAAACTCCACCAGTTCGCGAAATTGCCAAGGTCAACCGGATGATCGGGCGAACTGAAGACGAGCGAGCCCGCCCGCAGCATGTGCGGCAGTGCGCCCGGATAATCCTTCGGATCGGGTGCGATTTCAGCGAAGCTGACGTAACCGGTCGCCTCGACGAATTCGCGAAACTGACGGTTCGTCACCGGCGTGCGATCCATCCAGAAGGCGTCGACCGTGACGCGATGAACCGGTGCTTCCTCGGGGTAATGTCTGTCCGATCCCATGCGGAATGTGCCGCCGGGAATGAGGAGCATGTCGGCATGCTGCTGCTTTCGCGCCGGTGAAGAGGCCGCTTCAGCAACACTCATGACAACCTCGATCAGGTCAGGATTTCGTGCGGCTGACCTATGAACAGCATTGTAGATCGCCTGACGAAACGTGTCAGGCAACCTGACGTTCGTGGGCCTCTGTAAAACTCTGCGCCCGACACGATGCGGGAGCAAGCACTATCCTCATCGCAATCGCGAAACGCCGCGCCAATGATCTTCAGTGCTGTTTCTAGTGCGTGCGCGCCGCACGGGCCTGCGTCGCGCGCGTTCGCATTTTGCTGCGCTCTTATGACTGCGCGCCAAATGCGTTCACCCTCTGCCGAGCCGTCTGACGGCATCGAGCGTTGCGGGATTGGCGCGGCCGTCGATGGCACCCGTGTAAAGTCCCTTCTCCGCAAGCCGCCGCTGCAGATTTTGCCAGAACTCGGAGGTCCAGACCTCCGGATGTGTGGTGAGGGACTGCACAGTCACGTCGTATTTCGCCTCCAGCGCCCGCAGAATCAGCCGCGCGGCCTCGGTGCCATCGCGCTGCAGGCCGAGCAGGCCGGAATTGTAGGCGGCGCCGAGATTGTGCAGCCCGAGCGCATCGCCCTTGTCGGCCGCGTCGCGGTAAAATTTCAGCGCCGTCTCGTTGCTTCGGTTGCGGCCGCCGAGTCCATTCTCATAGAAATAGCCAAGCGTCGCTTCGGCGCGCGCATTGCCCTTGGCATAGGCAGCCTCATAGGCAGTAGCGGCCTGTGCCAGGTCGACCTGCGTCCCGCCGAGGCCGCGCGCATAACAATCGCCCTTGACTAGCAAGCCGTTTGCGAGCGAGGCGGCGCCGAGCTTGCGCGCGTAGTAGCAGGCCCGCGTATAATCGACGCGGGCGTAAATCCCGGTGGAATAGATGAGCGCGAGATTGTTCTGAGAGGTTTCGTCGCCCTGATTGGCTGCCTTGCTGTACCACTCCACCGCCTTGACGACGTCGGGTTGGACCATCGTACTCAGCTTGAATTCGGGATCGAACAAGGTCGCGAAGTAGAATTGGGCGAGCATCTCGCCGCCGAGCGCGTCTCGCTCGAGCGTTTCCATCGCCGGCTGACTTGATTTTGCGGCGTCGCGAAGCGCGAGCAATTGGGTGGCGCGCGCTGCGACATCAACAGGCTTGGCCCAATGCACCTCTCTAACGTTCGACGGCATCGCCCAGAACCACAGCACCGCCAGCGCGGCAAGCGCCTGCGGCCAGGCGATCCAGGCGACGCGATACCATTTGTCGTCATACCAGAGCTTGCCATGGGCAGCGAGCCAGGCCGAGTAGACCGGGATCATGAAGCGGTCTCCAGCGCAGCCTTGCTCATGATCAGCTGACCGTCGCCTCGAGCAGATCCGCCGTCTCGATCCGCGACAGGTCGGCATTGGCGTCGGTCGAGATGCGAATGGCCTGCGCCTCGCGCGCTTTCTCCAGGAGCGTGCGCATCGACCGCGCATTGCCCCAATCGGGTGCCTTCGAGCGTTCGTCGATCCACGGCGTCAACGCGGCGGCGAAATCGTCTGGCAGCGAGAATTGCTGGCGCGCCGCCATCCGCTTGAGGATTTCGCAGAGATCATTTGCAGCGTAACGCGGAAAATCGACCGTTTTGGTGAAACGGCTGCTCAATCCCGGATTGCTCTCGATAAAGCGTCGCATCTCGTTAGGATATCCGGCGACAATGACGATGATGCGGTCGCGGTTGTCTTCCATGAATTTCAACAGCGTGTCGATCGCTTCCTTGCCGAAGTCGTGGCCGCTGCCGCCACTGCCCGCCGCCAGCGTGTAGGCTTCGTCGATGAACAGAATGCCGTCGAGCGCCTCGCGGCATTTGTCGAGCGTCTTGGTTGCGGTCTGCCCGACATATCCGGCCACCATGCCGGCCCGGTCGGTCTCCACGATCTGTCCCTTGCGCAGAACTTTTAAGGAGCGGAAAATCTCGCCGATCACGCGCGCGACTTCGGTCTTGCCGACACCGGGCGGCCCGGTGAACACCATGTGCTGGCTCAGGGCCGCGATCGGAAGTCCCTGTTCCCTGCGCTTCTGTTCGACCTCGAGCCTCGCCGTGAGCCGTTTGACTTCCTGTTTCACCGGAGCAAGACCAACCATCGCGTCGAGTTTCGCAAGCGCGGCGGCAACCGGGATTTCGTTGTCCTCCGGCTTCTGGCCGGTGGCGAGAACGATGTCTTCGATGGTGACCAGCGAAATATCGGCCGCCGGATCGCCGGCCACCCGCAGCGCCTGCGCTTCGCGGGCCTTCTCCAATAGCGTCCGCATCTCCCGCGCATTGGCCCAGTCGTCCGCCTTGGAGCGGCCTTCGATCCAGGGTTTGAGCTTGGCCTCGAAGCCGTCGGGCAGGGCGAATTGTTGCCTCGCGGCCATGCGCCGGAAGATTTCACACAAATCGCCGGTGTTGTAGGACGGGAAGTCGACGGTCTTGCTGAAGCGGCTGCTTAAGCCCGGATTGCTGTCGATGAAGCGCCGCATTTCGTTGCGGTAGCCGGCGACGATCACGACAATGCGGTCGCGATTGTCCTCCATGAACTTCAACAGCGTATCGATCGCTTCCTTGCCGAAGTCGGAGCCGCCGCCGCCGGCGAGACTATAAGCCTCGTCGATGAATAGGATGCCGTCGAGCGCCTCGCGGCATTTGTCCAGGGTTTTGGTCGCGGTTTGCCCGATATAGCCCGCGACCAGCCCGGCGCGGTCGGTTTCCACTATGTGTCCTTTGCGGAGCACTTTCAGCCCGCGATAGATCTCGCCGACCAGGCGCGCGACTTCGGTCTTGCCGACGCCGGGCGGTCCGGTGAAGACCATGTGCTGGCTGAGTGCGGAGACATCGAGCCCCTGATCCCGGCGCTTCTGCTCGACCTGCATGCGCGCGACCAGTCCTTTCACCTCCTGTTTGACCGGGGCAAGGCCAACCATGGCGTCGAGCTTTGCAAGCGCGACTTCCATCGCTGACGCTTCCGCCTTCTGCTCGGTCTCGACAATGACGATGGGGCGGACCAGATCGGGCGAGCTCATCAAGGGCTGCGCGCGCTGCTCGACCAGCCGCATGGCGACAAAGGTCATGCTTACGCCAGCTGTGAGAATGAATGCGACCATCAGGGCAGTGATCATCATCGCTGTTCAACCACGCCCCGTTGCCTTCATCAGATCGTCGATTTCGAGGCGAGAAAGGTCGGCTGACGGGTCCACCGAGATGCGCAGGGCCTGCGCCTCGCGTGCCTTTTCCAGCAATGTGCGCATCTCTCTCGCATTGGCCCAGTCCTCGGCGCGCGATCGTTCCGTGATCCACGGCTTGATCCTGACCTGGAATCCATCGGGCAGGGTGAAATGCTGCCGCGCCGCCATGCGGCGGAGGATTTCGCACAATTCGTCGGCGCTGTAGCGGGGAAAGTCGATCGTCTTGGTAAACCGCCCGGCAAGGCCGGGATTGGTATCGATGAAGCGGCGCATTTCGTTGGGATAGCCTGCCACGATCACCATGATGCGGTCGCGGTGGTCTTCCATGAATTTCAGCAATGCATCGATCGCTTCCTTGCCGAAATCGCCGCCTGACCCCGGCGTGCCGGCGAGCGTATAGGCTTCGTCGATGAAGAGAATTCCATCCAGCGCCTCGTTGCACTTCTCCAGCATTTTGGGCGCTGTCTGCCCGATGAAGCCGGCGACCACGTCGGCACGCTGAACCTCGACCAGATGTCCGACGTGCAATGCCCGCAACGAACGATAGATATCGCCGAGCGCGCGCGCGACTTCGGTCTTGCCGACACCGGGAGGCCCGGTGAACACCATGTGCAGGCTCATCGGCGTCGTCGGCAGGCCCTGCGCGCGGCGCTTTTGCTCTACCTGCAGCCGCGCGATCAGGCCGTTGACCTCCCGCTTGACCGGCGCGAGGCCAACCATGGCCTCAAGGTCCTCGATCGCCTTGTTCGGCGGGTGATCCGGAATCTGCCGCTCGGGAACGAACAGCATTTTGACGGCGCCGGCGAGGCCTCCGCTTTGGGCCGGCTGCAGCGCCCCCGTTCGTGCGTAGGCGGAAGCGACGAGCGTTACCAATAGTCCAAGGCTCGCGAGCACCAGGATGATGACGACGCCGCTTAGAATGGCCTGGGTCGATGGGGAGAGCCCCTTGATCCATCCCGCCGGCCCTGATTGTGGATTAAGCATCCACGCGGTGATGATGGTGGCGGCGACGCCCCCGATGATGATCGCGACGATCTGCTGGTCCTTGAAGAGGTTCTTCATCGGGTGGATGCCTCCACTAACAGGGGTTCACGGCGCGCCACACGACCAGGGGTTCACGGCGCGCCACACGACGGGAATGCTTTGAGCGCCGGGAAGCTCCACCAGCACCCTGGTCGGCGTCAGACCGAGGATGGCGCCGGTGGCATTGCCCTCGACGACAAAGGTGCCGGCGCCCGAGCCATAAGGCGCAGGGTAGGGCACTGCGATCCGCTGCATGGCCTCGGTAACCGTGAAGAAGGGCGAGACGTAGCTGCCGGACCGGATGCGAACGGTGCTGCCAATGGTCGCGGTTCCCTTGGCGATCGTCATCGAGACCAACGGAATCCTGCAACGCTGCGCGTCATCGACCAGCGCTGCCGCAGCCGACGGGGTCAAGGTGGTCGCGGCCGCGCCGATCTCGTCTTGGGCGACAAACGAAACCGTCGGCTGCGCCGCGTTGCCTGAGGGCATGCCAATATCGGCTTTCCTCAGCACCAGTCCGATGGCGGCGATGGTTAGCAGGCAGCCCACCACGGCAACAATTGCCGGGCCGAGGCCGGACTTTTTACCGACTCCCGAGCTGCTCGTCGCCGGCGCATTTGTAGCCGACGGTGTCTGCGCTGACTCAGACATGCCCCTGCCCCCATCTAGCAGCCTGTTTAGCCG
>WNFJ01209496.1_pt2 | contig 12529 bp, 16 predicted proteins | sample 5400461 | NCBI WGS metagenome assembly WNFJ01 (sample SAMN13153349, study PRJNA577476) | soil metagenome | isolation source: 115 cm saprolite on Douglas fir-dominated hillslope | place: USA:California | collected 2013-09-17 | reverse complement strand
GATCAACGGCTTCGGGCAGGTGGGATACGGCGGCCCGTGCCCTCCCCGTGGGTCGAGCCATCACTATGTCTTCACGCTCTACGCGCTCAGTGCCCCGGTGGCGTTGCCACCTCGGGCAGCAAAGGCGGACGTCGTAAGGGCCCTGTACGGACATGTTCTCGGAAAGGCCCAACTGAGGGGGCGTTATAGCCGGAAGGAGTCCGCCGAAATCCCTGGGGGTGCCGGAGATCACGCCATCGAGGTGACCGACGACGCGGCGATCCCGTCGTTGACGACCGCCCTCAACAACGCCATGTATTTGATCGGGGAGTTGACGAACGGCGAAATCAGCACCCGCAGCCTCGCGGAGATGAATCTGCGGTTCGCGCGGATCGAGGAGGGCGTCAGCGAAGTGCGGCTCAATCGGCAGGAAGAAGGATGGGGCATCCACAATCCGCGCTCGCTGCAACTGCTCGATGAGCACATCGCCATGCTGGATCTGCTGATGGCCGAGTCCCGCTCGCGGCCGGAGCTCCTCAAGCGTCTGGAAGCCGCGAGGGCGGCGCTCCGTGTCCACCGCAAGAGGATTGAACGCGAGAGGGCAGGCCGGCGGGGGCCGTGAGACGTGTAGTGAGACTCACATATGGCCCCCAGTCGGCTGCAGGGGCGTCGATGAGTGCGGGCCGGGGCAGGTAGGGTAGGGCGTCGCCGCGAGCTTCTCCAGCACCGCCTCCCAGGCGGATGCGGGGCCGGGCGCCTCCGGCGGCACGGGAGCGGCCGCCGGCGTGCCCGGGATGGCCCTGCGCTTCGCCGCCGAAGACTCGCGAGCATCGGCGTGCAGCGCGTGCGCGACCTGTGAGTCGAGCGGCTCGAGATCGAAGAGCGGCGTGCCGTCGAGCTCGGTGTACTGGAACTCGAAGCAGCTCACGGCGGGCAGCTTGAGCACGCCGAGCTTTCGCCGGAACGACTCGTCCAGCTGCTGCGCGACGAACACCACGCGCGGGGGCCAGCCCGCGTCGATCCCCGCGGGGATCAGCCGCCGCAGCGATTCAGGATGCTCGAGCGCCCAGGCGTGCGCATCGTGCATCCTGAGCAGCATCGCGTCGTCGGCGATGAAGCCGATCGCGATGAGCGCGGGGGTGCGACGCGCGTCCAGGCCGAGCAGATCGATCGATGAGCGGCCGAGCCGGATCCCCGCGGCGATCGTGCGGAACCCGGGCTCGATCGCCTCCGCGTTCTCCGCCAGGAGCACCTGGAGCGCCGAGAGCGTCTTGACCGCGTGCGTGCTCGTCTCCGCTCTGCCACGGGTCCGCCACGGCTGTCTTACGGCGTCGCAACGGGCTGTGCGGGGGCCGGTTCTCCGCCGGCCCGTCGTGTCAATCGGGCCCGCTCTCGCGACACTTCGTCGCGTGGACGAGGCACGCCGCCGATCTTAAGGGCACAGAAGAGCGGGATCTTACCGCCGCACGCTGGTCTGGCACGGCCGGTGCAGCCTCGGGCCGTCGAGGATCGGTCGCCGCCATTAGTGATAGGAGGGAGCGAGGACCGTGTGCCGCAGCTCCAGCACTTCCGGACGGCCGCGCCGCTCGCAGACCGTCCTCCTCGTGGACGACGAGGTCTATCTCCGCAACATGGTGGCGGAGGTGTTGGTGATGAACGGTTACGCCGTGCTGGCAGCGGAGGGCCCGAGCGAGGCGCTCCGGATCGGCGAGATGCACCGGGGACCGATCGACCTGGTCCTCACCGACGTGGTGATGCCCGAGATGAGCGGCTTCGGGCTCGCCGACCGCCTGCAGGCGACGCGCCCCGGGCTCCGGGTGCTCTACATGTCGGGCTACGTCGACAGCGACGCCATCCGCTATCGGATCCAGGAGGGCGGGGCGGCGCTGCTGATGAAGCCGTTCACGCCGGAAGCGCTCGCGCGCCGGGTGCGGGAGGTGCTCGATGTGACCGCGCCGGGCGCTGCTTCAACACACGGACCCGCCTCATGCGCGCGGGGTAATTGAAGCTGGCCCTGTTGCGGGCTTCCTGTCACGGTGTTACGCATCGGCAGCGTCCTGATGAAACGAATGTCCGCTCTTCGCAGGGATCTCCGAAACTCCGAGACTACCGGACATGACGTAATGCGCCCTTGCGCATCTATTCGGCCCATGAGACCGACCGGTGGAATCGGAGGGGGCGGGTGGGTGACGGCTCGGTACCGGTCCGCTGTCGTCGCGGCGCTCGCGGCCCTGGCGCTCGTGGGGCTGCTCTACCTCGAGCTCGCCTTCTGGGACATCTCGTCGGGTCTCTTCTCCGTGGAAGGGACCCGGTCCGAAGCGGGACCGGCGGCGGCGAGCCCGCCCGGCTCCTGACGGCTCGATGTGAGAACCGTCCGAACGAAAACGGCGCACGCGAAGTTTGACTCCGCGGCGCGTGTTAGGGGACGATCAATTGATGCGCGTTCTCGTCGTCGATGATTCCCTGCCCCACCGACGTCTGCTGACAACCCTGCTCGGCAAGGCCGGTCACGAGGTCCTCACGGCGCCCGACGGCGCGGCGGCCCTCGAGCTCCTGGAGGGCCAGGTGGTGGAGGCCGTCGTCTCGGACGTCAAGATGCCGAGGATGGACGGCTTCCAGCTGTGTCGCGCTCTCCGCCGTGACGGGCGCTGGGCGCGCCTACCGTTCATCCTCTACAGCAGCGTCTTCATCGGAGACCGGGCTCAGGCGCTGGGCATGGACCTCGGGGCCACGGCCTACCTCGACGCCAAGCACGTGCCGCCCGACCAGGTGGCGAAGGAGATCGACGCGCTCGTCAATCGCGTCGTCAGCGCCGAGTACCGGGAGGCCCTCGTGCGGCTGCGCGACGACTTGGAGTTCGCGCGCCGCTACCACCAGGTCGTGCTGTCGTCGCTCGACACGGAAGCGCATGCGGGCGTCCGCGACACCATCTCGTCCAACGTGCACGCGCTCGACGAGATCCTCACCCGGCTCGACGCTGAACGGCGCGCGCTCGCCGAGCGCACCGACGTCACGGTGCCGATGGCGGAGCTGAATCGGTTGAAGGAGCTGAGCGAGTACCTCGGCGACAAGATCAACAACCCGCTCGGGGTGATCCTCGGCGGCGCCGATCGCCCGGCGACGGCCGCGCCTGGGGGCGCGACCAATGAAGCCGCCGCCAGCGTTCGAGCCGTCGTCCGCCGCATCAATGAGCTCGTGCGCAAGATGACCACGCGCGATCGACGAGATAAGGAGGGAACGCGACATGGATAAGAACACCGTCACACTGAGGATTCGTGAACGGCTGGACGCCGGCACCTTGCCGCGAGTGAGACCGCCACTCACGACGGAGCCAGGCTCGCCGACTTCACCGACGGGGCACATCAACGCGGATACCGCCATTGACGTGGCCAGGTGCGAAGCATGCGATGAGTTGGGTGCGCACGTCGCGTACCTGTTCCCAGACGGCCGGATCCTCAGGTTCCCCGGCCGATGCCACCGAATCTGGGAGGAGGAGTGTGAACGAGGTCGCCGGAGCGGCTGAATCACAAAAACAATAGGTTAGCCCGCCTCCCTCAGCACTCCCACTTCCACTGACGGCGACAGCGAATCAACACACGAATGGAGCGGGCCATTCGCGTTGGGGAAACTGACTCAGCGCACAGCTTTTCCACGCCCACCGCTCAGGAGGGCCCAGCCGCCGGAAACGATGAGGCTTGTGGTCACAGCTCCCAGAATCCCCGCCCCAGGCATCGGATTGCTCCCGGCCCCCGAGACGTGGATAACGCCTCCGCCCACCACGCCCGCTACGACGCCGGCGACGAAAATACCAATGAACCTCCCCGTGACAGCAGGGGGAGGATCCGGCAACCAGATACGTATCATGACCGCCAGCGCCCCGCCCAGCACCGCCCACCACGCCATCGGCCGAAGCGGCGGCTCGATCCTGCCCAGCTCCTGGAGCCGATCGTCGAACTCCCCGATGAGGAGCGCCTAGAGCTGTATGCCACCTGCTACCGCGCGCTCGCCGATCGAGCTGGCCGGCGTGGGGACATGATCGCTGCGGGATCTGCGGGCAGTGGCGGGGTGAATGCCGCGGCGTGCCCGGGGGCCCGGCGGCTGACTACGGCGCCGCTGGACTGGCGTGCGAGTGCGTCAGAAAGACCGTCCTTGATCCGCCGTTGAGGGCGGCTCGAATTTCCTTGCCTGGCTTGAAGCGGGGGACCCGCTTTGCGGGAACATCCACTTTCGTCCCGCTTCGAGGATTACGCCCCCGTCGGGGCCTCCGGCGTCGAACGTGGAAGCTACCAAAGCCCCGAATCTCGATCTTGTCGCCATCAACCAAAGCCGCAGCCATGCGGTCGAAGATGGTCTCGACAAGCGTCTCGGCCTCGGATATGGAGAAGCTGAACGCCGCTGAGAGCCCATCAACGAGCTCGGATCGTGTCACTCCCATCGCCTCCTCCGAGGAACCGCGGGCCTAGTATCGCAAAAGGTGCAGGCGACGCCTAAATTCTAAGAGCCATCGGTGCCCCCCCCGTGATGCTAGGGCGTTCGATCCCTAATCCAGCCATCCCGGACACACCGCAGGCGGCCCGGGCCCCTCCGGTCGGCCCGCCTCGGCCGCCACGTCTCTTGAGAGCCCCCGGAAGAACACGGCCACAACACGCCCATGCGCTAAAGACCGATTATGTAACAGTGGGTTGGGCCGGCACTTTAGGTTAGTAGCCTAACGCGCTTTGCTCCCGCTTACCGGGCGCCAGGCGCCCCGCGTGGGCGGACCCCGCGCTCCGCAGGTGGCTCCCAGGCGCCTGCAGGGGACTCGATTCCTCCCGCGCCCGGCGGGCGGGCCGGACCCCGGCCGGCGACTAAACCTGCGCACGCCTGTAGGCCCGCACCCCCGTACGTGGAAGGCGAGACGGCGACAGAGAAGCCGCGGGGCGGCGCCGCTGTGCCCCGCTGGATAATGATGCCGAGTCCGCAGGAACTCGTCGACACGGTCACCGGAAGGTGCCTGACCGGCCTTCTTGACCCCTGATTGGCGACAGCTAAGCTCGGCCCACTCTCACAATTCGCGGTGCACCGATTCGGCTCGCTGGAGGGAACGACATAGGTGCGCTCAGGGCCGCGATGACAGTCCAGGCTGTGGTCTTGCTCGTCTACGGACTCCCGACGCTGCTTGCCCCAAAGTGGTGGACGGCGCTCACGCAGAAACCGCCCCTCCCGGAGAACTACATCCTGCGGGCCGTCGGGATCGCGTTCATCATGCTGGCCTGGCTGGAGTTCAAGATCATTGGCGATCTCGAGCGGTACCGCGAGCTGACCGTGATCTATGGGCTGCTCTCGGCCCGGGCGTTGAGGAAGCTACTGGAGCGCCAACTTCTTGAGCTATCTCAACAGCTCCTGAACCAACGCTCTAAATGCCGACCCGTCCCAGTCACAGTCGCCTCCTGAACGGTAAGCGACGACTGCGCCGCGGCGATCGGTGACGATCACCGTCGGCGACCGGAAGGTCGCATAGCCGTAGCGCGAGACTTCGCTGGATATGGGAGCCGGGCGATTCGGTGATGCTCGAATGAGCGGACTCTCACCTTCGTAGTTCATCAGGCGGTCTTGCGCGTTCTTGCGGAATTTTGATGCCGCGTGCCTTCATGCGGTGTGTTGTCGCCCTCGTAAGGGGTGAGGGATCGCGCGAGTGGGAAGGAGTCTCAACCTCAACCCCGTTTTCAAAAAGGAGGCACCGGAATGCGTCCGAGTGTCCGAAAGACAATCCTAGGTGGATTCGCGGGTACCGTAGTCATGACGGCGATGATGTACTTCGTCGCGCCGATGATGCTGGGCAAGCCCATGGACATCGCCGCCTCGCTCGGCGCCATGCTCGGCGGGAGCTGGGCGATGGGAATGCTGGTGCATCTGCTCAACGGGAGCGTGATCTTCCCCCTGATCTTCGCGTACGCCCTGTACCGCGTCCTGCCCGGCGAGCCCTGGCTCAAGGGGACGATCTGGGGTCTGGGCCTCTGGCTGCTCGCGCAGGTGGTCGTCGTGCCTATGATGGGCGGTGGGATCTTCAGCGCGAGGGCGGGCGGCCTGATGGCCGTGATGGCGTCGCTCGTGGCCCACGCGGTCTACGGGGCGCTGCTCGGAGCGATCGCCGGTTCGGCGGACCGCCTTGCCGCGAGCGCGCAGGCGCACGCGGTTCGCTGATGTCCTGAGTCAGGGCGGCGATGACCTTCAGGTCCGTCTCGGTCATCGGCAACGCGCTCCGGCTGCGGCGGATCGCGTTGTGAGGTGATCCGTCCTCAAGCGCGGGCGGCTCACAGATCAAACGGGCTAATGCGTCTTGCGCTTCTGGCCGATGCCGGCCTGATGACACTGGAACGACGCGATCGGTCCACCCAGTATGAGATGGTGGCGAAGCGTCCACCAGGCGCTGACGGGGATGGGAAATGGCAAAGACGATCGTGCTCTACTCGCAGCCCGGCTGATTCTTCTGCGGCAAGGTGAAAGAGTTTCTTTCACGGAGGGGCGTGGCCTACACGGACCGCGACATCTCGCGCGACCAGCAGGCGCTGGACGAGCTGTCGAAGCTCGGATACATGACGACGCCGGTCATCAGGATCGACGGGGACGTCGTGGTCGGCTTTGACCAGAAGCGGCTGGAGGCGCTGCTCGGCTGACTGCGGCTGTCGAACGGCACGGATGATGAGAGCTGGCTGTTGGCGTGCTGGCCGCGGTGAAAGGCGGGGCTGTGGCGCCCGGGCGCAATGGAAGCTCCTCGTGACGGTGGCCGCGGCGATGGGCGTCGTCTACGCGGCGCTCTACTGGCTGACGACCTGGCTGGCGCGCGCGGCCTCCTGACGAGGCTGCTGCCGTCAGCGTCGTAACCGGCCGTTCACGAGCGTCGGTCACTTGTGGCCGGCGCCCTTGATCCCGCAGCCCGTCGCGTCATTGGGGTACCACCGGGATCTCCGCCGGTGGCAGGCACACCTCGTTGCTGCACGCCTGTACCGTCAGCGTCCCCCGGATACCCCCGAGGCCCTTCAAGGCGCCCTTCGGGAACAGGGCGACGACTTTCACGACGCCTTCATACACGTCCAACCCGTCCGGCGCGAACTTGAGCTTGATCCGCACCGCCGTCGGATACACCACCCGGGTGGCGGACAGGCCCTCGAACGACACACTGGTCGGGATCAGGTAGTCGAACGAGGCGGGATTCGCGTTGACGTGCCACCCGTCGTCGACCTCGAGCGTCGTCACGATCTCATCACGATCGCCCGTCACCAGCGTCGCCGTCACGTGGACGTGATCCGCTGTGCGCGGAACCTCGAAATCCCGAGGCGAGGGCCCGGCGCGCGCGACGGTCTCTCGTCCTGGTGACCCGGTGGCCAGCTGGTCGAGGTTGACCGCCGCCACCAACACGCCCCAGGTGTCCGGGTTCTCCTGCACCCCGCCCCCGACGTAACGCAGGACTCGGTCGGCGAGGCTCGCGTACCGTGGCTCGCCCGTGGCGCCGACGCGTAGGAGCAGATCGATCGCGGCCGAGGTGCCGGACCCGTAGACGTCGTCTCCGTGATCCTGGGGCATGATCAACAGCTCTTTTTCGTTTGGGCTCGTGGACAGACGGCCGCTTTCGTGGAGGAAGTGCCTGACGATGGCATCGGCAAGCGCGGCGGCACGCTGCCGCCACACCAAATCCTTGGTCGCTTCGTACAAGGCCATGAAGCCCCGACCCAGCAGCGCGTAGTCGTCCAAGTACGCGGCGGTCTGAGCACGGCCGCGGAAGATTTCGTGCTTGAGTCGATGGGTCGTGGGGTTGTACGCCAGTGTCCAGAGACGTTCAGCGGTGCGTCGCGCCGCTTCCAGGTCACGGTCCCGGTGGAAGACTCGACCGCTTCGCACGAACGCGTCGATCGCCAGGCCATTGATGCCCACCACGATCTTGTCGTCGCGCGGCGGCTGCGGACGGCGGTTCCTCGCCGCCAGGAGCCTGGCCCGCAGAGACGAGACCGAGTTCAGGAAGCCCACGATCTCGTCCCCGCTCTTCTGCATCAGCTCGGTGCGGATCCGGAGCACGCCGGGCTGTTCGAGCGACTCGGCCTGCAGCCGTGACATCAGCGTCAGATCGTAGACCCGGAAGAAGCGTTTCGCCGCCTCGGCCCCAAGCACCGCCACGACTTCCCCGCGCGTCCAAGCGTAGCTGGCGCCTTCCTCGCCGTTCACCTCGGCGTCCTGGGCCGAATAGAATCCCCCCTCGGGCGCGAGCATTTCTCGTGCAAGGTATTCGCTCAAGCCCGTGGCCACAAGCCTATAGAGAGCGCTCTGCGTGATCTCGTAGGCCTGGACGTAGATCGCGAGGAGCTGGGCGTTGTCGTAGAGCATCTTTTCGAAATGTGGGATCGACCAAGTCGGCTCGGTGCTGTAGCGGTGGAAGCCGCCGCCAAGCTGGTCGTGGATGCCGCCGAAAACCATGGCGTCCAATGTGCTGGAGACGACCGAGAGAGCTTTAGGAGTATGATTGATGTCATAATCGGCAAGCAGCAATGCCAGGCGCGGCTCATTCGGGAACTTCGTGCCGCTCCGCCGATCCGCGAGGCCGGCATCGAACGGATCGAATTGCGGAAGCAATGTATCCCGCGCCTTCGCCAGCCATGCTCCGGGCTCGATCGGCGCCGTGGTGCTGCGCGTGAGCTCGGTTTGTATGCTGCGCATCGCCTCCATGACCTTGGATGCGACGCCGATAGCCTTGGCTTGGTCGGAGCTCCACAACTGATGAATTGCCGTCAGGACGGCGGGAAATCCCGGACCGGCTCTAGGATCGTCCTTCGGGGGGAAGTAGCTCCCCGCGTAAAACGGCTTAAGGTCGGGCGCAAGGAAGAGGTTATTTGGCCAGCCGCCATGGCTTGTCAGGATCTGCCTCGCGAGCATGTAGATCCGATCTACGTCGGGCCGCTGCTCGCTGTCGACCTTCACGTTGACGAACCACTCGTTCATCAGCTTGGCGATGTCCGGATTCGAATAGATCGTGCGCTCGGCGACGTGGCACCAATAGCAGGTGCTGTAGCCGATCGAGATGAAGATGGGCTTGTTCTCTTGCCTGGCCTTGGCGAAAGCCTCGGAGCCCCACGGATACCAGTCCACCGGATTGTGGGCGTGGAGCAGGAGGTAGGGATCGTTGGAGTCGGCGAGCCGGTTCGTGTATTTGTACGGTCCTTTCGAACGGGCCGCCGGGGCACCACCTGCATCCTCGGCCGTGGCCGGAGAGGAGTACAGCGAAGCGGACATGCCGATGATGACGATGAGACCGACGGCGTGGCGCCCGATCCCCGACAGGTACGAGCGATTGCCGGCCATTTTTCCGGACTGAGCCATCGTCCTGCCTCCCTCGAATCGGAGCCGAAACCTCGAAGCCCAGCCTATTCCATTTATCAGTGGAACATTGTATGAGGCAACAGGAAACCGGAGGCGGTATGCGGGAACCTCGACCAAAGCTGCTGGCATTCGAGCAGTTCGCGCTGATGGCTCGGGCGTTGGGCAACGAGCATCGCCTGGAGCTGCTCGACATTCTGATTCAGGGCGAACGCAGCGTGGAGCGGTTGGCGCACGCGGCAGGCCTCACCATCACCAATGCGTCTCAGCATCTTCAACAGCTTAGGCGCGCGGGTCTCGCCACCAGCCGCAAGGCCGGAACGCAGGTCATCTATGCTCTGGGCGACCCAGAAGTGATCACGCTGATCAGGATCCTGCGGCGGGTGGCCGAGCACAATATCGCCGAGCTCGAGCGAATCATCGAGCGATACTATCGCGAGCGCGACAGCCTCGAGCCGGTATCGCGTGACGAGCTGCGCGCGCGCCTGCGCAAGGACTCGGTGATCGTTCTGGACGTGCGTCCGGCGGACGAATACACGGCGGCCCATCTGCCCGGTGCGGTGAGCATCCCGGTCAACGAGCTCAAGCGTCGCCTCAAGGAGATTCCGAAAGGACAAGACGTCATCGCATGCTGCCGCGGCCCGTACTGCGTCTACTCCTACGAAGCCATCGAGATCCTTAGGCCGCGAGGCTTCCGCGCGCGGCGCCTTGAGGGGGGGTTCTCCGAATGGCTTGCCGCCGGCCTGCCGGTCGAGCGGCTGAGGGAATCGAAGCGCAATTGAGGTGGTCGTGACGCGCTAGAGCGTGTCCCAGATGCGCTTATGCAGGCGTTGCCATGAATTCCTTTCGCCAAACATTCGTGGTGGCCGGCTTGTTGTTGGCGAGCGCCTGCTGTGCGTACGCCAATGTCGAGATCAAGGTCGACAAGACCCCGGCCGGAGCTTTTTCCCATAAAGGTCCCTGCCCGCCGCCATCGCAGCAACACAGTTACGAATGGACTGTCCAGGCTCTCGATGCCAATGGTAGAGCGCTTGCCGCCGCAACTGCCGTCCAGAAGTTTCCGCCACGTTAACGGAACGACTGTACCGGTGAACGTGGGATCACTCTACAACCCCATACCGTTCCATGCTGTAATACGCTGATGCGTCATACGGTACATGTTCTCTATGCTGGGCTGGTAGCCGGATCCCTGGCGACGGCGGCATTCGCAGCTGATGCTCTGACGCAAGCAGACTATCGATATCTCGAGACGTTGGGCTGGTCCCAAGATAATACGATGCTAGAGCAAATAAACGATTCACAACGTGAAATGCTGCATCGACTCATCAACGACCCGAACATGAGCGGCAAGAACAAGGAAAAAGCTGTCAATGATTATCTCAACAAGGTCGGGAATTCCATGTAACGCGGCGAAGGACGCCCAAATGGTTTCGCCGAAGTGGGAACTTTAGAGACGGCGCCAACTCCAGTCGGCGAAGAGAACGCCGGCTGACCTCAAGGTCGAGACATAATATTGCATACTTGCGTCAGCTATGCTGTCTCACTTTTGGCAGGCGGAAGACGTTACCTTCAATAAAAAGTTACGGCACCGGCTCGCTGCACAGCTTGAAGGGAAGTTGGGGCCGTGGTGGGATTTTCTGAGAAAGCCGTGGCGCCGCGACGCCACCTGACCAGGCTACGAGGGAGATCGCTATGCGTCTCAAAAGAGCAATTCTAACCTTTTTGGGTCTGGCTTTCATATTGGGCGGTTACGCATACAGCCCATTCGGGTATCGCTCTGCGAAGGCCCAAACCGGTCCTGCGCAGCCTCTTGCCGTCGTACCCGCGCCGGTTCCGCCTGACGGATACACTGCCGGCACACCGACTCATCTGATATTTGTGTTGGTGCCGAACACCGATCCTACCGTAAAGGGCATCGCGTTGAAGCGCGGCGATATGCTTAGCGTTTCGCTCCCCGCCGACTTCAAGCGAAACGGAAAGGTCCGCATTCAGGAAGATTCCGACTTCAATTTGACGCTGACCAAGGGCTGGCCACAAGCTCCCGTGAAGCAAGCAGGGCAATATAAGATCTTGTTCGACGAGCGTAGCCATGCGATCGGCGTAGTCGCAGAGCAGGACATCGAGGCTGAGCAACCAAATAGTCCCGGGGTCAAGATGATCCACCTCCGCGGAGAGACATTCATCAATCCTGCTGCTGGAGAGTACCCCGCGGCTGTGCGCCTTGCGGACAATGATGGGCGCGTCAAGCAAACCTGGGCCGGCACGATAAAGATCTTATCAGCGCCAGGAGGGGCACGACTGGCGCCGACCAATTTTCATCTTGGCCCGGGCATGAATGGGGATTTCCAAAAGACAGACATAAGTCAAGACGCTCCTTTGATGCTAGGCTTGCTTCTGTGGGATCAGTCGAGCCAACCGCTGAATGGCGTCGGCATCGCTCCTCCCGACCGCGCCCGCTTCCCCAGCTACACAGGGGGTCTGCTGGTACAGGACACGCGGGGCGATAAGAAGCTTGATTCCTCGACTACCTGCCACTGACCGCGTAGTTGGCGGAATCATTGGCGCGGCTCCAGAGGGAGCACACGGCCAGTCTGCTTCCAGCCCTATTGGCAGCGATGGTAAGCCGATTCTGTCTGGAGAGATGGTCCGCAGTCCAAAATTTCCCGAGGCTCAAGGAGGAGGAAAACCGAACCCAGGGTTACTCCCTATCCGCTTTCATGCTGGCAGCAAGCCTGGTGTATACCGCCCGACAGTCGAACTGATTGGCGGCAACCGTTATCAGTTCACAATTGAGGCGCGATAGCACCCTCTTCGGCCATACGTAGCGCCCCACCGGACTGTCTCACCATCGCTCCTCGCCTGCGCCGACGAGGTATGCTGGTTGGGTCCGTCCCTAGCTAGGACATGATACCAAGCCATTCACCAGCTCAGGCCGCCGCAGCTGGCAAACTCGTCACCTCGCCGCGGGCCGGATAGTTTTTGGCGATTACGAAGTCGAGCGCGCCAAGAATGTCGGCGAAATGCGGCCGCGCAAACGGCATGGTCTGCACACTGGCGAAATAGAGCGTGCGATCCGGCTTAACCAGGAACAGTCCGGGCTCGGAAAACAACGGCGGTTCCTCGACCCCGGTTGAAGTCATGCCGCGGCTGGTCGAGATGTAAAGGCCCCACGCGCGGGCGACCCGGAGATCAAGGCCATAGCCCA
>WNFJ01161198.1_pt2 | contig 12529 bp, 14 predicted proteins | sample 5400461 | NCBI WGS metagenome assembly WNFJ01 (sample SAMN13153349, study PRJNA577476) | soil metagenome | isolation source: 115 cm saprolite on Douglas fir-dominated hillslope | place: USA:California | collected 2013-09-17 | reverse complement strand
GACGGCGGCAAGTAGCGAGAACGCGTCAACATCGGAGCTTCGGCATCGAACAGGTTGAAGGGCGGAAGTGCCGTCGTCATGTCGAGGTTCGCTTTGTAGAAAGCAGCGATGGTCCCGATGTCTTCCCAATAGTCGTTGAAAAGATAAGCCTGCACGTTGTACTTGTGGATGCTTCCCGGAATTACTTCCTTACCGAAATCCAAACGCGTTGAGTCCTCTTTCAAAACTTCTTCCAAACGGTCGTACTTGAAAACATAAATCCCCATGGACGCGAGATATGGACGTGCGCTTGCTTCCTCAGTCGTCAGACCCAGCGAAGTAGTGTCGACGCGCATTTTCTCGAGGTCTTCGCCCTTGGGCTTTTCGCGAAACTCGATGATGCGTCCGTCGTTGTCAGTCTTTAGCAAACCAAATTCGCTGGCGGAATCGGCCACGATGGGAATTACTGCAATGGTGATGTCGGCGTTGGTCTCGTAATGTCGGGCGAGGAACTTTCGATAGTCCATGCGATACAGATGATCGCCGGAGAGAATCAGCAGCGTATCGATGCGCCAATCTCGGATGTGCGGCAGCACCTGGCGCACGGCGTCAGCGGTGCCCTGGAACCACTGGCCGCTTTCGGGAGTCTGTTCAGCGGCGAGAATCTCAACGAAGCCGTCGGCAAACGGAGAGAAGCGATAAGTCGTGGCGATGTGCCGGTTCAGCGAAGCCGAATTGTATTGCGTCAGCACGAACATGCGAATCACGTCTGAGTTGATGCAATTCGAGATGGGCACATCGACCAGGCGATATTTTCCACCCAAAGGCACCGCGGGTTTCGACCTGTCACGCGTCAGCGGAAACAGGCGGCTGCCCGCTCCTCCGCCGAGAATTACTGCCAGTAAATTGTGCTTTGAAGCCATTTGAGCTGTGGCGAGGATATAGGGAAAGGGATGAAGGATTCAAGGTATGAGCGAAGAGTGATGATCCAACCAATCGGCGACGCCGACCGATTATCAGGAGCCCACAGCGTCCGCTGTGGGCCAGCTTGCAATTATCATTGGATTGACTCCCTTTCCGACTGTGATAGATTCGCCCGCCTGGTCGCTGTCTATGTCCGCGCAGCGGACGAATTCAATAGCCGGTGGCAACGCCACCGGATCAGAATCAACTCACGAGTTCCGACCCTGTAAGGGTCGAATAAGAGAGGAACCATCGTGGCGCAAACACTCGTCAGCCTCATGGTGCACGTGATCTTTTCAACCAAGAATCGTGAGCCCTTTATTACGCCCGAGATTGAACCGGAACTCTTTGCTTATATAGGCGGCATACTGAACAGCAACGAATCTCGTTTGCTAGACGCGGGTGGAACGGCTGATCACGTTCACTTGCTTATCTCACAATCGAAGAACCTCGCTCTTAGTTCGCTAATGAAGGATATAAAGAAGGACAGTTCCTTTGGATCAAGACGAAAGGAGGAGAGTTTCGAAACTTTCATTGGCAGGACGGTTATGGAGGGTTCTCTCTGAGGAAGGCAGACGTTCCTGCTTTGAAACAGTATATTGCCGGTCAAAAAGAGCACCATCGAAAGAGATCGTTTCAAGAGGAACTAATCCAATTCCTGGATGAATACGGGGTGGAGTACGACGAGCGATACTTGTGGAATTAATTCGACCCTTTCAGGGTCGATGTGATTGTTTTCGATTGATCCGTGGGCGTTGCCCACGGCTATTTAATTTCGTCCGCTTCGCGGACATGAACTCACCGTCGATACTTGCGCGTTGCCCGCGGCTATTCAATTCATCGACTGCTGGGACATAGTCGCGTTGCGGTCTCTTGCTCCAATCGGGCTACGGCCCGGCGATGCGTTATCATCCTTCTCGCATGGCCTACTCAATCCGCAGAGCCACTCTCGCTGATCGCCCCGCGATCGAGCAACTCATCATCGCCTCCGCGCGTGGCTTGAGCCGCGCCGACTATTCCGAACAGCAGATCGAAGGCGCCATCAAAACAGTTTTTGGTGTGGATACGAATCTAATTCTTGATGGGACTTATTTCGTCGCCGATAATGACGGCGAGTTGATTGGCTGCGGCGGTTGGAGTAAGCGACGGACGCTGTTTGGCGGCGACCAGTATGAGACTCGTGACGCAGCCGAACTCGATCCCAAAACCGAAGCCGCCAGGATTCGCGCCTTCTTCATTCATCCTGAGCATGCGCGGAAGGGAATTGCGCGGGCGATTCTGGATGTCTGTGAAGCCGAAGCCAAAGCCGCTGGCTTTCAATCGTTGGAGTTGATGTCTACACTCCCGGGAATCAAACTCTACCGGGCCTGCGGCTATGAAGGGAGCGACCAGTTCGAGCTGAAAGTCGGCGAAGGTCTGACACTTGGGTTAGTGCCGATGAGAAAAGATATGTCTGCCGAGGTAACGCGACCGTGACCAAGAGCCGCTTGGAAGCATTCAGCGATGGCGTGATTGCGATCATCATCACCATCATGGTGTTGGAGTTGAAGGTGCCGCATGTCGCCACTTGGCAGGCGCTGATTCCCATTGCTCCGGTCTTTCTCAGTTACCTTCTCAGTTTTGTTTTTCTCGGAATTTACTGGAGCAACCATCATCACCTGCTGCAGGCAGTCAAGCACGTCAACGGCGCCGTCCTGTGGGCTAACTTGCACCTATTGTTCTGGCTGTCGCTGACTCCGTTCGTCACCGGATGGATGGGCGAGAACAATTTCGCGGCCTGGCCGGCGGCGCTCTATGGCGTCGTACTACTGTTTGCCGCCATCGCTTATTTCATCCTCGCGAAGTTGCTGGTTTCACTGCACGGACGAGACTCGGTGATTGGCATTGCGTTGGGGAGGGATTTCAAAGGCAAGGTTTCAATGGTAATTTACCTGCTGGCGATTCCGCTGGCCTTTGTCAGATCATGGATGGCCTGTGTGCTGTATATTCTGGTGGCGGTGATGTGGCTGGTGCCGGATCGGCGCATCGAGAAAACTATTGCAGAGTAATTGTCCGACCTCAAAGTAATCACGCAAGTAAAAAATCATGCTCACGAAAATTTTTGAGTTTGCAATGCGAATTTCTCCGCGTTTGAGCCGCGCAATGATTCGCTTCTGGTATCAAATGCTGGTGGTAATCGATCGGCAGCGCGAGATCACCTTCATGAATTACGGCTATGCCAATCTCGATCCGGGTGTGAACGGGTTGGCGCTGAACGATGCCGAGCGCGACAACCGTTACTGCATACAGCTTTATCACCACGTCGCGGCGGCGGTAGACCTGACGGCAAAGGATGTCGTGGAAGTTGGTTCAGGTCGCGGTGGCGGCGCCTCTTATATCGCTGGCTATTTGAAACCGCGAACGATGCGCGGCATCGATCTCTCGGACAAAGCCGTTGACTTTTGCAATACACACTATTCCACCGCGGGCCTTACGTTCACCCAGGGTGACGCCGAAAATCTTCCTTTGAAAGATGCTACTGTCGACGCGGTCGTGAATCTGGAATCGTCGCACTGCTATGGCTCGATGGAAAAATTCCTCAGCGAGGTGCATCGCATCCTGAAGCCAGGCGGCTATTTCCTTTTCTCTGATCATCGCGATAGAGACAAGGTGGAGGTGCTGCATAAGCAACTAGAAGACGCGGGGCTCACGCTGCTCACCGAGACCGACATCACCGACAATGTGGTTAAAGCCCTGGACCTCGATAACGATCGCAAGGCACAACTGATTGAGAGAAAGTGCCCGAGGCTCTTGCGGAGACGGATGGAAGAATTCGCCGCGATGAAGGGAACGAGCACCTACCATAGTTTCGCAAGTGGCTCTTCGAGATATTTGAGTTTTGTGCTGCAGAAGAATGGCAGGTAAGGTGCGGTTTGTCCTTCTCCCTCTCCCTTTGGGAGGGTAACGATATACTTGACTCACCAGCCGTTTCGTAATTGATTTTGGCTGCGAGATCAACAGCAAAAACTACCCTCGTTCGGCCTATAGTAGTAAGCTTTGGTTGTTTTCGCAGTTCAACTTCAGACAGAAGGGACGCGAGTTTAATGTTTATCTGGATTTCTGAAGGAGAAGGCAAGGACAAGAGAGCGGTGTCGATAAATTTGGATCACGTTATCAGAGTGGTGGCAGAAGGTGACGATTTGGTTATCTTCATGTCAGACGGCAAGTCACATGTGCATTCACAAGATAACCGCGACCAATTTCAGGTACTCCTCAATCGCTTTTCAGCAAGGACGCTCGGGTGAGTCAACTATATTTATTACCTTTGGGAGAGGGTTGGGGTGAGGGCTCTGTCTGGCAACCTCAGCTACGCCCCTCATCCCCGGCCCTTCTCCTAAAGGGAGAAGGGAGATAGCTGTCCTCTCATTACCCCGCCCGCTTGGCAAAATACCCGGGACGATACCGCAACTTCAATTTCTCTTTCTGCAATTCCGGATTGGTAATCTCCAAAATCATCTTTCGAAACCCGCCGTCGCGCTTCTTATTTGTTGACGTATAGGCCAACAGATACTGCGAGCGCAACTCCTGTTCGATCTCTGCGAACGCCGCTTTCAAATCGTCCTGCTTCTTCGGAAAAAACGCCCGCCCGCCCGTGCGCTCGGTAACGTCCCGCAGCGCGCCTTTGTTGACGCCCTCGTACTTTGTGTCTCCGATTCCAATTGCATATATGACAGTCTCTGTAGCAATCGCTTGATCTATGGCCGCGCTTCGTCCCAGACGACTGCTGCCGTCTTGTCCGTCGGTCAACAGAATGATTGCGCGGCGCCGCAAACCGGCACTGTGAGCCAAAACCTGCCGGCAGGTCAGCGCGATGGAATCCCAAATTGCGGTCGAACCTTCGCGCGGAGGCGCCACGGTGCCTGGACCCGAGTTGATGCCGGTCATCGGCGGGGCCGAACCGAGATAAGCCGGATAGGCGACTTCCACGCGTTCCAGCACGTGATATATGCCGAGCACATCGCGCGTCAGCGGTTGTTCCAAATGCGCGTAACCTTCGAAAGGAATAATTGCCGCTTGATCCTTGCTGGATCGGATCACGTTTTCAATAAAGCCGCGCGCGGCTGCCTTTTCATCGGGCAGGGTGCGTTCTTCTGAGCCGCTGACGTCAATCAGGAAAGCGATGGCCAGCGGCCGATCGGTCTCGCGCTGAAAAGTGAAGAGTGTCTGCGGCACGCCGTCTTCCAGCACGCGAACGTCGCTCTGCTGGATATTTGTAATGTAACGATTGTTCTTGTCGGTGACGGTGAACAGCAGATTTGTGAGATCAGTTTCCGTGCGGATGACGTCGACATCCTGTTCAGGAGTCTGCGCGGGAACCGGGACTGCGAAGCCGAACAGCAGGGAACCTGCAACCACCAGCTTGAGAAATGAATGCATTCGACGGAGTTTAGTATCCCGCCGGGGCGCGGCCGTTGCTTTTGGAGCCGGCGGCTTCCTGAGCAATCTTGACGCCGACGCTGGCCCCGATGCGCGTGGCGCCGGCTTCGACCATGGCGCGCGCGTCGGCCATGCTCTTCACGCCGCCAGAGGCTTTGACGCCCAGTTCCGATCCGACTACCCGCCGCATCAGAGCGATATCGGCGACGGTCGCGCCGCCCTTCGAAAATCCCGTCGAAGTCTTGACGAAATCAGCGCCGGCACGCTTGGCCGCCTGACAGGCGCGCACTTTTTCGTCGTCAGTCAACAGCGCGGTTTCGATGATCACTTTGCAGGTGACATCGTACTCATGGGCGACTTCGACAACCGAATGAATATCGTGCTCGACTAAACAATCGTCGCCGCTCTTCAGCGCGCCGACATTAATTACCATGTCGACTTCGCGCGCACCATCCATGATCGCGCGGCGGGCTTCATAGGCCTTCACGTCCGCCAGAGTCGCGCCCAGCGGAAATCCAATCACCGTGCAGACCGGCACGCCGGTACCTTGCAGGTGACAGGCTGAAGCGCGCACCCAGGTCGGGTTTACGCACACGGAAGCGAAGTGATATTGCGCTGCTTCTTCACAGAGTCGTTTGATTTCGCTTTCGGTGGCATCAGGTTTCAAAAGCGTGTGGTCTATCAAGCTGGCCCAGTCTCGCGCGGAAGCCGTCTGGCCCAGCACCAATCCGATGCGTGAAGCGCCGGCATCAACGACGCGATGCATGCGTTCCGGACAACGATGAAAACACTCCGAGGTGCAGCCGCACATCTTTGCCTGATCGAGCACCTCACCATTCAGACGCGCATAGATCACGTCGGTGATCTGCTCAACCAGTTGCTCGAAATCGCCGTTGTTTGAATAAGGCATATCAGTCAGCGTCGCCCACGTTGGCGAACGCGAAGACATTCTAGCACGTCAGCAGCAGCCGTTCGGAGTTCCGCCTTCAGGCGGCGATGCACTGAAAGGCTGCCGCCTAAAGGCGGAACTCCAAACAGTCAGCGTTGATACTGTCGCTCGATCGCTTCGATCTTGCCGACGCGCTTGCGGTGACGGTCTTCGGTGAGCTCAGTCCCCAGCCAGGCTTTGACGATGTCGCGCATTTCGGCGCTCGAGATCGTCTTACTGCCGAGCGTGAGCACGTTAGCATCGTTGTGCTCGCGAGAGTTGCGCGCGACTTCGACTGAGTAGCAGGCCGCGGCGCGCACGCCTGGGACCTTATTCGCGGTCATTGCCGACCCCACGCCGGCGCCGTCGATGACAATGCCGACATCCACGGTGCCGTCGGCGACCGCGCGCGCGACTGCATGGGCAAAGTCGGGATAGTCAACGGCGCTCTCTGAATTGGTGCCGAAATCGTGAACGCGATGACCCAGTTCAGCAAGAAAAGTCTTGAGTTCTTCCTTCATCGGAAAGCCGCCGTGGTCGGCACCTACCGCGACCGTTTTGCTTTGCTTCGATCCGGTGCGGGGAACGCGACGGACAATTTCGATACCGCGTTCATTGACGATGTCCGCTGCCAGCGGCGTCAGGCGCGCGTTCTCTGCCAGGCGCAGGACTGCCCCACTTTCCAGGCCGCGAACGTCGTCTTCGGTGATTACAAGTTTGGCGGATTCGTCACGAGTGACGGCTGAACCCGACGGTTTCGTGGAAGGTGCAGAAGGTGGATTAGAAAATCCAGTCGCAGAGGTTGACTGACTATCAGCAGGAGCTGCTTTGCTCAGAACGTCGCGCACCAGCGCGCGCACTCTATCTCTGGTTGCATCATCAGCCATCGCTTATGTCCGACAAACTTCAGTTGATCGTTAATTCTTCTCGCACATCGGACGAAACTACTGAGGCCACTGGAACGACAAACTGAAGTTTGTCGGACTATGCCAGCGACTCGTCCCGCAAATCCAATAGCCTTCCCGCGTAGGCGGTCATCTTGCCACCTCGCAGAGTGAAATCGACGCGGCCGACATAGATGCCGCTGCGGCCCACCTGAAAAATGATCGTGTCTTTTCCCGATGGACTCTTTTGCAGCACAGGCTTTTCCATGAACGTATGCGTGTGTCCGCTGGCGATAAAGTCTATGCCGTCAACCTGCGCTGCCACTTGAGTGTCGCCAATTTCGCCGTGTGTCGCCTCGGGGTAATAACCGAGGTGCGACATCCCCAGCACAAGTTCGCAATGCTCCTGCTGGCGCAAAAGTTTCGTCACGCCCCGGGCCATTCGCACGGGGTCCAGATACTGCAACGGCTTAAAGTTGTCAGGAGTGATCAAGCCGATCGGACTGATGCCCATGCCGAACAAGCCCACGCGGATGCCGCCAACGGTTTTGACTACGTGGGTCTTGACCTTCTTTTCCAGCGCGCTGCCACGCACGTCATAGTTGGTGGAAACGATATCAAAGTTGGCGAACTCCAGCGCCCTGGCCAGCGATTCCGCCCCATTGTCGAACTCGTGATTGCCAATCGTGCCCGCGTCATAGCCGATCAGAGACATGGCTTTATATTCGACTTCGCCTTTGTAAAAGTTGAAGTAGGGCGTGCCCTGCAGCACGTCGCCGCCGTCGATCAAGAGCGTGTTGGGATTTTCTTTACGTACACGCTTCACTAGAGTCGCTCGGCGAGCAACGCCGCCTTTGCCAGCATAGGTCTTATCATTTTCCAGAATCGGATCGATCTGCGAGTGGGTGTCGTTCGTGTGCAGCACCGTGATCAATGTCTCGCCTTTTGCGGGCTCTAACAACGGCGCGGAAATTGACGCCGGTTCCCGCCAGCGAATCAGCGATGACGAACGCACCAGCGGCACACCCAATCCGGCGACTACGGCCGTTCTCAAGAAATCTCTGCGTTTGGTCATTGCGGTGGCGCCTCCCCACTCAGCACTGATTTGATTCGGTCCAGAACAAATCGGTAATCAAGGTTCGGCTCGATATCTCGACCCGCGGCAGTTTCTGACTTCACGTAAGCAATTATCGCATCGCGCAAGGTGATGGCGAGCGGCCGCGCGTTCCTTCCTTCGCGCAAAATGGCATAGCGGGCGCCGCCTACATTGATCAGATAGTCGATCGTCACGACCCTAAAGGTCGCCCTGGGATCGATGTCTCTTTCGTGGCCATCTTTGTCCAGCAGCTTTGCACTTTCAAGTTCCGCCGACTTGTCGGCCTTGATGATATAAGTAATGCGCGCTCCTGATTGGGCTTCGCGACCACTAACGACCACGCCCAGCAGTTTCATGACCTGCTCGCCGGTTAGCTCGAGCGTGACCAGCGCGTTTTCAAAAGGCAGCAGCTCAAAGATGTCGCGCGCCCGCAGCTCGCCTTCACCGATGGTGTTACGACGCAGACCGCCGCTGTTCATGACAGCCAGATCGATTGGCTGGCCCAGCTTGAAGCTCGCCAGGCCCCGCATACCATCGGCAACGAAGTTACCTAACGAAGCCGCACCCATTCCGCTCTTTGTTAGCTCGCCCCGCAATTTGCCAACCACGACTTCGAGTTCGCGCACCTTGGGGCTGTAGGCGACGAGCATTTTGTCGACGCCCGGGTCGCTTGGGATCGATGAATCAACCGGTATCTCAGTAACGCGGGCGGGCAAGCCGCGGGTTGTGGGCGCGGGTGCTTGCGGCTGGGGCTTCGGAGGCGGCGCGGATGTCTTAGCAGCCGGTTGGGCAGAGACGGCCGCACTGAGGGACAGCAACAGCAGCAGGACCAGTGGTAACGCAACTCTGCCAACTGTTTTTCTTGTGGATTTCTTCATGATGGATTCCGGATCGAAACCTGACGAACGCAAATATAACAGGTCAAGCGACGCTTGCGAATTGACCTGACGACGGAAGGTCAATAGTATCTCGCAGCATTGGCGTGCCCGCAAATCCAAGCGGTTTAGAGTTCCGACTGCAGCCGGCGGTTGTTTCAAACGAAAAACCAAACTAAAGTTTGTACTCTAAACAAAAAATTGAGGAGGACATCTTGGCGACTTCAGCTTCGAAACTCATGTCAGAGTTCACCAATCCAAATTTGGAAGTTCTGATTCCCGCGCAGGACATTCAGGATAAGATCAAAGAATTGGGCGCGGAGATCGCCCGCGACTACGCCGGCCGTAATCCGCTCTTGATTAGCGTGCTCAAAGGCGCCTGCACGTTTTTGAGCGACCTGATGCGGGCTGCCGACATTCCATTGGCAGTTGAGTTCATAGCGATTTCCAGTTATGGCGCCGAGATGCGCACCTCGGGCGAAGTGCGCATTCTGAAAGATCTGGACGTGGCCATCGAAGGCCGGCACATTCTGGTCGTCGAAGACATCGTCGACACCGGGCTGACTCTTTCGTATCTGTTGGCGAACTTGAAGTCGCGCGGCGCAGCCAGCGTGAAGCTGGCGGCGTTGCTCGATAAATATGAGCGGCGTGAGAAGGACGTGCCGATTGATTATTTGGGATTCAAGATTCCGGACAAGTTCGTCGTCGGTTATGGCCTGGATTACGCCGAGCGTTATCGCAATCTGCCATTTATTGCGGTGCTGAAAGATCCTGACGGACAATAACAAACAGGCAAAGCAAACGCGACGGCTTTAGGAGAGATCGTTTCCGAGACCTCAGAGCTTGGCAGATCCGGCGAAAATACCTCCGTCGATTTCGCCCATGAAACTCTCGCCGGCATTCAACCCTAATCCAAAGTTTTCGGCGATCGTGTTCCCGATGTCCGAGAGTGATCGACGAGTGCCGAGATCTACGCCCGGTCGCGCGCGTTTGCCGAAAACCAGCAACGGCGCGTATTCGCGCGTGTGATCGGTGCCGCGATATGTCGGATCGTTGCCGTGATCGGCCGTGATTATTATCAGATCGTCTTCGCGCATCGCGGCTTCGATTTCCGGCCAACGCGAATCGAAATGCTCGAGTGCCCGCGCATAGCCTTCAGTGTCGCGCCGGTGGCCGTAGAGCATATCGAAGTCCACCAGATTGGAAAAGATCAAACCGCGGGTATCTTCTTTTAAAGCGCGAATCGTTTGGTCGATCGACTGTTCGTTGTTTTTTGCCGTCAAGTCCTGCGTCACCCCGGTCGAATCGTAAATCGAAGCAATCTTGCCGATGCAAACCACGTCGAGTCCGTGTTCGCTCAGCAGCGGCAGAAGGTTTTCGCGGGGCGGCGGGACGGCGTAGTCGTGCCGGTTTTCACTGCGATAGAACGATCCCGGCGTGCCGAGAAATGGCCGGGCAATAACCCGGCCGACTTCATGTTCGCCCCGCAGAATGCCGCGGGCTATCTCGCAGATTTCATACAGACGGTTGAGCGGAATTATCTCTTCATGCGCAGCGATCTGAAAGACAGAATCGGCTGAGGTGTAGACGATCGGCTTTCCGGTCTTAACGTGTTCCTCTCCGAACTGTTTGATGATCTCAGTCCCGCTGGCCGGAATGTTGCCGAGAATTCCCGGCACGCCCGTCTTGCTTATGAACTCATCGATGAGTGTTTGCGGAAAGCCGTCCGGGTAGGTTGGAAACGCGCGCTCGAGAATGATGCCGGCCATTTCCCAGTGACCGGTGGTCGTGTCCTTGCCGATGGATTTCAAAGCGCACTTGCCGTAACAACCACGGGGTTTTTCAATCTTCGTCACGCCGTTCAGCGGACGAATGTTGCCAAGGCCGAGGCCCTGCAGATTAGGCAGACGCACCGCACGAGATTCGCAAATGTGACCGAGCGTGTCCGATCCGGCGTCGCCCCACTCAGGCGCGTCCGGCATGGCGCCAATGCCGGCGCCATCGAGGACAATGAGCGTAATTCGATCGAAAACTTGTCTCATTCGAGTCAGAGCCTTTAGTAATTGCGGGATTGCGCGTGCTAAGTTATATAATCAGGCGCATGGAAGCAAACGGAACCTACACCTTCACGATGCTCTTCGAACCCGCGGAAGAGGGGGGCTACCTAGTCACGTGTCCTGCATTGCCGGGCCTGGTTACTGAAGGCGATACGATGGAAGAGGCTCGTAGAATGGCAAAAGACGCGTTGCGCGGTTATCTTGAAAGTCTGCGCAAGGATGGCCTGTCGATTCCTCCGGACAAAACTCCTATTTCCGAACCAATCGAAATCGCGCTCCCGTCATAGGTGGCAAACAGTGCTCCGTTAGTGTTTGCTGGTAGCGCCGATTCCCGCTTTTTGCCTTTATGTTTTTGCCTTTATGATAGCCAAGAATTGTGTTATAAACCACGCTCAGAGTTAGCGTGTTTTTGAAACGGATAAAGTCAGTGCAAGAGGGATCGAGACGGAGCCTGGCCTAACAACCGACGGAAAAGCGCGCATTTGAAAATCTTAGCAACGAGTTTCGTAGAGTTCTTCGCTCTTGGGTTATACGAAGGTAACCTGTGCCGTTCGGAAGGGTTCTAACAAAGAGCTCGCTGTGAAATTAAGCGACCGGACATCGCGATCTTTGCGTTGCAGTGTGTCGTTGATTTCATAGCGGGCTTTTCTCGTTTTGGGACTTGGGAGTTGAATTCTTACAAGAGTGAATAAGGCCGTGAAACAAAGCCTACCAGCTGTTCGACCAAAACGAGTAATCCACGCCCTTGAGCGGGCTGGGTTCGTGGTTCATCACGTGACCGGAAGCCACTACATCCTGAAGCATCCAGCGAAGCCGATGTTTCGAGTTACCGTGCCATTTCACAATCGCGACCTGAAGCGTGGAACCTTTCAATCGATCGTTAAGCAGGCGGGATTCACGAATGAGGAGTTTCTGAAACTCCTGTAAAGGACGACGGACGTTTCACTGCTCATCGCTTACTGCTTCGGCGCATAGTATCCGTCACGCGCGCGTACCGTCGCGTCCTTGACGCCGCGCAGCTCCACTTTGATCTGGCGAAAGCGACCGTCGCGCGCTTTGTTTGCCGGATAATAACCCAGACTATATTGGGTGCCGATCTCGTTGGCAACTTGCGCAAACGCAGCCCGCGCTTCGTTCAGGCTGGCGGCCGCAAAATTTCTGCCGCCGGAAGCGCGCGCCATTTCGTTCATCTCGTTCCGCGCCAGATTGTAGAGTTGCCGGCTGATGTCCATGCGCTCAAATTGTCCTAAGCGGCAAAAATCCTGGTACTCTTCCTTCTGCGCCTGCGGCACGAAGAGCTGCCGAAACCTCTCCAACTGTTTGGCGGACAA
>WNFJ01026900.1_pt2 | contig 12530 bp, 8 predicted proteins | sample 5400461 | NCBI WGS metagenome assembly WNFJ01 (sample SAMN13153349, study PRJNA577476) | soil metagenome | isolation source: 115 cm saprolite on Douglas fir-dominated hillslope | place: USA:California | collected 2013-09-17 | reverse complement strand
ACCATCATGATCGCAGCGACAAGCCCGCCGCACGCACTCGCGCCGTGGGGCGACACGTCCTGCACTTTTTCGCGAATCGCGGTCGATCGCAAGCGCCGCCTCCTCGGGTCTCGAGCTATTCGCACAAGCCTCACGCGATCGACACGCGGTTGGAACGACCGAGCTAGGGATCGTTGGCAACGCCAGCCTCAACACGAACTGAGCCCGTCGTCACGTCAGCCGCCGTCGCACCGTCGCTCGGTCGCGTGCATGTTAGGACGATCGTCACGTCGCTCGTTGTCCCCGCTTGAACATTGAATGGATTGGAGGTGCCTCTGCAAGAGTCGTTGTTGGTGTCGATGCCGCTTAGTGTGAGCGTGTAGCCGCTGCCCGCTTCGATCCCGCCCGCGACAAACTCGATCGAACGCGCATCGCCAAACTCGACCGACCCTGAATAGTTGTGCGGGCCCGTGATCGCCCAATCGAGGGACTTGAAGTGCACGCTGAGTCCGATGGTCACGCTTGCACCGTCGGCCGAGCTGTCGGAAGCGTCCCTATCGGTGGTGCCACCATCGTTCGCGTTGCTATCAGCGGCGCTGCTATCAGAGGGGCCAGGTCCATCAGCTCCACCGCTGTCTGTCGCACCCCCGTCGCCGCCTGAGGTGTCCGCGGCGCCGTCATCGCCGCCGTTGTCCCCGCCACTGCTGTCGCCCCCATCGTCGGCGGCACTGCCATCAGTGCCGCCGTCCACCGAGTCACCACTGCCCACGACGCCAATGCCGAAGATCGTGTCGCCGCTGCCGGGGTGCGGAGCGCACAAAGGGTGCGGTCCCGCAGGCCGGGGCGGTCAGCCCTGTGGCAGCGATGAGCCCTCCAATGAGTACGCAGCGTTCGAATCGGGCCTCAATCACGTCACGATTTGCCTAGGTGGATGAACTGCATTGCCGGTCCGGGTGAACGTTGACCCTATGTTGGCAAACGGCAACAAAAAAGAAGCACAAGCGCGAGGCATACAATCGTCAAATACAAAAAACGAGGGCGCCGGCCCTTAGGCCGACGCCCTCGAAGACATACGTTACGAGACCAAGATCAATCTAGGCAATGCGCGCAGCCGTTCGAGAAGGCGCACGAGAAGATCGTGTTCGCCATACCGCCGGCTCGCGTCGTGTCGGTGTAGTTGAGCGTAACGTCGACCCCGTCGCTCGCCGGGAAGCCAATCGCCGTGGCCTCTTGATTGAGGCAGGGCCCATTCGCGGCACCGGGCGTATTGCAAGCCGAGCCCACAGCAGTACCGCAGAAGCACTGACTGTCCGGGTTCGACGTTGCACACTTGGCCGTGATCGTGCACGAGAGAACGGCGAGACAGCCCGTGGGGCCGTTCTGTGCCGTAGTCGGAACGTCTCCGCACTCCTGGCCCGTAGTCGTGGTGCCCTTGTCGAGGCACAACTTGCTGTTTAGGCACGCGTAGCACGATTCGGTCGCCGGAGTACCACCAGACGGCTGTCCGGCAGTGAGGCGACCCGCGGCGATGTCCTTGTCGACGAAGAGCTTCTCCGTCGGGGTGCAGACGCCATTGAGGGTCGGACTGCCAGCGCACTTGACGCTGTTCGGGCCACTCGCTGCGCACGGGGCCACGGTGCAGGTCGTTGGCGGCGGAGCGGTGCACACGCCGCTGTTGCACGTGTTGCCGGCCGCGCACACGACGCCACAGCCACCGCAATTGTTGTTGTCCGTGTTCGGATTGACGCAGGTCGAAGTAGCGCCACCATCGAGGCAGCTGCCGCACTGGAGGGTCGTCGGCGCGAAGCAGGTCCCGCAGCCGCCCGTCGCCTCTCGCAGTTGATGGTGCCGGAGAACGACGTGTTGGCCACGCCGTTGCACACGTTGCCAGCATCCGTGCCATCGGGGTGGGTTCCGTTCTCAAGAACCTGGACGGTGACGGTCACGAGACCGGCGCCGCCGCAGGAGAACGTTGGGTTAGCCGCGTTCGGGTCCGAGAAACCGCCGCCCGCTCCGCCGCTCACGGTCCACTGGATCGAGGTCGGCACAGGACCGATGGTCGCAACGTTGAGTTGTGCGGTCTGACCAGTGGCCAGGATTTCGGCCGGGCTGATCGAGAACGACGAAATGCCAGGGCACGAACGCGCCCCCTGAGCCACTACGTTTACGCCCGCGTCGACATGAACGGAGCCCGTGTTGACGTTCGCGGCGGTAGTTGCATCGGTGTCCTGCGTGCACGTAATCAGCACGCCCGTGAAGCTCGTCGCGCTTGCAGCAACGCTAAACGCGGCTGACACCCCCTGGCAGAAGTCGCCCGCACTGTCGGTGCCCGTGAGGGTGACGGTGTAACCGCTTCCGGCCAGAATTCCGCCGGCGACAAACTCGATCGATTGCGCGTCGCCGATCTGGACTGTGCCCGAATAGCTATTGGTACCGTTGGTGACAGTCCAGTTGAGAGCATAGAGATTGAGGCCCGGGCCGATGGTCAGGTGCATGCCGACCGAGCCGGTGCCCTCCTGTCCGACGTTGCCTGGGTTGGAACCCACGCTGTTCCCGTTGGTCTTGCCGGTCGCGGTGTTCGTGCCGTGGTGGCTTGAACACGCTATGACCGTCGCCCCGGCTAGCAAGCCGGCAGCGAGTGCGTTGCGAAAGAGTTTCATCACGTAACCTCCACAAAAGGTTTGTTTGGTGCCCTAGTCCCCCCGGGGAGACCGGGGGCACTCACGAGCGCCTATGTTCAAAAGGCGAGCCAGATCACTCCGAACAGGCTTTCCGTTGAATCTGTGCGACTTCCGCTGCGGATGACGGCGGCCGAAGGTCGGGGGTCTCGCCTATTCCTCCGATTTCCGGAATCCTCCCTCCGATTGTCGTTGGGTCGGCGAATATGGCCCCAGTCCTGCACGGCATGACTCTTCCTAGACGGATCGTCATCGGCTGTCTGTGAACTTGGTGCAACGATCCGGAGGCTGCACGCTCAATTGCGCCATGCGAATGCCACATGGCCGACCGCGTGAAGGCGCCGAAAGTGAAGCCTCAGTCGGGCACACCGACCAGACGCCGCGTCTCTCGGCCCACACGAGATCCATTCGATTTTCGGAAATCGCTCCTCCGATTTTCGAATGCGCGTTCGGCGACTCGCTTTTGACCGCCAGAGCCGATTTCACCATCTTGTCGCTCACGACTCGCACGCCGTGTGTTAAGCAGCTGCGGCCCATACGAGAGGAGCCGCATGCGTTGGGGTGTTGTTCCGTCTTCGGTACTCTGCGCCGCAATCGCCGTTGTGACGGCGTGCGCCAAGGAGCAATATCCAGCGTGGCTCGTTTCGGCGTCGCAGACCGGCGACGGAGGCGCCCCGGCGACGGACGGGAGCGTCGCAACTCCGCCAGGACCTACCACGTGTATTCAGGCACGCGCCACGTCGCTGGCGGCGCGCTTGGTTGCAGTCTCAGCCACGGCTTCGAGTGGGGGAGCGGTGATCTTGCTCTCCGACGTTTTCCAGTCGTTTCTGGGGGCCTGCGGCCAATGCCATGGCCCGATTGCATCGCTGGGGGGCTTTCAGATCCCCACCGCCGCGGTGTTTAGGTCGACCTTCACCCAGGCGATTCTCGATCACGCCCTGTCGGATGGCGCGAGCAATCCAGCGGCGCCAATGAATCCGGCGGACCCGAAGGACCCCATGCCGCCGTTCAACAGCGGCGGGATGCCCTACTCGAAGCGATCCGGAACCGACCCCGTCAAGCAGTTTGCTGACCTCGCGCAGGCCTGGATCCGCGCGGGGAGTCCGAACTCGTTCATGCCAAGCCAACGCATGAGCGACGCGGACGCGGGCAGCAGTCAGTATCTCATGCCGCCTCTGGTAGGCGGCGCGATGACGAATCTCGGCGACTGCATTCCGGGGAGCGGTCTGGTTGGTATCGAGCAGACCAAGAGCGGGCAGCTCGACGAAATGTTTGCCTCGCTCAAGGTGAAGCCCTCGGGCACGGCCGCGGAGATCATCGGCCTCCCGGAGCATTTGGGAGACACGGATCTTTTCACACTCGATAGCCGAGCACTTGCTCCCTATGGCGTCATTGGTTTTGCCCCGGGCTACCCGCTCTGGTCAGACGACGCGGGCAAATTGCGCCACGTGCGCATTCCGCGCGGGACCTCGATTCACTTCAACAAGGAGACGCAACAGTTTGAGATACCGCCCAACACGCGGTTCTACAAAACGTTCATGAAGCGGATCATCGATACCGACGGCAGCATCCGATGGCGCAAGATCGAAACGCGCCTGATCGTGTCGCGACCCGATGTGCCAGGGGCCGAAGGCTATGGAGCTCCAACCGCGATCTACGGTGCGTACCGTTGGAACGATGCCGAGACCGATGCAGTCCTCGTTGCGACTCCATTTCGCGACGGCACGCCATGGGGCGACACGATGCTTCAGTACAAGACCGATGAGCAACTGGCCGCGCTGATTCTGGGCAGCAACCCCGCCGATCCCGACGAAGCGCTCCTTGAAGCGAAGGCGTCGCGCCACTACGCGATCCCGTCGCGTCAGCGCTGCGTCGAGTGTCATATGGGAAGTGCCGGCCAGAACTTCGTCCTTGGTTTCTTGCCCCTGCAGATCAACCGCCGGCCGATGGGCGAGGGCGGCGTCATCGAGGAAACGGGGCCCGACGAGTTGACCCAACTTCAGCGTTTCATCGACTACGGCCTCATTACCGGAGTCGATTCGCCCGCGGACATCCTTCCACTCGAAAAATCAGAGGGCTCGCGAGCCCCGCGCAACGACCCGGAGCTCAAGGCACAAGGTTACATGCTGGGCAATTGCTCGCATTGCCACAATCCGCGCGGCAATCCGTCGATCGACAACCCGGCGTTGAAGACCGTGGTGAACTTCCTTCCGGGACCCAATGGCGGCATCTTCCAGTTTCCGCTCGAAAAGTACAGCCCGCGGATTTTCCGCGGCACCGCGGGGGCAACGCAAATGCCGTACATCACGCCGTCGCTCATGGATCAGCCGCGGCACGATCCCATTACCCCAGCCAACTTTGTCATCAATCACATCGTGGCGAGCAGCATTCAGGCGACGCCTCCCAGCGGGTTTGTGGACTACGCACCTTGGAGAAGCCTCATTTATAGGAACGTTGACACGGCCTTCTCATACACGGACGACGAGGCGTTATTGCCACATATGCCACGCAACACGCCAGGGTACGACCCGCGCGCCAAGCAAATCTTGAGCGACTGGATGGTAAGCATCCCGGCCGTGCTCAAGCGCCCCGAGCTGAATGAGTACGCGTTCTGCACGCTAGGGACTTGCCCGCCTGGTACTTCGGGCTTCGCCAATGGCCTTCCGGACGAGAACGAACAGCCATATGCAGAGGTCCTGCCGGGGGATCCCCGATACCCTTCAGCGCTAAGCGCGGCACAAAAGAGACTAGGCATTCTTCATACCGGATTGAACCCGGCCTTACCTCCGCCGGAAGGCGCCACTCCGCCCTCCGGCCCCGCGCACTACGCGGACCCGGAAGATACCGCAGACATTGTCGATCCCGCCACCTTGCGAGACCCTGTTTGCAATCCAATCCCCACCGGTGTTTGTGCGGGCATCGTATGCTCCCCGCCGTACCATCCGCAGTGGGTCATCCGCGATACGACGGAGCTCCCTGGACCCTTTCGACCCCGCAGGGCCGACTGGATCGACAAGCTGGCGCTAGGTCACACCGACACCCCCTCCGGATGCGGCGGTGCAGCAGCCGCAGCCAACCTCGCGGCACGCAAGGACGAGGAGGATGCGGTGGCCCTCTTGCGAGACGTTAGGATCGACGCGGCCTTCAGATCCTATGCGACCAAGAAGATTCCGTATGGACTATGGCAGAAAAAGCCAGGCTGCGACTTCTCTTCGGAACCGACTCTCGGGTCGATAAGCGCAAATCAGTCTGCTCGTTGGATGAGCGGGGTGCACGGGGCATCAGCAACCGATCCTGTGTACACACAGACCCCTGGCGCCGCGGTGTTCAAATCGATCTGCATCAATTGTCACGGATCGCTCGCCGACAGCTCCGGACGTCTGGCCGCCAACCTGACTGAGATGACCGGCGGACTCGCCCGCCCTGCGAACTTCCGTGATGGGCTCTTCGGACCGGTCGGCGCAACGGCGGACACTAGCAACCGTCACGTAGCTTTCGGGGCTATGGCACTGCCGGCCAATACACCCGGCTGGAACGACGACGCGAACATCGCGGATGACGACCGGGCGGCTCGCTATATGTCCTGGATGGCACTGGGAGGCACGCAAGTGCTCATTCCCCAGCCTATTCTGCAGATTGTTTCCCTTACCCGGGTACTGGGCGCGCGCCGTCCTTATCTTCCAGCGGTGGCTATCTCCGCCAACATGTTGTCGACGGCCAAAACCATCTGCCAGACGTTTCTGGGGCCCTTCGACAACTATCGGTCCTTCAATCCGGTTCGGGGCGCCGACGGGGACTTGGACGGCAACACGGCTCTGATTCTAACCAACGCAGACGGGGAAACGTGGTTCAAGCTATGTTCTCAGGGTCACCCGGCTGCGCCGGTGCGAGTGATCCAACTGCACATGGGAAGGTGCGGCGACACCTCGAACGTAAACCTTTGTGAAGAACCAGTCTTCGATGCCAACGGGAACCTGACCCTACAAAGCAGCGAGCTGATCGACCCCTCGACCTATCCCGTGGGCGCTCCGGTCGGCAATGGCATCACCGGCGAGCTCAATGTGCCGTTCAAGCTGGACAACCCCTGGCCCTGGTGCGTGCAGCGCATCGACGCGAACGTTCCCGCGGACTATGCCAGCAAGCACAATTTGCCCGAGTGCCCGCAGGGAGTGAACTACTGGAGCACGGGCGATGGCAGCCGATGGGCTACTCGTGGAGCTATTAACGCGGGTCTGGCCGTCTTTCTATACGTCCAACAGCTGGAGTCGAAGACGGCTCCAGACCCTGACTACGACCAGTGCGAACAACTCGGGACAACCGCGCATAATTGATTCGACGTATGTCCGCACTGAAGTCTGCGACGAAGAAGGATGCCGCCACGCCGTACAGCGAGGGAGCGTTCGCCCGGGTCGCCCGCGGCACTGCCCGCGTTCTGTGGCTCTACGTCATCCCGGCGCTCCTGGCTGCGGTCGTCCTTAGGTTCTTGGTACCACCGGCTGGCGTTGGCTTCCCCGGGTGGATCGCCACCGCGGGGCATGCGCAGCCGGTAGTGTCTTTTACCGCCATTTTTCTGGTCTTTTCGGCGATCACTCACTATTGGCTGTCTCGCCTACCGGGCGGACTTGACGGGGCCGCGACCTCTTCCAAGCGACGGTCGTGGACGGGCGGCCTTGGCGCGGCGGCAATTCTCATCGCAGGCGTATCACTGGTCCTCATCGCTCGCTCCAAGCTTGCCGAGCCGTACCAGGTCCTGACGAGCTCCATGCTGCCCACGCTAGAGCCGTCTGACCGGATCGCCGCGAACAAGAGCGCGTATCGGATGTCGGCGCATTCGCCTCCAGTGCGAGGGGACGTCATTGTTTTCCGCTCCGCAGCGGTGGCGTTGGGTCGAGGGTCTGCCCCGGAAATGCTCGTTAAGCGCGTGATTGGGCGGGAGGGCGACCGCATCGAAATGCTCGGCGGAACACCTGTCATCAATGGCTGGCAGGTCCCCTCCTGCGCCGCCGGACCGTATCTTTACGTCTTGCCTGACGGCGAGGGCGGCATGCTACGGGGGCAGCTGCGCGTGGAATTTCTTGCCGACCACGCCTACCTGACGGTTCACTCCTTCCCCATGCCCGGTCTGAAGCAAACCTATCTTGTAGGCCGTGGCGAGGTGTTCGTGCTTGGGGACAACCGGGCGAACAGCAGCGACTCGCGCGTGTGGAACGAGGGTCGCGGCGCAGGGGTGCCGCTTTCCGCGATCGAAGGGCGAGCGCAATGGTTCCTTGTAGGGACTCACCGCAGCGGGGAGCCCGATTTCAGCAGGTTCCTTCGCCCGCTGGACGTACTCGCGCAACGAGTACACCTCGAGGGTATCAATTCGACCGCGTTGGAGGAGGGCATCGCCAAGTGCCAGCGCGAGCGCCCGACGGGCACGCTGCCGCCCGCGGCGGGAGAGCCGTCTGCGGCCGAAACGGCAGGGATTCGACGTGAGCTCGCAGAGCCGTAGTCTCTATCTGACCTGCGCCGCACTGTCCGCATCGGCCGTTCTCTTGGCCGCTCTGCTCGTGAGCCCCCTCAACTCGAGGCAGTTCGCGGTGCACCCGCGTTCGAGGTCGACGAGCCATTCCCTGTCGCCGCCGGCGTGACGGCCCCGCCACCGTAACCTCCGAAAATCGGAGGCATGTCTCTCGAAATCGGAGGCTTCGTCGAAGGTCGTTGACGCGTCAACGACAGCGGCCACTCCTATTTCTTCGTTATTTCAACCACCTGACGGAGCCGTGCACGGCAGACCCGGAGCGGTCCGGTCTTTGTACAGGGGGGGGAGGTCGCTCGGCCGCCTCGCATGGGGCGATGGGCAAGTTCGGAACTCAATCGGAGGATCGGATGAACAAGTCTTTATTCCTTGCCGCGTGCTTCGTGGCAAGCGCGGGCGCCGCGATGGTCGGCGCTCTAACGTTCGCGACGCAGCCCTACGTGGGCTCAGACACCGAGTACAACATCACCAACCAGGCGATCTTGACCTCGGGGCTCGGCAACACGAGTGTCGGCACCCCGCCGCACAACTGGGACGCCCACACGAACCCTCTGGGCGACTACTCGGGCGGCGGCTCGGGCACCGCCGAGGTAGCGATGGTTTCAAAAGCAGCGGGTGGCGCAGGCCAACAAACGGGCCCGATGTCGCGCATGCTCAAAGGTGGCGCCGGCAAAAACGCGTGCGCAGCCGCGCAGGCAACATTGAACAACGCCTCCGGAATCGTGATCGGCATCGACGCTGCACGCGTCTATGCGGCCAACTCCGTCATCAGCACCCACCAGACTGCATGCAACGGCGCGTTGACCGACCCGCTTTGCACCAAAGACACCGGAGGCATTGCGTTCGACAACGCAAGCCCGGCCGCCGTCGCCGGGCTTCACGTCACCGGCTGGCGCGACATCCTCGCGCTCCTTTACGGAGGCTTGGACCGCACTACGAATGTCACCGACTGTAACGGCGCGTCCCGCAAGACTCTCGTCAAAAATTGGAACTACCTCTTCGAAGGAACGTGCCCCAACCAGTTCGGCGTTTGCGCACCGGATGGCAGCTGTACTCCAGGATCAACTTGTAGTGACGGAGTCACCCTCTGCTACAACGGGTTGACGCGCGCCTGGCGCCGCGACGATTCTTCGGGCACGGCGGACGTGTTCTCCAGTTTGATCGGCATCACGGCCGCCACGGTCGATCAGCTCGGCAACGCGATCGCTGGGTTTTCGACATCCGGCGGCGGCGTGAACGGGTTCGGTGCTAGCCCCTACTGCAACTCGCTGAACTGGGACGTTGCCGAGACCAAGAGCGGCCTTTGCGGTGATGGTGTCACTGCGTGCGCCCTAGGCAGTGTCTGCGCAGATGCGAGCCAGTGCCTCGGAACCTGCGCCGGTGCGACAGCACCTCTGAAACACTTTGTCGGACCAGGCGGGCTCCCGATCCCGGGTGCCGCCGCAGGAGAGGCGCACCGCATTCCGCCGTACACCTGCAGCGCTGGAACCGGGAGCGATTGGCGCTGTCCGGCCGGCCAGATTGTTACGTCGGCGGTCTGGGGCTACGCGCAGGGAATCGCGGCGACGGCCACAGCCGCTCAGCCGCAAGTCTACCCGACGAGCTTCCAGGACAATGACCCGATTCGCATCCCTTGCATGGGCAACGGCGTGGCCACGACTCTCGGCGAGGACGTTTGCAACGACGACGGCAATTTAGGCGTCGTTATTCCGATACCGCCGCTCGATTTCATCAAGGCCATCGGCAATCCTGCCCTCGTTGAGTACACGCAGGCCAACGAGTGCAAGGCGGGATACGTCTTCGCGAACACGCCCAACGTCTACAAGTGCGCGCCTGGCATCATTAACTGGGCGAACGGGCTCTGCCCGAACAACGATGCAGCCATCGCGCAAGGCTGCCAGGTGCCGACAGCAAAGCCAACGCCGAGCACGACGACGACGCAGTGCATGACAATCCAGGGCAAGCTCCCCACCTGCGAGCACGGGAACTGCGGGCAGGACGGACGCGTCTACAATTTGCACGGCTTTGATACCACTGGGCAGTGGCTAACGCAGACGATTGCCGAACCCGCCGGTCCGGTCACCGTGACTTTCACCGGGGCCTTCGCTCGCGTTCATCAACGGGAGGTGCTCCAGGCCTTCTGTGCGAACAGCGCCATCTGCAATCCTTCAGGCGCTGCGTGTGCCGATGCGAGCACCTGCACGCCAGTGAAGAATTGCGTGCTGGATGACGCGACCGACGAAATCGGTTGCCTAGTTCAGGCGGATCCGAACAGCGTCGGCTTCGGTGGCAACACCGGCGACACCTGGGAGCAGCGCGACCCGATCGCCGCCCACGGGACGACGACCGGAGAAACGGTCGGCATGCGCCTCAACGGCCTCGGTGCGGGCACCTCGTGCTTGCCGGCGTACGTGGCCGCGGGCACCACCCCGAATCCAGCGGCCAATTACCCGATGTGGCGAAAGCTGTATTTCAACTCGATCGCCGGCTTCAACCACGTGACAAGCACGGCCGAGCTCAATCTCGCCGAGTGGGAATCGACCGCCGCGAACATCGCGCCCATCATGACAACCTATGGGTTCTTTGTGCTGCCAGGCAGCCCGAACGGGGCCGACACGTCGATGCCGCCCTTGAACAAGCCATTCTGCGAGGACTTCAACGAGTTCAAGAATTGCGCGTTCACCGGCAGCACGAAGACCGGCGACGGCACGACCGGCAACTCGAATGCCTGCAAGCTCAATGGGCAGTCGAGCTCGTTTGGTACCGTTCCTTCGGATCCGAGCGCCGATCCCACCGCAGCCACAACGTCAACGGTCTGCGGCAACGGCATCATCGAGCCGTTCGAGGATTGCGACTTCAACGCCCCCGCGACGGGAGCCGGCTCCAACCCGGTGGGCTGCGGAACGTGCTCGGGAACTTGCCGCTGCCCGAACTTCTGATGTGACAACAGCAGTGCCGCGCGTCTAGCGAGCGGCACGCGAAACGAGAGGGCGCGCCCCGGAAACGGGGCGCGCCTTTTAACGTTTGTCGCGGAGATCGTCGGGCCGGCCTTCACGGGAGCAGGTAACGGCGCACGAACCATCGGAAGTCGGGGGGTTCATCCGTGAGCATTCCGACGAGGACGAGGCGCTCACTAGCGTCAAGTACCGCCGCCAAGACGGTTCCCAGAACTTGGAGATCCCAAATGCCTTGCGGCGTTCCATCTGGCGCAACGATCAGCAAGTCGCCATAGCTGGTCCACACGACAAGGCGCCCGTCCGAGCGTCTGGCGGCGCCCACCGGGCCGCCGTTCGTCTGGAGGGAGGAGCCACGTCTGTGTAATCGATGCCGCCGGCGGCGTGAGAAGCAACTACGAGTGCACCGCCGGTTTCAGTTAGCACTGTTTGAACGGCCAAGACCGGGAACCCGTTGCGGGTCGACAACAGATCGACGACGCCGGATTGACCGAAGGTACTATCGAGCGATCCGTCCGGAAGATAACGTGAAACGCGGTTGCCGGCGCCCGCGTACAGCTTTCTGTCTGCGGTAAGGGCACAGCTCGCTGCCGGCGGAAGGAGCGCGCACGAGGCGAATGCCCGATCGGCCGCACCGCTCGGATCCAAACGGACAACCCCCTGCGCACCGAAAACGAAGGCGCTTCCGTCGTCTTGCCACAACCCCCGCGAGAACAGTCCTGCCGAGTTCACGAGGACAGGCTGCGCTGTGAATGTCGGGTCGAACGAGCCGTCCTCTCGCAGCCGTGCGGCAAAGGTGCCGCCGCCACCTTCCACAGGGACCGCACCCAGCAGGCCGATGCGAGCATCGGGGAGACTTCGTCCCGTTTGGCCCCAGCGACTGGGACCCACGCTCAACGAAACCACGCCGCTCGCGCCGAAGCCCTCGTCCAATACACCGTCGGCGGTGAGCCGGCGGATGACTTCCGCGGGCGGCGATGCCGGCGGAAAGCTTGGACCCGAGACAACGATGCGACCCTGCGCGTCGATCGCAACGCCAAGGGGAGTCACGCCGCAAGAGGTTTCCGCTAAGGCTTCCCCCTGAACCGAACGAGGGATCTAGCACCGAAGACTGGAGGATCGTCATCGCATCGCCGCCGTCGACCACGGGGAGAAATGAGGCTCCAGCGTCAACGAGGGGCCAATCTAGAGGCACGCCGTCCCGCCCGCAGGCCACCGAGAGGCAGCACAGCGCGGCGGTGAATGCATAGCGATTGCGTTCGTTGTACACGACAACCTCCCTGGCGCACGACCATACGCTGCGCGATACGAGAGGACAAAAGAACGCACAACGGGGTGCTACGGCAGAAACGGCACAATTCGCACGGAGTCACGCAGCGCTCGCACTGCCACCACCAGCCA
>WNFJ01008155.1_pt2 | contig 12530 bp, 21 predicted proteins | sample 5400461 | NCBI WGS metagenome assembly WNFJ01 (sample SAMN13153349, study PRJNA577476) | soil metagenome | isolation source: 115 cm saprolite on Douglas fir-dominated hillslope | place: USA:California | collected 2013-09-17 | reverse complement strand
CGACACCTACATCCCCGAGCCGGAGCGGCCGGTCGACAAGCCGTTCCTGATGCCGATCGAGGACGTGTTCACGATCGAAGGTCGCGGCACCGTGACGACGGGACGGGTCGAGCGCGGAAAGCTCAAGAGGAACGAGGAAGTCGAGATCATCGGCATCCACCCGAACAGCACCAAGACGGTCGCCACCGCTATTGAGATGTTCCACAAAGACATGGAGGAGAGCCAGGCCGGCGACAACGTCGGCGTGCTGCTCCGCGGCATCAAGCGTGAGGACGTCGTACGCGGCCAGGTGCTTGCAAAGCCCGGCTCCATCAAGCCCCACACGCAGTTCAAAGCCCAGGTTTACGTCCTGAGCAAGGACGAGGGTGGGCGCCACACGCCGTTCCTGACGGGCTACCGCCCGCAGTTCTACATGCGCACCACCGACGTCACGGGCGAGGTCAAGCTGCCCGACGGCGTCGAGATGGTCATGCCGGGTGACAACGTCGAGATGGACATCACCCTCGGTGAGCCCATCGCGATCGAGCCCGGTCTCCGGTTCGCCATCCGCGAAGGCGGCAAGACCGTAGTCGCCGGCGCCGCCACGGAAGTCGTCAAGTAATAAGGAAGAGGGGAGAGGGCTAACAGCGTGGCGCAGAAGATTCGGATCCGGCTCAAGGCATACGACCACCGTGTGCTGGATCAGGCCGCGGACAAGATCATCGACACCGCGCGCCGCGCCAACGCGCGCACCGCGGGCCCGATTCCGCTGCCCACCGAGATCGCCAAGCTCACCGTCATCCGCTCCCCCTTCATCGACAAGGACTCGCGCGAGCAGTTCGAGATGCGCACGCACAAGCGCGTGGTCGACATCCTCGACTTCAACCCTCGCGTGGTCGACGCGCTCCAACGCCTCAGCCTTCCGGCGGGCGTGAGCATCGAGATCAAGAGCTGAAATGAAGGGCTTGCTCGCCAGAAAGATCGGCATGACGCAGCTGTTCAACGCAGACGGCACGACGTCGGCGGTGACCGTGCTCGAGGCCGGCCCATGTCGCGTGCTCGGTCTGAGGACGACCGAAAAGGACGGCTACTCGGCCGCCCGAATCGCCTTCGAGGCCGTGCACGAGAGCAGGCTGACCAAGCCTGAGCACGGCGAGTTCAAGAAGGCCAATGTCGAGCCGCATCGTCACATCGTCGAGATCAGGAATTACGACGGAGTGGAAGCCGGCCAGGAGCTCAAAGCCGAGATCTTCGCCGCCGGGGAGCTCGTCGACGTCACGTCGACGTCGAAAGGCAAAGGCTTCCAGGGACTCATCAAGAGACACAAGTTCAGCCGAGGCCCCGAGTCGCACGGTTCGATGAATGTCCGCCAGCCGGGCGCCATCGGCGCCACCGATGCGGCGCGTGTGTTCAAAGGCGTGCGCATGTCCGGGCAGATGGGCAACGAGCGCACCACGGCGCGCGCGTACAAGGTCGTGCGCATCGATCCCGAGCGAAACCTCATCCTCGTCCGCGGCGGTGTGCCGGGGGCGAAGGGCGCCCTCGTGCTCGTGCGCCAGTCGAGCAAGAAGGTGAAGGTGAAGGGTCCGGCCGGCAAGCCCACCGGGAGGAAGGTCTGAATGACCCCAAAAAATCTTCGATTTTTCGGGGGCCCCTTGTGATGCCCGAGCAGGAGACCGAGACCCCCGAAACCCCCGCAACCCTCGAGTTGAGCGAGGCCGCCGCGCCCGTGAAGACCAAGCCCAGGCGCACCGCCAAGACTTCCACCAAGGCCAGGCCCAAACCCTCCGACCCCCTCGACGTCCCTCTCTTCGACTCCGCCGGCGCCCGCCAGGGCGAGGTCCGGCTCCCCAAGGTGATCTTCGCCGAGAAGGTCAACGCGCCCGTCATGCACCAGGCGTTCGTGCGCCAGACCAACAACGCACGCCAGGGCACGGCGAGCACGAAGACGCGGGCCACCATCTCCGGCGGCGGCGCCAAACCCTACCGGCAAAAGGGCACAGGTCGAGCGCGCCACGGCAGCATCAGGGAGCCGTCGATGAAAGGCGGCGCCGTCGTGTTCGGGCCGCACCCGCGCAGCTACGCGCAGCGCATGCCGAAGCAGATGCGCCGCCTCGCCCTCCGCTCCGCGCTGAGCCAGAAGGCGACCGAGGGCAGGGTCCGGGTCATCGACGGGTTCGAGATCGAAGAGCCAAAAACCAGCGTTGCCGCCGACCTCATGGACGCCATCGGCTTCGACGACACCACGCTCGTCGTCCTCCCGGCCCCGAACTTCGTCGTCACCCGTTCATTCGAGAACCTGGCGGGCACGAAGATCATCCTCGCCCGCAACCTCAACATCCGCGATCTCTTCACGCACACCTATCTGCTGCTGGCCAAGGACTGCCTCGAGCTGCTCGAGGACAACTTCAGCCGGCCCGAGCGCCCCAAGGCGGGTCACGCGTTGCACGAGGAGCACGAAGGCCACGAGGAGCACGAAGGCCACGACGAGCACGACGGCCACGACCACGGAGGCGACGAGCCGGTATGACCACCCGCGCCGCATCCGAGATCGTGATCGGCCCGCTCATCACCGAGCGCACCTACGCCCTCTATACGCAGGGGCGATACACGTTCAGGGTCGCCAAGTCGGCGACGAAGAACGACATCAAGCAGGCCCTCGAGGAGCAGTACGAGGCGCAGGGCATCCGCGTCAAGGACGTCAACACCGTGACCATGCGCGGCAAGACCCGCCGCAACCTTCGCATCCGCGGCGCGGTCGGCCACACCCCGGGCTGGAAGAAGGCCATCGTCACCCTCGGCGAAGGCCAGAAGATCGAAGGCCTGTTCGGGAGCGTCTGAAGAGAAACAAATGCCACTGAGAAAGTTCAAGCCCACCAGCCCCGGACGCAGGTTCATGACCATCTCCGGCTTCGACGAGGTCACGGCCAGCGAGCCCGAGAAGACGCTCACCGAGTCGCTGCCGACGCACGCTGGAAGAAACAACCAGGGCCGCATCACCACTCGCCACCAGGGCGGCGGCTACCGGAAGCTCTACCGGAAGATCGACTTCAAGCGCGACAAGTTCGGCATCGCGGGCAAGGTCGCGACCATCGAGTACGACCCCAACCGCAGCGCCCGCATCGCGCTCATCCATTACAAGGATGGCGAGAAGCGCTACATCCTCGCCCCCCTCGGCCTCAAGGTGGGCGACCCCATCGAGAGCGGGGAGGACGCGCCCGTGCGCATCGGCAATGCGCTCCCGCTGGCGAGAATCCCGGTCGGCTCGACCGTGCACAACATCGAGCTCACCCTTGGCCGAGGCGGCCAGCTCGCACGGAGCGCAGGCACGTCCGCGCAGCTGCTCGCGAAGGAAGGCGACTACGCAGTGATAAGAATGCCGTCGGGCGAGCTGCGGCGAATCCACATCCGCTGCCAGGCCACGATCGGCCAGGTCGGTAACATCGAGCACGAGAACCAGTCGGGCGGCAAGGCCGGTCGCAGCCGGTGGCTCGGAATCCGGCCGACGGTGCGAGGCTCCACGATGAACCCGGTCGACCACCCACACGGTGGCGGCGAGGGCAAGACCGGCCCCGGCGGCAACCCGAAGACACCGTGGGGCAAGCCCGCCCTCGGCTACCGCACCAGAAAGCCGAAGAAGGCCTCCAACAAGCTGATCATCCGCCGCCGCGAAAAGAAGGGACGCAAGTAGACCGATGAGCAGATCGACGAAGAAGGGACCGTTCATCAGCGAACCGCTGAGGGCCAAGATCGAGAAGTTGAACCAGACGCGCGACAAGAAGGTGATCCGCACCTGGGCGCGCGCGTCCGTGATCTATCCCGACATGGTCGGCCACACCATCGGCGTGCACGACGGGCGCAAGCACGTGCCCGTCTTCATCAGCGAGAACATGGTCGGCCACCGCCTGGGCGAGTTCGCACCGACAAGACATTTCCGCGGCCATGGAACCCATACCGAAAAGTCGACGGCTTTGAAGTAGTAGATGGCGACGATGGAAGTTTCCGCAGTTCAGAAGTACGTACGCCGCACGCCGCGCAAAGCGCGGCTGGTGGCCGACTCCGTGAAGGGAATGAAAGTCACGGAAGCCCTCGCGTACCTGGAGTTCTCGCCCAAGCACGCGGCGCGCGATGTCGCCAAGGCGATCAAGTCCGCCGCGGCCAACGCCGAGCACAACTTCAACCTCAACCGCGACGACCTCGTCCTCAAGCAATTGCTCATCGACGAGGGCCCGACATACAAGCGCCGCCGGCCGGTCAGCCGCAGCATCGCGCACGAGTTCTTCCACCGCACCTGCCACATCACAGCGGTCGTCGAAGACCGCCCAGAGGAAAACAAATAGTTGGGTCATAAAGTCCATCCGAACGCATTCCGTCTCGGCGTGTTCCGCCCGTGGGAGGCGAACTGGTTCGCCAACCCCAAGGACTACACGAAGATGCTGCACGAGGACCTCGCGATGCGCACCGCCATCCTCGCGCGCCTGCGCAACGCCGGCATCGCGAAGATCGAGACCGAGCGCTCCTCCAACGCGCAGCTCACGGTCACCATCCACACCGCCAAGCCCGGCATCGTCATCGGCAAGGGCGGCTCGTCGGTCGACCAGCTGCGCGAGGACCTCGAGAAGCGTTTCGGGAACCGCGTGCGCATCTCCATCCAGGAGATCAAGCAGCCCGAGCTCGACGCCCAGCTGGTGGCCGAGAACATCGCCTCACAGATCGAGCGGCGCATCAGCTACAAGCGCGCGATGAAGCAGGCGATCCTGCGCACGATGCGCGCCGGCGCGAAGGGCGTCCGCATCTACTGCGGCGGCCGGCTGCGCGGGGCTGAGATGGCGCGCCGAGAGTGGGACCGCGAGGGCCGCGTGCCCCTGCACACACTTCGCGCGGACATCGACTTCGGCCGCGCCACCGCCAAGACCACCTTCGGCGCTATCGGCGTCAAGTGCTGGATCTACAAGGACCAGATCACCCCGAAGGCCCGCCTGCCCATCTCCGACGGCGCCCCCATCGGCGAGGCCATCGCCCCGCAGCCCGAGGCGCCGATCGAAGTGGCCCCGCAGCCGCTGCCCGCGGCCGAAATAGCGGCCCTTCCCGATCTGGGGGCAATTGAGATCCCCTCGCCTGAGCCGGCGCCGAGGCGGCCTCGCGCAACCAGGGCGAAAGCCGCGACGGCGACCGCGACGGAGACCGCCACGGCGGCACCGAAGGCCCCGGCAAGAGCGAAAGCCCCCGCAGGAGCGAAGGCCGCCAAGCCCACGGCTGAGAAGCCGGCGGCGGCCAAGAAGGCCGCGGCCAAGAAAACCACCACCAAGAGCGCTGGACCCACGCGGACTACGCCGCGCGGGTCCACCGGTGCGAGCACCTGATGGGTGGCAAAGCCACTTAAGGATGGGACTTACTGAATGCTGATCCCGAAGCGAGTCAAGTACCGCAAGATGCACCGCGGCCGGCGCACGGGCATCGCCACGCGGGGCGCCACGGTAGCCTTCGGCGATTACGGCCTGCAGGCCACCGAGGCGTGCTGGATGAGCAACCGCCAGATCGAGGCCGCCCGGCGGGCCATGACCCGCCACGTCAAGCGCGGCGGGCAGATCTGGATCCGCGTCTTTCCAGACAAGTCCATCACCAAGAAGCCGGCCGAGACCCGCATGGGCTCGGGCAAGGGCAACCCTGAAGGCTGGGTGGCTGTGGTCAAGCCGGGACGCATCCTCTTCGAGATGGGCGGTGTGACGGCCGAGGTCGCCAAAGAGGCGATGAAGCTCGCCGCTTCCAAGCTGCCGATCAAGACGCGCTTCGTCACCTCCGAGTCGGTGGCCACGGGAGGTGCCCGATGAAGGTCGACGAGCTCAGGGGCCTGGAGGAGGACCAGCTGGCGGACAGGATGCGCGCCGCCCGACGCGAGCTATACGAGCTCCGGTTCAAGCACGCGGTCGGCCAGCTCGAGAACTCGAGCCAGATCTCCAAGGTGCGCCACGACATCGCCCGGATCATGACCGTGCTCAGCGAGCGCGAGCTCGGGATCGTGACGTTCGTGCCCGCCCCCGAGACCACCGCGGTTGCGGTTGCCGACAAGGACGCAGGCTTCGAGCCCGTCGAGGCACCCGCGGAGGCGGAAGCCAAAGAAGAAGCACCCAAACCCAAGCGCGGCCGCAAGGCCAAGACAGAGGAGACCACCTGATGGCGACCGACCAGAAGGTCATGGCAGAAGCGGCGTCGGCGCGCGGCCAGCGCAAGGTCCGCCTGGGCACCGTCATCTCCGACAAGATGGACAAGACCGTGATCGTGCAGGTGGGCACGTCGAAGGCCCACCGCCTCTACCGCAAAACGGTGCAGCAGCGCACCCGCTTCAAGGTCCACGACGAGAAGAACGAGTGCGGCATCGGCGACCTGGTCCGCATCACCGAGACCCGCCCCATCTCCAAGGAGAAGCGCTGGCGGGTTCTGGAAATCGTCGAGAAGGCCAAGTAGAAGCAAGTGGTCCAGCAAGAAACCCGCCTCATGCCAAGGAGATCCTTTGCATCCGCGTGGCCGGCGGGCACTACCGCAAGTACGCGTCGGTGGGCGACATCATCACCGCCACCGTCAAGTCCGCGCAGCCTGGCGGCCAGGTCAAGAAGGGCGAGGTCGTGAAGGCGGTGGTGGTCCGCGTCAAGAAGGAGTACCGCCGCCCCGACGGATCCCTGATCCGCTTCGACGAGAACGCCGCCGTGTTGCTGGCCCAGGCCAACAACCCGAGAGGCACGCGCATCTTCGGCCCCGTGGCCCGCGAGCTGCGCGAGCGTAACTTCATGAAGATCATCAGCCTGGCTCCGGAGGTCCTCTAGTGCTAATCAACAAATCCGCTCCCAAGCGCCGCTGGCTCGACCTTGCTCCCGGCGACCCCGTGGTCGTCATCGCGGGCAAGGACAAGGGCAAGACCGGCGAGGTCCTGCGCACGCTCCCCGACCAGCACAAGATCGTCGTCAAGGGCGTCAACATCCTGAAGCGCCACACCAAGGCCGGCCGCTCGCGCGGCGGGGTGAGCGTCGCCCAGGGCGGCATCGTCGACTTCGAGGCGGCGCTCGACTACTCGAACGTGATGCTGGTCTGCCCGGCGTGCTCGCGGCCGACCAGGACCAAACACATCATCCTCGAGTCCGGCGCGCGCGCCCTCGTCTGCAGGCACTGCGGCGAGCCCTACGAGCGCGTGAGGAAGACGGAGGCGCAGTGACCAAGGCCAAGGTCCAGCAGAAACAGAAGAAGGGCGACCAGAAACCGGCCGCCCCCAAGGCGCCCGGCACGAAGTCGGAGGAAACGCCGCGCCTGCTGCTGACCTACCGCGACAAGATCGTGCCCCAGATGACGAAGGAGTTCGAGTACGAGAACGTCATGCAGGTGCCTCGGGTCGCCAAGGTCGTGGTCAACATCGGCATCGGCGAGGCCAAGGACAACGACAAGGCGCTCGACGCGGCCGTCGGCGACGTGGTCACCATCACCGGCCAGAAGCCGGCCCTCATCAAGGCCCGCAAGTCCGTGGCCGCGTTCAAGCTGCGCGCGGGCCAGACCGTCGGCATCAAGACCACGCTTCGCGGCCGCCGCATGTGGTACTTCCTCGACAAGCTGCTCAACGTCGCGCTGCCTCGCATCCGCGACTTTCGCGGCGTCAACCCCGAGGGCTTCGACGGCCGCGGCAACTACTCGCTGGGCCTGCGGGAGCAGGTCGTATTCCCCGAGATCGACTACGACAAGATCGACAAGCTGCGCGGGCTCGAGGTGTCGATCGTGACCACCGCCCGCAACGACGACGAGGCACGCAGCCTGCTGACGCGCCTCGGCATGCCCTTCAGGAAGCGATAAAAGAGGAATAGAGGTAAGAGAGTTTGGCGAAGAAGTCTTCACTCGAGCGCTGGAAGAGAGACCTTGTCCACCCCAAGTACAAGGTTCGGTTCCATAACCGCTGCCGCATCTGCGGCCGGCCGCGGGCGTTCCTGCGCAAGTTCGGCATGTGCCGCATCTGTTTCCGCCAGCTGGCCGCCGAGGGACGCATCCCCGGCGTGACGAAGTCGAGCTGGTGATGGCGACCACCGCCACCGCGGCCAAGAACCTGCCCAAGAAGGCGGCGTCCGGGATCGTCTCCGATCCCATCGCCGACATGCTGACGCGCGTGCGCAACGCCAACAGCGCTCGCCATCCGGAGGTGCGCGTGCCGGCGTCCAGGCTGAAGCTCGAGATCGCGCGCGTGCTCAAGGACGAGGGCTACATCGCCGGCTACGAGATCGAATCCGACGGCACCGCCCAGTCGATGCGTATCATCTTCAAGTCCCGCCCCGATCGCATGCGGGTCATCTCGGGTGTGAAGAGGATCAGCCGCCCCGGCCTCCGAGTCTACGCTCGCAAGACGGAGATACCGCGGGTTCTCGGTGGGCTCGGGATCGCGATTTTGAGCACCGCCGAAGGAGTCATGAGCGGCCGCACGGCGATGCGCCAGGGGCTCGGCGGCGAGGTGCTCTGCTATGTCTGGTAACAGGGTCGCGTAGTTAAGGAAGGATGAGTTGTCGCGCATAGGCAAGCTGCCGATCCCGATTCCGGGCGCCGTGAAGGTCGCCGTGGAACCGGGCACCGTGAAGGTCGAGGGGCCGAAGGGCCGGCTCGAGCGCACCCTGCCGCGCGAGATCACGGTCAGGCTGGAGGACGGGCACATCATCTGCGAGCGGCCGTCCGACGACTACAAGCATCGCGCTCTGCACGGCCTCGTCCGCAGCCTCGTCAACAACATGGTCATCGGCGTCAACGAGGGCTTCACGAAGCACCTCGAGCTCGTGGGCGTCGGCTACCGCGTCGCCAAGGCAGGCGATGAGATCACCCTCAGCCTCGGCTACTCGCATCCCATCAAGTTCAAGCCGCCCGCCGGCGTCACCATCGAGGTGCAGGACCAGACCAAGTTCTCGGTCACGGGCATCGCCAAGGAGGACGTCGGCCAGGTCGCGGCCGACATCCGCTCGCTGCGGCCGCCCGAGCCGTACAAGGGCAAGGGCGTCATGTATCGCGGTGAGAAGATCCGGCGCAAGGCGGGCAAGGCCGGCAAGGGGGCCAAGACAACGGCATGATCAAGCGCACCGATCGCAAGGAAGGCCGCGGCAAGCGGCACCGCCGGGTCCGGGTGAACGTCACCGGCACCTCGGAGCGCCCGCGCCTGGCCGTCTACCGCAGCCTCAACCACCTGTACGCGCAGGTCATCGACGACGGCGCCGCCAAGACGATGGCCGCCGCGTCCACGGTGGCGCTCAAGACCAAGGGCAACGGGTTGGCCGAGGCCGCTCAGGTCGGCAAGCAGATCGCGGACAAGGCCAAGGCGGCGGGCGTGAAGCAGGTCGTGTTCGACCGCGGCGGGTTCCTCTATCACGGACGGATCAAGGCGCTGGCCGATGCCGCGCGCGACGCGGGTTTGGAGTTCTAGATGTCGAGAAACATGGGTGGCGGCCGGTATCAATCGAGCGGCGAAAGATCGGAGCTGGCCGACCGCGTCGTCCGGGTCAACCGCGTGGCCAAGGTGGTCAAGGGCGGCCGCAAGTTCTCGTTCAGCGCGCTGATCGTGGTCGGCGACATGAACGGGCGCGTCGGCGCCGGCATCGGCAAGGCGCGCGAGGTTACAGAGGCGATCCGCAAGGGCATGGAGGTCGCCAAGCGCAACATGATCACCATCCCGATGGTGGGGACGACCATTCCTCACGAGGTGAGGCTCAAGTGGGGCGCGGCCCGCATCATGCTGAAGCCCGCGGCGCCCGGAACCGGGGTCATCTCCGGCGGGGCGATGCGCGCGGTGATCGAGACCGCCGGCATCAAGGACATCCTCACCAAGTCACACGGGACGAACAACCCCATCAACACGGTGCGGGCGACGCTGGCCGCGCTGCAGCAGCTTCGTACGGCCCAGCAGGTCGCCGAGCTGCGTGGCAAGGACATCGACCAGATCGTCGGCCGGCGCCTCGCCAACGTGTACAAGAAGGCCGAGGGCCCCACCACCAGCGGCGCCGCTGAGACGGCCGCGCAGGAGACGAAGTGACAGCCAGGGCGGAGGAAGCCGCGAAGACTCTCAAAGCCACCCTGAAGAAGAGCCCGATCGGCGCCAGGCCGGAGCTGCGCGCGACCGTGGAGTCGCTCGGCTTTCGCAGGATGAACCAGACGCGCGTATTGCCCGACAACCCGGCGGTGAGGGGCATGCTGAAGGCTGTCTCCTTCCTGGTCGCGGTCGACGGGGAGCCGTACATCCGGCCCAAGCGCAGCCGGTACAAGATCTGGCGCTCGCGCAGCGACAAGAAACACCAGAGAGGAAACTAAGGACAGATGCAGCTCCACGATTTGAAGCCCGCCGCCGGCGCGCACCGCAAGGCGCGGCGCATCGGCCGCGGCACGGGCTCGGGCCGGGGCAAGACATCGGGCCGCGGCCAGAAGGGACAGAACGCGCGCAGCGAGGGCTTTCGCCTCGGCTTCGAGGGCGGCCAGATGCCGCTGTCGCAGCGCCTCCCCAAGCTGCCCGGGTTCAAGAACCCGTTCAAGAAGGTGTACGCGGTCGTCAACGTGTCCAAGCTGCGCCGCTTCCCCGACGGGTCGAAGGTCGATGCGGCCGTGCTCGCCGAGGCCGGCCTGGTGCGCTCCGGTCTGGACGTCAAGGTTCTCGGGACCGGCTCCCTGGACCGCAAGCTCAGCGTGGAGACACACGCCATCAGCTCCAGCGCACGCCAGGCCATCGAGGCTCGCGGAGGGACGGTCACCGTCATCGGCGTGCCGCGGAAGATCGGGCCGAGGCGCCTCGCCGCCAAGACCGCGAAACGTTCCCCCAAGGGAGAGGCAGAGGCTTCCCCAACCGCCCCACAAAGTGGGGAGGTCGCCCCGACCGCGAAGCGGTCCGGGCGGGTGGGGGTGGCGGAACAACCCGAAGCCGAGCAAAGCAGACCCGCCCCCGAGGAATAACTCATGAACCTGCTCGAGGCCCTGGTCAACGCGATTCGTCTGCCCGAGCTGCGAAACAAGATCCTCTTCACGGGCGGGATCCTCGTCATCTTCAGGCTCTTCGCCAACGTGGCCATCCCGGGCGCGAGCCAGCAGGCGCTGGCCAACCTGTTCAACGGCCAGGCGCTGCTCGGACTGCTCGACCTCTTCTCAGGCGGCGGCCTGTCGCGCTTCAGCATCGTGGCCATGGGCATGAACCCCTACATCAACGCCACGATCATCATGCAGCTGATGGGCGTGATCTCCGAGCGCGTGAAGGAGATCCAGAAAGAAGGAGAGCAGGGCCGCCGTCGCATCCAGCGCTGGAGCCGCTACCTCACCGTCGCGCTCGGCGCCGGCCAGGCCTACGGGTTCACCATCCTCTTCCAGAACACCAGCCCCGCCATCCTGCCGCCGCTCGACTGGTTCCAGCGGCTGCAGATCGTGGTGGTGCTCACCGCCGGCACGATCATGCTGATGTGGTTCGGCGAGCTCATCACCGAGTACGGCATCGGCAACGGCGTCTCGCTGATCATCTTCGCCGGCATCATCGGCCGCGGTCCTGCGGGCATCGCGCAGGTGTTCGCGGTCCACTCCACGAACGCGGGGCTCTCGGACTACCTCCCGTTCATCACCTTCGGCCTGATCGCGCTCGTGATGACCGCGGTGATCATCGAGGTGCAGCAGGCGGTGCGGAAGATACCCATACAGTCCGCGCAGCGGACGGTCGGCCTCAAGCAGGTCCAGAGCCGCGCGAGCTTCCTGCCGCTGCGGGTCAACCACGCCGGGGTCATCCCGATCATCTTCGCGATCTCGGTGATGTTCCTGCCGACGATCGTTTCCAACTACTTCGTCAACGCTGACCCCGCCACCTGGTACTACAAGGCCGCCCACTGGATCCAGGGCAACTTCACCCCGGACACCACGAACCTCCCGATGGCCATCACGTACAACGCCCTGTATTTCGCGTTCACGTTCGGATTCACATACTTCTATACGGCGATCACGTTTGAGGTCACCGAGGTCGCCGACAACCTCAAGCGCTACTCGAGCTTCATCCCCGGCATCCGCCCAGGCGCGCCCACCGCGAACTACCTGGCTTCGGTCATGAACCGGGTCACGTTCGCGGGCGCCTGCTTCCTCGGTTTCATCACGGTGATCCTGCCCATCGCCACGGCGAAGATCTCCGGCATCCCGCACCAGCAGATGTACCTGGGCGGCACCGCGATCCTCATCGTCGTCGGCGTCGCCCTCGACACCATGAAGCAGCTGCAGACGCAGCTGGTGATGCGCCAGTACCGCGGCTTCATAAGGTGAGTTCGTGAGCACGCCTCCCCACGGAGTGGGGAGGTCGGAACCCGCTTGCGGGTTCCGGGTGGGGGTGATGCGCCTGTGAATCTGCTCCTCTACGGTGCTCCGGGGAGCGGAAAGGGCACGCAGGCGAACATGCTTCGCGATCGCTTCGACATTCCGCACATCGCGACCGGCGACATGCTGCGCGCCGAGATCCAGGCCAATAGCCCGCTGGGCCTCGAAGCCCAGCCGATCCTGGCCGCCGGCCAGTACGTCCCCGACGAGATCATGAT
>WNFJ01565260.1_pt3 | contig 12531 bp, 15 predicted proteins | sample 5400461 | NCBI WGS metagenome assembly WNFJ01 (sample SAMN13153349, study PRJNA577476) | soil metagenome | isolation source: 115 cm saprolite on Douglas fir-dominated hillslope | place: USA:California | collected 2013-09-17 | reverse complement strand
GTCACGCGACCCGTTCGGCTGCATGCACCTCACTCCGGACAAACTCCAGAATTCTGAAGTGTGAGCCAAGGTGTGTCGCGCCCGCTAGTGCGGGCGGTTGTGCCGGTCCTGCGAGGTTGAAGTTGGCTCGCCACTTGTACGGCGGCGGATATTGCGAGTCGTAGTCCTCAGGTGATCCGTCGTCGTCACTATCGAATTCCACGCATCGTGCGTGAGGTGGCTGAGCCGTTCCCTTAGGTGCTGAAAGCCTAGCATCATTTTCATTTCAGTCTCCTCGGCATGCAATGGGTCCCGGGCGGCCCTAGGGTCTACGCGCCGCCAGCGCCCTCGAGCATGCAACGATGGGCGTCAAGCGGAGGACAACCAGAATCGGGGGCGTGCGGGAAGTCCGTCCCGTTGCCTCCTTCTTGAATACAAGTGGCCGCGATTCGCGCTCGCTACAATCAAAACGCTATGCCGTTGCACGGTCTCCAGCCGAAGTGCTCGGCGAATGCCCCCGGTCTGCTCGATGACTACGCGTGATGGCTAATCTGGCCGCGCGGCGCGTTGGCCATCAACTTGAGAAAGCCGCTGCCACTCACGTGAACCAGTGACTGGTGATCGCCCGCCTCGAAATAGATGTCCGGCGCATCGACCAGGCTCTCGTCGAGAATCGTGTCGATGCCGTAGGCGAGCCCCAGCGGCGGCAAGGCGCCCGGCTCGCAGTCCTTGAAGAGCTCGACCAGCTCGCGATCGGTCGCGAGCCCGAGCTGGCGATTGAGCTGACGATGCATGGCACCGAGGTCCACCTTGTGGCTCGCCGGTACCACGGCCATGAGGTAACCCTTGTCGTCTTCCAACATCACGCACTTGGCCAGTCGATCACCGGGAATGTGAGCGGCTTGCGCACTGTGGTTGCTGTCCCGAGTGCGCTTGTGCGCGATCAAGTCGTAGTGCACGTCTTCGCGGGTCAGACAGTCCTGCACGGATGCTGCGATCGTCACGATGGCCTCCTCGTCCTTTGCCTCCAGAGTCGATGTTCGCTTTAGCGGTGAGTCGATTCGCCCGCTCCTTTCGGGGTCTTGAATCGGGCCGCCTCCTCGGATCCGCGAGTCGCATCGCCCGGGCTGTAGGAGTGGGCCCCCGCACCAGCGAGCTTGCCGCCCTGCACGATCAGGTATTCATTGCGGATCGGCCGACGCTCGAACCAACACTCAAGGATCTCGCGCACCCCCGCCGCATATCGGGCCTGCGCGGACAGCGACGAGCCGGAGATGTGCGGGGTCATTGCTTCGAACGGCATGGTTCGCCACGGATGATCGCGCGGCGCAGGCTGCGGGAACCAGTCGCGATCGCAGATCTTGCCGCGCGCGGTGTTCACGAGGTAGGCGCCGCGCTTCATCTTCGCGATCAATGCATCGTTGAACAGGCCCTCCGTCTCCGGGTGCAGCGGTGCGTTGATCGTCACGACGTCGCACACCCTGACCAGCGACTCTGTGGTCGGGTGAAACGTCAGGTCCAGTTCCTTCTCGATGGCCTCGGGCAGCCGGTGCCGGTCGGTGTAATGCAGCTTGACGTCGAACGGCTTGAGACGCCGGAGCACGGCCGTGCCGATGCGACCGGCCGCGACCGTGCCGACCTCCATGCCCTCGAGGTCGTATGAGCGTGCGACGCAATCGGCGATGTTCCAACCGCGGTCGACGACCCACTGATGCGACGGAAGATAGTTGCGCACCAGCGCGAGAATCATCATTACGACATGCTCGGATACGCTGATGCTATTGCAGTAGGTCACCTCGGCGACCGTCATCCCCCGCTCCATCGCTGCCTGCAGGTCAACGTGATCCGAGCCGATACCGGCGGTGATCGCGAGCTGCAGCTTGCGCGCCTTGGCGATTCGCTCGGCTGTCAGGTAGGCCGGCCAGAATGGCTGTGAGATGACGATGTCGGCGTCGACCAGTTCTTTTTCAAATACGCTGTTCGGACCGTCCTTGTCGGCGGTGACGACCAACGTGTGACCCTGCGACTCGAGAAACTTGCGCAGGGCGAGCTCGCCGGACACGCTCCCGAGCAGTTGGCCCGGCCTGAAATCGATCGACTTGGGCGTCGGAGTGGTTTGACCGCCGGGGTAGCGATCAATGACCGGAATGTCATCGCGCGCATAGGTCCTGGGATACCCCGTAACGGGATCTTCGTAGAGCACACAGAGGATCTTGGCCATGGCAGTTCCCCACTGGGCTCACGGTTGCGGGGGAGACCATCGTCCGCAAGCATCACCCCTTGCTGATTATACGCCCGAGCCCCGTCTGTGACGCATTAGCGGACCGATGATCGACCAGTCGCGATCGTTGCGCTTATCTGCCCGCAACGAACACGGTGGCTCGCCTCGAGATTGCGGTAAGTTGTTGATCGGCTTGCTCGGGATGGATTGGTTGATATCTCGCATAACTCCTCGGCACTGGTGCCGATGGAGATTGTCATCCCAGGTTATTTTCGCGATTAGTAGGTCATCCCAAGTCGTCCTCCTCGAGACCCGCGGACCTTGGCGGCTCAATTGGAAGGCGCGTGGCGGGCGGATTGACGGCGCCAGCCTCGACGACGCCACCCGCGGCGGCGCGCCGGCCTCGGGCGCGGGGTCGATGCAGGATTGGGTAGGCGAAGCTCGCGAGGTGCGAGTGAATGCGCCTGAGGTCGCGCACCGTGCGCAGGAAGAGGCCGCTTTCCTCGACCAACGGTTCGACCGCGTCGGAGTCGGCGAGCCGGCTGGCCGCGGCGGCTCAGTGCCGTGGCGGACGCTTCGAACTCACGGAACTGCCCCTTACGCGCGGCCAGTCGCTTCGCGTCCCGGGGCTCGGCCTGCAGGAAGACGGCCAGTGCGAGCCGTAAGCTCTCGAGGAGCTCCCCGTGCATGGCGGCGACTGTCTCGAGCTCCTCGACCGTGAGCGCTCTGCCGCGCTTGACACTGCGCACCGCAAACTCGACCAGACTGTTGGCGACGATGTCGCCGACGTGCTCGAGGTTGATCACCGCCGACAGGATGTCCTGTCCCCGTGCACCTTCGCGCTGGTGGTCGAGGGTCTGCTCGTCGCCGACGTCGGCGAGATAGCGGCGAATTGCGCCACCCAGCTGATCGACGCAACGATTCTGCGCGGCCACCGCCTCGGCGCGTGTGCGATCATTGTGCCGAAGCACCTCGAGCGCATTGCGGAGCATGGTCTCGACCATGTCGGCCATGCGCAGAGTCTCGCGGGCGGCGTTCGCAAGGGCGACCGTGGCGGAATCAAGGGCCGCGACGTCGAGATAGAGGGGCCGGCCCGGATCGGCCGGCGCTGGCGGGTCCGGCAGCCACCGCGTGAGGAGGTGCGCGAGGCCCCTGACAGACCCCAGGAACACCGCTGCGAGGGCGAGATTGAACGCCAGGTGAAAGTTGACGACGAGACGCCCCGGAGCGGGCTTGGCGAGCTCGAGTGCATGAGTGATCGCGGGCAGGAACGGCAGCGCGAGCACCACGCCCACGGTGCGCACCAGCAGGTTTCCGAGGGGTAGGCGCCTGGCGGCGGAGGTCGAGGCGTCGACGAGAGCGGGGAGTGCCCCGCCTAGGTTCGCACCGAGCACGAGGGCGAGAGCACCGGTCGGCTCGACGACGTGTGTGGCGGCGAACGTCGCCACGAGCAGCAGCGTCGCGAGGATGGGGTCGCCGGCCAGCGCGCCCATGACCGAGCGCAGCAACGGAGTGTTCTCGAGGGGTCCCAGCGTGTGCACCAGGCCCGCGAGTGCCATGAGCATAAGCCCGAGGCCGATGCCGATGCGGCCGATATTCTTCGCCCGGCTGCCGCCGGCCCAGCGGAAAACGAGCACGCCGACGAGCACCAGGGGTGGCCCCAGCAGGGCCACGTTGAAGAAGAGCACCTGTGTCAGGAGCGCGGTGCCGACGTTCGCGCCGAGCATGACCGCGAGCGCGGGGGCGAGCGCGATCACCCCCGTCGCCGTGAACGAGGTCGCGAGCAGACCCGTCGCCGTGCTGCTCTGGAGAAGCGCGGTCACGCCAAGTCCGGTCAGGAACGCGCGGAAGCGGTGACCGAGGTTGCGACCGAGCCAGCGTCTGAGCACCGTGCCGAAGCCGCGCTGCACCCCGGTGCCGACCATGTGCGTGCCCCAGAGGAGCAGGCCCACATGGCCCGCGAGTTCGATGAGTGAAAGGGTCCCGTTCATCGCGGCGTGCGCAGTACCTGACGTGGTTGATCCTCCAAGCTCATCATCGCACCCAACCTATCTGGGGGTCGCTTCGATATTCGAATGACCCAGTCGGGGGGCTGAGACGGAGGTCGGGGCCGAGCCCCAGATCGCCTGACGCCTGGGCTATCGTCACGCCGCGTTCCCGCATCAATCGCACCGCTTCCAGCTTGAGCTCCCGCGTAAAGCTGCGCTTCCCCATCCGACACCTCCGGCGGCATGATCGCACCTAACCTCGGTGTTAGGAAAATCGGGAAAGCCCATAAGCGTCTATTTACCCGGAAAGGTTACCCATCGCAATCGCGCGCTGTGGTGGGACCCCTTGGTATCCGCTGGGCTCGTATGTGCCGATCTCTGCAAAGGCCGCATGCACTAACGTTCAGACAGCTCGAGCATGAACTGATGTACCACTGGCGATCGGCCGCGAGAGTGCCGAAGCTCAGCGTTGCGGTCCACCACAATAGATCGTCGATTAGTGTCGCAGCGGACTGGGCAAGCTCTGCGAGCCCGGCGTCGACATCGCCGCCCTGGAAGTGCCCCCAGAGGATGGCGGTAGGAATGTAGACCGAGGAGCGAACCGGAGCGAGCTGAAGTTCAATGGCGATTTCGCGAAGCTGCTGGACACCGCGTGCGCCCGCCGCGCGAGCAGGTTGTCTATTGGACCATAGTATCTTTCGACGCGAGGGCACTTGGATGGTCATACGGCGCACGAAAAGTCAGTCGCCAAGGTTCGGCCAACGGTCCGCGCGAAGCGGATGTCCATTCGGCTAAGTCGCGCGCGGACCGCCGGCCGAAAGAGATGTGTAACTCGTCCGGCAAGGCGACGCTGTGAGTGTGCACGTGTCGGATGACTCGTCTCATTGTCAACAGGCCTTTGCCCGAGGGCTCCGCCACTGGGCTCCGTTGATGCTGGGCTCACGAATCTCGCAAGAATTCGTAGTCGTCGAAGCACGCGACCGTTCTTCATCGCGTAGTAAGTTAGGCCGGCTGGTGAGATTCTCCGGCCCAGTGCTTGCCTGCATGCGTAGGAATTCGGGGACCCAGGTTGACTCCTCAGGCTTTGCAGGTGCTCCGCACAATTCCCGCTCCAATTGGCTGACGCGCTCTTTCGCGCGACGTAGCTGCTTGAGCCTTCGTGCTTTACCAATGACTTGTTGTAACGCGTCGTCACTCATGGCAGGAACTGTCCTTCGGATCCGGAGCTATTGGCGGCCAACGCGCGATCGAGATTGAATGTAGGGTCGATGGGCTGTCGGTTCGTTTCACCGACGCCAAACAGTCCCGAATTGAGCCGCACCGTGAAAGTCGCAAAGTCCTGACCGTGGTTCGGTAGTCGGACGCCACCGTTTGACCAATGGCGCATGGTGAGCTCAGCGATTACCCGGTTGCCGGGCAGCCGAAAGCGCAGCCCGAGTTGAGAGGCGAAGTCCCACCGTGTGGTACTCAATTCGTCCGACTTGGTTTTTCCCGCTAATCCGAATCCGACGAATCCCTTCACCGGACCCTTTTCGAATAGCTGCCACCGGCGTGAGAGCGAGACTCCCCAGTAGGGATCAGCCATCACGCGCTCGTTGTGCGATGCGCGGTCGTGGAGCGTCTGTTGACCGGTCACGCGAAAGAATCCGAGCTCATAGCGGCTTTCGCTCCAGGTCACCGACACGGGCACGACCGTGCCGCCTGTCGTGCCCCAGAAGTGATAGGTTCCGCCCAGTCCGATCTGCACTTCACAGCCCCCGCAGAAGGACTGCGCGTTCGCGGACCGTGGCGCGTAGTCTGCGCAAACGAGTAGCACGAGAAAGGCGATCCTGATGAAAGCCACAGTGGCGGCGCGGAACTTGCGCGGCACCTTACGCCGGCGTAGATCGCGCAATCTCTCCCGCCTGAATCCCACCGGCTCATGAGCGCGATCACAACTCTTCACTCCCATGGTTGGCATAGGCTAGAAGGCCAACACCTAACGCGGAAGCCTATCTCTTTAGATGGGAACTATCTGCGCGAGCGATATCCCTTGGTGTTTCTACTGACGGACTCGCGCGTAGAGCACGATCAATGTTAGTTCGCCGAAATGGGCATCTATTCCCGGATTCGGAAATAGAGTTCTAGCCGGGACGTTGAGAAAACGGCGGCGTGCGCAGATCGACGCAATCCGCCCGAGGGTCAGGCCGTTACGCCCAAACTAGCTCAACACGCACTGAAACCGTTTTCGGCACCCTCGCTTTACGCGACAACCAACAAGTCGCGGACTGCGCTGACGCCCGGTGCCATCCACGCCGCGTCTCGGGCGCGTTCCCGGGCGTACCACGACCCCACCACGCCCTCGAGGGTCACCAAACCATCGACAACCTTGACGCGGATGAAGCGGGCGTCCAGATCGGCGCTGCGCCGGAGCGCCCGCTCGATGGGTGACTTTAAGTCCGTGGTTTGCGGCCGCGCCCGAAGCGTGATCTCGTTTGAGACTCCGGCGACGCCCGCCAGGTTTCGGACTATGGTTTCGGCGGCGGCTCGCTGGAAATGCCAGTCAAGTTGACCCGATAGGGTGACCCATCGGTTCTCGACGCTCACCTGCACTTGACCGCTGGGCATAAGAGCCGCCCAGCCGAGCGAGGTACGCGCACGCATACCGATTTCCTCGTCCGCATCTGCGATTCCGTCGGTGACTCTCACTTCAAGGCTCTCAACGACTGCAGCGCGGACGCCGACGACGCGTTTCACGGCTTGCTCAGCCGCAACTTTTTCGGCGTACGTCGAAACGTGGCCGGAGAGGCGGACAACACCCTGATCGGCTGTGACGGCAATTTGTGCTGAGGGAATATGCGGCTGCCAGGCGAGCTCATCGAGTACGTCCTGCCGCAGCTTTGAATCATCCATGGTGATCACTCCTCATCTCCTTCGATCGTCCCTCGAGCACCCGGTGACCCGGGAAGAGGGCGGTCGTCCTCGGCGCGCCCTCGGCGATCGCGGCGGCGGGTTGTGAGGCCATCTGGTTCAGCCGCTGGGCGTCGTCTTGCTTGAGGTGGTCGATGAGCCAGCGCCCCGCCGGCCCCGGGGGGCTGTCGGTGCGGTAGACGGCCGACATGGTGATGACGTGGCCGTCCGGCGGTGTCTCCTCGGCCGAGATCTGAACGAGCTCGCCGCTTGCCAGGTCCGCCTCGACCACGTGCAGCGGCATGAAGCCAAACCCGAACCCTGCGCGCAGGAAGTCCAACTTGGCCCCGAGATGGGCCAGGAGCCACGTTCTCGGGGACAGATGGGCGAATTCGCGGCCTGGCGGGAGATCCGGACGATCGGTGTGTACCAGCTGGAGGTACTCAGCGAGGACGGTGCTCGGAATCGGCGCGCCGTGGAGGGCCAGCGGATGCCGCGGCGAAACGACCAGGCTCATCCGGACCGTCAGCAGCCGTTCGCAGGTGAGCAGCGGTGGCGCGAGCGGCAGGGACGCGACGATGCCAATGGGGCTGTGCCGGTCGAGCACCTGCTGGACCACGGTGCGCCGCCCCTCGATGTAGAGCTTCAACGCGGTCGCGGGGAATTTCTCCTGGAAGGCGGCCACGGCACCGGTGATCGGCGCGATCGGAAACATGACGTCGGCGACCACGCTCAGTTCCGGTTCAAGGCCACGGGCCAGGCCCTTCGCCCGCGCTTTGAAGAGGTCGATGTCACCCGCCACCGTGCGTGCATCGCCAAGCAGTGCACGGCCTTGATCTGTCAGCAACGGGAGGCGCGCGCTGCGATCGAAGAGCTTCACGCCGAGTTGCCCTTCCAGATTCGCGAGCGTCTGGCTGACGACGGACTGGGCGCGCCTCAGGCGGCGGCCGGCTGCCGAGAAACTGCCTTCGTCCGCGGCTGCGATGAAGGTGCGCAGTTGATCGAGTGATACACCATCTAGCATAGTTCCTCCCGCAGCATCTCGATCAAGCACGTGGCGTTGATGGCGGAAGCAGACCTTCGTCCTCGGTTGAACCTCGCCCTAAACGTCTGCAGCGTAGCGCGGATGACAGGCGCGCCATAGGCGCCATTGGAGAGAGGCCGCCGCAGCCTGAAAGGGATTGATGGGTTCATGTATACGAGTGTATACTTGTTCTTTATACAAGTCCACAAGTGTATACATGGCCGAGAAGCAACAACTGCCGAGCGATCAACCCAAGCGGCCGCGAAACGCGGCGGCCACCCGCGAGGCCATCCTGCAGTCGGCCCTGGCGGCGTTCTCGCGCCATGGTTATGACGGCATAGGGGTCCGGGAAATCGCGCGGGCAGCTGGCGTGACCGCCGTTCTAGTGAATCGGTATTTCGGTTCCAAGGAGGAGCTGTTTGCCGCCGTGGTCGAGACCGCGTTTGCCGGCCGCGCCAGCATCTTTGAAGGCGATTCCTCGCTGCTTGCACAGCGCTTAACCGCTGACGTCGTGACCAAATGCGAGAAGGACGCCGAGCGGATAAACGTGTTCTTTCTGCTGCTGCGCTCCGCGCCCAATCCCCGGGCGGCGGAGATATTGCGGGATGGTATTGCTCGCCATTTCGAGCGACCGTTGAAAGCCCTGCTGCGGGGTCCCAGGGCGGGTGAGCGAGCCGCGATGATTCTCGCCGTGATCGCGGGGTTGTCGCTCTTTCGCCAAGTCATTGGCAGCAAGGCACTAGCCGACGCAAACGCCGCGAGCCTTTCCGGGGACCTCAAGACGATGTTTCAACGACTGATCAATGGCGCTGCCAGTCGGGAGTCGCCGGTTCGAAGCAGCCACGCGGAAAAGCGCAATCAACAGCGCCTCTAGCGTGCGCGTTGGCGGGGTTGCGACCGACCGCTAGCTGCGATTCACTCGCGGCCGTCTCGACCGACGTCGAAGGTGAACACGCCGCCGCGCCCCTCCGGTCGCTCCAATACCTCTGGGTGACGCAGAGTGCGCACGGTGTCTTGATAACCGGCACGCCAGTGATCCTGCATGCTCGGAGCGGAGAAATCGTAGTCTTTCGAGGCGCCTTCGTAGCGCTTTGAGCGGTAGATCAGTTGAATGAGATTGTAGACCTTGCTGCTCGCCACGCTCCTTAGCAACTCGACCTCGGCACTCTGCTTCAAGTCATTGGGTAGCTCGTTAAGCAAGTGCTTTAGCGCCCCTCTTAACCGCTGTGCGTACCTGAAGCTGTCTGAGTTGGCGCGGGTACGGCTCGAGTACTGAATCTCTTTCTGTCGCGTCGTCACTTCGGCAAGGTTCCGTGGAAGGTCGCCGCGCGCGCTCCAGAGGTCCACCTGGAACGCTAGCGTGTCGCGCTGCGGCTCCGATTCGAGAACCCATTGCAAGGGTGTATTGGACACCATGCCACCGTCCCAATAGTGCTCGCCGTCGATTTCTACCGCGGGAAAGCCGGGGGGCAGGGCGCCGCTACTCATCACGTGCGCCGGCCCGATGGTGTGCGTCATGGTGTCGAAGTAGGTGAAGTTGCCCGTCCGCACATTGACAGCCCCGATACTGAGGCGCATGTCGCCCGCGTTGACCCGATCGAAGTCCACGAGCTCCTCCAGCTTCGCTCTCAGCGGTGCGGTGTCGTACCAGCTTGTGGCCTCCGGTGCGCCCGAGGGCGCGAGCCAGGGTGGTGAGGCACGTGGGGCAAAGAAGCCCCAGGCGCCGGCCAGCAGCGCGAACGAGGCGTTTGCCTGGTTAGTGAGCTCGCGGACCAGATCGCCACGTCCGAGCAGGCGTCCGACGGCATTGCCGACGAGTGACCAGGGGTGGGAGGTGACACCCTCCCAGAAGGCGCGTAGCCGGTCGAGCCGCGTCTCGGGGGGATTGCCCGCGATGAGTGCCGCATTGATGGCGCCGATTGAGATCCCCGCCACCCAATCGGGATGAACACCGGCCTCCGCAAGGGCCTCGTAGACTCCGGCTTGATAAGCGCCGAGCGCCCCGCCGCCCTGCAACAGGAGTGCGATTTGCTCAAACGGCGGCCGACCCAGCCCCGTGTGGTGCTTCCGATGCCCCGGACTGGTGCGCCTTGGCATTCTAGGGATCCTCGAGGCTCACGACGGCCGGCGGCGCGGAAGTGGAAGCTCGCCGGGGGGTGACGAGCGCTTAAGCAGTTCCGGCGCCGGCCGTGGTGAGGAGGGTGAATTCGAGGCTGCCAACACGGTCGAGAAAACGGTAACGAATTCCCAGGTCCCAAAAAAGATTGGGCGTCACGTAGTACTGGGTCCCGATTCCCAGATTGGCGGTGACGCCGTTACCGTACGGGATGACGACAGGCTGTGCGTAGAGCTGCCCCTCGATCGCAGACACCTGCCTGTCAGTCAGACGATCGCCGAATTGCGCACCGCAGTAGACCCGGATCGCCTGGGTGCGCGCGTGTTCCTGAGCCACTGCCGGCGTGTTGTAGAGCGCCACCGCTGCGAGCACGGCCCGGCTGAACTTACTGACTGCATGCTTCATAAATGCCCCTGCCGCGGCCGCGCGAAGCAACAATGATGTCGGGTAACCTGCGGCATGAGTCCTCCAGGGGTTGGCGTGAGCAGTTGGCTAAAGAGTAAGAGGGCCACAGCTGCTTCGGAAGCCTATATCTCTCGATGGCATCTATCTTCGACGACGATATGTGTTAAGTGCCTCATTCCAAGAACCAACCGTGACTGACCACCAGCGACTGGCCCGTCAACGCGTTGGTCCTGGCGCCGGCGAAATAGAGCACGGCCTCGGCGACTTCCTCGTGGGTCGTGAATTGCCCGTCGAGGGTTCCCTTCAGCATCACGTTCTTGACGACGTCGGCTTCGCTGATGCCAAGTTCCTTAGCCTGTTGCGGGATCTGCCTTTCGACCAATGGAGTTCGTACGAAGCCCGGGCATACCACGTTGGCGCGGACATTGTGCTGAGCGCCTTCCTTCGCGACCACCCGCGCCAGTCCGAGGATGCCGTGCTTGGCGGTCACGTAAGCGGCCTTTAGCGGCGATGCCTCCTTCGAGTGCACCGAACCCATGTAGATGATCGAGCCCGATGCGGCGGCGTACATGTACTTGAGGCACGCCTTGGTGGTCAGAAATGCCCCATCGAGGTGGACGGCAAGTACGGTCTTCCACTCAGCGAGCGGGAACGATTCGACGCGGTGGACAGACTGGATGCCGGCGTTACTGACCAGGATGTCGACGCCGCCGAATGCCTCCGCGACGGCCGCGACCCCCGCCTCGACCGCCCGCTCATCGGTCACATCCATCGCCACGCCGAGCGCCTGCCCGCCGGCAGCCTCGATCTCGGCGGCGACCGCATCTGCCGCGCCCGCATTGAGATCCGCAACGGCCACCGCGGCGCCCTCGCGTGCGAAGGCCAGCGCCAAGTGTTTGCCGATGCCGCTCGCGGCTCCCGTCACAATCGCGGATTTGCCACTGAATCTCATGGAACCCTCCAGTCAACCAAGATAGTCATAAGCGACCGTGCCGAGACCGAGCGTCAGATCGGTGAGAATGTGCGCGCCGGAGAGGACCTCGAGCACCGGCAGATCCGCAAGCGGCGCCAGCGCATGATGCGAGAGCTCAAGCGACGCGGGCCCTTCCCAGGCACCCTTTATCGTGATGTCCTGGCAACAGTAGCGGACGAGCTCGCAGATCCGCGCGGTGCCATCGACGTGCGGAATGATCTTCAGCAGGAAATTGGGAGCCGACAGATCAGCGAGCACCCGATCGGTCGGCAGCGGGCGATGCTTGTAACCCATGGTCGCGATCGCGACCCGTACCGGCCCGTAGTCGAGGACGCCCAGCAGCGTGTCCGTCTCTACGGTGAGTTTCGGCGAACCGAGCTTCTTCGGAAACCCCCACAGCTCGCGTCCGCCCGCGATCGGGGCTTCGTCATCGAGAAACATTGAATGGACGTAGCTGCCGTCCTGTCCTTGATACCTCACGGGAACCACCTGGCCAGACTCAGTGTACGCCCCGAATCCAGTCGAGTCCGGCATCTTGATGAATTCGTACTTGACGATCGGGGCAACCATCTCGAGCGGCGCCGGAATAATTGCGCGCAGCGCGTCCGGATCCGTCCGATAGGTGACGATCAGGTACTCGCGGTCCACAAATCGGTACGGCCCTGGGGGAAACGCGGGGCTCGTGAGTGGCATGGCGAACGCTCGGGCCTTGACATCGGCTTCATTCAAACGTGCTTTCTCCCAATCGGGCTTAGACGCGCAGACCTGCCGGCCTCTGTTGTCAGCGCGAGGCAAAACGTCCGATGAACGCATCGTCAGCGGGACACGGAACGCTGCGCGTCTCCGTCATGCCAGGCGCGGTCTCGCTATCGTCGTCGGTGTGCGGGAACGCGGTCCAGAACCGTCCCGCTTGTGCGCATTCGTCGGCATAGCTGA
>WNFJ01307618.1_pt3 | contig 12531 bp, 16 predicted proteins | sample 5400461 | NCBI WGS metagenome assembly WNFJ01 (sample SAMN13153349, study PRJNA577476) | soil metagenome | isolation source: 115 cm saprolite on Douglas fir-dominated hillslope | place: USA:California | collected 2013-09-17 | reverse complement strand
CGATGCCAAATCTTGAAATCCAAATCCGTCCGGAAAATCAGCTCGATGGAGTCGTAGAAATCGCGCTCGGCATCCAGCGAGACGTCCAGGACGGCCGTCGAGCCGATGGTTCCCTGGAATTTGCTCAGCTTCTGCCGCACCGCCTGGCTGAGCTTCTTGGTGGTCAGGTAATCGAGCGACATGCACGAAAATTGATAGCGCCCGTCATTCAGCCCCGTGGTCCCTTCCATCGTCGACGGCCGCATCCCGGATATCTGGCTGAAAACGACTGCCGGCATGTTCGTGGACGTCGCCGACCGCTGCGGCAGGTTCTGCGCGTAAATCCGCCCCGCGGCGATCGCGGTGATCCCGGCATCCGCCTGGAGAAAAGTCGTGATGTCCTCGACGGCGATGCTCATCGATGCAGCTCCTTGGCGGCCGCCTGGATCCCGGCTTCGAGGCCCTGGCTGATCACCGCGATGGCGCGGTATTTCTCGCCGTCAAAAGCCGGGCGCATGAAGGGCTGCATCGGAACCTTGGTGCCTTCGGGCGTCGTCCAGCCAAACTCGATGAAGCGCCCATAGAAAACTTGCGGGTGCAGCCCGACTTTCCCGTGCACCCAGGAACCTTTGACCCCGTGAGAGCCGGTGCGCATCTCCATCCGGATTCCATCGACGAGATGCATCCCCTCTTTTTTCTCCGGGTCATAGGGCGCCAGCTCGATGGCGCGCTGCTGAAAAACTTTGGTCGCCGCCTTCATGGAATCGAGCATGCTTTTCTTGGCCACCTTTTCCGGAAGCTGATTCAGCGCGGCTTCCAGCTCCGCCAGTCCCTGCACGCGCACCGTCACCGTGTTTCCGCCCGCGAGATGGCTTCCGCCGAGCTGGCGCTGCAGCTCGGAAGGAATTCCGATCGAGGAAACGATGTCGGCAATCGAAGACATCTACTGGCGCTCCTTGGCGATCAGTTCGATTTCAAAATTCCGTTCGTCGCGGTTGTTCACCGCCTGCACGTCGAAGATCCGGCCGGCCGGATGAAGCGCATCGACGTAGAGAATCTGGTCTTTCGGCGAGAGTGTGGCGAGCCGCGAATCCCAGCGCAGATGCACGCGCGTGTAATCCAGGCCGATCAATTGCTTGCCCATGAATTCCTCGCGGCCGGCGCGCGCGCTGCCGACGTAAGGCTCGATCCATCCCCAGGTTTGCGCCAGCGTCGTCCAAGTGCCGGTTTCGTTTCCCACCGTGTCCCGCGCGCCCGTCTGCCGCTGCACGGTGATCAAATGCCGAAATTTTCCCGCGCCGCCTTTTATGCCCATGAACGCACCGTTTTCACATGCGCCCGTAAGTACGGGCGGCTCATCGCGTCACAATCCGCATCGGAAGTTCGCGGTAGTAATCCCCGCGCGGCTCGCTGCCCGGCGCCGTGAAATTGATTTGCAGCGTATAGGCGCCGGGCGTCGGGTTGAACGTTTGCTCGACGAGCGCGCGATAGATTCCGTTCGAGGCCGCGACATACGCGAAAGCGAGGCCGTTCAATCCCGCCACCGGCGTCCCCGTCGAGTCCACCAGCGTGGCCGTTCCGGTCAAGTTGTTCAAATAGCTGGCCGGAACGACCGTGCCATCGCCGAGAGTGATGCCCGTGGTGCCGTCGATCATCGGGCCCCACTCGATGTACTGGTCGTTCTTCAGCCGGAAGATGAAACTCGTGGGCATGCTCACGATGGCCTCACGATGGCGCTCTGCGATTCGATCGCCGGGCGCGTCGCCGCGGATCGCGCCTCGATGGCCGCGCGGACCGCGGCATTGATGGCCTCCATCGAGGCGCGCACCGCCGCATTCAAACTTTGGATTCCCGGGCGGACCGCAGCTCCGAGCGCTTCCATGGCCGCGCGAATATATGCCGCTTGAGCCGCAATGCTGGCCGGGCGTGTTGCCGGAAAGATTTTCGGCGGGTCAAAATTGATGGCGGCCGCGAACCTGGGGGGCCGCGCGGTCGCCGCCATTTCTCCGAGCCAGCCGGGGAGCATGGGGAGAACTGCGCTGGTCAGAATTTTTTCCGGCGCCGCGAGCGCGGGTGGAAGAACGTGCGGCACTGACAGCGAAATTAGTCCACTATCTGGCAGCCAGCTATTCAGCGTAACTGCCGCAGGCGGAAGGACTTTCGCGGGCGCGGCGAAGGGCTCAGCCCCGAAATGGACGAATTGTTTGGCAGGCGGCGCGATTTCGCCCAGCCAGCTCGAGAGCGTTACCGGCGCCGCGGAGATGACCGCGAATTTTGCGGGAGCCGCGACCGCATCAGGCACAGAGAAGATGTAGCGGACTGCAGGAGATCCATCTGTGCTCGACCAATGATTCAGCGTGATGGGCGCAGGCGGAAAAAGTTTGGGCGGCGAGCTCCAGACATCGCCGGCCAGGAACGTGAAACGCTTCGCTGGCGGCGCGATTTCCCCCAGCCATGCGGGAAGAAAAACAGTCGCCGGTGAGACGATCCCGAATTTATCCGGAGCGCAGAAGGCTTCCGGCGAACTGTACTTATAGGCGACCGCTTTCACGCCATCCGTTGAAGTCCAATGGTTCAGCGTGATGGCCGCAGGCGGAAGAGTCTTACTCGGAGCCGAAAGAAGATCTCCCGCGGTGAACGTGAACCGCCTCGACGGCCCGGCCGCTTCCCCGAGCCACGATGGAAGCAGGACGATGGCCGGCGCCGCGATTCCAAATTTGTCTGGAGCAACGTAGCTGCCGCGGTCGTATTCCAGAGGCTGCGCGTTGACGCCGAGCGTCGGCGTCCAATGGTTCAGGGCGATGGCCGCGGGCGGAAGCATTTTATCCGGCGCGGCGAAGCCTTCGGGAAAGAAGAAGCGGACCGCTTTCGCCGGAGGTGCGGCTTCGCTCCAGCCCGGCCCGATGACCGGCGCGGCCGCGGCGGCGACTTTTTCCGGCGCCACGAAGCTCGCTGCTTGCTGATATTCAGCGGCGACGGCCGGTTGAGCGATTGTGGGAGTCCACATCGCCAGCGTGACGGCCGCGACGATGGCGGGAATCACTTTCGGCGGCGCCGTGAAATTATCGCCGGCGGCAAAATGGGGAGGCAGCGCGCAGACCGGCATCGGCGCGACGTGGCGATCGCTGATGGGCAGCGGCGCGGTCTGCGGCCGGAGTGGGCGAACCGAGGATTCGTAGAAGCGCGGCATCTTAGTAGCTCACCGTGCAGGATGGATCGATGCCGCGGCCGCCGCCGGGAACGAAATCGATGTTCGGCAGCAGGCCGCTGGCTGCCGCCTTGAATGCCGCAAAAAAGCTGGCGGATTTCGTGGTCGCACCCCAAGTCATGCTCGTCGTCACAGCGGACTGCGTCGCGGAAACAATCTGGTATTGCATCGCTTGACGATTGCCCGTGGCGTTGGCGGGAAAAGTGTAGCCGGCTCCAACCGTCCAGGTCGTTTGGTCGGCACCTACGTTCACGGCGTAAATCAAAATATCGTTGGCGTTTGCGGTGGTCAGCGATCCGCTGGTCAGCGATGTGGCATTGGCTGCGTTGCTGGAATTGACGTCCGAATCGAGCACGCTGGACGCGGCTGCCCCACTGATCTCGTACACCATGATCGAGACGCGAGTGCTGAGAACGCCCGACCATGTGACCGTGATGCTCGTGACGGCGGCGGCGTTGGGAACAAAGAACATCGCCGAGCGGGTTGTGCTAGCGCTGGTGTTATAGCCGCTGGCGGTCTGCGTCCAGACATTCGTACCCGAAGAGTCCGACATCGTGGCCGTGGAGGTGTTGTTACTCCCTTGACGAACCTGGGCCACGAGAAGATTGCCAGCCGTGGTGGTGATGTTGACGGTGTCGGCGGTCACGCCGCTGACGGTTTCATGGTTTTGCGCTTGGACGACTGCCAGCGCGGCCGCCGGTTGGCGCCATTGCTTTTTATAGCGATCGAAGCGATGCCCGCGCCGTTCCACCTCGCGGCGAAACAGCCGTTCGCATTCTCGCGTCGTGGCCGGCTGGATAAGCATTTTGATTTTTTCTAGGGCGCGGGGACCGCCGTCACGATCTTGATCGCGTTCGTGGCTTTCACCAGCATCACGTCCAGTTCTATTTTCGAGAGCATGGCGATGGCCGCAGCGGCAAGCTGCGCCGAAATGTTGACGGTCCAGAGCTCCTGCAGGGGGTTGCCGCCGGCATCGGAAAGCAGCGCGCGATATTGCACGGTGGGATCGAGCAGCAAGCTGGCGGAAACGAATCCCGTGGCATCCAGCGGAAAGTCCCCGAGGGAGATCAGCGTTCCGTCCGCGGCTATCCGGAAAATCGCCACGCTCCCGGCGACGGCTGTGCCGTCATCGAAAGTGAATTTCGCGCGAAGCGGCGTGGGGCCCGGAAGGATCTCGATCGCCGAGCATTTCGCATTGTTCACGGTGGCATCGAGCTCAATGGTCAGAACGCCGTTGGTCACGGCGGCATCCACACTCTTGATCAGCGCGGCGTCGAAGCCGACTGCGGCAAAAATATCCAGCCCGGAGAAGACCGTCACGCCTTGCAGCTTCATGCCCATGACCCGCTGGCCGGAGGCTTTGAAATAGATTTCAGCGAGGCTCAAATTGACGTGGTAGTTCCCGTTCGGCACTGCAAAGGAATAGACCAGCGCCCAGCCATAGCGCTCCGTCTGGAAAAGTTTCGGGTCCGGCGTCCCGGAAATCGCGGCTGCCGTCGAAAATGTGGACCCACTAGTGAACCCGGAATCCGCGGACCAGGCGCGGCCCAGGCTGTCCGTATAAGCCGGCCCTCCGCAATTCACGCGGGTAGGCTGCGTGGTTTGCGCCCGCAGGGGCGCGGCCGCGGCAGCCGCGAGCAGAAGCGCGATGATCGGAAAGTATTTTTTCACAATCCATAGCTCCGGAGCGCGCGATCGCGCGCCTCGATCCGCTCCATTTGTTTTTCCCAGGGCACGCACGGCGCGCCTTTGGATTGCGCGAGCTGGCAATGCTTGCACGTCAGCCCCATGCAAACCAGGCAAAGGCCGCTGCCATCGTTCTGCCGGTGCGGACCGTCCGCTCCGGGAACGACGTTCACGATGCCGTTGCAATGGGCGCAGGTGAACGTCTGGCACTCGACCATGCCATCGGGAGATGCGGTGATGCCGCATCCCTCGACGCGTTTCGCATAGCTCTGCAGCACGGTTTACTCCTCGAAGTTGGCTTGCGCGTTGGCCACGCCGGTATAGGCCGGCGCCACGGACGACAAGCAGGAAAAGAGCAGCAGGTTCGTCGCCGCCGCCGGCAGCAGGATCTGCGCCCCTTCCGTCCAGGCCTTCCACGTATACGTGGCGCGCTGGTTGATGCCCTGGTCGAACACGGAGGAATTCGCCGTGATGGTGGCGCTCTCGACGGTCGTCAGCGTGTGGCAAATGGCCACCGCCGCCGTCGGATCGGTCGGATCGATGTTGCGCGGGGTCACCGCGGTGGCCGTAGCCGCCGCCGTGGCCCGCTGGATGATCCATTCGAGGACGCCATCGGCCGCGGCCCCGAGCGTCGAGAAGACGAACTCGTATACTTTCGGCCGGACCGCCGCGGTGCTGGTGATGTCGAGCGGCGTCTTGAAGGAACTCGAGACCGCCGCGATGCTGCCGGGAACAAAGAACCTGCGTGCCATGCTGTATCTCCCTCACTGGCGGCCGCTCGGCGGCCGACGTTTCTATCCAAATAGAAATTCCAACAAAATCGAAAATCGCCTACGGCTTCGGCAGGTCGCCCGTACTTACGGGCGCGGCGAAAGATCGTTCGGGTGCGTTTCGCACTCCTGCTCGGTGACGCAGATATAGCCGTCGCGCACGTAATGCCGGTAGTTCGTGCGGCTGGTGCCGGAGGAGCTCCGCTGGAGATTTTCGAGCGGAATGTTTTCCTCGATGGCGGCCACTTCCTCGGGAGTGACCTTCACCCATTTGCCCGCCAAGCCGGCCGCTTCGATTGCTTTCACACTGACGATCATTTCTTTCTCCTTCTGTTCGGCCGCTTTGCGGCCGCGCATCAATTACGGAATTTCGTAAACGCGATCGATCCACTTGAGCGCATCGCAGCCGGCCACCGCGAAATTCATTTTTTCGCTGGTCGGTTCGCGGTTCTCATAGAACTGCGAGATCCACAGTTTCATTTCGTGCTTGGCCGTTTCCGGCACGCTCTCGGGCGTCGAGCCATAGCCGGCCACGTAGGTCACTTTCACCGCGGCTTGCTGCGCGAGCGTCACCGGCCAGGGCAGATTGTTCGCCGGCGCGAGCCGCGCGGGTTCGGCATCCGCGTCTACGATGTAGCCTGGCAGCCCGGGCGAGGGATTCAGCGCCAGCGTTTGCTGCACGCCGTTCTGATCCAGATACGTCACGGATGTGACAGAAACCAGCGGCGGACGGTACAGGCGCAGCGGCCCGCTCATCAGCGAAATGGCGCGCGCCAGATAGCTCTCCACCGAATAGGTGGGAATGAAAAATTTCAGCGTGGCGTTGGGAAGGTCCGGAAAGGCATCGCAGGTCTGGCGCAGCGTCTGGGTGATGAAAGCGCGGTTCTGTTCCTTCTCGATGTATTGCCGCGCGGCGGTGATCAGGCCGGTGATGTACGCGTCGTCATCCGTGCCGGTGACGCGCAGGTGAAGTTTCGCTTCATCGAGGGTGATCGGCTCAACCGCCGGAGGCGTGACGACGACGAGCGAATAAGCCATCCGGTTCCCCTCTCATTTTTTCCTGGCCCGCAGCCGCGGGCGATTTACTTCTTTGTAGCCGCTTTCGTTCCGGGCGGCTTTTTGAGCTGGTCCATCAGCGTCTCGGCTTTCTGTTCGGCGCCGGGATCAGTTGCCTTTTCGCCGTCCTCGATCGCGGCCGTTTCGGTGGCATGTTCTTGCGCCTTCGGCGAAGGGTCCGCCACTCGAGCGGCCGCGCGCGCAGCGATGAGCTCCTGGCCGAGCTCGTCGTCGACCTGGTAAATCTTTTCGGATTCGAGCGCGTGCGGCAGCCGTGGCCCCGCAGCGGTCGAAATCATTCGGATCCACATGTCAAAAACTCCTTGCCAGTTGGCAACAAATCGTTGACAGAACTAAGCCTTAATTACGGCTAACTTCAGACGCCGACGGCAGCGAGCAATTGGCTGACCGTGGCATCCAGCGCCGCGGGCGGCAGCTTGTCGCCGGAATATAGAATGGCGATGACGCCATCGATGACGGCGTTCGCCGTGGCGCGGTTGACGACCGGTCGGACGTAGCGCAAGAGCGGCCGGACGACCTCGAGCACCAGGGCTTTGTTCGAATCGGTGTCCGCCGCGGCGGGAGTGATGGCGCCGGTGATATCGGCCTGGTCGGAATCGTTCGCGAGCGCGCCATTCTGCGCCTTAAGGGATGTGACCTGCGAGGCGGTCAGCGCCCCCATCAGGGCCACGAAAACGACGTTATCCCATCCCTGCATGTCCACGTGCGTCCCGTTGATAGCGGTCGTGCCGGCCGCTGTCGCGTTCACGACACGCACCAGGCTGAAATTCTTTGAAAGGTTGATTCCCATTTCGCTAGCTCCTTCGAAATCTGAGACGACATGGCCCTTTTGCTAAAACGAAAGAGCCTATTTCTGAAACGAATCCCGCCCTAGCCGTTACGAATTGATGATGCGGACGAACGGCTCTTCGAGGACCGGGGCGCCATCCACTTCAGCGCGCGCGATGTAGCCGGTCTGGTTGGTCGCGGCATACAGCTCGACGAGGCGCTGCAATTGCATCGAGAGCGCATCCACGATCCAGTAGAAAGAGAAGTCGCCGAGGATCCCGGTGTAGAGTCCGGTGGTGAAGGTCGAAGGCATGTATTCGGAAATGAAGTACGGCAGACCGAGGATCGTGTCGGCGACGCCTTCGGTCAAGGAGGCCTGGCCGAGGCCGATGCCGGAAGGATTCCAGAGGTATTGCCCGTTGGTGTCCTTGAGCTGGCGGATGCGCTGGATCCCGAAGCGGTGGAAAGCCCATCGCGCGTTCGGCCAGTATTGCGGCTTCAAGAAATATTTCGCGTTGATCAGGCCGTCCGCGGTGTAGTTCGTGGTCGACCCGGTGACGATGTCGCGCGCCGTGGAGATTCCCGAACCATTGGTGGTGGGAACCATCACGCCGAGCGGCTGTTGCGCGCCTGTGCCGAGCAGAAACGCTTTTTCCTGGGTGACGCCGAATTTGTAGGCCAGGCGGTCGCGCACGATCGATTCCGCATCCAGGGCGCCGGCGCGAAGCAATTTGTTGCTGATGCGAATGCGCTTGGCCAGCGGATGGGGCTGCAGCTCGCGCTTGCCGAAAACCAGCGCGGTATCTTCGTTGCCGGTCGTCAATTCCGAAGTCCAGTCGGAATCCGCGATGTCCACGTCGCGGGTGGGCACGCCCAGGGTGGTGGCGCTCGTGAGCGTCATCACCGTGGCAAGCTGGCGGATGAATACTTCGTTGTCGACGATGGCGATCAGTTCGGCCGCGAATTGCTGCGGAGTCACCAGGAATCCACCAGCGGTGTCGAGGTCCATCTGCAGGTTACGGAGCTCGTTTTCCTCGCTCTGGGATTTTCCGCCCACAAAGCGCCGGAAGGCCGCACGCATTTCCGCAGAATTCAGTTTGTGTTTGCCCTCGATCTTGATCTCGCGCATCGAGGAGCCGCCCAGGCCGTGCGCATTGCGCTTGGGGAATTTGAAAACGCCTTCTTTGGCCGCGGCGTCCGGATCGGGGTCTTCCTGCTCGCTCTGCCGGCCGGCGCGCGTAGCCAGCTCTTTCGTGGCGTCCGCCAGGCGCTTGGTGCGGGCCTCGCCCTTTGCGAGCTCGTCGATCTCGGTCTTCACCGTATCCGAGTCATCCATGTACTTGTCGAAGTTGAGCTTCTCTTCGGCCGTCATGTCGCGCTTTTCTTTTGTGGCCAGATCGTGAATCGCGCGGCCCTGGGTCACCAGGGTATTTCGCTTCGTTTGCAGCTCGAGAAGGGTGGGCACGGAGGATCTCCTGGACTTTCTTTTTAGCCGCGCTCGCCGCGCGGCCCTTTGCGCAAAAAAAATCGCTGGCATGAATCGCCAGCGAACCCATCGGGGTGCGTTTACGAATCTGTTTTTCTCCGGCTGGTCAGCATCGGCTCCGCCCGCGTCCGGGACCGGAAGAAAAACTGTCGCCCTTTAAGTGCGGGCGAACAAATCAAAACGTTCAGCTTTCAGGGTGTGGAGTGGAGAGAGGCGTGTCTATAGAACTTCGGGCCAGTGTTTCCTAGGCCGGGGAAGCAAAAGAGGCCGGGCATAAGTGGGGAAGCCGACTCGTGGCGGCGACGCGGCGTTCCTTTCTCGCCCGGCCCATTTCGCCGCTAGCATGCCGCACGCCGGAGGCTCGGTCAATTAAATTTGACGGCATGCAAGGTTTCCTTGCATAGCGGGAGCCGGGCGCCTGGTGACCGTCGCGCCCGGCCGGATTTCTGGACGTTCGGGATTGAGCGTGATCTTAGCAGATTTTTGCCGGTTTCTTGCTCATGGTCACAATTGTTACTACGCCGCGGATCGCACCGAGGTGAACAGGTGCCAGATTCGGGGGAGTGGCCGTTTAGGTGGCCGTTGCGATCTGGCGTCCCGCACCGCGCCGCACTCGCCTGGCAGCGCCTTTAGCTGAGGATAAAGGCTTTAGCCACTGGCCGCACTTCGCCGCACTCGTGCGCATTCCGGTATCCAATTTGTGTAAGAAATTGGATACTTTTGCACCAGGGCCTTCGGCGGCAGCCACGGTTTTCTTACAGAAATCAAAGGACTTAGCTCTTGCGCTAGTTTGGAGAACCGCATGCTCCACATCCTATGGAAAGAGCAAGACTCCAATGAGCTTAAATATCCAAGAGCAACGAGTCGAAGAACAACACGCCGCTGTCCTTCTGGGCCTCTCGATGATCGAAATCCGGCGCTTTTCGCGTCTGACTGGCATCGGCCGTCTGGAAATGGGCGAACGAGGCGAGCAAGTCGTCTTCACTTACGATGAGTTGCGTCGGCTCTGCCTCTTGGCAGCACAATCTTCGAAGTAGCAGTCAAGGTCTTCCGTCTTTTCGGCCAGACTCCTCGTCACTCCCCCCGGCTCCGAGTGCCTCCCCACAGGCACCCGGAGCCCTCCTCAGCAAACAAGCCGGACTATTTCTCTTTCAGCTTCAGCTTGCCTTCCGCCTTGTTTTCCTCCAGAAACGTGCGCAGTTGCGGCACGGCCTCCAACAAACGGATCCATTGCTCGTAGTACAGCGTGACGGGAAACCGCCCCAGGCCGTAAACGCTCACTCCTCCTTTTTCGCCGACGCGGAATTCCAGCGAACCGCTGCGCCGTCCGCCTCCCTGTTTCTCCATTTCCGCAATCTTTGCCTTGAGTTCTTCGTAAGTTGGCTCTGCCATGGCGTACCCTCCGTCTGAATGTAGGAGCGCCCGCCGTGGCGGGCGCCCTCTCTTTCTTTGCCTGCACCAAATAGAGCCGGATTATACAATGCGTTTTGATTCCGCGTCGGGGCGGCTATACTTTTGCCACTGGCTTCGCTCGAAAATGGTGATTCGTGGCTGAGGAGGAATTCGTACCATGCAGAGATTCATGGCTCTGGGAACCCTAGCTCTGTCGGCAGCGATGGCGATTGGTGCGCAGGGGGCACCAGCGCAGGAACATGCGCTGCAAAATTCTCTGAACAATGAAGACGACGTTTCTGGAAGGTACCGATGTTGCCCGCATCGCGTTGACTGGTATGAAAGAATTGGGGGAATAAAAAGGGCACTCGAGCGGTAGCCATTTAGTAATGGGATAGCTTCTGCAGAATGAAGCGCCGCGAGCTCTCACCCCGGGCAACGGCGCTCATCGACAAACACCTAAAGCATCCTGCGGAATCCTGGCTGCATCAGAGTTGCCATGGCCTCGGTGCGTAGGCGATGCGTCAGTGGGGGACGACTCGCTAAACGGTGTCCGCCGATAAGGTACTAGAGAGTCTTTTCATCGCCTGTGATAACCTTTGCGCGTTCGATGGTTAGCCGCTTCCAGTGCAAGCCCCAGTCCGCGGAAAGCCATTTGTGGAAATTGATCCTCGGTCCGAAAAGTGGTGACGGAACTTCTCCCGCCTGCCCCGCCCCGAGCATCTCGGGGACGGCTGGGAAGCCGGGTGTGTTTCGAGTTTCGATTTTCTAATTTCGATTTTCATACTTAGTTGGAATCAAATCCAATTCTGCAGCGTGGGCGTGTAATGAAATTTCTATCCTCGATGTTTCGCAATTCCCGTTTCATGCTTGCTTTGATCCTGGCGCTGCCGGCCTTTCGCGTCGCCGCGCAAACCACGCCGGATAACACCGCGACCGCACAGGCCGCCGCCATCCCCGCGCGCATCACCCAGGCCATCGACGAAACGCAGCTCGTCCGCCTGAAGGGCAATGTCCATCCCCTCGCCCGCACCGAATTCGATCAGGGCATCGTCGCAGACGCCACGCCCATGAAGAGGATGATGCTCGTCTTGCAGCGCAGTCCTGAGCAGCAAGCCGCCCTCAGCAAATTCATGGACGAGCAATTGAGCAAGGACTCGCCCAATTTTCATAAATGGCTGACGCCGGAACAGTTTGGAAAACAGTTTGGCGCTGCCGACGCGGATATTCAGACCGTGACCGACTGGCTGACGCGCCAGGGATTCCAGCAAATTAAGGTGGGAGCCGGACGCACGGCTATCGAGTTTTCCGGCAACGTCGGCCACGTGCGCAATGCGTTTCATATCGAAATCCATCAACTAACCGTGAATGGCGAAATGCGCCAGGCAAACTTGAACGATCCACAGATTCCGGCAGCGTTAGCGCCCGTCGTGGCCGGGATTGTCTCGCTTCACAATTTCCCGAGGAAGTCGTTCAAGCACATCGGTGGGATTCACACCGCGACCCGGCCTGTCCCGGGCAGCCCGCAATTCACCACCAGCAGTGGTGATTACGTGGTCGGCCCTGCGGACTTCGCCAAGATCTACAACATTCCCGCTTCGTTCACTGGAGCTGGACAGCATATCGCCATCGTGGCTGATTCCAACATTAACCCCCAAGACGTCGCCGATTTTCGAACCTTGTTCAGCCTCCCGGCCAATCCTCCGAATATTATTCTTAACGGGCCGGATCCCGGTTTGAATGGGGACGAAGTCGAAGCGGATTTGGACGTCCAGGTGGCCGGGATGGTCGCCCCGATGGCCACGATTGATTTAGTGGTTTCGGAAGACACGTTGACGGCGGGAGGAATCGACCTTTCGGCTTTTTACATCATTGACAACAACATTGCACCCGTGATGAGCGAAAGTTTCGGCGCCTGCGAAAGCGCGCTCGGAGCAGCCGGGAACCAGTTCTTCAACGCTCTCTGGGAGCAAGCCGCAGCACAAGGCATCACCGTGATGATCTCTGCCGGAGATCCGGGTTCAGCGGGGTGTGATGATTTCAACAAGGAGAGTGTCGCTGTCAATGGGCTTGCTGTCAGCGGGTTTGCTTCCACTCCGTTCAACGTCGCTGTGGGTGGAACGGATTTCGATGATGTCGGCACTCAAACCAGCGGCGGTTTCTGG
>WNFJ01224761.1_pt2 | contig 12531 bp, 16 predicted proteins | sample 5400461 | NCBI WGS metagenome assembly WNFJ01 (sample SAMN13153349, study PRJNA577476) | soil metagenome | isolation source: 115 cm saprolite on Douglas fir-dominated hillslope | place: USA:California | collected 2013-09-17 | reverse complement strand
CTCAACGGAGGGACGCCCCATGAAAGCCGTCCGCATTCATCAGTTTGGTGGGCCGGAAGTTTTGACTTATGAAGATGTGCCAGATCCGCAGCCAAGGAAGGATGAGGTCCTGCTGCGTGCGCGGGCCTGCGCTCTGAATCATCTGGATGTCTGGGTGCGGAAAGGGCTGCCTGGAGTGAAACTGCCACACATTCTTGGCAGCGACATTGCCGGGGAAGTGGTGGAAGTCGGCGAGTACATCAGCGGATTCAAGCCTGGACAACGAGTGCTGCTGGCGCCGATGCACTTCTGTGGACGCTGCGCGAAATGTGTTGCGGGGCTGCAGAACCAGTGTCGTGAATTCACTGTGCTGGGCAATGCGGTGGATGGTGGGAACTGCGAGCTGATCGCAGTGCCGGCCGCCAATGTGATCCCGATACCTGACCACCTTGATTTCAATCAGGCAGCGAGCTTGCCGCTTGTGTTTCTGACTGCGTGGCACATGCTGGTGGGAAGGGCGGCAGTGCGGCCGGGACAGACGGTGCTGATCCTGGGAGCGGGTTCCGGCGTGGGGATAGCGGCGATCCAGATTGCAAAGTTGTTCCATTGTCGCGTGATTACGACCGCGGGCGATGACTCGAAGCTAGAGAAGGCGCGGGGGCTGGGCGCCGATTTTGGGATTAACCACTACCAGCAGAAAATTTCCGAAGAAGTGCGCAAGATCACGAATAAGGAAGGCGTGGACATTGTGGTGGAGCACGTGGGGGCGGCAACGTGGGACGAAAGTTTTAAGTCGCTGAAGCCAGGTGGCACCCTCGTTACTTGCGGGGCGACTACGGGGCCGAACGTTGGAATCGACTTGCGGTTTCTCTTCTCGCGGCAGTTGACCCTGCTTGGGTCTTACATGGGTACCATGGGCGAACTCCACGAAGTGCTGGGCCACGTGTTTGCCGGGCGGCTGAAGCCAGTAGTCGACCGCGTCTTCCCACTGAAAGAATTGCGGGCGGCGCATGAATATCTGGAGAAGAGTGCGATGTTCGGCAAGATTGTGGTGAGCCCGTGAATGGCTGACGGTGACAGAACAGTTTGCTAGCTAAAAAACGCCCTTACCGTAAAGTTGCGGCGATTTACCTTCGCGATTAGAACGATGCTGTTGCTGACTCAACCGGTGACTGCGAAACAGGAATACTCGACGTTGGCGGCATCGACAGTTTCGGTTTCGAATCACGCGTGCCGAGGCCGACGATCATCGCCATATCCTTGGGATAGACCACGTCTCTTCCGCGCGCGAGGAAGTGGTAGTAAACCGAGCTCGCCGCCCCGTAAGCACCCATGGTCGCTGATAACGCTGGTGAACGTGCCGTCAAGCTCAGCACCGTTCCTACTAGATGAAATCCTGATGCTCCCTGCGCCGCCCCTTTCCCTGTCTCGCCCACGCTTCGGCCGGCTGCTCCGGCGTCGCGGTCCCCAGATCCGCCAGCCGCCGCCAGCGCCACCGCGATCCCGCCGGTCAAGTATCGTGTCCGCGGAGTCGTTACCTGAGCTCCGCCCTCAGCATCCAATTTCAAGTGTGTGTCCTTGGCAACGGCGACGGCTTCGAGACTCGCCTCCACTTTCTGCTGGATCCCGTTCGGCGGTGCAACTTCATGAAAAAGAATCCGCAACTGCCCGTTGCGCGACAGCCGTCGCGCCGGTTGCACCTGTACCACTGAACCCTTGATCACGCTTCCTTCCGGCAAGATCAGGTGATCGGCAACCACCAGCGGCTCCGTAATTACCGCTTCGACCGGCTCACCTTTCTTTGTAGTCGCAGAATTCAACGGCGTTACCAGTCGTGCGCGCACTACGCTTCCCGAAGGCGGGGGCGCTCCTACGCTCGTCAGCGCTTCCGGCTTCACCGCCTCCGTCCCAAAATCCAGGGGCTGCAGTAGATCGGCGTTGAAGCTTGTCCCGGCGTGCAAATATTGCCGATGAACCGGCGACTGCGCTATCGCGTAATTTTTCACCGTTTTTACCGGTTCTCGAACCTGCCGCTTGAGGTTGCTCCACCGCTGGTTGACCTGCTTGTTCAGTTGACGCTTGATCTCGTGCTTTGCCTCACTCACCTCGGTCGATGTGGTCTCGGCCGGTTTCTTTTTTTTCTCCCCTTTTTCACTTGCCGAAACAAACTGCAAGATTTCATTCGGAGCCGGTGACGCCACCGTCTGGATCGGCATATGACGCCCGTCAGCCATCACCAGTTCGTCAAACTGCAGATGTACATTGCGCACGGGAGAAAAATTCGCATTCAGCGCATTTTGGACACGGACCGTTTTCGGTACGCCGTCAATCGCTGCGATCCTCCCATTCACTTCGGTCCCTGCCGGAATTAGCAACTTGTCGAACGCATACACCGGGTCGGTCGTCTTGCCATGAATTAACTGCCCGACCGTCTTGATGCGCACTTCTGAATCGAGAGCCACTTTGATCGGCGTGCCGGCCGACACACTCATGGGTACCGTTACTAGAGGGGCGCTCGTCATAGTCTGAATGGCACTCGTAGGATGCTGCTCTTGCGCGGGCCGAGGCTTCAGAGTCTGTCCCCAGGTTGAATGAGCGGACACGCATGTGACGAATACAACTGCGAGGCGTTTCAAGCCGGTGCTTTGCATGGCAATTCCTTTTCTTTATGAGCGGGACGAGGGCGAGGACTGCCGATCAAATGTTGCGATCCAGAGAACGGAGTCAGAGAGTCGAGGACGAAGAGCACAACTCAGAGCTGCGGGAACCCCCGAACCACCCGGACAATTCCGTCCAAGGCCCGCACTCTGGAGTGCCACCAATTCTAGTTTCTTCCCCCATCGGCCACAAGGGCAGCAGCGAACTTTTTTGCGACAATTCCCTAATTGCAGGGATCCTTGGCTGGCTCCTCACTCGAATCAGGGCGTTTTAGTTTTGAGTGATCCCGCCCTAGTTCGCTACGCATGAGATAATTCAGGGCCTTTTCACGGAGAACGAATGCCTGTGCGTTTCCGCCTGCTGATCGTGCTGTCCATCTTGCTGGCAGTTGTACAGTGTTCCGCTCAAGACAAACCTATCGCTGAGATTAGTGGCGCTTACCAGTACGATCATCTGTCCCTTTCGGCGAGTAGCGCTTCTGCCACCTTGAATCTGTCACGCGGCTGGGACGGCAGTGTTAACGTTCCTATTCTTCGGTGGTTGGATGTGGTTGGCGATGTCAGCCGCGTCTCGAAGTCCTATACTTGCAGCGGCTGCGGCGCAAGCGCAACGGTATCCGTCCTCACATACGGGGGAGGGCCTCAGTTGACCTACCGCAATAGCCGCTATGTGCAGCCTTTCGCACGTATCATCTTAGGAAGTGCTCACTCCAGCTTAGGCGCTTCGGTTAGCAGTCTGTCGGTCAGTGCCAGCGTAAACTCCTTCTTCATTGCTCCCGGTAGCGGGGTGGACATCCGAATTGCTCACAATCTCTGGCTTCGTGTGGGAGCCGATTGGCTTCATACGAGCAAGGATGGAGTCACGGTGAATGGCGCTCGTGCGCTCGGTGGTATCAAGTTCACTTTCGGCGGTGCTAGACCATCCTCTGCATCACCGAGTTCTCAATCGTCAGAGCCAGTTCAGACATCCGCAAGAATGAAGATCAGCGCCTTGGGCATCATGGCAGCGGTAGGGCAGCAACAAGGCGCGGAGATTATCGAAGTATTTCCGAATGGAGTAGCAGCCCTAGGAGCGCTGCATCCGGGCGACGTAACGCCGTGGACGGCAAAGCCGTCAGGACTCCGGTGGAACTGGCGGCTGAACTGTCCAGCCGGAAAGTTGGAGATAAAGTGCGGCTAGGCTTCTCGATTCGTGGACAGTGGCAGTCGGAGACGGTCCTTACACTGGGCGAGAGCCAATAACTTCCCCCTACCCAAAGCTTTACTCGTGCCCAAAAAAGTGAAGTTGGAATGCCAGTTATGGAGCATAACCCGTCGCCACACACCGGTCCTTTCCTTTCAACAACTTAACTCCATATAATCCCCCACGCCACCGCTAAACCCCAATTTTGCACCGTTCATTGGGATATGAATGCGCCATGCCTTAGGCCTCCAATAGGATAGAGCCAGTCATTCACCCAAGGAAAAGTATAAGAACCGGGTTAATTCTCGGAACTGCAGCCTGCGGGGGGATGTCTCAGGTTCAACCGAGGCGTCAGGGGCCAAAGCAATAGCGTCAACAGCTTTGAGCCAGCCTCAAAGAAAAAAGCGGTTAGCGATTTGTTATTCGGGAACTGTTTGAGGATTCGCGTTCCGAGAGGCATGTCTGTAGCCATGCCTGCAGAAAAGCTAATAGCTAAAAGCCAGGAGCCAAGAGCTAATATGCGCAAGCCGATCAAGTACGTGGAAAAAGCAGTCACCGTTGCCGCCAGGGGAGCCTGGGTTGTGTTCGACCGCTTGAATCGCATCAAGCCCAACCCTTCGCCAACGCCGAAGTGGTCCGACAAGCCGCTGCTCAAGTCCTACGAGAAGTCGAAGCCGCCATTGGGATGGCCGCGCACGACAGATTCGCTTTGCCCCAAGTGTGTCCCGGAGATTCGCCAGCAGATTCTCGACGGCCATCTCCCCCATGAAGTTTTGATGAATGAAAAGGTCGGCGAGATCAAAGCCCAGATCATCGAACGCGACGGTAAGATCCTGATGGTCAAGGACTGCCCGACGCATGGACACTTTGAAGACGTGATGTCGATTGACCCTGAGTTCTCGCAGCATCTCGAAGAGGTTTTTCCCGGCCGCGACATCGCCGCCCATAACGATGAGAAGCTCCACCACCACGGATCCTCAACCGTGAAGTACGGCCGCGGTTCGGTCCTCACCATTGATCTCACCAACCGCTGCAACATGATGTGCGATCCCTGCTTCATGGACGCGAACCAGGTGGGCTTTGTCCACGAACTGACATGGGACGAAATCAAGACCATGCTGGACAATGCCATCACCATCAAACCGCGACGGCAGATGAGCGTACAGTTCTCCGGTGGCGAGCCTACGCTCTCGCCTTACTTCCTTGATGCGGTCCGCTACGCACGCAAAGTCGGATATAACTCGGTGCAGGCGGCGACCAATGGCATCGAGTTCGCCAAGAGCTTCGAATTCTGCCAGCAGGCGGTCGAAGCCGGCATGCGCTACGCCTATCTGCAGTTCGACGGCATCGGTAATGCCGCTAACGCGCACCGCATGGTGGGCAACCTGTTCGATGTGAAACTGAAGGCCATCGAAAACTTGCACAAGGCAGGTGTTGAAATCGTTCCGGTCGTCACCATCGTCAACGGAATAAACAATGAGCAGGTCGGACGCATCATTAAATTCGCGCTCGACAATCCGAAGACCATTGGCTTCCTGTCTTTCCAGCCGGTAAGCTTCACTGGCCGGGACGAAGCTGTCACCGACGATCGCCGCGTCGCGCAGCGCTACACGCTGTCGCACCTGGCACACGACGTGAAGAATCAAACCGGCCTGGGCGAGCCAAGCCGCGACTGGTTCCCGATCAGCTTCATGGGCACTTTCAGCGACTGGGCCGACCTGATGCACGTCAACGATGTAAAAAACGACTGGGGACAATTGAGCTGCGGCTGTCATCCGAACTGCGGGACGGGAATGGCCGTGATGATCGACAAGGAAACCAAGGAAGCCGTCCCGGTTACGGCGTTTCTGAAGGGCGATCAGCTGGCGCGTGACATTGCGAAGGTGAATGATGCGGCGCGCGGAAAATTCCTGACGGTGTTTGGGATGGCTCTGTGCTTGATGAAGAACTACGATCCGTTCCAGTCGCCGACCCACTTCAAGATGATGGATCTGTTGAAGAAGTTCGATAAGAACTTCAACGCAACAGGCAAGAACTACGGCAAGGTTGGCCCGGACCGCACGGTGGACGATGTCATGAAGCGCCGGCAGGACCGCTGGAACTTCCTGTTCATCGCCGGTATGTGGTTCCAGGATTTGTTCAACTACGATTTCCGGCGTACCGAGCAGTGCATTATCCCTTACGCCACACAGGAAGGCGAAATCTCCTTCTGCGCGTACAACACGGGCGTAGGCTGGCGCAACATTATCGAGAAGATGCACATGACGGCTACGCTTACCAAGTGGTACGAAGAGCACGGACGCCACGAGATCTTTGCCGGCGGCAAGAAAGTGCAGATGGAAGACAAGACGCACTCTCTGCTGCTGCGCGACAACATCGTAACCACCGAACTGCAGCGCGATCTCGACAAGCTGGGCATCGCGAAGAACTCCCGTGAAGAGAAAACGCGCGCGAGAGATCAGAAGCAGAAACAGGCGGCCGAGGCGAAAGGCGAAGCCCGCGGGCCAGAGAAGAATGACGAAGCCTATAACGCGCGCATGGCCTCGCTCTATCGCGAAGTGGTGCTCAAAGAGAAACCGGTGGTTGCTGAGAACGGGTTCATTCCGCTCGGTGCTCTAACGCAGTCCAAGGGCAACGGACACAATGGCAACGGTACGCATGCGCCGAAGCCGCAAGTCGCGGAGCCGGTGGCCGGAGATTAGCCGCCAGCTTGTTCAGTTTCCAAGCAGGCCGCTCTCTCGGGCGGCCTTTGTATTTGCACCCATCGCATTTCAAGAATGCGAATAACAGTTTCGGTAAACTCTGCCGGTTTTCCTCCCCAACCCTGCAATCCCAAGTGGCAACTAACTTTACATATACCGGTAAATCCGCAGCGCTTGCGCTGTATGCGAAGGAGTGTTTCGATGGCAGACGATATGGATAAGAAGCAACAGGGTGGACAATTCGGACAGGGGCAACATGGTGGCCAGTCCGGTCAGCAATCCGGCCAACAGGGCGGACAGCAGACCGGCCAGCAGACCGGCCAGCAACAGAAGAATGATCCGAACAAGAAGGGCGGACAGAGTCAGAACGAGGAAGAGAACGAGCGTCAGCGCCGCGCTTCCTAAGTCGTTTTTGCGAAGCGTAGTTACCGAGAAGTCCCGGTTATGCAGCCGGGACTTCGTTTTGCCTTAATCAGGACCGGGATAACGTGAGAGATCGCGAAATATTGGAGTACACAATGGAAAAAAGAGGAGACTCCCCGAACAAGAACCTCTCCTGAGCACTGTGGCGCGAAGACTGGGACGTGCAGCTGGGACACTTGCCAAAGGTTACGCAAGAGGTCACTGGCGAACTGTCTTCGATCACGGATGGAGTAGCGGCGAGAGTAGGCGAGCCGGCGCCGAAACAAAAAACGAAGTCCCAGACGCAGCCCCGCGCTCGGACTCACCGTGCAGTGACAGCGAGCCGGTCTCCGCAGCGGAAGCCTGCGAAAAGGTGTGCATCGCAGACAAACCGCAGACGCGCAACGAGATCGTAGCCCTCGGTATCCTTCGCTGATCCACGCAAACTCTGCTGCGCCGGTCGGATTCTCATGCCCTCATCCTGATGTGACCTACCGCAGGAGAATTGACAAGCTCTTGACATCTTGACTGCGTGTTAGCCGTAGCATTCCACAACTGGCGGGTGAGAGAAATCCCAGGTCACCCGCACAGGACATCGTGTACTGATCCTCCCCCCAAATTGGACTACACATCAAGGAGAAATCTGCATGCAGCGTCTTCGTGTCGTCACTCTCACTGTATCCCTTGGACTTGTGCTAATGGTGGTCTGCAGCACCGCCCTGGCGCAGAGCGGATATCAACGCATGAATCTCGTTTCAAACCTGTCGGGCAAAGCGCTGCACACGGATCCTCTGCTGGCGAATCCGTGGGGATTGGCGTACAGCCCCGGTGCACCTTTCTGGGTCAGCGATGAGGCTTCGGGCTGGTCCACTCTCTATGACGCCAAAGGAAATCCCCAGAGCCTGCAGGTGGTGATCCCGCCAGCTAGCGGCACGGGTAAGGGCACTCCCACCGGCATTGTGTATAACGGCTCGCAGGAGTTCAAGATTCGCAACTGGACGTCGGTGTTCTTGTTTGCGACTCTGGACGGGACCATCAGCGGCTGGTCCTCTTTTAGTCCGACTCAGGCGCTGATCGGTGCGACGCAATCAGGTGCGGTCTATACCGGGTTGGCCATTACCAGTAAAGCATCGGGTAACTTCCTGTATGCCGCCGACTCTGCCAACAACAAAGTTGATGTCTACGACGGCAACTTCAGCCTGGTAAAGTCGTTCACCGACAGCGCAATCCCGGCGGGATTCGCGCCCTTCGGCATCCAGGATATCAACGGACAACTCTATGTGACCTTTGCCAGTACGTCGGGCGGAACGGGCGGTTACATTGACATCTTCGGCGAAGATGGAACACTTGTGAAGCACTTCACGCACGGTGCTCCGCTTAACCAGCCGTGGGGTTTGGCAGTAGCTCCCAGCAATTTCGGAACTTTCAGCGATGCGCTGCTGGTAACGAACAATACGTCTACCGGTACCATCAACGCCTTCAATCTGACGACTGGCAAGGCACTGGGTACACTCAAGACCACCACGGGGAAGGTGATCACGATCCCCGGTTTGTGGGGCATTGAGTTTGGTGGGGGAACAATCAGCAATGGTAAGACGAACCAGCTCTTCTTCACCGCCGGTCCCAACGACAAAGATGGCTACTTCGGAGCAATCATCGCCAAGTAGCGGTGGCGGGATGTCGCCCTTGTATGAAACTGTGTATTGGAATGAGCAGAATGGTGGCCGCCCGCAGAGGGCGGCCATTTCTCTCTGGATGGCCCAATCTAAAGTTCTTTCCTTCAGGCGAGTCTGGGCAGATCCTTCAGTCTCCGAAGCGTTACCTCGCCTTGCCTGTCCACCATAAGACCTTACCGACAATGCGCCAGTCGGAACTTGCGGCTGCGGGAAGAGCTTCGTACTCTCGCTGGTCTGAAACCAAAATGTCAGTGTGATCAAATCTGATCAAACGCGACACTAACAATCCTTTGTCCCTGTGCGATGCCACAACAATCTGGCCCACGACGCTATCGTGTTCTATATCTGAGGTGTCAACCGCAATGATGTAGCCGTCAAGTATGAGCGGTGACATTGAGTTACCCTTCACGCGAAGGCATATGGTGGAAGCGGGATTTGGACACCACTCCGCGGGGGCTGCCAACACCGACTCAGGTGGTATCTCTGCAAGATCAATATTGTGTCCTGGAGAGCCAGGTGTCCCTGCATGCACCGGGAGAAGGGGTATGGCAATGAGGCTCGCCTTCTTCAGTGAATGTTTTTTGCCGCTGCCTGCATGAACGAGGCTCACATTCGGAATTCTGCTTTCGGCAAGGTGTCGATGAGCCCCAGGCAGTACACGCATCCCATCGGACAGACGAAGACCTGCGCGCTGCCAGAAAAACCAGCAGAGCGAGTCGTCTGCCAGATTTCCCAAACGAATATACGACTGACCCGCAGGTTCAGCCGCTCCGCGCTCCCAGCGAGAAACCGCCATCGCGGAGACCCCCAACTGGCGTCCGAAGTCCGCTTGGCTTAGCTTGCGCTTCTGCCGGACACTTTCAATTTTGGCCGACCATTCGGGAGGGGCGATCTCGGCTTTTCGAGGACCTCTCAAGGGTGAACTCTCTAGGCTGCCTTGAGCAACTCCTGAATGCTTCCGCACAGCGATTGAATGCCATCCGATTTCGACTTTACGGCGGCGATGCCCGAGGCGAGCGCCTCGTGCTCAATCTCCGAACCGCCGAAAGAAGTAAACATCAGGAGCGGCACTTTGGGTAGCAGCCGGTGCAGTTCGCGGGCAGCTTGAAAACCATTCATGACGGGCATGGATAGATCCAGCAGGATCAAGTCGGGGCAGAGTTGTAGCGCTTTGTCGATGCCCTCACGACCGTTCTGTGCCTCACCGCAGACTTCCCAATCAGCTTGCTGCTCCAATAAAGTCCGCAGGCTGTGTCGTATTACGGGACTGTCATCAACGATCAGAAGTTTCTTCACATACGCCAGATTTCGTTTATTTTGCTAATTCTTACGTCTGAGCCGGACGGACGCAATACCCCCAGGACTGTACGCTAGCGTACACGATCTGGCCTTAAGTGAATCAATGCAGGTGGATTAACAGGGCTGGCTAGTATTGACTGTTATAAGGGTGTAAAGTGAAACCGTCCTTTCTAGCAGTTTTTCCCCAAGCGCGCCGCAGGCAGGAATAAAGGGCGCTGTCTTTAGTAATTTTCCTGTCGCGCCCGGCCACGAGCCTTGCGAAATCGGACAGCACTTTTAGCTGCGCAAGGATCTGTTATGGCAGGGACAGCGCCTCATCGTCGTTCCGCCAAAGTCATTCCCAAGTTATCTCCCGTCGCTACTGACGGAAACTCAATCCACAACGAGATTCTGCTCGGGTTGCCGCGCAACGAATGCGACGCAGTTTTCTTAAACTTGGAATTGGTAGAAATGCGAACGCATGATCTGTTGAACGAAATGGGAGAGCCGATTGAATATTGCTACTTCGTGAACAGCGGCTTGGCTTCCATTCTGAGCGTAACGGGCGACGGCAAGAGCGTTGAAGTCGGGCTAACCGGAAAGGAAGGACTTGTTGGTCTGCCGCTGGTCGTCGGATTAAGGACCAGTGCGACCCGCGTCGTAGTTCAGGTCGCCCGTACCGCATTTCGCTTGAGTGCGACAAACATGGTGCGAGTGCTGCGCAAATGCTCACACCTGGAAAAAAGACTAAATCGCTACTCTCAAGAATTAGGGATGCAGGCTATGCAGGTTGCTGCCTGCAATCGCCTTCACGAAGTCCTGGAGCGCTTGGCGCGCTGGCTGCTCATGAGCCAGGACCGAATCGGCCGGCGATAGTGTTCCACTGACGCAGGAATTTCTTGCGCACATGCTTGGTACCCGAAGAGCGAGTGTGACCGTCGGCGCTGGAATTCTTCAAAAGGCGGGTCTGATCACATACACACGTGGAGCGGTGACAACTGTGAACAGAGCCAAACTGGAAGACGCCGTGTGCGAATGCTACCAGGTAATTATTAGGCAGTCTCGAAACTGGCGAAATGAATCGAGCTGATATGGATATGTTCGAGGCCAATCCAACAACTCCACTCATATAACCTCGGTGCTGTGAGGTACACAGGAACCAGATGTGCGCGCTAGCGTACCGACACGCCCGAGGCTGCACTGTAGATTTAGTGCTAGCCTCCTTTTCGGCGTGAACCATGAACTCTGCCGACTCCATTTTTGAAGTCGCGCGTTGAAAAATGGAAGGACGCCATGAAAAACAGTGTTAACTCAGCAGACATCACGGTGGGTCAGCAGCTTACAGATTTTCTCGACTCCCAATCGATCCCGCATCGGGAAAGCGCGAATTGTGAAAGTTGTGGCTCAAAAATGCAGTACAGAGAGATTCAATTTTGGTTGGCTGGAACTCGGATGACGTGGAACATACGGCTGCCCGTGTGCGCCAGCTGTGCCCAGGCAAAAGTCCACAAACCGCTCGGCCACAGTGAGGCGGCATAAGCTCCCTGAAGTCTCACGTCTTCGGAATACCGAAGTCAGATTTGCCTATGCCGGTCGCCCCTTTGGGCACCATCGAGCGACGGCAATAGCTTTCCGGATGCCTGGATCGATCTTCCCAACTGGAGGCCATTATGGACTCCCCACAATCGAACACGAATGAAGGGTGGCGAGGGCTTTGCGAGCTCGCCATCAGCGAGTACGACCCCGAGAAATTTCGCGCGATCCTCAAGGAACTCAATCGTCTGTTGGACGAAAGGGACCAGAAGCGTCGACAGGGATATGCTTAAGGTCGTTGCTCACTAGTTAAGCCACGCCTTCGAACGCCAGTCATGGAGGGCGGTGGACCGGCCGCCGTCCCCGATTCGCACTAGTGCTGTGCCCCTTTGGATTGGTAGTCCTGCGCGAGTTGGTCGTGTTCCGCTGCCAACTTCTCCGCATCCGTTGCTTCCTGGGCGTATTGCTTGGCAAAGTAGCGGTAGTGGCTCGTACAGTTGCACGAGATGCCCTGCTTCGATTCAATGGTTGCAGGCTGCGTCGCGAGGTAATCCGCCTGTGCCGAGAATTCCTGCGCCTTCGTCCTTAGATGTCGCGCTTTGTCCCGGTAGTAGGCCGCGAGCTGTTCCTGGTCTGCGGGCGTCTTTGCCGTCGCCAATAATGTTTTTAGTTCCTTCTTGCTCAGGTTCGATGGAGTCTGTGCAACCGCTGGCACCACCACGGTGCAGGCCAACAAGGCCAAAAACATCGTAGGTAAGATGACGAGCCGTCCGAAGTTGCGATGTGTGTTTGTCATATTTGTTCTCCTTCTCCAGGCTCGGATGACAGCTCCTGAACGCTACCCGGAATCATTCAATCTCAGTTCGTTGGATTCAAAACTCTATAAATTTCGAATAAAAGGTTCATAAATTGTGCGTAAAGTGCACGCTGCAGCGAGGCTGGGATGCACTAAACCACGGCGCCGTACCGTCTCGATAACCGCGTCGCCTTCATCATAAGCATTACAGCCTACGAGAGGCTGATGCCTGGTGCGGGGAACTCGTTGCGTTTTACGGCTTTTTTATGAATTGTTTAGACCAGTTTTATGCGCGGTCAATTCCAATGAAAGTGGCTAGTGAGAA
>WNFJ01160938.1_pt2 | contig 12531 bp, 7 predicted proteins | sample 5400461 | NCBI WGS metagenome assembly WNFJ01 (sample SAMN13153349, study PRJNA577476) | soil metagenome | isolation source: 115 cm saprolite on Douglas fir-dominated hillslope | place: USA:California | collected 2013-09-17 | reverse complement strand
GCCGGACCATCCTCGCCGGCCATAAAGCGCTTGGGCAAATCGGGATTGGCTAATAGCGGTCGGGCAATGGAAACTGCGTCGCAGTCGGCGTTCCGGATAGCGGCGGCAATGCGCGTTGCCGTCTGCCAGCCGCCAGTGCAAAAAACCGGGATGGAGACGGATTGTTTGATGCGATGCGCGTCGCGTGCACCGATTCCTTCGATGAGTTCTGGAACTGGCCGGCCGTGGCGAATAAAAGTCTGCCGCCGCGACCACATTTTCCCGAGAAGCCAGCGCCCGATGACAAGATGCATAAGGAAATAGTTGCGGGGCGTATGCTTGCCACTCGAGAGCATGCCTTGATAAGGAACAGAAGCGTATTTCCAATCGAGAGGCCCTGGCGGATTGAGCGGATGAGGAAAAGTACTGCCGGTCGAAACGTGAATCGCATCCACGCCGGCGGACTCCACCCAGCGCGCTACCTGAACGGTTTCCTCCAACCGATTGCCGCGTTTCCAATCCAGCGGAAACGTGCCGGCATTGTGATTATCCTGCGCGTTGAGTTTTACACCGAGAAAGAAATCCGGACCGACCTTCGCGCGGACAGCGGCGATAACCTCAAGGACAAATCGTGCGCGGTTTTCCAGAGGACCGCCATAATCGTCGTGTCTGTCGTTAATGGCTGAGCTGAGGAACTGCGTAATCAGATAACCGTTAGCGCCCTGTAGCTCGACTCCGTCGGCGCCGGTCTCGCGCACGCGAGCCGCCGCCGAGGCAAATAGATCGACGACCTCGGCGATGTCCCGCTTGGTCATCCGCCGGACCGGAATGCCGGTAAAACTGTCAGGCTTTCCCGTCGGACTGATTGCTATCTGCCGCCGGTTTTCGATACCGCGAATATCTGCCTGAATTCCGCCGTAAATAATTTGGATGATGTATTTGCAATCATGATCGTGCACCTGCCTAACCAGTTCTTTCCAAAAGCCGATGCGTTCGTCACGATCGATCATGGCGTAGTTAGGCAAAATACGCCCTCGAACCGAAATCGGAGCATGCGCGGAAATGATCGCGGCCACCCCTCCTTCAGCGAACCTTCGGTCAAAATTAATTCGCGCGAGCGTGCCGCTTCCGTCGTAATTGTCGATCCGGCCCGAGATACTCGACCGGATAATCCGATTTTTCAGCCTGAGGTTTCTGGCCTCGAGCGGCCGAAAAATTGTGCCGGCGTCTTTCACCGTATGTAATTTGATCACGTCGAAGGGGTGGTGGCCGAAAGGCCGAGCAGTTCGGCGAAGTAACGGTTGAGAAAACGGTTTCCGGGATCGTACTGGCGCTGCAACTTCCGGAATGTTTCAAGACGATCGCCGAACGCGTTCTCAACCTGTGCAACAGTTAGGCGAGCCGTCTGGTTAAAAAGAGGTGATGCACCGTTGTCGCTGCAAAATTGGTTGTAGGCATCAAGGAATTCCGCCCAACCCGGACCGGCCGTTGAAACCGGGTCCAGCGTCATGGCCGTGCCATGATACGTATAGGAAAAGAGTGCGCTCTGGTCTTTGTTGATCCGGTAACCAACATTCAACATGTCACATCGATACCCCTTTGTGCGGTAATGATCCCGACAGAACGCGAAGTACCCGCGGACCGCCGCTGGAAAATTTTCTTCCGGAAACGCCCAGATGCTAAATGTGTAGCGACTCGGACCCGCGGTTTCGGGATAACGGATGATCTGGTCAGCCGGGAAACTACCTTCCGACCGAATCAAAGCCAGCATGATGCGGGACATGGTCCCGAGGGCTTCATAGAGAGCATACCGAATCGCGCGGCCTGGAATGTATTTGCGGACAAACGCGGCCAATCCCGGGACAACCGTTCCCCACGCCAAATTGCGCACTTTCCAGCCGAGGCTCCTGGTTGGCTGCCCGTGATCGCGATACTTACGGAATTCGACCGTGATCCGATCCTGAAACGGGAGCAGGTAATACATCATCGACTCGCCCCGTGCGCGTAAAGCGGGCAGCTGCCGCTCGAATTCATCAATCGTAAAATTCTCATGGTAGAACGCCATCGGACGGAGAGGTTTTACCCGGAACGTGACTTCGTAAACGAGACCGAGCAGACCGAAGCTGTTGCGCATCGCCTTCAGGAGGTCCGCTTGATCTTCGGTCACGACGAGAATTTCGCCGTTAGGCAGGATTGCTTTGAAGCCAATCGCATAGGAGCAAACAATACCGAATTCGTCCTTGAATGAAGCGTCCTTGGTATGGGTGCAGGCGGCGGCACCCATCGTGAGGTTACCAAGCTCGATGTTGACGTAGAACTGGAGGTTGTGCTTCTCCAATTCCTTGGCGACATCGATGCGAAGCGCACCGGCCTGTGCGACGACTCGGTCGCTGCCGATCTGGAGAATGCGATTCATTCCCTTCATGTCCACGGCTGTCCCCGGCTCCGAGACCACGCAGCGCGTAGTCGAATGGTTCGAACCGGCCGCGCGCACAGGCGAAGGATATTTGGCCGTGTCTTTCACGATCGAAATCAATTCAGCTTCGCTCGTTGGCCGCACTACCACGGCGGGGTGAAAACGAATATCCCCAAACCAGTTGTGGGCTTCGACTCCGGTTCGTGTCTCCATAAGCAGCGTAACCCCACTCCAACCAGAATCTGCGCGCCGCGGCAAGCCATTTTGGCGCCCAACCGCGTTCCACATTGCAGCGGACCGAGCTAATTAACGACTGGGCGGAACCGCTTTACTTTTCCCGCCATTCCGATTGAGACTGTGTGACAGTCCATCGCACGCATGAAGTTGTTTCACCCCCGCTCCGCGCTTGTGGTCGCGTTTCTTGGACTTCTTTGCCTGAGTGAATGCGTCGAAGCGGACCGACCGGTAGAGGCGTCGGAGATTCTCGCCGTCACGGTCGCTCGTCATCAGGAACCATGGGTTCTAAAACAAAAGCTCAGCGCGGTCGCCGACATGATCGGCGTGACCAATCACTCGCTTTTCCGGCGTTGGTGGAAGCCTGCCACCTGCCTCGCCCTGATCACGGGTGTATTTTTCTTCTGGCAGAGATTGCGCCCCTCGAACTATCGAGATTGGGCTACCGAATACGCCCGGACACCATGGGCGGAAATCGCTGGCGACCAAGTCACCATCCACAACTTTCGTAATTGCGAGTACCGAACGGCCAACGATTTCACAGCCCACTGGGAAACCAAAACTTTCACCCTCTCCAAACTGTGCGGCCTCGATTTGTTCATGAATTACTGGGGTTCGCGGCACATCGCGCACACCTTACTGAGTTTCGACTTCGGTGATGAAGGCAAAGTCTGCACCTCGATCGAGACACGCCGCGAGCGTCACGAGCCCTTCTCGGCCCTCCGCGGCTTCTTCCGCCAGTACGAACTTTACTACGTCATTGGTGACGAACGCGATCTCATTGGCGTCAGGACGAATTATCGCAGTCAGGACGTGTATCTTTATCGATTGGCGGGAGCGGATCCGCAGCGGTACCGCTCTCTTTTTCTCACCTACTTGAGATCGGCCAACGATCTACGTGATCGGCCACGCTGGTATCACGCTACCATGAGCAATTGCACAACCAACATCCGGTTGAACGCGCAGGCCAGCGGTTTCGCCTTCGCCTGGAATTGGCGGCTATTGGTCAACGGCCATCTCGACGAGCTTCTCTATCGGCGGGGGATCATCTCGTCCGCCTTTTGCTTCACCGAAACCAAAACCCGCGCCCAGATCAAGAGCCGCGCCAGGGACGTCGACAGCCCGCTCGATTTTTCAGAGCGAATTCGGATTCCGCTCTCTTAGCTCCGCCGCGAGATCCCCGGGTGTGGACTAACGCGCTTTACATTTTCCACCATTTCGTTTGAGACTGCACCGGGAGGCGAGAGGGATCCCGGTCGCCTTGCCCGAGCCGCTATGACAACCACGGAAACCGCCCCGAACCAGGGGCCGCACGTAGTCGCGCTCGGGGGCGGTTTCGCCGTCATCTTCCTCTACAAGAAACTCGCCCGCCTGATCCGCCAACAAAAGCTTCGTCTTACGGTCATCGACCGGAACAATTTTAATTGCTTTCACGGGCTTGTGCCTGAGGTGTTGGCCGGAAAGGTCCAACCGGGAAACATTCTCAATGCGTTGCGCAAAATTTATAGCCGCGCACGATTTCGGAACGGTGAAATTGAGAAAATCGATCTTGAACGGAAGGAGGTGCTTTTTAGTCGGGGTCTCGATGGGAAGGAATTCCGACTTAACTACGATCATCTAGTGCTGGATGTCGGCTCAGTGGAGAACCTGAAGCTCTTTCCCGGCATGGCTGAGCACACCCTCCGATTGAAGGCTTTTGCCGATATCCTGCAGGCGCGCCAACACCTCATCACCATGCTCGAATTGGCGGATATCGAACAGGACCCACTCGAGCGCGAGCGGCTGATCAATTTCGTGGTGGCAGGAGGCAACTACGCGGGCGTCGAAGTGGGCAGCGCGCTGGCTGATTTTCTCCCCGCGATCGCGCGGAAGCGCTTCCCCAACATCCCAGCTGATAAAATTCGCGTCACCCTGGTCCATTCCGGAGCTCTGATCCTGCCCGAGCTCGGACAGACTTTTCCCAGCCTGCAAAAGTACGCGATCGAGTTCCTGCAAAAAAATCCAAACATGCGGTTGGCGACCAATTGCGGCCTTGCCTCGGCAACACCGGAGGAAGCCATCCTGACTACGGGCGAACGCATTTCGACACGCACCATAATTAGTTGCACTGGAACCACATTTTCGCCCATCCTCGACCAACTGCCGTTCGAGCGCACACCCACCGGACGGCTTGTGATGGATGTATACTGCCGGGTCAAGGGCCAAAGCCACATTTGGGCGGGAGGCGATTGCGCAGCGGTGCCGCGACGCGACGGCACGCCCAGTCCGCCGCTCGCCATCTGGGCGCTGGCCACCGGAGCCAAGGTCGCCATCAATATCAAAGCGACTCTCGCCGGACGACCGCTTCGACCTTTCCGCTTCACCGGGCTCGGCGACGCCTGCACTCTTGGAAAAAAACGCGCCGTTGCCCATCTGCGAGGAATACCGATGCGGGGGCGTCTCGGCTACTTGGCCTGGCGTTGCGTCGTCCTTCTTTATCTCCCGGCTTGGGAGAAGAAGTTCCGCCTCCTCATGGACTGGCTGTTTGTCTCGCTCTTCGGGCCCGACGTTTTGAACATGAACGCCTACAAACCAGTCGGCGTGATGCGCGTGATGTATGAGCCGGGACAGTACATTGTGCGCGAAGGCGAGGTCGGACAAAGTCTATTCATTATTCGCACGGGCGAAGTCGAGGTGCTCAAACAGCCCGCCAACAGTGGCCCGCCGGAATTACTCGCGACATTGGGAGCGGGAGATCACTTTGGCGAAGTAGCCGTTTTCCGGCGTATGCGGCGCACGGCCACGGTCCGGGCAAAAACGCGCGTGGATCTCTTGCATGTCCGCCGCGAAGCCGCCCTCGCCCTAAGCGAATCGAGCGCTGAAATCGCACGAAGTCTCTCTGAGAGGCCCGGCGGCAATTAATCATTGAGAACACTATGAAACGCACAAGTCTGACAGGCGCGACCGCCTTCGCGCTTCTTCTCGGCTCATGCACAGCGAAGGACGCTGTCGATGAAGCGATGGCCGCCGGAAAATCTGTTCAGGATTTTCCGGAGACGCGGGCGGATCCGTTTCGGGAGATGGATGGCGGCATTGCCCTGACTCCGGACGAAATCGCCGGCCGCAACACCTGGATGCTGTGGACGGGTGGGGACGAAGCGTTTTGGGATTACATGGCGCGGCACGGCTATGGGCTGATCGATTTTTTGAAAACGATCGATTCCCGCGAGCGGCCACAGCGCTTCCAGAAAATGGGATTGATCAACGAGCCGGGTTACCGCCAGGCGACAGAGCCGGATCAGTTTGGGCTTTATCTCGATCAAGCGATCTCGCCCGCTCCCGACGGCACCAACCTCGCAGTGGATGGAAGATCGACCGGCGTGATTGGCTTCCGCCTTTTTCCAAACCCGAACTTCGATGACGCCGCCCGGAAGAAATGGGACGCCAAGCGCTATTACGCCGACGAGAAATATTATCAGAACCCAACACTCGTTAGGCCGTATCGCGTCGGGATGACATGCGCGCTCTGTCACGTCGCCTTTCATCCACTTTATCCCGCTAACAGTACAGCCGAGCCAGAATGGAGAAACCTCTCCGCCACACTCGGCAATCAGTACCTGCGCACGCGCGGTCTCTTCGGCGCCAACCTCAAACCCGACAACTTCCTCTATTATACTCTCGATTCCGCCCATCCGGGCACCATCGAGACATCCATTATCGCGACCGACAACAATAACAATCCCAACATTATCAATTCCATCTACAATGTGGCGGCTCGCCTCGAAGTGGCGACCGAAGAGCACATGGGTAAGGCGGCGGCGAGCATGCCTCCCGGTGGCGAAACGCGGCGCGTGCCGCACGTTCTGGTGGACGGGGCCGACTCAATCGGCGTTGCTGGCGCGCTCGACCGTGTGTTTGTGAACATCGGCATGTTTGGCGAGGAATGGGTGCGCTGCCACAATCCGATCTTTGGGGTGCGCAAACAGAAGCCCTTCTCGATCGAATATGCGCGCAAACACTCAGTCTACTGGCAGGCCACCGAGCAACGCACACCTAATCTCGCCAGTTACCTGATCAAAGCGAGCCGACCGATGCCGCTGCAGGATGCACCCGGCGGTCAGAACTATCTGACCAAAGATCAACAGATTCTCAACCGCGGCCGCATCGTTTTTGCCGAGAACTGCATGGCCTGCCATTCAAGTAAACGCCCAACTGATGGCATCGAACGTCGTCCGGAAACCTTTGCGAGCTGGGCCCATGACGAAAAATTCCTTAGCTGGGCGCGCCAGGAAGTGATGAAGCCGGACTTTCTCGATAACAACTTTCTTTCCACCGACGCCCGTTATCCGGTTACCCTGCTGCAGACTAACGCCTCTCGCGCTTTGCAGGACAATGCGACGAGGGGAAAGATATGGGAGGAGTTCTCCTCCGAGAACTACAAGCAGACACCGTCGATCGGTGAGATCGAAGTTTACGATCCTTTCGCAAAACGTAATTACCGCTTCAAAGCTCCGGGTGGCGGCCCCGGTTTTTACCGGGTTCCGACTCTGGTCGGTATCTGGGCGGGCGCGCCGTTTTTGCATAACAACAGTCTCGGCACCTTCAATGGCGATCCGTCGGTGGAGGGAAGAATGCGCGCGTTTGACGATGCCGTTGATAAGATGTTCTGGCCGGATAAGCGCGGCGGTCTGGCCACGATTGCACGCACCCAGGGGAAATGTTCGTTCATCATTCCGGCAGCCTATCTTCCAGGCGCGGTTGAAGGGGTAATCGGTCCGGCCGCCCATCCATTCACGACCACGCCGTGGCTGCTTCCAAGTCTCGTGCTTCTCTTAGCGCTCGGCTTGATCGCGGCTAGTCGTCGTCGCCGGGGCAAAGTGGGCCACTCTATAATAGTACTGCTCGGCGTCCTGGTAGTCGCTCTGGCTTTGGGGCTGGTTCCCCTAAATCTCTTTCTGGCTGGCAAGCGCGGCGATTTGAGACTGGGCCCGTTCCCCAAGGGCATGCCCGTTAATCTTCTCGCCAATATGAATCCGCAGGCGCCGCCGGGCGACCTTCTCTCCGCTTTCTGGAAAATGCACAAGGCCTTTCGGCGAATCGAGAAGGAAAATTTTTCCGACGAGGAAGTCACGCGTGTTTTCGAGGCGGAAGCAGCGCCTGCCTTATTGAAGGTGAGCAAGAGTCCGGATTGGGTGGAAGATCGCGGACACTACTTCGCGGCGCAGCTCTCGGACGAGGACAAGCTCGCTCTGAAAGAGTTTCTCAAGACCTTTTAAGAGCTCCCGGTTACTTGATCAGCTTGAGCTTCGCGCAGAAGACAAAGTAAAGGACCGGCAGAAGCAAAAGAGTCAGCACGGTGGCAAGCAGCAACCCAAAGATGTGCACTGCCGTAAGCGAGTGCCAGAGTGCTCCGCCCGTAAGAAAGAGCGGAAGAAGACCGCCGACAGTGGCCAGTACGGTCACCAGAACGGCGCGTAACCGGACCAGACCGGCTTGAACAAGCGCTCGTTCCAAGAGCACGCCTTCGGCTCGCGTTTCTTCGATAAAGTCACTCAATACAATGATATGACTTACAATCACCCCGGCCAGACTGACGATGCCGAGCAAGGCCATGAAACCTAGCGGTGAATGAGTGGCCGCGAGTCCGACAAACGCGCCAATCAATCCCAGGGGCACCGTCAGCAGCACGACGAGCGCTTTCGTTACCGAATTAAACTGAAGCACCATCGCGAGAGCGATCAGGGTGAGTGAAACAATAATCACGCTGCCCATCTCGGCCTGACCTTTCTTCAGCTCCTTGTCTTCGCCCGCGATTTCGAGATTATAACCGGGCGGCAGCTTGATCGCAGCGAGCGCAGACCGCGCCCGTTTTAGGATGGCTGAAGATAATTCGCCCGCCGGCGCATAGGAATTCACGGTCACGGTCCGGAGTTGGTTGAAATGAGGAATAATCGCGAACTCCGGTTCCACCTTGATGTCGGCGAAGCTGGCGAATGGCACCGGCTGGTTGGTGGCACTGTGGATGTAAAGGGCGCGAATCTTCTCCGCTTCGTTGCGCTCCTCGATGCGCAATCGCACCACCACGGGAATGATATGGTTGCCTTCGCGCAATTCCGTGACGCGAATACCGCCAAATGCAGATTGCGAGATTTGCCCGATCTGCTGATTGCTAATACCTAACGAATTGGCCCGCTCCTGATCGATGTCGATGGAAACGTTCGGGGTGCGGTAGCCGAGGTCGTCATAGACATGATAGCCGCCGGCCGCGCGCACCGCCGCTGCCCCTTCGTCTGCCAGGCGGCGCAGAACATCGAGGTTATCGCCGCTCAGGCGCACCTGGATAGGCGCTCCAATGGGTGGGCCCTGTTCGAGCTGCTTCACAAGGCAACGCGCGCCGACAATCTTGGCGTCAAGTTCGGTGCGAAGTTTGACCAGAAGTGGAGGGACGTCCTCCTGCGTCCGTGTGTTCACCAGAATCTGCGCAAGATTATTGGCCGGCGCTTTGGGCTCGACATTATAGTAGAAGCGCGGCGCGGTGCCTCCGCTGAAGGCCGCCGTGCTGACGATTTCCGGTTGCTGCTGCAAAATCAACATTACGCTGTCTACGGTTTCCCGCGTGCTGGTTAGGGAAGCGGTCGCGGGCAGTTCCAGATCGATCAGCATTTGGTTGCGTTCCGCGGGCGGGAAGAATTGGGTCCCAAAAAAGCGGGTCAAACCGAAGCTCAGAACGAGCACGGCATAAGTAAGGGCGATGATCAACCAGGGCCGATGCAGGGCCGACTCCAACCCGCCTCGGTAACGCGGCAGCACCGCGCGCAGGCCCTGATCAATCCAGCGAAAGAGGAAGAAGGGTCTGAGTTCACCACCTTCCTCCAAGCCTTTTTGGCCGCGCAGCAGGTAGGAACCAAGCAGCGGAATGAATGTCATCGAAACAATGCGCGATGCGATCAAAGCCATTGTCACCACTGCCGGTATCGCGAAGACGAAGGCACCCGTATCACCGGGCAGCAACATCAAGGGTAGGAAGGCGACGATATTGATGACCGTTCCGTAGAGGATGGCCCGACGCATGCGGAAGGGGCCGAACCAGGCCGCGCGTTGCTGCGGCTGACCATGATACAGTTCGCGATTGATCGCGTCCGAGGCGACCACCGGATCATCCACCAGCATGCCCAGCGCGATGATGAGGGCGGCGATCGAGATCTGGTGCAACTGAATGCCGCACAAATGCATCCCGCCGAGCGTAATCGCGACCGTGAGCGGAATCGCTATGGCTACGACTACGGCTGAGCGCCAATCCATAAGGAGAAGCGACACCAGAATGACGATGACAACGGCCTCGATGAAGGAGCGGATGAAATGATGCAGCCGATGCTTTACCGCCGCAGGCTGATCGGAAAGAGTCTGAATTTCCATTCCTTCCGGCAGGCGCTGGCGCAGGTTGGCGGCCACATGTTGCACTTCGTCGCTAAAACGGCCGATGATTTTGCCCGGCTTCATCTCTGCTGCCACCATGACCGCGCGATGACCGAGCAATGGCGCATTCGGTTCCTTGCGGCTGAAAACATCAACTTTGAAGGGAATCGGTGCCTCATACATCCGCCGCACTTCGAAGATATCCCGCAGATAAACCGGTGCGCCCGCTTTGCCCACCCCGACCACCGCACCAAGCAGTTCGTTTTCGCTCCGAAACTCTCCTGAAAGTTGCACCGGAAAATTCTGCCCTTCGGTCCGCAGAGTTCCGCTGGGAATAATCGCGTTACGCTCGGCGATCGCGTTGGCAATTGCTTCCGGCGCGATGCCGTAACCGGCAGCGTTGGCCGACGAATAAAAAAGATAGACCGTTTCCGGGACTATGCCGATGCGGGTAACTTTGCCGACGCTTGCGACCTGTTTGAGGTCGTCTTGGAAAGCATCCGCCGCATCCTCCAAGGCTCGGTAGCTATAACGAGGAGCCGCGGTCGCGCGGACCTGGGGGAGTGGATCCTCCTCACCGATAAGAAGAATCGGCGCAGTGAAATCCGGATGATTTTCCTGATCGGTCCCTGTGATGCTGCGGGTAAATCCGGCGATGAATCTCTGAATTTCCTCGCGCTGCGCGGGCGTTGCCAGATCCGCCATGAGAAACGATTGACCTTGTCGCACCTGGACATCGGTGGCGATCCCGGTCGTATCAAGCGCTGTCCTAAAGCGTCGGCCAATGAACTCGCGATAACTTTGCGCGACCTCAGGCGGGAAAAACGCTACCACGGCGGCGCGATTTGCCGTCGACTTCCCGCGGCGGAGATCAGCCAGTTCGTGCCGGATCAAATTTGCTCGCGCAATACACTCCGCGTCGCTCGCCGGCGGACTGGTGATTCCAAAGAGGAGAGTAATAGTGGTGCCAAAATCGGAAGCAACAAAAGGCTGGTGGCAACCTTCCGGCAGAACAACTTCGCGCGCTTTCGCCCGCAATTTTTCCCATTGTAGATCGATGTACGAATACGAGCCGGGCCGCAATTTAATCTGCAAAGTGGAAAGACCGGGGCGCGATTGCGAACTGATTTCCTCGACTGAATCCATCTCGGAGATATTTCGCTCCACGGCTTTAGTAACCAGCTCCTCGACCTTCGAAGCGGTCGCACCGGGGAATTGCGTCACCAGCAACCCGATGCGTTGTGGAATGGAAGGATCTTCTTGTTGGCCGAGCTTGGTGTAGGAAATCAAGCCCCAAATCAACACCGCGACCAGCGCCATCCACGCGACTCCGCGATGCTCGACACAATATTGCGCCAGCCCGCCGGTCTTAATCTCGGCTAAGGGCTGGTGGGACATGCCTTGCGAAACGTGTCAGGATCAGCGCACTTCAACGGGAGCTCCGTCATGCAGCAGACTCGCACCCCTCGTGACCACTTCGTCACCCGGCTTCAATCCCTCGGAGACGATGATCGAGCTGGCGACGATATCTCCCGTCTTCACTAACTGGAGCGACGCCTTGCCATCCTTGACGACGAATACCGCTAGCTGCGTTTGCCGCTGGTTCTTTCCCGAGCCGGGCAACGATGATTGAGCAATGAGGGCCGAGAGTGGAACCATCACCTCGCCCGCCGCAGCCGCGGCCACGCTTGCTGCCTTGACCGTCGCTGTCATGCCCGATTTGATAAGGCCATCCGGATTCGGCACTTTGATCACCACTCGATACAGCCGCCCGGCATTGCTCGCAGCTACACCTACTTCTGAAATTCTCCCGCGAAACGGCGGACGGCCTGCCAGGGCTGAAATGTCCACGTCGATTTCCTTGTTCACGGAAAAGAGGCTCACCAGCCGGTCCGGCACGCCGAGTTCCACCGACATCGTCCGAATGTCTCCGAAACGCAGGACCGGTTTGCCTGAGCTGACAGTTTCCCCCGAATTCACATAACGTTTGAAGACCACGCCATCCCAACGGGCGATCAACTCGGAGTCGCGCAGATTCTGTTCGGCCTGCCGGAGCTGCGCTTCCGCTGTCTCGGCATCCGCTTTGCCTTTGTCCACTTCCTGTTTGGAAACCACATTGTCGGCCTGGAGCTTGCGCAGTCGCTGTTTGCTGGTTGCCGCGAGTTCGGCCGCAGCCTGGGCCGAGGCCAGCGTATTGTTGAAATCACTTTGTTGCAGGCGCGCCAGGACGCCGCCGGCAGGAACCGCGCTTCCTTCCTCCCAATCCCGGTGCGGCTTTGGACCGATCAATTCCAGGATGCCGCCCACTTTGAAACTGAAATCTGTTTCCTCACTGGCGCGGACGGTTCCTATGTACTCCGGCGTCGAGCCGACAGAATAAATGCTTCCAACCGCTTCCGCGCGCTGCGTCCCGACGACAGTTTTTTCCGAAACCGCCGGAGCAGCGGATCTCTGGCAGCCCGACAAGACGAGCAGGGAAACCAGCGAGAAAAGTGAAACGATCAAAC
>WNFJ01269131.1_pt1 | contig 12532 bp, 14 predicted proteins | sample 5400461 | NCBI WGS metagenome assembly WNFJ01 (sample SAMN13153349, study PRJNA577476) | soil metagenome | isolation source: 115 cm saprolite on Douglas fir-dominated hillslope | place: USA:California | collected 2013-09-17 | reverse complement strand
AGATCCACGAACACGCCGAAGTCACGGACGGTCGTTACTTTCCCGCGGACCACCTTCCCTTCCGCGAGCGTCTTGCGAGTCTCCGCGGCCAACGCGCGCTGCTCCTCCTCCAGCACGGCTCGCCGAGAGAGGACCACATTTTTCCCCCGAACTTCCGTCACCTTGAACTTGAACTTCTCACCCACCAAATCGTCGAGCTTGCCAACGTAGTGCGTGTCCACCTGGCTGGCGGGACAGAACGCACGGACGTCGCCGATCGCGACCTCCAAGCCTCCCTTGTTGAGTCCCAGCACCAGTCCTTCCACCGGCATTCCGGAGGTACGCGCATCGACCAACATCGCCATCGAGGCCTGCCCCTTGGGGAGCGTCTTGCTGAGGATGATGCCCTTGGCGCCCGTTTCCAGGACGTACGCTTCAATCGCATCGCCCACACCGTACCGAAGGATGCCCTGCTCGTCCTGGAGCTGGTTCATGTCGATCATCGCTTCTCGATTAATTCCTTCGAGCGTGACGAAAGCCACTTCAGCCCCTAGCTGAAAGATAGTTCCCGCGACTTTTTCTCCCACCCGAACCGGCCGGCGGCTCGCCTTGGGATCCTTCTTGCTCGCCGCTTCGAACATCTCGGCGAAAGATTCCTTGTCCGGCATCTCGTGCAGAATCGCGCTCGGCGCGCTGGGCGTTGGAATCGGCTTCGGAGCGCTCTCCGTGATGGCCCCGCTGTCGGGGGCAGCAGGTGCGGCCGATGCTTCAGGGACGGCGCCATTCATCGGCTTGGGTTCAGGAGCCTGCGGCGGCGAGGGTAGCTTCTCCTCGTGTGTGGCTTCCAGCGCACGCGTCTCGATTGCCCCGGTCGCGCGCTTGACGACGACCAAGGGACCCTGAGTCCTCGGACTCTTCTCTGGCCTGTGCCCCCGTGTTCCGCGGTCCCGTCCCCTGTGCTCTTCGCGACTTTTGCTTTGGCTTGGCGGGGGGGAACCTTCGGCGGTCTGATCAGTTTGCTCGACAGCAATCTGCTTCGGCTCAGAAGGTTTCTCCGCTCGCGAGCCATCGCCTCGTGCTTCGCGCGCGGGTCTTTCACCTCGCCCTTCGCGTCTCGGTCCGTCGCCCCGGCGGTTCCGACTCTCTTCCTTCCCACCCCGAGGCCGCTCTTCCCGCTCGCCGCCTCGGCCAGCGGGGATCCCGAGCATCACGTCTCCGAAGGTTGCGCGCGGCTTCTTCGGCCCGAAGCCCCCCTTCCCGCCAGAACCACTCTTTTGCTGTTCGCTCAAACGAAGCCCTTCCGTAGCCTTATTAACACGATCTCCCCGCAGCGCTCGTTCAAAGGGGGGCGAACTCTAAACACAGCTAGGCCTCTCAAGAAAGCCCGTTGATTGTTGCAGCAACGCTGCGAAACACATCGATTGTCTCAGCGGCGCAAAGCGAGCCGGCGAAGCACCGCATCTGCCTGGGGAATGCGCAATACTAGCGTGGCGGCAAAATAGGCCGCAACGAATGGGACCAGCACCAACACGCCGACCGCTACGGGGTGCAGCGCAGGGAACGGCAGGACGCCAGCCCCCCACTCCATGGTGTTCGCGGCCGAGCCGTAAAGGCGCGCCAGCAAAGCCTTGACGCTCAATCCCACACCCGCCCCGAGTCCGGCGGCACCCCATAGGCGCACCAATCGCGACGCGCCAAGTCCCGTCTTGCCGATCCGTTTCCCGAGGCTGCGCCGAAGCAGGAGATATTCGAGCCACGCCACCAGACCGGTCGTGCCGGTGATGCCGGCGGCGCCCAGCTCGCGAGGAACGCCGAGTTGACCAGGCAGCTTAACGGCGGCCCAATACGCGAGCACGACAGTGACCAAAACCCGCAGCACCGCGAAATACAGAGGTGTCCTGGCGTCGCGCAGCGCATAAAACGTGGAAGCGTAAAGCCGGCCCAGGGTGGCCGCCAGAAGTCCCACTGAGCCTCCCATCAGCAGGTACCACAAATAGCGCGAGTCTTCCGCATGGAAGCGCCCGGTCTGGAGGAGGGCCGCCCCAATCACATCGCCCAGACAGAGCAACGCCGCGGCGGAGGGAACCACGAAGTAAGCGATTCGCGCCAGGCCTTCATCCACCCGCTTGCGAAGCGTGGCGGCAACTTCTTCGACCGTGCCGATCGCTTGCGACATCGCGGGCAGTTCCGCGGCGGAAACGGCCATTCCGAACAGGCTCACTGGGAGGAGGTAAATCATCTGCGCGTATGCCAGAGCGGAAACCGCCCGTTCGGAGATCAGCGACGCGTAGGCGGTGTCTACGAACGCGCTGATCTGGACCACGCCGCGTCCCAAAAGCACCGGAAGAAAGTTGCGAAATACGCTCTGGGTCGACGCGTGCCTTGCAAGCAGAACAGGACGAAATCGCTTCAGAACGTGCAACACCCAGGGTAGCTGCACCAAGAATTGCAGCGCGCTTCCGGCGGCAGCACCGAAGGCGACGTACAAAGCCAATCGATCGGAGTCGACGCGATTGCCCCAACCGACGAGCGCGACGATCTGCGCGCAGCTCCAAATCACTGGCGCCGCGTACGACACGAAGAATTTCCGATGGCTGTTGAGGATCCCCAGACACCACGCGGAAAGGACCAGCAAGCCGGTCCCAGGAAAGAAGATCCGCACCAGCTGGATCGTCAACTCGCGAGACTCGCCGCGAAAACCCGGCGCGATCAGCGAAATCATTTGAGGCGCGAGCAAGAGGCCGGCGGCAACCAACAAGCCCGTAACCAGCGCCAACCAGGCGAAGACCGCGCTCGCCACATGGTCCGCTTCTTCGCGGTCGCTGTGGGCGATCAAATTTGCATAGACCGGGATGAACGAGGCGGAGAGCACGCCTTCGCCAAAAAGATTCTGAAGGAAATTCGGAATTCGAAATGCGGCTTTGAACGCCCCGGCAGCGACCGAATTGCCGAGGTAGTAGGCGAACACCCGCTCGCGCACCAATCCGAACAGGCGCGAGACGAGGATCCCACTTGCCACCCAGAAGCTGCCGCGTCCCCCCGCATCCGGTAGCTGGGCTTCTCCCGGATCGGGTCCGATGGGCTCAGGAGCGACCGACTCGGGTATGGCCATCGGCGAAGCGGCTGCCGGTTCGGTTTCTCGCTCCGCCCTGGGCATCGAGGCACGATACACCATCGGCACCCACCCACATTGCTCAGACTGCGTGCATTTGGTAACAGCGCCCGAGCCAATGGCCAAAGTCCTGGTGGTCGACGACGAGCAAAACCTGCGCAAGGTGCTGGCGGCGATGCTTCGCCGCAATGGCTACGACGTCACCGTCGCCTCGGATGGCGAGCAGGGCCTGGCCGAGTTCCAGAAGAACGGCGCGGACATCGTCGTCACCGACCTGGTGATGCCCAAGCTCGGTGGAATGGACATCCTCAAATCCGTCAACGCGAGCGATCCGGACGTGCCGGTGATCATCATCACCGCTCATGGGACGGTAGATTCCGCCGTCGAGGCAATCAAGCTCGGCGCCTTTGACTACATCACCAAGCCATTCGACCAGGCCGAAATCCAAGCGGTGATCGCCAAGGCTGACCGGACCCACGCGATCTCGCTCACCAATGTCAAGGTGGATGGGAAAGCGCAGCCCGAAATCGTTGGGACCTCCACCCAGATGCAAGACGTCTTCAAAATCATCGCCAAGGTGGCGGATACGCCCTCCACGGTTCTGATCACCGGGGAGAGCGGCACCGGCAAGGAGCTGATCGCGACCGCGCTTCATGAAGGCTCGGCTCGCCGCAATCGGCCGCTGATTCGGATCAACTGCGCGGCCATTCCCAAGGACCTGATGGAGTCCGAACTTTTCGGGTACGAGCGAGGCGCCTTCACCGGCGCCGTGACTTCCAAGCCCGGTCGATTCGAACTGGCCGACGGCGGCACGCTGTTTCTCGACGAGATCGCCGAGATTCCGGTAGAGATGCAGGTGAAGCTCCTCCGCGCGCTCCAGGAAAGCGAATTCGAACGGGTGGGCGGCATCACGACCACTCGCGTCGACGTGCGGCTGATCGCGGCCACCAATCGGGACTTGCAGCAAGAAATCCAGGCCGGCCGCTTTCGGCCAGACTTGTATTACCGGCTGGCGGTGGTCCCGATCGTTCTCCCCGCGCTCCGAGAGCGAAAGGACGACATCCCGACGTTGGCCCAACACTTCATTGACAAGTACAACAAGCGATTGAACCGAAAAATCGAGGGAGTGTCGGAAGACGCGTTGGCGCTGCTGGTCGCCTATCCCTGGCCAGGAAATATTCGCGAGCTGGAAAATCTGGTCGAGCGGGTGCTTCTGTTTGCCGACGGGCCGCTGATCACACCCAAAGATCTACCAGAGCCTGTTCGCTCGACCACCAGCCACGTCGCCAGCCCTCTGACAGTCGGGGCGGCACCCGTGGGTGCGGTGCCCGAGGCCGTCGCGCCGAGCGGCGAGACCGGACTTAAGGATATCGTCCGCCAGAAGGCCGCTGCGCTGGAGAAGGATCTGATCGCCAAGGCGCTTGAGGAAACCGGGGGAAATGTCACCCGCGCCGCCAAGTTGCTCCAGATCAGCCGAAAATCACTGCAAATGAAGATGAAGGAATTTGGATTGCGCGACGAAGCAGGCGAAGAATGAGCAGGATGAACACTCGAAGAGTTCCCCTTCCCCTCCTTGGCCCAGAAGAGCCCAAGCGCTCGCCCGCGCCGAAGATACTGGTCTTCGTTCTCGTGATTGGCGCCGCTGGCGGTTGGTGGTGGTGGCGAACACATCGTTCAGCTTCTGTGCCAAGCTTGGTCGCGGTTACCCCAACGCCCGCCTCCCTCCTTCCAGCGGCCGCTGCGCCCGTTGCGGTGGATCCGCTCAAGCAGAGCGGGTTGCAAAAGGTCTCGCTGACCCTTCAGGGGCCGCTAGAGAGCGCCTTGGTGGAAAGTCTTGGAACCGACCTCGGTCAGACCCTGGCTCAGGTCATCGGGCGAACCCTGGTGTGGTGGGTCCCGGTTCCCGGCGGCTTGATGCGCGGAGACCGATTGGACGTGCTTTTCGAGACCCGCCGCAACGAGGAACCGATCGTCCACGCACTTCGCTTCAACAGCGGCAAGATGGGCCAGACTTACGTTGCTTACCGCTTCAGACCGCCTGGAGCGCCGTTTTCCCGCTACTACTTACCATCCGGAGAAGAGTTGGAGCTGCGGCTCCGGGATGCGCCGCTGGATGACTATGAGCAGGTGACCTCGCTCATTCGCGATGGACGACGGCACAAAGGCGTGGACTTCAAGACGCCGGTCGGGTCCCAGGTCAGGGCCACCTTCGACGCAGTCGTCACCAGAAAAAATTGGCACTTTCGCGCGAACGGAAATTGCCTCGAAGTCACCGAGAGAGGCGGGGCGCACCGCCGCGCGCTATTTCTGCATCTCTCGCCGCTGCCCAAGTCGCTCCAGGTGGGAACGGCTATCAAGAAAGGCGAGGTGATCGCCGCGAGCGGCAACAGCGGGCATTCCTTTGCCCCGCACCTGCACTATCAGCTGATGCTCGGCGAAACCCATTTGCTCGATCCGTTCACCAGCCACCCAACCTACCGGCAATCACTCGAGGCCACTCAAAAGGCCGCCTTCGAGGTAGAGGCCCATCGGCTCGATGGACTGATGCCTATCGCAGTCGCCGGAAAGTAACGCTTACTCGCCTTTGAGCGAGAGGCCCAGACGGTAAATCTGCTGTGAGCTCCACCCCGAGCTGCGACTCAGCTCCTTGGCGAGCTGCTTGAGCTTTTCGCCCGATGCCAGTCGAGCCTGCAAGGCGGTCCGCAGCTTTTCCTCGGCCCAGGACTCGGTCTCGATCCGGCCTTTGATCACAATCACCACTTCGCCCTTTAGCTCCTCCCTGGAGCTAACCTGTGAAATCAAGCTGCTCAGATCTCCGCGTAGGAACTCCTCATGCACCTTGGTCAGCTCACGCGCGAGGCATGCGCTGCGGTCGCCCAAAACCTCAAGACAGTCCTTGAGCGTGTCGAGCGCGCGGCGAGGAGACTCGTAGAGAACCAAGGTGGCCGAGAGTGCCGCCACTTCCTCGAGCATCGTCCTTCGCTCCCCGCTTTTGCGCGGAAGAAAACCGATGAAGTGAAAGCGGCTCGTCGGGAGCCCGGAAGCGGAAAGCGCAGCAACCAGCGCGCTGGGCCCCGGAATGGGAACGACCTCGACGTTTCGCGACAGGGCTTCGACGACCAGCTTCTCGCCCGGATCGCTAATCCCCGGACTCCCGGCGTCGGTGATCAACGCGCAGTCCTCGCCGCCTGCGATCCGCTCCGCGAGGGCCTGTGCCCTTCGACTTTCGTCAAAAGCAGGCAGGCTGACCAATTCGCGGGAGATCCCATAGTGCTGCAACAGGATCCGCGAATGGCGGGTGTCTTCACAGGCGATGAACGAGACCTCGCGCAGGATCTGAAGCGCTCTCTCGGTGATGTCCGAGAGATTTCCGATCGGCGTGGCCACCAGAAAGAGCTTGCCTAGGGGCAACTTTCACATTCCTGCATCGAACGCGTCGGGAATGTACTCCAAAGAGGCGTTGGGCCCACTACCCACCACCGAGGCAACGTCGAACCGGATCATCTTCCCGACGATACGGTTCACAAAGAGATAGCGCAGCGCGGCCTTCACCACTCGGCGCTGCTTGGCGCCTGAGACGGTGTGCGACGGGTCGCCCCAAGCGGCGGTCGAGCGCATTCGCACTTCAACGAAACAGAGCGTCTGCCCGCGTTCCGCCACCACATCGAGCTCGCCGTCCCGACAAGTGAAGTTGCGGCTTCGCACTTCGTAGCCCTGCTGAATCAGGTACCGGACGACGGCTTCTTCTGCCTGATCGCCGGCTTCGCGCGCTCCAGTCCGCATCCGACCCAACGCCTCCACGCGTCGGATCGCCTAGACGTTGACCGACGCGTCTGCCAGTTGCTCCAGGCCAGGCTGGCTGGCCGCGTGGAGCACTTGGGTGACCTGCCCTAGCTGCTTCAACATTCGCCCAAGCAGAAACAGCTTCGCCTCATCGAACCCCACCAGAACATCGTCCATCAGGCACGCCACCCGGCTGCGCGCGCAGTACCTTTCAATCACTGCAAACCGCGCCGCCAGATAAAGCAAGTCGAGGTCCATGCCCGGCAACGCAACCGCAGCCAGCGGCTGTCCGTTGCAGGTCAGCTGGGCTTTGCCATCCTTCTCCAGGCGGAGGTTCTGGTATTTCTGCTCGGTCAGGCCGGCGAAGAACTGGAACCAACGCTCTTTGATCAGCGCTCCTGCAGACTGGAGGTCTGTTCCGAAAAGGTCCGCGCCCACCGACAACAGCGCGGGAAATGGATCCTCCGGCTGGCTCGGCGCCAGGGCGGATACCGATTCGATTGTCGGCGCCGGGGCCGCGGGCTGCGCCTTGCTGCCGGCGATCGACGCTCGCAGCCGATCGGCTTCTCGCTCCACCTCGCGCCCCTCACGAACGTAGGCACCCTTTTCTGTCAGCTGCTTATTGAGCTGATCCTGCTCGCGCTTGAGCACAGCCACCTGGGACTTGGCCGACGCGTAGTCTGGCTTGCGCTCATAATCCGCCAGCTGCCGGCGAAGATCCCCCAGTTCCGCCGTCAGCTTCGCTCTTTGGCCGAGCGCTTCGATGATCTCCGCCGGAGACTCGAGCTGCAGCGCGGCCGTCGCGGCTTTGATCACCCGCGACTCGGACTCATACTCCTCCTGAATTCTCTTCTCTCGGGTCGCGAAGCGCTCTCCCTTGCGGCTCGCCACTTTGGAGTACCGGACATCATCGATGTAGTTGATCGCCAGGATCGCGGCCAACCCGAAGGCTGGGATGTCCAACAGGGCAAGGTAGCGCCAGCTGCCGCCGATGATCATTCCAAGAATGATGCATGCGACTCCGAAGCCGATCGCTGCCCAGAACGACGGCCTTCGGTGGACGGGCTCAAGCAGCCGAGGCAAGGTGTCATATTCGTCGTCGCGCTCCGATCCGAGCTTGGCGACCGACTGCTGGTACTTGTCGGTGATTGCTGCAAACCGCTCGACTCGCTCGATGATGTCGGGGGGCAATTTCAAGGATTCCACCGTCGGCGCCTGACGGCACGCCTGTTCCACTTCGCGAATCTTCTCCTTCAGAGCCTCGGTGCCTTTCAGCTTTTCCTCTACCTCGAACAACTTGGATGAGACGCCATCGACTCGGTACTGAATCTTTTCGACTTCCTTGGAGAGCATCAACTCTCTCTCGAGCTCAGCCAGCTTCGCTTCCGCCGTGCTGAGGTCCTTCGGCGGCTCGACCCCTCGAAGTCCGGGCTTGGGCGAGAGGAGACCGTGAGCACTCGGAGTCTTGTGAGCGGACTTCTGTCGACGGCTGGGAAGGTTGTGGGCCGCCAAGGCAAGTACCGATTCGAACGCCTTGCGCGTCGGAAGCCCCAAGTGAGATCGCAGAAACTGTGCGATCTCCGTTGGATCCTCGGACAACAACTCGAACTGGTTGCTCGTCTTGTTGAGCTGCTGCAGAGCGCCTGCGCCTCCGAGGCTTCGCACCAGACGGAAGATGGACTGGTCACCTGCCATCATCGTCACCGACGCGCGGCTAATCGGCTGGCCAGTCGCTTTGTATTCAGCGTCTCCACCGCGGCCATCCGGATAAAGCAGCGAGCTGCACAAGCCGCTCAACGGAGGCTGATTCGCGCCGGCTGTCTTGAGCAGACAGTAACCCGAGCGCAGCGCTGCCCGGACCGCGGGCGAAAAGCCGCGAACCCCCTGAAGGGAAAGCTCGAGGAATTGCATCGGAGCTTGCAGTCTATCGCCATCCGACGCGCTCCCCGAAAAAGTCAGACGGCGGCCAAAAAGTCTTCGCGCACCTTAACGGTGGAGGGCCTACTCGCGAGCACCTGCAGCGGGCTTGGACTTGGACTTCTTTCCCTTGCCCGCCTTCTTCTCATCACCCGCGTCGACTTTGCCCTTCTTCGGTTCGGCATCCGTTGCCGCTTCGGCCGGAGCCGGGGCGCTCTCGGGTGTTGGAGAAGTCGGCGCAATCGGCCTAGCCGCTCCGTCCGTTTGCGTCTCATCCTGAGTCTGCAGTCGCGATGCCTTGCCGCGAAGGTTTCTTAGGAAAAATAGGCGGTTGCGATGCACGTTGCCGTGCGAGACCACCTCGATTTTTTCGTAGCGCGGGCTATGAAGCGGGAAGATGCGCTCGACTCCGACGCCATAGGAGACCTTGCGCACGGTAAAGGTCGCGCGGATTTGGCCACGAGTCTTGCGGATCACCACTCCTTCGAAGGGCTGCACCCTCTCCTTGTCGCCCTCTTTCACCTTCCAGTGGACGCGCACGGTGTCGCCGGTTCGAAAATCGGTAATGTCCTTGCGCATTTGCTTGGACTCAACGTGTTCAATTGCGCTGCGGCGCATGACCGGAACTCCCATTCATTTGCAAGGAGAGGCTGGCTAATTATCAAAGCGTAGTAACGGGTACAAGTCCGCCAAGTCCTCTAATTTACGGCGGACGAACAAGTCGAGCCTACAGTTGCTCTTCGCTCAGCTCAAGTAGGGTGCGATCCGCATCGTTTAGCGCCAAGTCAGCAAAGAGGTCTGGCCGGCGGCTGCGCGTCGCATGGAGCTGATGCCATCGCCGCCACCTGGCGATCCGAGCATGGTCGCCTGAGACGAGAACGTCAGGAACCTTCAGCCCACGAAAGTCCGGCGGTCGCGTGTATTGAGGATACTCGAGCACTCCTCCCTCAAAGCTCTCGCTGCTGGGCGAAGCCTCGTTCCCAAGCACTCCCGGATGAAGCCGCGCCACGCCGTCGATCAGGGCGAGTGCCGCAAGCTCGCCCCCCGTAATCACAAAATCCCCAAGCGAGATCTCCGCGTCGACGAAGCCGAGCACCCTTTCGTCGATCCCCTCGTATCGCCCGCAGATGAGAATCAGTCCACCCTGATGCGCTGCAAACTCTCGCAGGAGCGACTGGGTGAGTCGAACGCCCCTGGGGCTCATCAGCACCGTGCGGCCGGCAGGAAGGCGCCGCTTGGCCTCCTCGATCCCCGCGACCACCGGTCCAACCTTCATCACCATCCCGCCACCACCCCCGTAAGGGACATCATCCGCAATCCGGTGTTTGCCCTCCGCATGGTCGCGGATGTCGATGGTCTGAACGGAGATCAGCCCGGCCTTGAGCGCTTTGCCGAGGATGCTCTCCTCGAGGTAGCCGGAAATCATCCGGGGAAAGAGAGTGAGCACCTCTACCCGAAGCGGCATCCGTCACTCCTCGAGGTCGAGAGGGCGAATGACAATCCGGCCTTCAACAAGGTCAACCTGCGGGACGAACTCGTCCGCGAAAGGGACCAAAAGCTCGAGCTCACCCTCGCCGCGAATCACCAGGTTGGGTACCGGTCCGGTGTTCCAGATTTCGGCGACGTTTCCCAGCACCTTTCCCGCCTCATTGACTGCCGTCAGGCCGATCAGATCCCCCTGAAAGAACTCTCCTTCGCGCGGAGGCTCCAGATCGCCGCGAAAAACCGAGACTCGGCTTCCGATCAGATGTTCAGCCTCCGAGCGCGTCTCGATTTGTGCAAAACCGAGCACCCATCGATTGCCCGTCTGCTGGCGAGACGCAATCCTGAGCTCTCGCTCGTCGGCATCCTTCAATTTCAAGTGCACCCTCTGCACCTGGTCTAAGGCCGCGGACTGCGGATCAAACGTGCGGATAACCACCTTTCCTTGAACTCCGTGTGCTGCCGCAATGTAGCCCAGCTCGAGAAGCGGCGAAGCCGTCACGGGACGTCTGACGGAGGGGACCCCGCGGGACCGGCCGGCGTCGTATTTCGAGCGGCCAGACGGCGGTCGTCCAGAATCTCCAACCGCGCTTTCTCGCCTTTTCGCTGAGCGGCCGCGGCCAGCAAAGTGCGCATCGCGTTGACGGTTCGGCCGTCTCGGCCGATGACCTTCCCGACGTCCTCCGGCGCCACCTGCAACTCGTAGATCCGCCCATTCTCCGCCGGAGTGGGACGGACCACCACTTGATCAGGACGGTCCACCAGCGACTTCGCCAGATAGGTAATCAGCGCTTCGAACTGCGTCGAATCCGACAAATCCAGCGACCCCCATTACTGAGTGGGTTTTCGCAAGGCCCGCTTGATCAACCCCGCCACGGTCTCGGACGGCTTGGCGCCCGCTCGCAGCCAGTGCTCGAGCCGATCCTGTTTGAACTCCACTTTGGGTGGCTCATCATTTGGATCGTAGGAGCCGATGGCCTCGATAAACTTGCCGTCCCGCGGGTTGCGCGAGTCCGTGGCAACCACGTGGTAAAAGGGCATTTTTTTCGCGCCCGCGCGCGAAAGACGAAGGACAACGGCCATTTACTGCTCCAGTTCGAGGAAGGCCACAGTCTTTATGTTCCGGTCAGTGGGGTTGTCAAGGACGTCACATTGGCCAACTGTCCGCAGGCCGCCGCGATGTCCCGACCGCGGTTCTTGCGGACGAAGGCGGCGACGTGCCCGTTGGCCAGGATCTGGCGAAATTCATCCGCTCGGGCCTCTCCGCTGCTCTCAAAGCCCAGTCCCGGGTTCTCGTTGTAGGGAATCAGATTCACCTTGGCCGGAATGCCCTTGAGCAGCTCGACCAGCCGGCGGGCATCGTCATCCGCATCGTTGATGCCTTTCATCAGCACATATTCGAAGGTGATCCGCCGACCCTGGCGAAGGGGGAACTTTCGACAGGCCTCGAGCAAAGTGGCGATGTTCCACTTTCGGTTGATCGGCATGATTTCGGACCGCTGCGCGTCGTGGCCTCGCGTTGAGCGATATGGCAAGCTTCACGTCCGTTTCCTGACCAAACCGCTCGATCATCGGCACCAGCCCAACCGTGGAGACCGTGATGTGGCGATGGGAGAAGTTGAGCCCCTCCTCGGACTGCAAAATCTGCAGGGACGCCTTGAGGTTTTCGAAATTATGGAGCGGCTCTCCCATTCCCATGAACACCAGGTTGGTAAGGGGCCGTTGGGTGGCGGTGGGATTTTCGCCGGAAAGCTCGAAATTGACCGCGTGCACCTGACCGACAATCTCCGCGGGGGTGAGGTTTCGCTGCAAGCCCATGGTCGCGGTCATGCAGAATGTGCAGCCCATGGCGCAGCCGGCCTGGGTCGAGACGCACAGCGTCCTGCGATCTTCCGAAGGCATGTAGACCGTCTCGATTCGCTTATCGTCCGCGGTCCGGAAGCGATACTTGATCGTCCCATCGGTCGATCGCTGTTCCAGATCCTTGACCAGGAATCGCAGCGTCGCGACTTCGCCCAGACGCTGGCGCAGCGACTTCGAGAGATCGGTCATTTGATCGAAACTGGTGGCGCCGCGCTGGTGAATCCAACGGAAGATCTGCCGTGCGCGATAGCCCTGCTCCCCCAGCTCCTCGGTAACGAACCGGGTCAGCTCGTCCAGCGTCAGTCCGCTCAGCTCGCGCAAATCGGCCGTCATCCGTCTACTCCCATGCGGTCCAGCGGCGTGCAGCCAGCGCTTTCAGGGCTCGCTCCAGCTCTC